>Ga0209146_1000010_pt1 | contig 71775 bp, 57 predicted proteins | sample WorMetLIZAISLAND_2_FD_187402 | JGI IMG/M metagenome (GOLD analysis project Ga0209146, IMG submission 187402) | Marine gutless worms symbiont microbial communities from Max Planck institute for Marine Microbiology, Germany - Olavius geniculatus... | ecosystem: Host-associated > Annelida >...
CTATAGCATACCTGCGCCCTTTTTATGGGAGGTTCCCTATATAGCTGATTTTTTTTATATATTTTTTTCTTGACATAAGGAATATAGAATGTCCCCGAAGGTTCCCATCTTCCCTTCCTACCCATTTATTCAAGCTTTGAACCCTTTTTTTTCACTTCGATGAGATTAGGCAACGTGCCGGCTGTGAGTTTGGCAACTCGTCGATCCGGCACTCAAACCTTTTTTTGCACGTTTTTAATTTGCTTTGGAATAATGAGGCTGGTTTTTGAATCGCGAAAGGATTTCCGGTTAAAAGTCTTCGAAATCCTCAGCATCCATGGGAATCAAACGCTCCGCGTTGACCGGCTGTGGTTTGGGAACAGTCCCGGCCTTGCTTGCTGCCTTTCCTGATGGAGATGCTAAGGTCCGGACTTTATACCCTGCATAGGTTGACGTATTGTCCATCTCAAAATTTTTTCTTCTAGCAGCTATATTTTTGGCGCCGATGATGGTCATCAGTTCATGCACCATGGCTTTCATCTGCTCGGCCTGGGCACTCATTTCCTCAGAGGCTGATGCCGACTCCTCTGCATTGGCGGCATTCGACTGGGTGACTTTGTCCATTTCAGAAACAGCCGTATTGACCTGTTCAATGCCCTGGGCTTGTTCGTTCGAAGCTGATGCAATCTCGCTGACCAACTCGCCGACCTTGGATGAACTGTCGGCAACCTGATCGAAAGCTTCATTAGTGCGCGACACCAACTCGGAACCGTCACTGACTTTCTTGACGGTTCCTTCGATCAGTTCCGCCGTATTCTTAGCTGCATCCGCCGCCCGCATGGCCAAATTGCGAACCTCATCGGCAACCACCGCAAATCCGGCCCCGGCTTCACCCGCCCGGGCTGCCTCTACTGCCGCATTCAAAGCCAGAAGATTTGTCTGAAAAGCGATCTCGTCGATGGTTTTGATTATTTTCGAAGTCTCTTCGCTGGCCCGTGAGATTTCCTGCATGGAGCCGGTTAAATTATCCATGGTTTCGTTGGCCTGCGCTACCACCTGATTGGTTTCCTGCATGAGACCGTCGGCCTGGGAGGCATTATCGGCATTCTGTCGCGTCATCGATGACATTTCCTCCAGTGATGACGATGTTTCCTCATTGGAGGCCGCCTGCTCGGATGAGCCTTCGGCCAGCGACTGGCTGGCGGAGGAAACCTGGCCGGCGGCCGAGGCGACTTCATCGGCGCCTTCATTTAAACTTTCGATGATGCGGTTGATGGGTTTGGTGATGGAGCGAGTAACTAGCAGCGCGACAGCAATAATGGCGGATAGGCCGAGAATAGCAACAATCCCGATCAGCCATTCGAGCGTCTTGACGGCTGCAAAAGCCTCAGCTTCATCGATTTCAGCCAAAAGCGCCCATTGGGTGTCTCCAATCTGCAGGGGCGTAAAGGCAGAAAGAACCGGGTTGTTGTTGTAATCAATGATAATCTTCTCATCGGTTTGGCCCGATAAAGCGGCTTTGGTGGCGTCAGTGTCGACCTTTCCTTTTTGCGGATACCGGAATGAAGCGGCCACACTGTGATGGGTCGGATCAAGATAGGAATCAGACCGCATGAGCTTGTCACTGCCTACCAAATATGTCTCACCCGTTTCACCCATTCCGGCGCGTTCAGCCATAATCCCATTGAGGATATCTATGGGGAATTGAAAAATAGCCACACCAACCTTGTCTTTGCCATCATAGATCGGCGAAGCCACAAAACCGGCCGGTGCATTATAGGATGGGAAATACTGGGCGAAGTCGACCATAACGATTGCATCCTTATATTGGGCCGCATTTGCCCGTCGAAAGGCTTTGCCAAAATTGGTCTGGGCATAAGGCCCGTCTATCAGGGAGGTGGTGTAGTCCAGCTCCTTGAACACAGAATAGATTATATCGCCGGAGGCGCTGTCGACGAGGAATATGTCGTAATAGCCGAACTTCTTTAGATAGCTGCGAATGATGGGATGGTACTTGCCGTGCCACTGGCTGCACTTTGAATCATCAGAGGCTCGGTCCAGTTGATCTTTGGCGCCTAGCGGATGCTCATTGGCCTTTATGTAGGCGTATTGAAACGCAATGGATTCATCATCCAGTTGAGTGAATGAACTTCTCACATCCGGTGAACTGCCGTTGTTTTGTTTTCGATATTCTTCACTGAAATCATTTTCATAATAAGTCAACAACTTTTGACGCATGGATTGCAGATTGTCGGATGTGATCCCATTTTCTGTCGTAAAATCGTCAAAGGCGCTTTCGAATTGCTGCATTGCCTCAATGATCATCCTATTTTCCGAGAACGTGAGCATTTGATCCTTAACGGTCTGGAAATACCGCGTGACTTCGTTTTTCTTGACATCCCTGATGCTTTCGAGCTGGGCAAAAGACTGCTTTTTAAGGGCATTGCTGGATTTAGTCAGAGATATGATCCCAATCACCGTAAACGGAATCACACCCACAGCTAAAAAGGATATTAGTAGTTTGGTTCCTAATTTCATATTCTTGAACATTGAACTTTCTCCAGGTAAGCATGTCGTTAATTTTTAAAGGTTTACGATTGGTTGCGGATCACGTGCTATCTTTATTTGAGAAATATGATCTGCAAGTACTTTCAGGTAATTAATTTCAAAGGGCTTTATCATGTAAAATAGAATCCCTTGACTTCTCACCTTCAATTCCAGCTCGCGGGAATTGTGCTCCGTCATAGCTACAATTTCGACCCGTGGCCGTATTTCTTTGATATGGGCAATGCATTTCTCCCCGCCGCCATCTGATAGCAATAGATCCAACAATACCAAATCAAATTCTTGCGATTTAATTCGCGTGAGGGCTTCTTCACAGCTTGTACAAATTTCGGCTCGGTGTCCCATTATGTTGAACTCTTGCGATATCCGGTCGGCCGAAGCTAAATCATGATCTGCGATTAAAATGTTCATGTATCTCCTCCTACTAACGAGAACCATTACTAAAGAATGAGTTATAACCAATAACCGTGCCAAGAATAGAAAAAGTTGCCTATCCTATTGAATCTATGTGTTTTTTGAAAAAAGGTGGGTTGCGAAAGGATTTTAAAGAAAGTGCCACCAATGGCACACGAAATGGGTATTTTAGGAGGTTACATATTGAAATTACTTAAAATATTTCATCGGGCCGGATTTGGCACGATTCATGCCGAAATCAGCTCAATATTCTTAAGCTTCCGAAAGCACGTACGGCGGGGTAAACTTAAACTGGCGGCGGCCTTTTTGCCTGACAACATCACATCGAATGGAAAAGGCCTGTTTTGGCTTGCCTTGTTGCATGGCTCTGACGGCCGTCGGTCTTGGGATCCTTTATTATCGAAACCATTTTTAAGAAAGATAATTTTAAAGAAACGAGATGATAAACGTGAACTTAAACGCTATTAGCTGCCTGAAATAGCCGGAGCGTATTCCATCGATTTTTTAAGAAGTTGGGATACTTATCGGTATAGCAGCCTGAAAACTTAGGTGGATTGGTATAGCTAATGTGATTCAAGAAAACAGGGATGAAAACCCGAAGTCCGGTTCGACGAGAGGACTAAGGGAAAGAAGGTATGGCGATCGGATTGAGGCCTACCGGGAAACCGTTAGAATTCTCACCGACGCCTATAACCACTGCCCCGAGGTTCTACTCTACCAAGCTCCAGAGTACTTCTATTAATCACGATTCAAGCTTTTGATCCTAATTTCCCGCGATCCGTTGAGATTAGGCAACGTGCCGGACGTGAGTTTGACAATTCGTCGATCCGGCACTCAAACCTATTTCTGCACGTTTTTAAGTCGCTTTCGAACAATGAGGCTGGTTTTTTGAATCGCGGAACGAATTCTGGTTAAAAGTCTTCGAAATCCTCAGCATCCATGGGAATCAACTTCTCCGCGCCTACCGGCTTTGGTTTGAAAACAGCCTCGGACTTGCTTGCTGCTTTTTCTGCTGGAGCTGCTAAGGTCCGGACTTTAGAACCTGCATAGTTTGATGTATTGTTCATCTCAAAGTTTTTGTTTATACCAGTTTTACCTTTGCCGCCGATGATGGACACCAGTTCATTCACCATACCTTTCATCTGCTCGGCCTGGGCACTCATCTCCACGGATGCACTGGCCGTCTCTTCGGCATTGGCGGCATTTGACTGGGTTACCGTGTCCATTTCGGACACGGCCGTGTTGACCTGCTCGATGCCCTGGGCCTGCTCTTTTGAAGCCGCTGAAATCTCAGCCACCAGCCCGCCTACCTTGGCAGCACCGTCGGCTACCTGGGTGAAGGCCTCGTTAGTGCTAGTGACCAACTCCGAGCCGTCATTGACTCTGCTTACCGTGCTTTCGATCAACTCAGCCGTATTCTTGGCGGCCTCGGCCGCGCGCAGGGCCAAATTGCGAACCTCGTCGGACACAACCGCAAAACCAGCACCTGCTTCTCCGGCTCTGGCTGCTTCAACTGCGGCGTTGAGAGCCAGGAGATTGGTCTGAAAAGCAATTTCGTCTATGGTTTTGATAATTTTGAAGGTTTCTTCACTTGCTTTGGAGATGCTTTCCATCGAGGTATTAAGGCCTTGCATGGAGCCTACGGCCTGTGCGACCATCTTGTTGGCCTCTTGCATGAGTTGATCTGCCAGGCTTGCATTATCAGCGTTCTGCTTGGTCATGGAGGACATCTCCTCCAAAGCTGAAGAGGTCTCCTCTATGGATGCGGCCTGTTGAGACGATCCGCCTGCCGAGGACCGGCTGGCAGATGCTATCTGCTCGGAGGCCGATTTGACCTGTTCAGAAGCCTCCTTAAGGCCCTTGATGATTCGATTTAGCGGGATAGAAATTGATCGAGCAGTAATACTGATAACGACAACCATCAAAAAAAGGCCGGTCACCATAGTAATGCCGATGGTAATTACCATTTTTTTCAAGGAAACCTTGACCCTGAACCTGAGTTTCTTTTTGGGTGTTTTCGAGATATAGAGCAACTTGAGTGTCTGATGGCGATGATCGGTGAGCGGCAGATGAGGCTGTGTTGCCGACGGCCCTCTCTGCTATATTGACAATTCCTTCCGGAAGATCGATTACAAAGAGCACATATCCTTTCGGCGTTTCAACATCCAATATCGGGCCATATCCAATCATCTTTTTGTCTAAAATTACGACATGTGTCGCACCCGCTTTTGGAGAACTTTGACTGAGTATAGCCGCGGCACCATTTGGTAAGCTGCCTTCCCTGGGGAAAAAAAGCTTGCCCTTCAGATCCGTGATATAAACGGCATCAAGACCCATACCCTTTACCTGCTTCACCATATCAATAGCCATTCCATCATCATCGCCCTCAAGTCCCAAAAACGCATCGGCCGGAATAGTGGACGAGGTTATTAGCGAGAGCCCGCTTCGCAACTGTTTGGCTTCGCTTTTAATGAGTTTCGTTAATTCATGTCGCTGGGAACTATTGGAGTTGGAAACGATCATGCCGATTATGATAGTCCCCATAATTATAAAAACCGTGACCATGAGAGCAACTGGTAATGCGATCATCTTGGTTGAAATTTTCATCAGGTAAGTTGCCTCCCTTGTGGTGATGGGAGTTTTCTCCCATCACCACTTGATTTTTTATTTCTTAGAACAAGAATAACATTATTTAAAAAATTTCTGTGCTTCCGGGGTTTTTAAATATGCAATAATCGCCTTCACCTTGGAGGAGGGATTACCCTTTGTTATAATGCTGAGCGGTCGAGAGATTTCAGGCGTCTTTATTACTTTGACCTTTCCCGGGTTCATTCTCACAAAGCCCTCTGATACCGCACCGATACCGCCCTTAAATTTTGCGACAAGATCGACTTCCTGGCGCGTCGACTTGACCTCGCGGACACCCTTAATATAAGGAGCCTTTTTCATAACTTTTTTTTGAAAAACCCTGCGCGTTGCCGCCGTGGGCTGCGAGGTGACGACCACAATTTTTTGATCCGGACCGCCGACTTCCTTCCAGTTGGTGATTTTACCCGTGTTTATATCGGATAGTTGCTCCCAAGTCAGTTCGGAGACCGGATTGCTCTTGTGCACGATGGGTACAATCACATCTTCAATTATAACGTGTTCCTGATAGGTGCCATCTTCAGGGATACCGGCCTTCTCCAGAAGTGAACTCAATGGACTGGAGGAAATGGAAGCCGCCGCATTACCTGCCACGAGTTTTTTGAATCCTTTTCCACTATTAATTCCGATTACTTTGACCTGAATGCCGGTTTCGTCCTTAATGGCATCAGCAGCGGGCTCTAATACTCTTTTTTGAACCGTTGTTGAGCCCGGCAGAATCAATTCCTTCGCATGTACTGTTCCGATAACCAATATGCAGGATGTTACGAGTGTCGCTAAAAACATAATTCTTTTCATATTTACCTCCATACTTAGTTAGTTTTTATTAAAAGCCCTAGTTCGTTGTTGAACATGACCTCATCAATTGTTGACATTTTTGGCAAACCACCTTTGATTTTAATTTTGAGCCGTCACCTTTAGTTGAGCAATATGATCGGTAAGCGCCTTCAGATATTTAATTTCAAAAATGTTCATGCATCCCCTCCCATTAACGAGAATCGCTACTGAAGAAGGGTTTATAATCAACATCCGTGCCAAGAATATGAAAGGAGGCATATCCTACTGAATTGCTATGTTTTTTTTTGAAGGGAGGGCGACGAAGGAATTTTAAAGAAAGTGCCATTAATGGCACTCAAAATGGGCTTTTTTAGGCGATAACATTCTGAAATCGAAAAGAATAGTTCATCGTGCCGGATTCGGCACAATTCATGCCGAAATCAGCTCAAAATTTTTAAGCTTCCGGTAGAATGTACGGCGGGGTAAACTTAAACTGGCAGCGGCCTTTTCCCGATGCCACTGATTTTTCTCTAACGCCGCGAGGATCAGTTTCTTTTCATAGCTTTCCATCGCCCCACGGTAATCGGATATGTCCGGCATCGGATCATTGTCGACAATTAGACCCGGCCGATTCGAATCCGTTGGTGCGGCGCCCATAAAATCCAGTTTTTTCAGCGTGGCAAATCGCTGCAGCGTGTTCTGAAGTTCTCGAACGTTGCCCGGCCAGTCGTAGTTGGAGAGCGCATCGAAAATCTTTCCGGTAATCGGAGGGGCACTGTTGTGACCATTTTTGGTATTGTTGAGAAAATGCTCGATCAACAGGGGAAGATCTTCTTTGCGTTGTCGCAACGGCGGCAGGTGAATTGGGATGATGTGAATTCTATAAAAAAAGTCTTCGCGTATGGCGCCTTCCTTTACAAGCTGCGGCAGATCCTTGTTGGTGGCCGCGATGATGCGCACATCGGCTTTTGCGGTTTGGCTGCTGCCGACCGGCGTATATTCGCCATTTTCAATCGCGCGCAGCAATTTGACCTGCATGGTCAGGCCGATTTCGCCGATCTCGTCCAAAAACATGGTCCCGCCGTCGGCAACGTCAAAAAATCCGTGTTTGTCCGTCGTCGCCCCGGTAAAAGCACCTTTTTTATAACCAAAGAATTCGCTTTCCAGAAGGTTTTCGGGAATGGCGCCGCTGTTGACCGGCACAAACGCGTTGTTGACCCGTCCGCTCATAGTGTGAATTGCTCGGGCGACAAGCTCTTTGCCGGTGCCGGATTCCCCGTAAATAATCACTCCGGCATCGGTTTCCGCCGCTTCTAAAATGAGATCGTAGACCTGCTGCATTGGCGTGCTTTTGCCGATGATATCTCCGAATCGATAGCGTTCTTTGATCGACGATTTAAGTCGCATGTTTTCCTGACGCAGATGGGCTTCGCTTTTAAGAAGCGTTTCTTCAGCCTGTTTTTTTTCGGTGATATCGCGGGTGATCGCCAAAACTTCGTCATCGGCAATCTTTACCATGCGAATTTCGTAAGTTCGCCTACCTTTGGAGGTTGAAGCCTGATGCTCCGCTATGGCGATATCAATACCTTGCAGAGCTGCCGCAATCTGTCGTCGAATCGCGTCAGCGATATCTCGTGGCAACAGCTGGCCGATGTTCTTACCCTTGATATTCTTCAAGCTGGCGGTAAAAAGCTCGGCATTGCCGGTGCATTCTAAAATATTTCCCTGTTTGCTGATGTGGTGCACTTTATCCGGCATGGCGGTCAGCATGGCTCGAATTTTAGCCTCGCTGACACGCAATCTGTCATGGGCATGCTGGCGGGCTGCCATTTCCTCTTTGAGGTTTTTATTGATCTCCGCCAGCTCTGCGGTTCGTTCCCTTACTTTTTCATCCAGTAAGAGGTTTTGATTTCTCAACTCGTCGCGCGCGACTTTCAATGATAGGTGAGTTTTAATCCGGGCTTTGACTTCGCAGACGTCAAACGGTTTGGTGATATAGTCAACACCGCCGGCATCAAATCCGGATTGCTTGTGCTCGGGATCGATCAGGGACGTGATAAAAATTATCGGAAGTTCTTTGGTAGCAGGATTTTGCTTAATGTGACGACAGACATCGAAGCCGTTCATTTTAGGCATCATGACGTCAAGCAAAACGAGGTCAAACGGCTCCCGGGCGAGCTTTTGCAGGCAAGCCTGGCCGTTGTCCAATTGGGTGATTTCATAGGGATCGTTTACAAAATGGGCCGCCAGCAGTTTAGAATTCAGAGGTTCATCATCGACAATCAAAATTCTGAGTTTTTTCTGTATCTTATCGGCTTGCGTGGGCATGTTTTGGGACTTTCTCAAGTTTTATAGTTTTCTCTGTTATTTGACGGGCAAAAAGAGATAATGAAAATAAACGGATTATCGCTATGGCTTACCCTTTAAAGTTGTCATTGGATACCAACGGCAGAATGAAACAAAAGGTACTACCTTGGCCTTCACCTTGGCTTTCCGCCCATATAATCCCGCCATGCAGGCCGACGTATTTTTTGGTCAACGCCAATCCCAGACCCGTTCCCTGATATGTTCGGCTTTTTGAGGATTCGACTTGTTCAAATGAGTCGAAAATGCGTTCTAAATCCTTCGGCGCCAATCCGATACCGGTGTCCCTAACGGTAATTTCAATATACTCGTTCGGCTCCGGATTTGTGTAAAGTTCGGAAAGGGGAACTGCCAACGTTTTGCCGCTGGTTTTCTGCAAGATTTCGTTGGATTTGGCAAGCACAGTGCCAGCCAGGGTAATAGCGCCATTATCCGGCGTGAATTTGACGGCATTGGAAAGTAGATTATAAACAATTTGCTTTAGCTTACGTTCATCGGCGACAATGGTTTTGGGCAGCCCGTCCACGAGAATTTCAGTGCGGATTTGGTGTTTTTGAGTTTCTTCCTTGATCATCGACATACTGTTTTTAAGCAGCGCCTTGAGATCTACCTCGGACAGTTGCAGATCTTCTTTACCGGCTTCAACCTTGGAAAGGTCGAGAATATCGTTAATCAAGGATAATAGATGCCGGCCGCCACTTATCGCATCAGTCAAATATTCCTTCTGCATCGGATTCAATTCACCACAATTTTCATCCGCCACCAGCTCGGTGAATCCGATGATGTGATTCAATGGCGTGCGCAACTCGTGGCTCATATTCGCCAGAAAATCGGATTTTGCCCGATTAGCAGCTTCGGCGTTCTTTTGCGCCTGAAGCATTTTTAGCTCCGCCTGCTTGCGCTCAGTGATATCGTGATCCGCACCGAAGATTTTTAAAATATTGCCGTGATCGTCTCTTTCAACGTCACAATAGGAATGGATCGATTTCATTTGGCCGTTTATCGGAACAGTAGTAAATTCAATCTCATAGGTGTCATATTTTTCAGCTAAGGAAACACTGCGTTCTTCAACTTCCTGAGGATTCGAGCACATACTTGAACTTAATGATTCCGGTACTACGCCACCGGGATAATCATCTTTGTTAATTCCATAAATTCTGAAACATTCGTCAGACCATATTTCGGTTTCGCTTTTCCTGTCATAATACCAACTCCCGATCTTAGATATGTGTTGTGCTCTTCTCAAATCCTGTTCAGCCCGGGCCTTCTCATACAACTCGGCATTTTCCAGTGCTGTCGCTGCTCGAGCAGCCAGGCTTTCCGCAAGGCGAATCTCTCGCAAGGTGTATTCCCTTGGTTCCAAATCTTCATATATTTCCAACAACCCCAATACCCGATCTTTTGCTTTCAGGGGTACAACTAAATTGGTGAATATCTCATGCTTTCTCATTAGGGCAATCTCTGCCATATCTGCTGTTGGGTCATCTATCTTGATTAGAAGCGTTTGGCCGCTTGTTAAAGCCCTAAGAGTTGCGGGATAATCCTTAAGATCATAGATCTGACCAATATTGTCCGTCGCCTCCGGATAAGTTTTATTGTGATCAGTTAACGTTTCGATGTGATTCTTATTGGGGTGCCACTTTGAAATTGAGCATCCGTTGGCGTGGATAGTATCTATTATGTTGACAGCGATTGCGTCTAAAGTTTGCCGAAAGGATAAATTTGCACCGATTTTTGTCGCCGCACGATACAGAGCAAGCAATTCTTTAACTTCTTGCTCTACGGTTGTCAGTCGATTCTCTAGCTGGCTATAAGTTGGTTTGTCTGGCATAACGAATAACTAATAACTCCCAATCGGTTTACAACTCAATTGGGGTAATATCCCAACATGTTGGAGATCCTTATTCAAGCATTGCTCTGTTTTTCTCTACCGGCAGCGTGAATTGAAAGTTTGCCCCTTTGCCCTCACCTTCGCTTTCAACCCAGATCCTGCCGCCATGGGCTTCAACAGCCAACTTACAAAAGGCTAAACCCAACCCGCTTGTACCAGCGGCTATGCCAGCCTTTTTGAGGTTAAATTGTTCAAATTTATCGAATATCTTTTTGTGATATTCAGGGGCTAGCCCGTTGCCGGTATCTTTCACGCCAACTCGGAGCTTACCATGATGTTGATCAGGTTTAGTGGTAATCTGGATTCTGCCACCACTAGGAGTGTGTCGAATGGCATTGTTTAGTAGATTACTTAGGGTTCTTTTCACCAGGCTGCAGTCGACTAGAATCAAAAGGTCCTTTTCTAAGCGGTCATATGACAATGCTATTTGTTTTTCGTTCGCCTTAATTAGAAATTGTTGAATGCTTCCGTCTATCAGGCTTTCTGGCTTAACTTTCTTTATATTTAGCTTCATTTTTCCATCTTCCATTTTGGAAATTTCGAGAAGGCCTCTAATCATTTGGTTTAGTTCTTGACAACTGCGATAACTAAATTTCAGACAATTGAGTTGATCCAGAGTAAGGTAAGGTTCACTTGACAACACGAGATCTATATTCCCCGATATGACTGCGAGGGGATTGTTCAAGTCATGAACAATCATCTGCACCAGACCATCTTTGATTTTTTCAAGTTCCAATAGTTTTTCGTTTTTCGTGCAAATTTCTGCATAATTATCCGAAATAGTGTCATGGTAGGCTTTGACGCGAAGCAAGGACTTGACGCGAATTATAACTTCGGTTCTATCCACTGGTTTGCTCAAGAAATCATCGGCGCCGGACTCCATTGCGTTCAGGCGATGCTCTTTTTCGCCCAAAGCCGTCACCATTAAAATTGGAATCATTCTTGTTTTTTCGTCGTTTTTTAGCCGGCGACAGACTTCAAACCCGTTTATTCCAGGCATCATCACATCCAGTAAAATAAGATCCGGACTGATTTCGTGTACTAAATCCATCGCTTCTTTTCCGTTGGTTGCTTCAGAAAATAGATAATTTTCTGAAAATAGCATGCCTTTCAGAAGCTTGATGCTCTTTACCTCGTCATCAACTATTAATATTTTTGATCCATTCATATGTCGCTACTCTTGATCTTATTGAGCCGGAATAATAAACCGGAATGTACTGCCCTTGCCCGATCCCTCACTTTCAGCCCAGATGCACCCGCCGTGAAGTTCCACGATATTTTTGCACAGGTACAGACCCAATCCGGTACCCTCGTATTTTTTTCTTCTTGAACCATCGGCCTGCTCGAAACGATCAAAAATGCGTTTTAGATCTTCAGGATTTATGCCGATGCCGGAGTCCGAAACGGCAAATTCGACACATTTGGCAAGATTTGAGGTGCGCAGTCCGTTGGTTTGCATAGGATCCAGAATGATCCGGCTATTTTGACCATCATCATGGCGGCGGCCCGAACGAACGAAACGATCAATAGATTGAACACTAATCGTCGTCTTGCCGCCATCCGGGGAAAATTTAACGGCATTAGACAACAGGTTATATATGACTTGCGTTAATTTGTGCTTATCAGCATTTAGCATATCTGAAACGACGTCCATGCTCAAAGACAGCATAATCCCATGCTGATTGGCTTTCTCTTTGACCATTTTCATGCTGTTTTTTACAAGCATGCGAATATTCACTTCTGATACTTCCAGCTTCAACTTGCGGGCTTCAATTTTAGAAAGGTCCAACATGTCATTGATTAATGACAGTAAATGCTTGCTGCTTCGATAAACATCATTGAGATATTCTTCCTGGATTTGGCTCAGGTCGCCGAAGGTTTTATCGAGGATCAGCTCGGTGAATCCGATAATGTGGTTTAATGGGGTGCGAAGCTCATGGCTCATATTCCCCACAAACTCACTTTTCGCTTTGTCGACGCTTTCGGCAAGCAGTTTTGCGTTTTTTAATTCTGTCTCAATTTTTTTACGCTCGGTGATCTCGGCCCGCAGTGCATTATTCGTCTTTTCCAGCTCTGCAGTCCGTTCTTTAACTCTGATTTCCAAATTATCGTTTGCCGATTGTAGTGCGTCTTCGGCCTTTTTTCTTTCATCGATCAGCTCATCGAGTTCACCCTTAATCAGAGCTATTGATTCGAAAACGCTAAAAAATGGATGAGACGGGTCAGCCGGCCGTACGTCATCAATACCATCAATTTCCCAATCAATAATTCCTATAAATTGCTGGAGCTCATCGACATATTGATGGATCCGATCACCCTTGGAGACGTTGTCCCTTTGCTTAGCAGGTATTGTTTCAATCGATTGATTTTTTTTTCTGATCTCATGTTTTGAGATTATTTTCAGGGCATCGTCTAAACTGTCGGCGACACGAATCTTAAAGGGTAAAAACGGCCTGGCCAAATTCGATGCAGCCTGCATAAAACGATTGGCTCCGTAAATGATATACATCTCAAGCGGATGATCCTGATTCCGTTCTCTTAATGAATCCATATAGCGCTTGCGGGTTTTGCGGTCCCCAACTTCTAAATTGGTGACATTGGCAACGATATATTCAACGCGGCTTGGGGAATTAAGAGAGTCTTGTACCTTTTGGCTGAGCTCTACGAGAGGTTCGATATGTTTGGTTTTCAGCAAGCCGGTGGATATGGAGTGAAGTACCTTTTGATTGATGATCTCCATTTTAATTGTGAAATCAGCAAGGTTTAGACACCACCCGTTGTTCTTAATGATGTCAGGGGTAGGTGTCAAACTTTGCCCTGAATCTATTCTGTCTGCGGTATTTGGTGCTGAATCGTTAGATTCGATATTGTTTTTAGCTAATATTTCCAGAGCAGATTTGACGGCCTGGGGGTAGTCTTTTGCCAATCGAATTTCGCGTTCGTCATTGTAGAGGCGTTTTCCGAGCTTGACACTGAGTCTAAACAACGATGTGGTACTGCAAAATACGAGACCAGCAAGCCGTTTGCGCTGGCGCATGTTGATTATAAAATGTCTGCGGGCATCGAAAGCAACACCTCGTAGTTTCGAGAAATCTTCAATTAAAATATACGCCTGGCCCGGGGGAACAGTTTCAGAGATGACCCGATCAATCAAATCCAATGATTTTTTTACGCTCGCTAATGTAATGTATCCGCAAGGCTGACTAAAAACGATATTGCTTCCAACAACGCCGACGTTGGCCCGGTAGTCAGGGCCGAAATGCACATCGGTCCACTCGGGGTTGCGGCGAACCGGCAATCCGCTTGTGGGGCAGACAATATCCTTTTCTGGTTTGGCAGTTAGTGTGTCCATCCAATAGAAGAAAATATGTACTTTAATCGTAAGGTCTTGAATTTGGATGTAGTGCTAATTTGCAGAGCCGCCTCGCAGACCATCGTTTAGGGTTTCGTTAATGATATTTGTAAAATTGCGGGTATCGATCGGTTTGGAAATGTAGCCGGTGCAACCACTGGCTTTGGCTTTTTCCTCATCCCCATGCATGGCATATGAGGTCAACGCGATTATGGGTATGTTTTTTAGCAAGGGATCTTGCCGAATGGTTTGGGTGGCTTCCAATCCGTCCATACCGGGAAGCTGAATGTCCATAAGAATGAGGTCGGGTCCAATCTTTTTGGCCAATTCAATACCGGTTTCGGCATCTCTTGCCTCCTGCACCTCGAAATTGCCAAGATGCAACAAGCTTTTGACGAGTTTCAGGTTCAACTCATTGTCTTCTACCACTAAAATTTTTGCTGTCATCGCAATTCTCCTTGCCGGCAGGCACTGGTTATATCAAACTGCAATTTGATATTATGAATAAATTGAATGCATTTTGCACGTCTGCCACTAATCTTTATCGGCAATTATTTGAAAAGCTTAATCACAATTTGAATTGTGAACAGTCGCTCCGGGTGACAGGATCGGGCTGGAAATAGGCCCAGGCAGGGATCTTGGGATTTATCCAATTTCGAACTGAACAAGAGGCGGCTCATTGGGTCGGACAAGCAGCCGACTGCGGTAACTATTTTGAGTTAAACCGGAATACGGAAGGAAAACGTTGCTCCCTTGCCCTCGCCTTGACTTTCCGCCCAGATTTTTCCTCCGTGCAGATCGACTAGCCTTCTAGCTAATGACAAACCGAGCCCGGTTCCCTGGTAGTGACGGCTGGCAGAGCTTTCTACCTGCTCAAAGGGCTCGAAAATTCTCTCCAGATCATTCTTTTTCAGACCAATACCGCTATCCTCAACGGAGATAAGAAGATAACTTGTCGCCGAGTTCGACAATTCTCGGTTCGGTCTATCGACATTGTCAGTAAGTCTGGCCGCCAACAATATACACCCATCCATTGGGGTGAATTTAACCGCATTGGACAACAAATTATAAAGGATTTGCTTGAGCTTGCGTTCATCGGCCTTGATTGAATCCGGAATTCCATCCAGATCGCATGTTAATTCGATTCCACCCTTTAGTGCTTTTTCTTTGATCATAACAAGGCTGTTTTCCAAAACATCTCTGATTCGAACCGGCGATGGTTTAAGCTCAAGCTTTCCAGCCTCGACTTTGGATAGATCCAAAATATCATTTATCAGCGAAAGAAGGTGTTCACTGCTGCTATAAACATCCTTTAAATATTCTTCCTGGGTTTCATTTAATTGACCGAAATTCTGATCCAATATCAGTTCCGTAAAACCCAAAATATGGTTCAGCGGGGTTCGCAGTTCGTGGCTCATGTTGGCCAGAAACTCACTTTTGGCACGGTTGGCAAATTCCGCGACTCTTTGGGCTTTTTTGGTTGCCTGTTGCGCCTGCTTACGGTCTGCAATCTCATGCCGAAGTGCCTGATTGACTTTGAGTATTTTGGCGGTCCGTTCCCTGACCCTTTTTTCAAGTGTTGCTTTGGATTTTTTCAATTTTTCTTGCTGAATAGCGATGGTGACAAATGCTTTTGAAAAATTGCGAGAGATGAGAAATGCCTGTGAAAAAATAAAAATAAAGAGGCCCAGCTGAACCATGTATATGCTTTGTATGATATTCTGAGCATACAGCATATCGTTGACGGATGTTAAGAATAAAGCAAGGAAACCTGCCAGAAAAATAATTGCCTTAGATTCCTTATTCAGGGAGGAAATCACAAGAATTGCAGTTGCGTACATAAACATGGCTATCGTGAAGACCTGGAATATCCCGAGCGTCGCGGAAAAAATTCTTACCGGGGACAGAAGGACCAAGGCACCGAACACCAAGCCAATGGCAGTAGACAGCATGCAGATGACTTTTGAAAACCGGTTGGAAAAAAGAGAACGAAAATATTGTACAAAGACGGGAACCGCCAAATAAAAGGTCAGATATTCAAGCTTTATCATTATCTCATAGTCGATTGCCGGAAAGAAGAGAAGGATATGTCTTTCCCCGGTTGTCAAAACCCGCAAGGCAATGAGTAGACAAAATAGGCCAAAATATAAGGTAGAAAGCTCTTTTTTCCTCAGAGAAAACAGACCTAAATGGTACAGTGCCATAATTAGGATACTGCCGAAAAGAGATAGATTGTAAGCAATCTCGATTTTCTGGTTTTTTTCTAGTTGGCCTCTTGTTCCTAAAGTAAATGTTTCCCAGGCGCCGCCATTTTTGTGGGAAAAGTTGGATATCTGAACAATGAGATCCAATGATCCTTCATTTGACTGCAAAACAATGCTTTCCGGGCGATATCCGGGCTTCGCTGATTCTGCGGTTTGGCCGACCACACCTGCTGAAGACAATCTCTGGCCGTTGACAAAAAGGAGATATGAGGAACTTTGCTCCAACATATCTAGTGCCAGCTCGGTATTTGTTTTATTCAGAAGAACCGTAAGACGATAAGAGGCGAAACCATCCCCCGGCAGCGCTTTTCCCTGATATTCAAAATCGTTCCAGGGGCCTGGGACGTCAATAAACGCGGGTTTCAAGGGGTGGCGGGATTGGATAAAATCCTGTGGATCTATGAGTCGATTCCAATAGAATTCATATTCACCGCTGAGTTCAACGGGGCCGTCACGTTCGAAATCCCAATGGGTGAGGTCCAGCACTCCTTTTTCAGCCAACGGGGGAACGCTCGGTTTGGATTGCTGTTCGCAAGCGCATACCAACAAGATCAAAATAATGATACTGTATTTTATAAGCCTGACTATCATAAATCTACGACCTGAAATTATCCGAAGATGGAATGACAAAGCTGAAAGTACTTCCTTTGCCGTGTCCTTCGCTTTCAGCCCAAATCCATCCGTCATGAAGCTCTACAAGGACCCTGGTTAACGACAAACCCAAACCGGTGCCCGGATATTGGCGGCTTGCGGTATTATCCCCCTGCTCAAAGGGTTCGAATATGCGTTGCAGATCTCCCTTTGCCAAACCGATACCGCTGTCTGCCACCGAGAACTTCATGAAGTCGCGCTTAACACTGTGAACTCCAGCGGGAATGGTGTCTGATCGGCTGGCACTTCCCAAGTCGGAGCCATTGATTCGTCCGGCCGACAACACTATTGAACCGCCATCAGGGGTAAATTTGACCGCATTCGAAAGGAGATTATAAATAACTTGTTTGAGCTTGCGTTTATCCGCTTTTAAGGTATCCGGCAGACCGTTCAAATTCACTGAAAGTGTTAGCCCATGTTTCATCGCCTTTTCAGAGACAATGCCCAGGCTGTGGTCCAAAAATTCTTTTAAATCAAATTCGGAAAGCGCCAGCTCCATTTTTCCCGATTCCACTTTGGCTAAATCCAGGATGTCATTGATTAAGGACAGCAGATGATTGCTGCTTCGAAGGACGTCATTGAGATACTCCTCCTGGGTTTCGTTTAACTCGCCGACTCTTTTGTCCACAATCAGTTCCGTAAACCCCAAGATATGATTCAACGGCGTTCTTAGCTCATGGCTCATATTCGCTAAAAATTCGCTTTTGGCGCGGTTGGCGACCTCGGCTGATTTCCGGGCATCGACGGCGCCCTGCTGGGCCTGTTTTCTCTCCTCGATCTCAAGGCACAGGGCTTCATTGGCCTTCAGTAGGTCGGCAGTCCGCTCTCCGACGGTATTTTCCAGTTCGTCTTTGGCTTTTTGCAACGTCTTTTCAGCCATCTTTTGTTCAGTCGCATCAGTCGCGATCTGTAGTCGTACCAATCGATCGCCGTCCCATTTAATGGCCCGGTCATAATTAGTATACCACTTACCCGTAATCGAATTCTCGCCTTCCCATACATGGACGCCGGTCGGTTGGCCTTCGGAATCTAACAGCTTTTCGTTGGTACAATTGGCACAGCGTTTGGTATCCTTTCGAAAAACCTCCCAGCAAGTCTGACCGGTGAAATCATGACCGAAACTATCTTTCATGTGCTGGTTCATGAAAAGAATTTCGTAAGTATTCATATCAGCGACATAAATTTCGGCATAGATGCTGTCCAGTACGGTGAGAAATCTTTCATGTGACTCTTTAAGCGCCTTTTCCGCCTGTAGCCGTTTTCTGATTCCTTTTTTAATGGCCTTGTTCGTTTTTCTTAATCTTCTACGTTGGTTTTCAACAGTAGCAAATGCTTTAGAAAGTCGAAGGGAAGGGAGAAATGCTTGGGATAAAATAAAAATAAAGAGACCCAAGGGAATAAATTGTCCGGTCTCTATGAGACTTCCATTGTGCAGCATATCATTGATCGCCGTTAAAAATAGGATACTGAAACCGGCCAAAAAAATAAAAGCCTCATATTCCCGTCTCAATGCAAATTTTACAAGGATAGAAGTGCCGTATACAAAGAGCAGTAATGTGATGATGTGATAGGCTATCAGCGTGTGCGAAAAAAACTTAAGCGGCAAAACAATCACCAGGGTGGAAAAGATCACGGATAAAACCGCCGTTGCAATGCTTATTTTCTTTAGCAATCGATGATAAAAAATAGCCGAAAAAAATTGTACAAATGCCGGGATCGCGAGGTAGTATGACAGATACTCCAGTTTGCCTAGAATTTCCCAATTGATATTCGGCACGAGCTGTATTAAATATCTTTCACCGGTGGTCAGGATTCTCAATGCGATCAGTAAACAGAAGATACCGAAATATAAAGCTGAACGATCTTTTCTCCTCAGTGCAAACAAACCAAAATGGTATATCGCCATGATAAGAATGCTGCCGAATAAAAACAGCTCATAACCCACGTTGGCTTCCCTAACAGCGCGTATGCGGTCCTCGGTTCCCAGGATGATCGGCGCCCAGGCACCGCCTTTTCTATGGTGGAAATTCGATACGTGTAATATCATTTCCAGCTGATTCGCTTTTGGCTGAAAATCAATTACCCTGGGATTAAATTGCGGTTTCGACGTTTTCCCGTTTTTTCCAACGGCGCCGGCCGAATACAATTTTTGCCCGTTTACAAACAGATCGAAGGCGGTGCCCATATCCAACACTTTCAAAGCCAGAGGCCTATCCTGGGCGTGTAAAAGGACTGTTAAGCGATACGTCGCGTAGCCGGCTCCGGCGGCTTTTTTTCCGGCTGAATCAAATCCGTTCCAGTATCCCGGCACCTCGATGAAATCACATTTCTGAGATGGATTTTCATTCTTGAAGACCCGGGGGAATCGAAGTTGCTTCCAGTAGAATTCATACTCGCCGGACAGATCGACGGTGCCATCATTTTCTAAATTCCAGGTCGTCAGATCCAGAACCCCTTTGATCGCCCTGGGCGGCATTTTTCTTTCCGGCCCATTGTGGCACGAGCAAATACATACAAGAGAAACTATGATGAAATATTTAGAAAGCTTTAATGTCATTTACCAAATGATATTCGACAAGTTACTGTAATTAAATGGATATCGCCTTTTCCCGATTCAGGCGTTAATCTTTACTAATATCGACCATTTTGCCTTAAAACTTAATTGACGAGGATAAATTTACATGATGTTGATGAATTATATTCTGGTAAAGGGCAGACAATGGGCTGAAAGCATCGACTGCTGGAATCAATTTCCGGCTCTGGAACCCGGCCATGCACGGGTTTATCATGAGAGAGCCGGTACTGACTATCTCTGCGAAGATTTTGCCAATTCCGGCGACCTTAAGCAGCCTATCTCATAGATTGACATTTATGAAATATGTGCAAGATTAAACTACGATACTAAATTAGGGGTTATTGGTTGATCGTTTTATCGCCCGGCGGGTTCGTATATGGATTTGACTGAATCTGATTAAAATTACTATTATCAGAGACATATAAGAATTTTATCTGATTCCTTTCAAACCTATAACCAATGACGAATAACGTTAAATTGATTTTTACTCGAATGTGGAAGGTGAATCCGAAGCAATGGCATCGATATTGGCGATTTCGGCACATCCCGATGATGAATCTTTATTTGGCGGCGGGACCCTGGCGATGTTTGCGGAACAGGGACACGATGTCTACATCCTGGAAACCACCCGGGGCGAGGGGGGAGAAGTCGGCGAGCCGCCGTTGACAACCCAGGAGAAACTGGGGGCATTTCGTGAACAGGAGGCCCGCAAATCCGCCCAGGCCCTGGGCGCAAAAGATATTTTTTTTCTGCCCTATATCGATCCGTACATGGAAATCAATGGAATCGCCCGTCCGATAGAAATCCCGCTGGCGGAGTTCGTGAAGGCGATCCGCGAGTACATTATAAAAATTCGGCCAGACATCGTCATTACGCATGGATCGGACGGCGAATACGGACACCCCCAACATATTTACACCCACCGGGCGGTTCGCATGGCCTTGGCCGACGGTGCCCCGGGTTCTGTGCTGCTGAGCTGGTGTGCATGGTATGATCCGACTGACCACGAACGAATACGATATGGGCCGGCTAAGCACGAGCGCATTTTAAACCAAAATGACCCGGCGCATATCGTACACGATGTCATCCCCTGGCTGGAGGCCAAAGTTGCCGCTGCCCTCTGTCACCAAACCCAACATGCCATGTTTCTGCGAAATTCCGGGGCGCGTTCGGTGCGGGATATGGTCTTGATTACGGAAAGTTTTCATATCTGGCAGGGTTCTATGCCGGATGGTCTGTCCCTGCCTAAAAATGAAAATTGAAGATTGAAGAATATGAGGAATGGATTCTTATTTTTAAAAATCAATTGGACAGGATCAACAGGATCGTCAGGAAATCTTTAGAGATTATTTGCTTGACTTATAGCGGGTGAAATTTTATCAACAGCGTTTTTGTTCCGGAATTCATCAGCCAAACTTAATTGATTTCAAAGCAAACTCGAAACCCTGATTCCAAAGCCGTACCTATCGGCAGAAATAAGTCCGGCAGATGGGACTTGATTCCGAGCAGATTGATTCAAGTGAAAATATTGCTACACTATAATAGAAGGGAGCACGACGCGAATGTTAAACAATAAAATAATCGCCATCATCGGCACGGGAAACATGGGAGATGCACTGGTCAGTGGATTGCTGGGATCCGGATCTTCCAAGCCTAAAAATATTATCTGCTCCGATATCAGGAAAGATAATCTTGATGCAGTTAAAGCCAAGTACAAGGTACGCACCACCAGCAGCAATATCAAGGCCGTATCCGAGGCCGATATCGTTATCTACGCCGTGAAGCCCCAGCTCATGGCAGCGGTCCTGAAAGAAACCGGAAAAAAATTGGATATGTCCAAGCTCGTGATATCCATCGCAGCCGGCGTACCCCTGGCGGCCATGGAATCCTGCATCGATAAAGACATGCGTTTAATCCGCGTGATGCCGAATATCGCAGCCGCCGTAAAAGAGGCCGCAACGGCCATTGCAGCCGGGGAACATGCCACCAAAGAGGATATTGCCCTGGCCATGGAGATTTTTAATTCGATCGGCAGTTGTATTTTTCTGAAAGAAAACTACCTGATGGACGCCATCACGGGGCTCAGCGGCAGTGGACCGGCCTATATTTTCTTGATCGTGGATGCCCTGGCCGATGCCGGGGTTAAAATGGGCCTGTCCCGGCAGGATTCCCTTTTTCTGGCAGCCCAGACGGTCCTGGGAGCGGCCAAATTGTTGATCGAAACCCAGGAACATCCCGGGCAGTTGAAGGATAAAGTAACTTCACCGGGCGGCACGGCGATTGCCGGCCTCGCCACCCTTGAAAGTGGCGGTTTGCGCACGACCCTGATCGATGCCGTCGAAGCAGCCACCAATCGCTCTAAAGAGTTGGGCGATCTCATGACCAAAAATTTTAACGATACCAATCACAAAAGGTAATACCCCAACCCGGCGAGGCCGGAAATGAAGATTGAAGATTTATGCAGCTTGGCCCTGGTCTGAAATTTGCAAACAAGCTCAATAAATGCTAGAATTCCAGATATGAGCAGGTTTGATAATCGATCAGTCACAGGAGAACAAATTGCATAAATTTAACAAAGGCGGCCTGGCAGCCCTGGTATTGGCCGGTCTGTTAATTGGCTTTGGGCCGAATCCGGTATCTGCCAAAGGAATCGTCTGGCAGAGCTTTTCCGACGGCATGGCACGCGGTAAATCCGAAAACAAAAAAGTCTTTCTCCATTTTTATGCCACCTGGTGTGGTGCCTGCAAAACGATGGAGAATAAAACATTCAAGGATCCTGCCGTGATAGCCTACCTCAATAAGAATTTTGTGCCCATTAAGGTGAATACCGACCGGGAACAGCGAACCTCGCGCATGTTCAGGATTCGGGTGCTGCCTGACAATTGGTTTATTGATGAGGACGGCAACCCCATCGGACATCAGCCCGGGTACATCGCACCGAAAAAATTAAAGGTATTACTAAAGACGATATTGGAAGAGTAAACCGGGCAAGCCGAATTGAAGATTGAAAATTGAAGATTCGTTGTATCGCTCGCGCAGCGCAGGCGCTTGCGCCGCGTGTTGCTCTATCGTTTAAATTTGAACTCATTGCCTTCTGAAACCAATCAATCCGGCGATAGCACAAATACTTCGCAAACATGATGTGATTGCAATCAATAGACGCTGAATGAAAGTCAATCCGCAACGTAAAGACCCTGAGCGCAGATTAATCGATTTTGCCGCGTTAAAATCAATGGTCCTCAGCAACCCGGCACCCCAAGCCCCTGAAGCCGGTTATTATAAACCGGCTTGCGTGTTTCTTTTGCTGTTTAACCCCGAAAATCCCCATATTCTGGCGATTCAAAAAACCGCCAGCGAAGGTTACCCGTGGAGCAACCAGGTTGCTTTGCCGGGCGGCCACCTCGATGCCAAAGATGCCAGTCCGCTGGCCGGAGCTTTCCGCGAATTGGAAGAAGAAATGAGCATCCACCGCAACCAAGTTCATTTGCTGGGATCCATCGGTCATTTTCAAACGATTAACAATCGGGACATCGAGGCTTTTGCCGGGCTGTGGAGTGGCAAGGGACCCATTGCGCATGATCCGGCCGAGATTTCAAGAGTCCTGAAAATACCCTTGGAGGTGCTGGTCCACACCCACCTCGTTCAGGGTTTCCACAATCGCATCCCCGACGTGCAGGAGTTGAGATATCCGTACCAGGATATCGAAGTGTGGGGCGCCACCGCCCGCATTCTGCACCATTTCATCGAACTGCTGTATCCACTGCTGGAAAACGACAGCAACCGGCTAACGGGTCCGGTGTTGTCGGATTAAGCGGACAATGGTCATGGTTATGATAAAAGCGCTCAATACGACCAGGGTAAGCGGCACCCAGATGTAGCTTTTGAAATTAATATTTGAGTTGGCTACAGAGATTCCGGCTAAACCAAATACAAAAACCAACAACATGAAGGCAATGGTCACACCACTGGCTGTTTTGGAATGATACCAGGGGATAATGGCTTTTCTGAAAACAGGGTTTTTGGCGCTTGGCATGGTTTCAAACTTTCAATCGCGAAGAAATTATTTGCGAATCGCCGCGGATTATTGCAACTTCCGGTACGCGGCATTATATTGATCTCTAATCGATCAACTTAACAAATTTTATGCCGAGCGGGGGAAAAAATCAAGCGATGAAAAAGCTTAGCGCCTTGCCGACAGCTGATAGGATTGACCGGCCGAACCGTTTTTTATTTGGACTGATACTGACTTTATGTTTGTGGGGTTGTACCGTGGCGCCGACCAAAAAGCTTCTGGTAGAGGATATCTCCAAATCATTTGAAGAAGGTGCGATTATTTCCACTGCATTGGGCATGCCGGTCGAGTTTGGGGACTTAATCGCTGACCTGAACAGCTGCCGAATCATTTACGTAGGAGAAAAACATACGAACAGCGCCCATCACAAAATTCAGCTGCAGATTATTCAGGAATTGTATAAAGACAATCCCAGCCTGACCGTCGGCATGGAGATGTTCGATTACACTTACCAGGATGTGTTGGAACGATGGTCGCAAGGTGAATTGTCCCGAGAAGAGTTTTTAAGAAAATCTCACTGGTATGCAAACTGGCGTTACGATTTTTCACTGTACCAGGATGTTTTGGAATTTATCAAAGACCACAACATCCGGTTGGTGGGCTTGAACATACCCAGCTACATTCCCCCTAGAATTCGTGAAGGCGGTATCGAAAATTTGCATGATGAAGACAAAGCTCACCTTCCAGCGCAAATTGATACAAGCAACACCGCCCATCGTGACTTCCTCAAAAAAATTTTTGAAGGCCACAAGCGTCACTTTAAACGTGAAGTCGAATTTGAAGACTTTTATGCCGCCCAATCCGTCTGGGAAGATGCCATGGCGGAAATGATTGCCCAAAATTTGAATGATGCCGTTATGGTGGTTCTGGCCGGCAACGGTCACATCCAATATAAATACGGCATACCGGATCGGGCCTATAAACAGACCGGCGCTTGTTTTCGGACCGTTTACCTGGAGCCGGTCGGCAGTGGTAAAGTAGAAAGTGACATTGCGGATTATATCTGGGTCACGGAGTAGGTAAAAAGAGGACAGACGACAGAAGACAGACGACAGACGACAGACGACAGAGGGCAGAGGACAGAGAACAGAGGACAGGGGACAGGAGACAGAGGTCAGAAGACAGAGCACAGAGGACAGGGGAACATAAAACAGGTAGTCGGTTGCAGGAGCCTTATGCGTTAAACCATAAACCCTATACCTTATACCCTATACCCTACACCCTATACCCTACACCCTATACCTTAGACCTTCTACCGGTACCCCTTCTTTAATGCCGTATTCCTTTAAATCGAATATAGAATACAATTAAGCGAAAACCAATTACTTAGAGATTGAGGTGGGTATGACCAACGATTCCAGAGTTTGGATGAACGGAGAACTTATTCCCTGGCAGGAGGCTACCGTGCCGCTTTTATCCCACGGGTTCTCCCGGGGATCGGCAATTTTTGATGTTTTTGGAGTGCATGTCGGGCCGATGGGACCGGCAGCCTTCAGAATGGACGAGCATCTTCAGCGGTTGAAGAAAAGTGCCGATCTGCTGGGAATGGAACTGGCGTATTCAACGGAAGAGATCGTGGAAGCCGTAAAAACCACGGTAAATGTGAACCATCTGGGCCGAGGAATCGTAAAAATACTGGCCTTCTGGGGCGAAGAGGCCATCATCAACCTAGTGCTGGATTCGAAACTGGACCTGGCCATCTTTGCCATCCCGCAAAGCGAAGATTTAACGCTCGATCAACACCAACCGTTGTCCGCCTGTCTGTCAAAATGGCGCAAGATTCACCCTGAAACGGTTCCGGTCGGCGCCAAAGCCTGCTCCAATTATCTCAACGGATACCTGGCCCGCCGGGATGCCAAACAGCGGGGCTTCGATATCGGCATCATGTTGAGCACGGACGGTTTTCTGGCAGAAGGCTCCATCGAATCGATTTTCATTGTCAAAGATGGGGTTCTCAAAACTCCGCCCCTGGGCCGGGTTCTTTCAAGCATCACCAGGAAGTCCATTCTGCAGGCGGTTCCCAAGGCCGGTATCCCCGTTGCAGAGTTGCCGATATCCGCCGACGAACTACTGGCCGCTGATGAAGTGTTTACGGCCCACACCGGGATAAAAGTCGAGACGATAACCCGCCTTGAGCATCGTGAATTTGGCGGAACCGGTCCCATTACCAAGCAGGTGATGGAGTTGATGGACAATATTATTCAATTCAAGGATGACCGTTTTCAGGATTGGTTTCAGGCACTATCATGAGAGTTGGTCTGACGGATTGATCATCGGATCTAGGATTCCAAAACAAGGTGCTCCTTATGGGCCTTTAAATGTTTATTAATTTCGACGTGTTGGAATACTGGAGTGCTGGAGTAATGACTGAAGTTTGGAAGTCTTCTCTTGATAGCCCAACACTCCAGTACTCGACTACTCCATTTTACCAAGGAACTGCCTACCGACCTGGGCAGGCTATTGCGCAAAGCGGGTGGAGTGAGTGGCTAAGTTTGGCATGGTGAAACGCTACCCAACCCCGGCCAAGCCGAGATATCGGACCGATTGGCTAGGGGGCTGCCACATTCACGACCTTGCAGGCAATAGCTTTCGCTATATCGCCCAGATCCATCATCACCATGGTACCTCTCCGTCCGGCATTGATCAGGACCTTGTCATATTTTAAGGCACCCTCATCAACGGCGACCGGAATTTTCTTTTTAATCCCGAACGGGCTGATGCCGCCGACCAGATAGCCGGTAATGCGTTCGGCGGTTGCGATGTCGACCAAGACGGCCCGTTTCACTCCGCAGGTCTTTGCCAGCAGTTTCAGGGACAACTGCTTGTCGCCCGGCATTAGCACCAGGCTGTAATGCTGTTTTCCGAGATCGACTACCAGAGTCTTGATGGTCGCTTCCAGGGGATATCCGGTCGCGTCGGCAGCATATTTGGCCCCCTTTTCCACATGTTCGTACCGGACCACCTGAAACGGAATTTTCTTCTGCTTCAAAAACTGGATCGCGCGGGTTGACATTGGCTCCCCTTATTCATCCGTATTAATCCGCCCTGGTAACTGACTACATTTATATTACAAATTGTTTCATTGTTTCTGCCTGACCGAAAATAGATATAAGATCAATATTTTGGCGGATTTATAAATTTATGCGTCGCATATTTTTGGTGCTTAAATTATCCAAGTTCATCGAGATCGTCAACCGCGAGATTCGGATTCGGCAACGAATATTTGGACTAAAATCAAATGCAGCGGTGATCAAGATCATTTGCGACGCTATACAATGTTAGGCGTGATGAGTTCAGAGGCGATATGTAGCAAATCTTTTTTTATCAGCGACCATTTGCTCAACTCGCGGCCCATCAGATCCCCTTCGTGGTATCTTGCTCATACCGCGGAAACGTCTGGTGCTGATAAGTACTTGAATCCACAACATATGGAAAAAAAATTTGACACATGACAATATGTTGTGGTATAAAAACATTATCATCAAAATTGGCGGGTGCCCACCCAGCATGGCTTAGGGCCAATTCATGGCATTAGCTGTGCTTTCTATTTTTAGTACAAAACTGACGATTCTTTAGAATTTAACTTCCGATCAGTTACATTGCTGAGAACGCGCATCTCTGATTGACTGCCGATTGGAAGCCGGCAGCATGGGTTCATCGTGTCCGGGGGCTTTCAACCGGAGCGGAAGATTTATGTCCGAAGTATAGGTCAATCCCTTTGTGTGACTTGAAATTCCATTGGATGCACTCAAGCTTCGTTTTTTAAAAATTTATTAATTATAAACCCTGAGGAAAGTGGAGAAGATGCCTGACGTATTCGAAAAAATTAAAAAGAGAAATGGCAGTGTTGTTGAATTTAATTCGTCCAAAATTACAGCCGCGATTGCCAAAGCCGGTCATGCCACCGGGGAATTTGAGGAAAGAGAGGCCCGAAAACTGACTTTGCGAGTATTGACCCTGGCGCATGAGATGCACCTGGGACCGGTTCCCGAGGTGGAAGATGTCCAGGATATCGTCGAACGGGTCCTGCTCGATTCCGTTTATTACAAAACGGCCAAGGCTTACATCATCTATCGCGAGCAACATGCCCAAATTCGCCAGATGGCCACCCGGGCCAACGTTGACCTGGTGGATCATTATATCAGCAAATTAGACTGGAAAGTCCGCGAAAACAGCAATATGAGCTATTCCCTCCAGGGGCTCAACAATTATATCTCATCTGATGTCACCGCGGAATACTGGCTCAACAGCATTTATCCGCCGGAAATAAGAAGCGCCCATAAAAATGGCGATATCCACATCCACGACCTCAGCCTGCTATCGGTCTATTGCGTGGGCTGGGATCTGCAGGATCTTCTCAAGCAGGGCTTCAAAGGGGTTGAAGGCAAGGTCGAAAGCTCGCCGCCGAAACATCTGCGCTCTGCGCTGGGACAAATCGTCAATTTTTTCTACACGCTGCAGGGCGAAGCCGCCGGCGCCCAGGCCATCTCCAATTTTGACACCCTGCTGGCACCTTTTGTCCGTTTCGACCGGCTCGATTACACCGGGGTAAAACAGGCCTTGCAGGAATTTATTTTCAATATCAATATTCCGACCCGGGTCGGTTTTCAGACACCGTTTACCAATATCACGATGGATCTCTGCGTGCCGTCCATTTTGAAAGATCAACCCGTGATTGTGGCGGGTGTCGACCAGGCTGAAACCTACGGTGAGTTTCAACCGGAAATGGACTTAATCAACCGGGCCTTTGCCGAGGTCATGATGGAAGGCGATGCCAAAGGCCGCGTTTTTTCGTTCCCGATACCCACCTACAATGTCACCGCCGATTTTGACTGGGACAATCCAAATCTCGAACCGATCTGGAAAATGACCGGGAGGTACGGTATTCCTTATTTTTCCAATTTTGTCAATTCCGACCTGTCTCCCGAAGATGCCCGCTCCATGTGCTGCCGCCTGCGCCTTGACAATCGGGAACTCCTAAAACGCGGCGGGGGGCTGTTCGGCGCCAATCCGCTGACCGGCTCCATCGGCGTAGTGACCATCAACCTGCCACGCATCGGCCACATCAGCCAGATCAAAACCGAATTTTACGCCCATCTGATTGAACAAATACAGTTGGCCGTCAAAAGCCTATTTATTAAACGCAAGGTGCTTGAAAAATTTACCGAGCAGCAATTGTATCCTTATTCCAAATTCTATCTGAGAGACGTCAAAGACGGTACCGGGAGCTTCTGGAAAAATCATTTTTCCACTATCGGAATCATCGGCATGAACGAGGCTTGCCGCAACTTTCTGGGCGAGGACATTACCACCGAACACGGCCAGCAGTTTTCGCTGGAAGTAATGGATTTTATCCGTGACTACTTATCCAAGGTTCAGGAGGAAAGCGGCGAGATCTTCAATCTGGAGGCCACCCCGGCTGAAGGAACATCTTATCGGCTGGCCATGCTGGATAAAAAGAAATACCCGGATATCCTCTGTGCCAACGAAGCTGATCTTCAGCACGGGGCCTCGCCCTATTATACCAATTCGAGCCAGTTGCCGGTCAATTATACAGATGATATATTTGAAACCTTAAGACTGCAGGATGACTTGCAGGCCAAATATACCGGCGGCACGGTGCTGCACATATTTCTCGGCGAGCAGGTCAGCGACCAGGAGGCCATCAAAAGCATGGTCAAGAAAATTGCCGCCAACTACAAACTGCCCTATTTTACCCTGACTCCGACCTTCAGCATTTGCCCAAACCATGGATATCTCGATGGGGAGCAGAGCAATTGCTCGATTTGCGATCAGGAAACGGAAGTTTATTCGCGAGTGGTCGGTTACCTGCGACCGATCAAACAGTGGAACAGCGGCAAGCTGGCCGAATACGGAAATCGTCGAACGTTTAGCGTGGCCAGCTAGAAAGGAAGTGGGAAGTCGGAATGAAGAACAGGACTGAGTGATGAGGACTGAGGACTGAGAACAGAAGACAGAGGTCAGATGACAGAGGTCAGAGGACTGAGGTCAGATGATAGAGGTCAGAAGTCGGATGACAGAGGTCAGAGGACTGAGGTCAGATGATAGAGGTCAGAAGTCGGATGACAGAGGTCAGAGGACTGAGGTCAGATGACAGAGGGTCTCGATTGCGGATTTGGGATTGCGGAATGCGGATTTAACTGAATATTACCCACAATAGAGGCAATAGACGAGGCAAAGCGCAGAGGAGTTGGAATTCGGAATGCGGCCTTCGACAAGCTCAGGCGAGGCAAAGTCGGAAGCAGAGGATTTAGCTCGATTCCTCTTTTTTACACGCTTTGCCCTACGCGCATGCCCCGTGCCCTTGGCCGTCAGCTTATTCAACACAACAAACTCAATAAACACAACAAACTCAATAAACTCAATAAACACAATAAACACAACAAACACAATTAACTCAATAAACACAACAAACACAATAAACACAACAAACACAATTAACTCAATAAACACAACAAACACAATTAACTCAATAAACACAACAAACACAATTAACGCGCCATGCAAATCGGTGGAATACAAAAAAGTTCGTTGATCGATTACCCGGGAAAAGTCAGCTCCGTTATATTTTGTTCGGGCTGCAATTTCGATTGTCCGTATTGTCACAACCCCGGCCTGGTCGAGGGGCAATCGAGCTGTCCGAGTCAATGGGATATGAATGCGGTAGCGGATTTTCTCGATCAGCGGCGGGGCTTTTTAGACGGGGTGGTCGTCTCCGGCGGCGAACCCACGCTGCAACCGGATCTTTTGGACCTTTGTCGCAAAATTAAGGCGTTCGGTTTTCCGGTCAAGCTCGATACCAACGGCAGCCGCCCCCTGGTGATTCAGCAACTGATCGACGCGAACCTGGTGGACTACATCGCCATGGATCTCAAAACCGATCCGGTGCTGTACGGTTCCTTTATCACGCCGCATTGCCGGCCGGGTCCCATCGTTGACAGCGTTGCCCTGATCATGCAATCCGGAGTGGACTATGAATTCAGAACCACCTGCGTCAAGCCGATTGTGACCCCGCAAACCATTGAAAATATCGTTCAGCTGATTGCCGGGGCCAAGCGGTATGCCCTGCAGCGCTTTCGCAACGGTGACGTTTTGCACCCGGAATATTTCAACAGCAGCCGCTGCGACTACAGCCCGGAGGAGATGCTGCAGCTCAAAGCCTCGGCCGAGCAGGCGGTGGATGAGTGTATAATCCGTAATTAAGGCGTCCTGAGGATAGCTGCTGCCGGGAGCGGAATGATGGAATATCGCAGATCCGCCATTCCATTATTCCCAGGTTGAGGCAAATGCACCGACTGCGAAAATGTTCTATGTTGTTGAAATTCCGAGACGGTTTATCGGCCTCGCACATCAGCCGCCCCAAAAGCGTTCATAGGCTATCAAAGCCCATACGATGCCCGCCGTCAGCATGGTGAAAAAGGCGGCCGCGGATCCCATGTCTTTGGCGCGTCCCGACAATTCATGGTGCTCCGTCCCGATTCGATCCACCACCGCTTCGATGGCCGAGTTCAGCAACTCGATGATTAATATCAACAGGCAGGATGCGATCAGCAGGGCTTTTTCAACTGCGGATTTTCCCAGCAACAACCCCAGTGGCATGAATATAATGACAACAATTGCCTCCACGCGAAATGCCAGTTCATTTTTCCAGGCGGTTTCAATGCCCTTGGCCGACCAGATAAATGCCCGACCGATATGGCCGATCACCGATTCTTTTTTTTCAACCATGTATGCCTGCCTAATCTGTGTTAGATTCTATACGTTTCGCAGGAGTCAGCGATCTTTTTTCAACCCCCTGCCGAACAGGATGCGGTAATTAAACAACCCGGATAAACCGGAAAGAATAGCTACTTATTCTATAACCCATTTTGGAACTTCTGGCAAAATCTATCCAAAAATTCTTGTCTTCAAACCTGATCCATGTTACTTACCCGGCTTACTATTAAAAGATTCTGAATTAAATGGAGGTAGGGTTAATGAACAGCGGCAACAAAATCATGGTGGTGGCAGCAGTTGTAATTGCGGCTTTTGTTTTGCAAGTCATACTAATTTTCGCAGACCGTCACGATTCTCCCGGCAAGGCAGCGGTGGAATTTTCCAAAGCCTATTTTAAACAAAATGAGCGTATGGCCTATCGACTTTGCAGTGATGTACTCGCCGATGATGAAGCTGATGTCGTAGTCGACTATATCAACCGGGTGGCGGATGAGGCACGCGCCAACGGTTTTAAACCGCGCTGGATGAGAATGTCCCTTGCCCACACCGAAGTCGAAGTTGAGATGCTCGATGAAAATACAGCCCAAGTTCATCTGACCGGCAGCAGTCTGCGATCCGTTAATCCTGTTTTCGGCATCGTTTCAAAAGTCTTTCGATTGGGTGAAACCTACGAGGTGGACGAGACAATGACGGTTGTCAAGGAAGATGATGGCTGGAAAGTGTGCGGCCAACCCTATGCATTGATTGAAGGCTAAAAATTGCCTTTCTATTCGTTATAGTTCCGAAAATTAACCAGCATCTCGCGGAAAACCCTTAAAATGCAACCGATCTACGCTCGCTTGCGTGAGCGGGCCCGTCAAATTGCCGCCGACCTTCCCCCGCCGGATTTTTATCGCGATCACCAGCAGGCGACCCAATATTCCCGACATTGTTTGAAAAATGACCCCATCTTGCTGAAATTAAGACAATTTCTTAGTGACAACCTGGCTGATAATCTCGGGCATGGATTAGAACATGCGATCAAGGTCACAGAAGATGCCGGTGCCATCCTGCACATTGAAGGACAATCGGCCGGGTACAGCCAGGAGAAGCTCAAACGCCGGATGGTCATCGTCCAATGCGCCGGACTGTTGCATGACATCAAACGTAAACAAAAAGAACATGCCAAACTGGGCGCCGAGCAGGCCGGTCTGATTCTAAAAAAATATCCGCTGCAGCCGGATGAAATCCAGGATATTTGCCGGGCCATTCAAAACCACGAAGCCTTTAAGGAAAATATTGAAATCGAGTCCGCCGAGGGTATTCTGATATCCGACTGCCTTTATGATGCGGATAAGTTCAGATGGGGGCCGGATAATTTTACCCATACGCTTTGGGACATGATATCCGTTTACAACCCGCCGCTTGATAAATTTATGGCTCGTTATCCCAAAGGCATGGCCGGGCTCGAAAAGATCAAAACGACTTTCCGATCCCAAACCGGAAAAAAGTTCGGGCCCCAGTTTATCGATCTGGGGCTGACCATCGGCCGTAAACTTCGTGATGTAATTCTATCTGATTTTTCGGAACACCTGTGATTGGAAATCCCAAGCACCAAAATCCAAATATCAAATAAATTCCAATTTCCAAATTCAAAAATCCAAACAACTGATCCACCAAAATTTGCAGTCAGCGACACGGCGTCCTTAAAGATGGGTTACTGAAACGATACGATACAACTCTGATGAATATTTTGGTCATTGAGTATTGTCATTTGTGATTTGTTTGTAATTTGGTGCTTGAGATTTGTAATTTTAATTTTGATCAGCATGCCGTATGCAACCAGATTAGGGTGCCGGGTCCACATCACCTTGCCACCGCGCCTTGCATTCTTGTTTGACACCCAGGAATGTTTTCAATATAGTACCCTGATGTTAAAAAATGATTAGATATCGATGAGGTGCTTGCAGCTATTCTTCAACCATCAGCACAAGGAGGCAAAACGATGGCAGCGACCAATTGGCCCACTTCTAACTGGCCGGAAGGCGTTCCGCAGGATGTTACTGATTACGATAAACCTCTGCAATCCATCCTTGACGACTCAGCCCGGGATTATCCGAACCAGCCCTACACCATTTTCAACGATGCGGTGCGAACCTTTGCCCAGGTTAAAGATACGGCCGACCGGGTGGCCAATTTCCTGGCGTCCCGCGGGGTTGGCAAAGGGGATCGGGTCGCCGTATTTTTGCCGAACCTGCCCCACTACCCGGCCATATTTTTTGGCATCCTCAAGGCCGGTGCCGTGTGCGTGACCTGTAATCCGCTTTACACACCCAACGAGCTCAACTATCAACTCAATGATGCCGGTGCCAAAGTCGTGTTTTGCATGGATCACCCCCAATTTTATCCGACGACGGTCGAGGCAGTCCAGGGAACGGGGGTCGAAACCGTGGTTATCTGCGGTGTGAAGTCTTACCTGCCGTTTCTCAAGGGCTTTCTCGGCGGACTGCTGGGAAAGATTCCCAAGGCCGAGTCATATGAATCCGGTCACCTGTTTTTTGATGATGTGGTGGCCGCGGCCGCCCCTCAGCCGCCGACCGTTGACGTCAACCCGACCGAGGACCTGGCACTGATCATATACACGGGCGGAACTACAGGAGTCCCCAAGGGGGCGGCCCTGACGCACAGCAATTTCGTCTACGATCTGACAGCAGCCAGCGAGTGGATCAGACTGGTGCATGAGCCCGGCGGCAGCCCTGAAGTTACCCGCAAAGGCGGATTCCACACCTTTTTGGGAGTATTGCCATGGTACCATAGCTTTGGCATGAACTGTGCCTTGCTGCAAGCCTGCGCTTCCGGCAGTAAATTAATCTGCGTACCGGATCCCCGGGCCGGCGACCCGCCGTTTACCGAGGTCCTAAAAATAGTCCAGAAACACCGTCCGACCGTTATGCCGGCCGTCCCGACGATATTTGTGGCCTTTACCAATCACGCTCACTTAGGCGATTATGACCTGAGTTCTTTGATGGGATGCTTTTCCGGTGGTGCTCCCCTGCCGCCCGAAGTTTGCCGGCAGTTTGAAGACAAAACCGGTTCCGTTATTTTTGAAGGCTACGGCCTGAGCGAAACCGCCCCGATTGCGACCGTCAACCCCACCAACCAGGAGCAGCGCAAAATCGGTACGATTGGTTTCCCGATACCCGGTACGGATATTAAAATTCTGGACATCGATACCGGTACCCAGATACTGCCCCAAGGCGAAGACGGAGAAATCGGCATTTGCGGTCCCCAGGTGATGCAGGGCTACTGGAACAAGCCGGAAGAGAACGAAAAAGTATTTCGCGAGGTGGATGGCAACCGCTACTTCCTGACAGGAGACATCGGGCACGTGGACGAGGACGGCTATATTTTAATCACTGACCGCAAAAAGGACATGGTGCTGGTCGGCGGATTCAATGTTTACCCGCGGGATGTGGAAGACATTCTATTTCAACACCCCAAAGTCGCCCTGGCGGCCGTGGTCGGCGTACCGGATGAAAAGAGCGGGGAAATGGTCAAGGCTTACATCCAGCTCAAACCCGGCGAAACAGCCACCGAACAGGAGATTCTTGAATTCTGCAAAGAAAATATGGCCGGCTATAAACGCCCCAAAATCGTGGAGTTCCGGGACGAATTGCCGGTTTCGAATGTCGGCAAAATTTTGCGCCGGGTGTTAAGGGACGAAGAGCGCGATAAAGCTAAATGAAAAAGTGGATTACAGATTATCCTTATTTTTGGACCAGCATCATATTCCTGGTCATTATGTTAGTCGGCTGGCAGGTGCTTTACTGGCATGCTGATGACTATGCGTTTCTGTTATTGTTGTATTTTATTGTCACCCTGGGAATTCGCCTGGACGATATCTCCCGTAAAATCGGCAGCGGCGTCGGCAATCCTCGTGCCGGCTCCGGCGAGAACAAAAACCTGATCAATCAGCTGAATGAAATTCAAATTTCGATTCGAGCGCTGAACGCCACGATGAATAAGCTGGTTGAAAAAAAAGAGAAAGATGATACCTGAATTTCACACGAATTTCTAGCAACGACGAATTAGAGTGGGAATCCGTAATTGATGCGAAGCGAAGTTGGTTGATAGAAATTCAGGTATCAATCTTCAATCTCCATTTCCAGCCCGTCCAAGCTCGGAAACCTTGCTTTACCCGGAGCTTTTTTTGATCCGCAAATCGGCTACAACCGGGTCGTGATCCATATCGGCCACCCGTTGGCCTTTCCAGGGGCCGGCGCGTATGACTTTCACGTGTCCGGCCTCGGCAAATATATAATCCAGGCGGCGGTCGGGTTCGGCGGTAGATCCGGTGTTGCGGGTCACATCCGCCAGGCGTTGGACCAGGTAGTTGTATGTTTCGACATCGAGATGCTCGTTGTCGGAAAAAAGGTCCCGACGCTTATCGATGTCAACATCAAGATTAAGATCTCCGGCCATTATTTTCAAATGACCGGAATTCCAGTTCATGAGAACGTCCAGTGATCGCCCGATAAGCGAGTTGCGCGCTTTGGCCGAAAAAGGATCCGCATGGATGTTCATCACCAGAACCGGCAGAATGCCGGGGGACTGGTATGAGGCCGCCAGGGCGCCGAAGCCATGCGCTAATCCGGCCTGGGTTTGCAGACGGCCGCGCTGTGCCAGGATTGCCAACTGACGGCCGCCGCCCGCCGATGTTATCATTTCCCACTGCCCCCCCAGTTGGCGGCTCAAACGCCGCACCTGATCGGACGATGCAACTTCCTGCAACAAAATCAAGTCGGCATTCAGCTTTTTCAGAACGCCGGCAATGTGGGGCAAATATTCGTCAGTCAGAGATCGACCGCCGTAACCGCCGGCACCACCGACATTCCAGGAGACAACGCGCAGATCTTCCGGCCGGCCTGACGTCGGACGAAAACCGGCCGAGACCATTTCACGCAGATCATAGCCAACGGCGGCAAAGACCAGCGCCAGGATGATAAAGATCACCTCTAATAGTTTTTCCCGCATTAACTCTCCTGTCGAACACGGAAGCGATGGTAAGCCGCCGCCAAAAACGCAAAGGTAAAAGCCAACAATTTGGCGCCGTCTTGCAGCAAATCGCGCCAGATGATTTCCTGGCGGAAAAGTGAACGCCAGTAGCCGGTATAGGCCGTAAATAAATATGGGCGCAGCTCGGCAAAGAAGTGGATTTCACTGACCACGTAGAGGACCAGATACACGGCCACGGAAGCAGCGACGGCATTGATCGGACTTTTCAGCCACGCGGCCACCATAAAACTCATGGCCAGGGCCGGCATCAGGGCCAGCACCGCCGCCGGCCAGGCCAGTACGAAAGCCTGGAGGGCTTGCTGCTGGGTCAAATACTGGGGGCTGGTGGTCATCTGCAGCACGCCCGGATAAATGCGCAGCTCCCCCCAACCGACGGCTACCAGCCCCACCAGCAGGGCCACCGCCAAAAAGGCGCCCGTCAGGATAGCCAGGTAGACGACTGCCGTCAGCAGCTTGGTTGTAAAGATGCGCGAGCGGGATATCGGTCGCGCCAGCAGCAATTGAATGGTGCCGCCGGCGGTTTCCGATGTGAGCTGGGCCCCGCCCTCGGCGGCCGTAAAAATCGGCAACACGATCAGCACCGCAAAGTAAAACGCGTACAGGGCAAACAGCAGGCCATTGAAATAGCTGCTGCTTTCAAAAGTGTACTTGAATTCTGCCCGTCCCCCGGTTTCATTGTCGGCGTAAGTATAAAATCCCATTAATATCAGGGCGATAAACAACACCAGGGCCGCCATTGCAACCACCGGCCGCCAGGATCGAACAAGTTTGACTATTTCAAATTGCCAGAACATTAGGCATATTAGGCATTTATCAATTTGGTTTTACGCAAAATAGGCAATATATTTTTTAGTTTGTTTGCAAACCAATGGTGAACGGGCGTTTATGGAGAAAAAATTTAGCATCATCTTTTTAAATACGATAAAAGTGAAATGATCGATTATGGTGTAATAGACAGAGCGAAGCGATACCATAAATCTTCAATTTTCAATCTTCAATTCCGGCTTGTCCGGGTTAGGGTCTGCCTTGAATTTGCGAATGCTGGGCGTCGTCCATCAGACGCTGCAAGTAAGCGTCGGCCAGCCCGGGACGCTTTTCATGGAATTCGATGAGCCTCAATCCCTGTTTCTGCAGCAGGTTGGCAGCCTCCTGCAGCCGAATACTGCCAACGGGCAGTATCAGACGGTTGTCTCCGTTCATCTCGGGATTGAATCCATGCCGGCGCAGGACACTGATGCCGGTCTCCAGCTTTCCCTCGATGCGCATTTCGATATGGCGTCCGCCGTCCAGCAGGCCGGCGGGTGTACCGCAGTAGATGACCCCACCATCGTTTAGCGCCAAAAGGATGTCGACCAGTTTTTCAACTTCACTCAACAGGTGGCTCGACAGAACGACGGTGAGGCTGTATTCGGTCTGAAGGCGCTTGAGGGTGCCGCGCAATTCGGCAACAGCCAGAGGATCCAGACCGTCGGTGGGTTCGTCAAATACCAGCAGTTCCGGCAACGGCAGCAAAGCCTGAGCCAGTCCCAGACGCTGCTTCATGCCGAAAGAAAAAGTAGCGCTTTTGTCGTGGGCACGATGCGCAAGTCCCACTGTTTCTAAAGCCCGCATAATTTCTCTGCGACCGCTGCGTTCACTTTTGGGCACGCCGGCGGCCGATAGAAATTTGAGGTGTTCGAAGGCACTTAGCGCACCGTAAACCGGCGGCGGTGCAAATGCAAATCGCGCCCGTTGCATAACCTCCTTGCGATGGGTAAACGGATCATAGCCAAACATACGTACGGCGCCGGACGTGGTTTTGATAAAACCCGCCATCAACTTCAGTAGGGTGGTCTTGCCGGATCCGTTGGGGCCAATCAGTCCCAGCATGGTCCCGGGGCGCAGCTGCAGATCGACACCTTTGAGTGCGTGGCGCCGGCCGTAGCGCCGCCCGGCCCCGTCCAGCAATATAATTGTATCCTGCCGTTCCGTCATCTGAAACCTGCCGGTTGGGGTTCAGGGGTTTAGGGGTTCAAGGTTCGGGGTTCAAAGGTTCAAAGGTTCAAGGTTCAAGGTTTAAAAAAGAACATAAAACAGTCTAAAGGGATAGTCGAGCTTGGCCGACAAGATTTTAGTCCGATTCAGGGCTGCGCGTGCCAATCATCTGGACGGCTTTATTTATTCCGGTAAAAAACATTTCCACCAATCCAATCATCCGATATTCCAGTACGCCGGTCGGCCTTGGTTATAATTGCTTGACAGTCATTTTGTTAACGGATACTATCGCTCCATCAAATGATGGAATCATTCGATTGAATAAAGTATTGGGGAATTACCTTGGAAGTCAAAGGATGATCTCAGGTGCCTTCACGTCTTGAAAGGGCTCGAAATAATCCCAATTCAATGAAAGCCAAAATCCTGGCAGCGGCTCGCGGCATTTTCGGTGAATTCGGCTACAACGACACTACCACCCGGATGATCGCCAAGGCTGTGGGGATTGATATCTCAACGCTTTATTATCATTGGGGCGAGAAGCAGGATCTCTATGAAGCCGTGCTGGTGGATGTCGGCGATGAAATCCAGCGAAAGTTAAATGAAATCGAGCACCACGTCGGCGGCGAATCCCTGGGCCGGCGCCTTGAAGTCGCCCTGGATATGATGTGCGATTATCTTTTCTCGAAACCGGAAGTCCCTAATTTAATTCTTTTCGGCTACTTCAACAAAACCCGCCACGGCGTTACCTTAGACCTTAAAATTTCCGAACACATTGCCAACATCGCCGTTGCCATGGATCTGGCCCCGGACAAAAAAACATTTCAATTCAGGCCCAGGCGCGCATTCTGGCTGTCTGGAATACGGTTTTAAATTTTATTTCCGGCGAAAATTTTTTCCGGCCAATGATGGACACGGACCACGAAAACTATATCAAAGTTGTCAAGGAGACCTTGAAGTTCATACTGGTGCCGGCGTTTACGTCAAAATCGGGTTCATAGGTTCAAGGTTTGGAGGTTCAGGGTTCTGGGTTCAGAGGTTCAAGGTTTAAAAGCTATGATTTTTGCGGAACGCTGATCGGGAAAATTGGTCTATCCGGGAGCAACAAATAAACCACTAATTATAGCCTAAAAGAAACTGAATATAATTTAAGTTTCGAGGTATTGAGTGTCAGTGAACCCATGTGCTAAATCCTGACATCTGAAACCTTTGGTTTTTGCAATCGGTTTTCAGATTGAGAGCTTCTAAGTTCTCAACCTCTGAACCATGAACCTCTGAACCTTGAACCTTTGAACCTCTATCTATTAACCAATAACAGATAACTAATAACGAATAACCATACAGGAGGGGGAGAATTATGGCGCTCAACCTTGATGCGATCGGTAAAAAGATCGGTCCGTTCACCAAGGATTATACCTGGAAAGATGCCGTCCTTTACGCCCTGGGCGTTGGAGCGGGTTTTTCCGATTTGGACTATTGCTATGAAAAAGATTTAAAGGTCATACCCAGCTATGGCATCACCACCCTGTATGATTTCATGCCGGAGCTGGCCGCCACCAGCAATGTCAACCTGGCCGGTGTTCTGCACGGTGAACAGGAATTGATATTTCACAACCCGATTCCGCCGGAAGGCACCCTAACCACCGAAGGCACGATCAAACACTGTTATGACAAAGGCCAGGAGAAAGGTGCGCTGGTGGTGGCTGAATTCGAGACCTTTCATTCAAACGGGGACAAGCTGTTCACCAGCATTGTCACCGTGTTTTCGCGGCTGGACGGCGGGTTCGGCGGCGAGAACGCGCCGGCCAAGGAAGTCGAATTTCCCGACCACGAGCCGGATTTCGTGGTCGAGGGCAAACCGACGGAAGACCAGCCCCTAATTTACCGGCTATCCGGCGATGTCTTCCAACTCCATGTCGACCAGGATTTTGCCGAAATGGCCGGATTCGAAAAACCGATCATGCATGGTCTGTGCACCCATGGCTACGCCTGCCGCGCATTGATCGACAGCTTTGTTCCCGGCGAGCCGGAGAAGGTCCGTCGCCTGGATTGCCGGTTTAAGAGACCATTATATCCGGGAACGCCCATCAAAACGGTAATCTGGCAGACCGGCGATGGCCAGGCCGTGTGGAAGGTCATCAACGTCGAGACCAACGAAGTGGTCATCGACAATGGAACTTTTGAATACGGCGATATTCCCAAAGTGGAAATCCGCTTTGATGACCGGGTGGCGATCGTGACCGGGGCCGGGGCCGGCCTGGGTCGATCCTATGCCCTGGAGCTGGCCAAACGCGGTGCCAAAGTCGTGGTCAATGATCTGGGCGGTGCGCGGGACGGCTCCGGGGATGGTTCCCGGGGACCGGCGGATGAGGTGGTCGATGAGATCAAGGCCCTGGGCGGTGAAGCCGTGGCCAACTACGATAGCGTGGCGACCGTCGAAGGCGGCGCGCACATCGTCCAAACCGCGCTGGACGCCTTCGGGACCGTCGACATCCTGATCAACAACGCCGGGATCCTGCGCGACAAGAGCTTTTTGAAAATGGAGCCGCAAAACTGGCAGATCGTCCTGGATGTGCATCTGAACGGCGCCTACAACGTATCGCGCCCGGCCTTTGCCGTCATGAAGGACAAAGGGTATGGTCGTATCCTGATGACCACCTCGGCCGCCGGTCTTTACGGAAATTTTGGCCAGACAAATTACACGGCGGCCAAGATGGGCCTGGTGGGATTGATGAACACCCTGAAGTTGGAGGGTGAAAAATACAATATCCGGGTCAATACCATCGCCCCGGTGGCGGCTTCGCGACTGACCGAAGACATTCTGCCCCCGGATTTTCTGGACAAATTGAAACCGGAGTTGGTAGCACCGATGGCGGTTTACCTGACTTCGGAGCAGTGTCTGGTCAGCGGCAATATCTACAATGTCGGTATGGGATGTGTCAACCGGGCGGCAATCCTGACCGGCGCCGGTGCGGTGATCGGAGAGAGCGGGGAGATTCCGACGCCGGAGCAGATCCTGGCGCAGTGGGGAAAAATATCTTCCCTCGAAGATGCCAGAGAATATCAAAGCGTCACCGAACAGGTCGGCGATCTGCTGACGGCCTCCACGCAACCGGACGGGGGCGCGGCGGAGACCGGCCATGGATTTGCCGCCGTGGCCGGCGTATTCGATGCCATGCCCCAGGCCTTTGTGGCCGAGGCCGCCGCCGGGGTGGATATTGTTTTTCAATACCATATTTCCGGAGATGGCGGCGGTGATTGGTTCAGTACCATCCAAGGCGGAAGTTGCCGGGTGGATGCCGGCACCCACGAGAAACCGGGTTGCACCCTGAAAATGAGTGATTCGGATTTTCTCGATTTGATGAACGGCAAGCTGCCGGCCATGCAGGCCTACACCTCGGGTAAGCTCAAAATCGAGGGTGATATCATGAAATCGCAACTTATTGAGAAGCTCTTTAAATTCCATGCCTAACAGCAGTAACTCTAGCGGGCATTGAAAAGGCGATGACTAAATAAATTCGAAATTCGAATCCCGAAATCCGAAACAAATCCGAATATCAAATGACAAAAATTCTAAACTCAGATCAATACTTACGATGTCTTAGAAATAATTCGTACAAGGTTTGGAGCATTAGGAAATTCGTATTTTGTATTTGTTTCGGATTTCGCATTTCGTGCTTCGGATTTTAAGTCAGTTCAACGTAAGAAAATAAGTCACTATGGTATCAAACGAATAGACCAGTAAAATAGGAGATAAAAAAATGATCGGCATTACTTCCTACGGCGCATACATCCCGCGGTTGAGACTGGACCGGATGTCTATTTTTCAAGCCATGGGCTGGTTTGCACCGGCGATTATGATGGTAGCCCAGGGCGAACGGTCCATGTGCAACCGGGATGAAGATTCTATCACCATGGCAGTGGCCGCCTCCCGGGATTGCCTGCGCGGCATGGATAAAGAAAGCCTCGACGCCCTGTACCTGGCCTCGACCACATTGCCTTTTGCCGACCGGCAAAATGCCGGCATCGTGTCGGCGGCGCTCAATCTCAAAGATGATTTTATCACGGCCGATTACACGGCTTCCCAGAAAGCTGCAACCACGGCGCTGATTACCGCCTTTGATTCCGTGGCCGGGGGTGAGAGAAATAATATCCTGGTTACGGCCAGCGACCGGCGCGAGACCAAAACTGCTTATTTTTATGAAATGTGGTTTGGCGATGGGGCGGCCTCCCTGCTGGTGGGAAATACCGATGTAATCGCCGAGTACAAGGGCTCCTACTCCCTGTCCGCTGATTTCGTCGACCACTACCGGGGGGCCGACAAAAAATACGATTACGTCTGGGAAGAACGCTGGACCCGGGATGCGGGCTATGGAACCTTCATCCCCCAGGCGGTCAACGGCCTATTTAACAAGCTGGGCATCACCATGGATGATGTCGATACGCTGGTGTATCCTTGCTTTTTTAAGGGGGACCATCGCAAAATCGCTAAACAACTCGGGGCCGATCCTGAAAAGCTGGTGGACAATATGCACGAGGTCTGCGGCGAGACCGGTGCCGCCCACTCGTTTATGATGTTTATCTCAGCCCTGGAACAGGCCAAGCCCGGTGACCGCATCGTGATGTGCGGGTTCGGCCAGGGCGCCAATGCGCTGTATTTCAAGGTCACTGATAATATTGCCAACCTGCCCGAACGCCAGGGGGTTGCCGGTTCACTGGCCAGTAAGAAGTCGGTGGACAACTACCACAAATGGCTCAAGTTCAGAGATCTGATCAAAACCGAAATGGGAATCCGGGCCGAGGCGCCAACCCAGACGGCCACCACGGTCCTGTGGCGCAAAAATAAAATGATCCTGGGGCTGATCGGGGGCAAATGCCGTGAATGCGACACACCACAGTTTCCGAAATCGGACGTTTGTGTCAACCCCGCGTGCGGGGCCTTCTACAGCCAGGATGATTATGAGTTCGCCGATGTCCCGGCGACGGTTAAAACCTACACCGGTGATTTGCTGGCGGTTTCGGTGGACCCGCCGGCAATCTATGGCATGGTGCAGTTTGAGGGCGGCGGGCGGCTGGTGGCCGATTTTACCGACTGTGAGCTGGATGACATCAAAGTCGGACTGCCTGTCAGTATGGAATTTAAATGCAAAAGCTTTGACAAGGAGCGCGGTTTCGTCAATTACTTCTGGAAAGCCGTTCCCGTAACGGGGGCGGCCGATGAGACAGACACCCTGCGATTTGATGACCGTGTGGCCATCATCACCGGCGCCGGAGCCGGGCTGGGCCGGGCCTATGCAATTGAATTGGCCAGACGCGGTGCCAAAGTTGTGGTCAACGACTTGGGCGGCGCCCGTGACGGCAGCGGTGGCGGCTCCTCGGCCCCGGCCGATCAGGTGGTTGAGGAAATTAAACAGCTGGGCGGCGTCGCTGTTGCCAACTACGACAACGTTGCTTCACCGGAAGGCGGCAAGCAAATTGTTCAAACGGCCCTGGATGCCTTCGGTCGCCTGGATATCCTGATCAACAATGCCGGTATTTTGCGGGACAAGAGCTTTTTGAAAATGGAGCCTGAAAATTGGCAGGCCGTGATGGACGTTCATCTGAACGGCGCCTATCATGTCACCCGGCCGGCCATGGCGGTGATGAAGGAAAACGGTTATGGCCGCATTGTGATGACGACATCGGCCGCCGGCCTTTACGGCAATTTCGGCCAGACGAATTACTCGGCCGCGAAAATGGCGTTGGTTGGATTAATGAATACCTTGAAGCAGGAAGGCAAGAAGTATAACATTAAGGTCAATACCATCGCACCCATTGCCGCCTCACGGCTGACGGAAGATGTCATGCCGCCGGACATATTTGAAAAATCGAAACCGGAATTCGTGGTACCCATGGTTTTGGTGCTTTGCAGTGAAACCTGTGAAGAAACCGGGGGAATTTTCAACAGCGGTATGGGCTATTTTAACCAGGCGGCGGTTTTCACGGGACCCGCCACCCAACTGGGCGATCTCGAAAATCCGCCGACCCCCGAGCAGATTCACGCCAACTGGAAAACGATCGATTCCCTGGAAGGCGCCCGGGAAATGGAAGATGCCAATGCCGGCATTTTGGCGCTGATCATGCCGCCTGCCGAAGCTGCGGAGGCCGATGATCTGTTTGCCAAAGGCGGCGACAGCGTTCAGGCCATTTTTGACGGTATGCTGGATGGCTTCAAGGCGGATGCCGCGGCGGGTGTGGATGTCGTATTTCAATTCAGTATATCCGGCGAAGGCGGCGGCGAATGGTACTGTGTGATCAAAGACGGCGCCTGCAGCATTGAAGCAGGTGCTTACGAGAAGCCGGCCTGTACCATCAAAATGGGGTCTGCCGACTTTATGGCCATGATGGGTGGCAAACTGCCGGCCATGCAGGCCTTCACCTCGGGCAAACTGCAAATCGAAGGCGATGTGATGAAGAGCCAGTTACTCGAAAAGTTATTTAAGATAGGTTAGCAAATAGGTTTCCCGCTTCGCCTCTCAGGTTATTCAGGGCAAGCAGGGATATATTGAATAATACCGACTTGAGCAACTGAACGCTTAAATTAACCATTTACCAAAAATTATTTTATATAATTTTTCCGGAGGAAAAATTATGGCTACTGGAATCAAAGATAAAGTTGCAATCATCGGGATGGGATGCACCCGCTTTGGCGAGCGCTGGGACATGGGTGCCGAAGAATTAATGGTAGAAGCTTTCAAGGAGTGCATCGAAGATGCCGGAATCGAGAAGAATGAAATCGGGGCCGCCTGGCTGGGAACCTGCTTTGAAAGCATCAACGTGGGGCGCAGCGCCCTGCCGCTGTCATTGACCCTGCGGTTGCCGAATATACCGGTCACCCGGGTCGAGAATTTTTGTGCTACCGGCACCGAAGCGTTTCGCGGCGCCTGCTATGCCGTTGCATCCGGCGCGTATGATATTGCCCTGGCCATGGGGGTCGAAAAGCTGAAAGATACCGGATACGGAGGCCTGCCCAGTTTTACGGGATCCGATTCGGGCAGCCTGAGCTGGCAGTGGTTTCCCAATATGACCGCGCCCGGCGCTTTTGCCCAATTGGCCAGTGCCTATGCGGCCAAGTATAAAATTCCGGACCGGGATATCAAACGCGCCATGGCGCACGTGTCGGCCAAGAGTCACGCCAACGGTGCCCTGAATCCCAAGGCCCATTTGCGCAAAGCCGTGACCGAAGATCAGATCATGGCGGCGCCCATCATCGCCCATCCCCTGGGACTGTTTGATTGCTGCGGCGTCAGTGACGGTGCGGCCTGTGCCATCGTGGCGACACCGGAAAAAGCCAAAGAACTCGGCAAAAAGGACTTCATCAGCGTCAAAGCGCTGCAGCTGGCACTGAGCAGCGGGGAAGAGATGGGCTACAACGACTGGGATGGGGACCATTTCGTCACCACAAGCCAATGCAGCACCAATGCCTACAACGAAGCCGGGATCACCAATCCCAAGGAGCAAATCAGCATGATGGAGGTACACGATTGCTTCTCCATCACGGAATTGGTCACCATGGAAGACCTGCATATTTCCGAGCGGGGACAGGCCTATAAAGATGTCATGGACGGCATGTTCGACCGTGACGGCGAAACGCCCTGCCAGGTTGACGGAGGGTTGAAATGCTTCGGCCATCCCATCGGCGCTTCGGGTCTGAGAATGCTCTATGAAATGTATCTTCAGTTTGGCGGGCAAGCCGGCGAGCGCCAGGTCGAGGATCCCCAGTTCGGATTGACCCACAACCTGGGCGGATTCCCGGCCATGAACGTCTGCAGTATTTCGATTGTCGGAAGATACGAAGGATAGGACGGAGCGGCCTGCGGCCTCGATGAGCGGCCTTCGGCCTCGAGGAGTGGCCTTCGGCCTTGATGAGCGGCCTGCGGCCTTGAAGAGCGGCCTTCGGCCTTGAGGAGCGGCCTCCGGCCTTGAGGAGTGGCCTTCGGCCTTGATGAGCGGCCTCCGGCCTTGAGGAGCAGCCCTGCGGGCTTTGGGGCTGAGGAGCTCGATGCTGAATGGAAGCCTCAAGCGAAGCGCTCTTCGAGTGAAACGCTCATCGAGCGAAGCGCTCATCAAGCGAAGCGCTCGTTATGCGGAATAACTTTAAATCTTGTTGCCCCTTATAGTCTACAACGTGGATAAATATTATGGAAATACTCAATTTTACCCAGGAGCATAACGCCTTTCGCGAACGCTTGAAAGTATTTCTGGCCGAAGAGGTCACGCCTTTTGGCGAGCAGTGGGAATCAGACAAGATCGTGCCCAAGAGTGTCTGGCGGAAAATGGGCCGGGGCGGATTTCTGTGCACCGACGTTGCGCCGGAATACGACGGGCTGGGAGGCGATTTTCTATATTCCCTGATCGTGGCTGAAGAGATGACGAGAACCTGGATCACGGGACTGGCGACTCCTCTGCACAGCGATATCGTCGTTCCCTACATCAGCTCATTTGGATCGGAAGCGCTCAAACGAAAATATCTGCCTGGCTGTGTCAGCGGTGATTTCGTCACGGCGGTAGCCATGACGGAGCCCGGAGCGGGCAGCGACCTGGCCGGAATGACCACCGCCGCCGTGGAGGAAGATGACGAGGTCGTTATCGACGGCTCAAAGACATTTATTTCCAATGGGTTAAACGCAGATCTGGTCGTGGTTGCCGCCAAAGACCCGGCCGTCGAAAATCCCCATGAGGCCGTTTCTCTATATGTGGTTGAAACGAAAACGCCCGGTTTTTCAACCGGTCGTCATCTGGAAAAAATGGGGATGTGGAGCCAGGACACGACCGAGCTGTTTTTTTCCAAATGCCGCATCCCCAAAACAAACCGGCTTGGTGAGAAGGGGATGGGCTTTATGATGCTGATGGACAAGCTGCAGCAGGAACGGCTGATGTGCGCCATTATGGCTGTCACCGGTGCCGAGCGCATCCTGGAGTGGATTACGGACCACTGCAGGCAGACAACTGATTCCGGCAAGCCCCTTGCCAAATCCCAGGCCGTGCAGTTTGCACTGGTCGAGATGACCACGGACGTCAAGCTGGGCCGGACTTTTGTCGAAAAACTGATCGCCGATCACATGGAAAAAAAGCAGATCGTCGCGGAAACCTCCATGGCCAAGTACTGGACGACCGACATGCTGAACCGAGTCGCCAACCGTGCCCTGGATTTATGCGGCGATTTCGCCATGTCGGAGAAATGCCCCATCGTCAGGGCCTGGCGCGATGCCAAGATCATGACGATTTTCGCCGGCACCAACGAGATTATGAAGGGAATTGCGGCCAAGTTTATGGGCTTGTAACAGAGGTCAGAGGACAGAAGCCAGAGGACAGAAGTCAGAGGTCAGAGACTTCGATTGCGGATTGCGGATTGCGGATTGCAGGGATAGAATTCAGGTGTCGGGTTTCAGGTGTCAGGTTTCAGGAAACAGCATGCGCAAAGGGTGTAGCGCAAGGAAGGTCGCAGTGCTTGAAATCGATTGCTATCCTTGGGCCTTGTACCTTACACCTTACACCCTATACCCTGAATCGATTTATATTCAATTAAACCAGTAATAATACTTTGCTGGACAATGGGGGAGGCCGAATGGACAAGTACGACGCGGTCGTGATCGGTGCCGGCAATGGCGGGCTGACGGCGGCAGCCAAACTGCAACAGGAAGGGTTGAATGTTTTACTGTTGGAGCGGCACAATATTCCCGGAGGCGCGGCCACGAGTTTCTGCCGGGGACGGTTCGAATTCGAAGTGGCGCTGCATCAGCTAAGTGGATTGGGCACGCCCGAAAAACCCGGTCTGCTGCGGCTGCAGCTGGATAAGCTGGGTGTGATGGAAGATCTCGAGTTCGTCGAGATTTCAGACCTCTACCATGTCGCTACTGACGAAGGATTTCGGATTACCCTCAAAACGAACCGGGAAGAAACCATCGCAGTGCTCAAAGACAAATTCCCCCATGAGAAAAACACCATCCAGAAGTATTTCGATCTTCTGGCCAATTATGCCAATGACATGATCGGGGCCTTCATCTTCAGAGATCCAGAACCGTCGCGGAAAAAATATCCCAATCTCTATCAATATGCCCTGCGTAATTCCAAGGACATCCTGGATGAATATTTTTCAGATCCTCTGCTGAAAGCCGTTCTGGCGGTTTATTGGGGCTATATCGGCGTGCCGCCGACCCGACTGGCATTTGCCTATCTGGCGATGATTTTATTCCAGTACATGGAATTCAAACCGTATCATGTCAAAGGCGGCTCCCAGGCCATATCCAATGCCATATTAAACAAATTTACCGCCAATGGCGGAACGGCACGCTTTAATTGCGGCGCCAAACACATTGTTGTCGAGGACGGACAAATAAAGGGCGTGATCACCGATGAAGGCGATGAGGTTGCCACTGAAAATATTGTTTCCAATATTTCACCGATTGCGACTTACAATCACTTGATGGACCCGGAACACATTCCGTCAGACGTGACGGTGGAAATGAAAAGCCGCAACCTGAGCACCTCGGCTTTCACTCTGTTTATCGGGTTTGACTGCGGCCCGCAGCAGCTTGGCATTACCGAGTCCACCAACTTTTTGATGAAATCCACCGATATTTCTGACAGCCTGTTAGACAGCATGAACCGGCTCGAAATTAAAGACGAGTTGATAGTTCTGAGCTGCTATGATGTCACGGATCCTGGATTTTCACCTCCCGGCACCTGCCAGGCGAATGTGGTGACCTTGAAATACGGTGAACCGTGGCTGCGAATTCCCCCACGCCAGTATCATGATGTGAAATTTCGCTGCGCCGACGCCATGCTCCAGCGGATATACGAGATATATCCGGAGGCTAAAAATCATATTGAAGAAGTTGAAGTGGGCACCCCGCTAACCCATATGCGCTACCTGGGCCATCCGCTGGGAGCCATATACGGGTATGAAATGCTGACCAAGGATGCTCTTTTCTTTCAGCCGGGCCGCTACTCGCCCATCAACGGCCTTTGTTTCGCCGGTGGCTGGGCCGGCGACAACGGGTTTGAGCCGACCCTGCGGTCGGGCATATCAGCCGCGAAGTCAATTATCAGGCGCCGCGGAACGAAATAGAGTGTTTTGAACATCACGGCTCAATGTTTGTGGTTTGTTGTCAGTTGTCAGTTGTCTGTTGCAGCAAGGTTTTAAGGAAAATAATAGCAACTGTTTTGTTGGGTTTCGCCTCAAAATTGTCAATTTATAAAACACCTGGGTGTCGTAGGTTGGGTAGAGGAACGAAACCCAACATTTACCATTAGGGCTCAACCCAACCTACCAGAAATCGTACTTCGACTGCGGATACGCTTACAAGGTCCTAAACAAAACACAACGAACAACTGACAACAAACAACTGACATGATCCAGGAGATCATTATGAGAAAGGGAATCTGGCAGGAGTTTGACGGATACCGGGAAATTGCCGACGAAATCAAGGTGAGCAGAAAACTGGGTGGCACGGCTTCCGCGGCCGTGATTGCGGCCGAGGAATACATCCGCCAGTTGCATCCCACACGTCTGGATCTAGTGGTTTCGGATATCATTGAAGAGACCGCTTCCACCAAAACCCTGCGCCTGGTGGCTAAAAACAATTACCTGCCGCCTTTTCTGGCCGGTCAGTACATTGCGCTTTTTCTGGAAATCGGCGGCATCCGCACCAGCCGCCCCTACAGCATATCTTCGCAGCCCAATCAAGTCGGATATTATGACATCACCATCCGGCGGATCGAAAAGGGGCTGGTCTCCAACTTTCTCCTCGATGAGGTCAAGCGCGGCGATAGATTGAGCAGTTCAGGCCCGGCCGGCAATTTCTATTTCAACCCGCTGATCCACCAAAGGACCATGGTGTGTGTTGCCGGCGGCAGCGGGATCACGCCGTTTATGAGCATGATCCGCGAAATCACGGAATGCGGGCTGGATCGCAATGTTTACCTGTTCTATGGCAGCCGCACGAGTGATGACGTCATATTTGGCGCTGAGATTACCCGCCTGGCTCAGCGCTTTGAAAATATACATTTCATACCGGTCATTGAAAAGCCGGCTGCAGACTATCAGGGCGCCTGTGGATTCATCACCCGTAATGTTTTGGGAGAAGTGTTGGAAAATATTGACGACAAATCTTTTTTTATCTGCGGACCCCAGGGCCTTTATGACTTTTGCCTGCCCCAGGTAGAGGATCTGGGGGTGCCCAGACGCAAAATCAAGCAGGAAATGTACGGCGCGCCTCCCAATATCTGGCAATATCCCGGCTGGCCGGCCGACGTAAACCCGAAAGATACCTTTTCCGTTTCTGTTAAAAACGGAAAACAGATAAGCGCCCAAGCCGGAGAGACCCTGTTGTGGGCCCTGGAGAAAAATGACATCCTGGTGCCCTCCTTGTGTCGCTCCGGCGAATGCAGTATGTGCCGGGTCAAAATCCTATCCGGTAAAGTCTACCAGCCGGCAGGCGTGCCGGTCAGAAAATCCGACCGCCAGTTTGGCTATGTGCATGCGTGCATGGCATTTCCGATCAGCGATCTTGAAATACTTTTTTAAAAAACGCAGAGCGCATAGAGTAAAATGCAAAGGGCACGGGGAAAACCAACGGCATTTTGGGCGAAAAGATGCGCAGTTGGGGCGAATCAGGCTTCCCGATTGTTTGCCCATTCTTTTATCCGCTTTGCGCTATGCTCTTAGCCCTTTGCCATACCAGAGGGATTGTTATGACAGAAAGTTTTCTATCTTGCGAAAAAAGTGGCAATACTTGTTTTATCACACTTGATCGCCCGGATAAGCGCAATGCGCTTACGGTTGAGATGTTGACCGGGCTTTGCGAAATGGTGGAAAGTCAGATTTCCGATTCTAAAGTCCGGGCCATCATCCTTAGAGGGGAAGGAAAAGTTTTTTCGGCCGGTGTCGATTTCAACTCCCTGGGTGCTGAGGTGGGTGCCTGCCTCGGGGAAGCCGGCACGGGCGCCGCCGGTCTGAGGGCATTGATTTACAAGTTTCAGCAATATTTGAATCGCCTGGAAGCGGTTGAGGTGCCGATCATATGTGCCATGCACGGCCGGGCCCTGGGTCTGGCAGTCGAACTGGCACTGGCCTGCGACATCCGCTTGATGAGCACGGATTGCATCTGGAGCATGCCGGAGCTTAAATTGGGGGTCATCGCCGATGTGGGTGGTACATCGAGGCTCTCAAGGCTGGTGGGGCCGGCCCGGGCCATGGAAATCCTGATGACCGGGAGGGACTATAACGCCCGACAGGCGCTCGATTGGGGTCTGATCAACTACCACTACGCTGCCGAAGACTTAATCGAAGAGGCCGCAAAAATGGCACAGGATATTGCCGCAACCGCACCTCTGGCTGTTGGCGCAGTCAAAAAAATCATCAAACGCGGCGATGGAGTTGACCTGATGACCCAGCAGGATATGGAGGCCAATCACAACAGCATCCTGCTGCAAACCGAAGACTTCCAGGAAGGCATCACGGCCATGCTGGAAAAGCGGCCGGCAAAATGGAAGAAAAAATAGCTGAATTTTCACGGCTGTGAGATGCGAAAATCATGATACCGCAATCAGGGTGGGTGATCGGTCATTCAAGGTTTAGCCGGTTTACCCGTTACCGATTTAGCCCGGACAACAAGGACATCATCCACAAATAAGGACAGATCCCGCAATTTACTTTTAACATGGGTGAACTTTTTTGGACATTATCTATGTATTGTTGTGCCAAATTGAGGGATCTGGGAATTGAGGAATTGAGGGATCAAAGGACAAAATCAATAAATTAGTTGAGATAGAATTCCTTCAATACCTAAATTCCTAAATCCCTAAATTCCTAAATCCCTGAATCCCTAAATCCCTAAATTCCTAAATTCCTAATTCCCTGATTCCCTAAATCCCTGAATCCCTAAATCCCTGATTCCCTAAATCCCTGAATTCCTAAATCCCTGAATCCCTATATATTTCCCGCAAGCTTTTCTTTAATTTTTTTGGATGTCGGCGTCATCGATAATCCGCCCAGCCCGGTACATCGGAGTTTGGAAGGAATGCTTTTGCCGACGTCGTCCATTGTGCAAATAACCTCATCCAAGGGAATTACCGGGTCGTAGCCGGCCAGGGACATATTTGCACAAGCAACGGCATTGCTGGCCGCCACCACGTTTTTACCTAAACAGGGTACTTCAACTCGATTGGCGACGGGATCACAAATCATGCCGAGGCTGTTTTGTAATGCCATAGAAGCACCTGCAACCGCAACTTCGGTCTCTGCTCCCATGAGTGTTGCCAGCGCGGCCGCCGCCATGCCCGACCCGGCCCCACACTCAGCCTGGCACCCGGCTACTTCTGCTGCGAAAGTGGAAAAATTCGAAATGAAAACGCCGATCATGCCGGCGGCCAGCATAGCTTTCGCGATTTGTTCATCATCGCATCCCATAGCGTCTGCAGTTCCAAGAACCGCACCCGGCAGTCCGCCACACGCCCCCGCCGTCGGCGCGGCAACGATAACTCCCATCGCGCTTTTTGTCTCCATTAAGGCCGTAACGTAAAGAATGACCCGATTTAAAAGGCCGATATCCAACAGATGACCGGTTTTCTGTTTTTCGTTGTAGCTAGTAGATTGGCTCCCTAATATTCTATCTTTCCAGCTGGTGCCCGCCAAACCGATCCGAACCGAATTTTTCATTATTCTGACGATTTCGACCATTTTGTCCAGAATCTCGTTCCGACCGACTCCACCGCGGGCGCTCTCATAATCGATTGCCAAATCTGCCAGATTCAGTTGTCGGCTCCGGTTGTAGGCCAGCATCTGCTCACAGGTGTCGAAGGGAACCTCAATTGCTTCCGGTGTCATAATGGGCAGAACCGGAGGTAAAGATTTAACGACAATGGTATCATCCAACAGTGAAAGGGTCGTTATTTGCTGATTATCCAGGGGTACGTGCTGTTTTACGCAAATGAATCTTCTTTGTCCAATTTTTTCATTCAGAACCTGGATATCGCCTTTTTGGCCGAGGATCCCCTGTATTTTCTGTACGACGGCTTTTTCGCCTTGTTCAAAGTAGATCAAGGTCACGTATAGATCACCCAGCAGGGACAATTCATGACCATCTATTTCAACGACTTCAATCATGCCGCCACCGGTGGATATGGCAACCAGGGAGTGGCATTCTTTCGAGTTTTTCAAGGATAACCGGTAGGTATTGGGATGTGGGTCACCATAGGAACCGGTACGGAACTGAACCTGAATACCGGTCTGGCGGACTTCTTGCTGATAGTGAACCATCCGTTCATCGAAGGGTTCGAACCCCAGCAGGCCACCCAATAGTCCCATGTCAGATCCCTGTGATTCGTGGGTCGTCGGCAGTGATCCCCGGTCGTCAAATTCCACCAAAACCGAGTCTATTTTATGGTCCATTAAAGCCCGGGCCAGAAGTCCGATGCGCGCCGCCGCCGCGCAATGGGAACTCGAGGGACCTCGCATCACGGGTCCGATGACATCATTGAATATGCTGGGTAATTGTTTCATCCGTTTTTAGCCCAAAACTTCAGTTTCTTAATTGACAGAATCGGCCTTCCGTGCGCTGTTTCTTCCACCTCGATGCCAAGACCGGTTCAAAGTGGAAACGGGAACATTCGGCTTTTCTTCCCGTGCGCATCTTCAGCAAGCCGCAAATTAATGTATTTGGTGAAATCTGTTGAGAAAATTTCGGCCTGACTTTCTGTTATCCTAAACCATGGCAAACCACTGTGCAACCGTTGAAATGACAGGGATATATAATAAAGCGGACCTGTAACCAATAAAAAGGCAATTTCAAGATCGCCGGAAATTATTAAACAGTCTCAGTAGTGGAGCATTGGAGTGCTGGAATACTGGGGCATTGAAAGAAAACTTTAAACCAGCAGCCAACACCTCCAATACTCCAACACTCCAATACTCCAACACTCCAGTACTCCAATAATCCGAAATCTATAAAATTCCAAAGCCCACGATGGATTACCTTCATTTGGGTCATAGCGCCGTATTAAGACCTTATCGGATATGTTTTATTTGACAAGCAAATTGGTTCTGATATATCGATTTCGATAGTAGTTTAAAGGCTTATCTTTTCGGGGGCGGGATAATCCACATTATCCTATTCGCGGTTCACTCATCATTAATAAGGAGGAAATAAAAATGGCGATTGTAAAACTTATGAAGTGGATGGTTTGTTTGATCGTGGCCGGACTGTTTACGGCGACTGCCGTTCAAGCCGACGAGTTGGATGATATTATTGCCAAAGGCAAGGTGCGATGTGGTGTCATGCTTGACGTCCCGCCGGTTGGAATGCGGGATGCCAACAATCAACCCATCGGCTATGATGTCGAATTCTGCAAAGACATGGCCAAGGCGCTGGGGGTCGAGCCGGTGATCGTCGAAACGACGGCTCCGGACCGCATCCCGGCCATTTTATCCGGCCGCGTCGATGTCGGCGTTGCTTCAGCCACGAATACGCTCGAGAGAGCCAAATCCGTTGCCTTTACGATACCCTATCAAATCTGGGAGGTCGGCATCGCCGTTAAAGCCGATGACACGAGTATCGCGAAGTATGAAGATCTTATCGGCAAAAAAGTCGGCACGGTCCGGGGGACCTACGCCGAAGCCGAATTTCTGAAAGATTTTAAAGAATGGGAAAGCAAAGGGACCAGTTACGTTTCCTACGGGTCCAATTCAGAGCAATTTCTAGCCCTACAGCAGGGTAAAGTCGACGCTTTATTGGAAAGCACTGCCATTTTTGGGGAATACATCAAAGGTCCCGGCAAGGGCAAAATTAAAATCGCCAGCAATGTTCCCAAAATCCCGGCCGATTGGACCGGTCTTATGGTTAAGCGCGGGCAGCAAGGTCTTCTGAATTGGTTAAACCTGTTTGTGTGGCACCAGTGGAAGACCGGACGTACCGACGAACTTTACCAGGCCTGGTTCGGCTATCCGGCTCCCAACATGGCATTCCCGGGAATTCATGGATATTAAACCCTCGTTCAACAGTAATGAAAGGATGGGGGCGCCCCCATCCTTTGTCGGCTTGAAAAGAATTAATTGGACAGGATCAACAGAATGGTCAGGATAATGCGGCCTTCGGCCGAAAGGCCCCTCGCCGCAGGCGAAAAAAATCCTGATAATCCTGTTGATCCTGTCTAAATAAAAATAACTAAAATCGTATCCATTCCTTATCACTTCAATTTTTTGAAGTTTCACACGAGCGGCGGCCTCGATTCGGCTGAGCTCGTCGCAGGCCGGCTAAAGGACAGCCGGTCTGATCAAAGAATAGAAACTAATGAACGTCGAACATTGAACGTCCAACATCGAATATCGAATAATGTATTCTGCCTGTCGTGAGTCTTTTGTCGAACGGTCTATCTTAAAACGACTGAGCGACGTGTCGGGTCGTAGCCGAAGGCGAAGCCTGAAGCGATTCCATCATTCGTCATTCGTCAATCGACATTCGTCATTTATTGAGGTTTCACACAAGGGTATTCGCTTTTCCTGATGTTTGACTACACTTTTCATTGGCGGGTCGTCCTCAAACAATGGCCCCAGCTGCTGAAAGCAGGGCTTTTAACGCTGGAGATCACGGTTTTGTCGATCCTACTGGGCCTCGTGATCGCAATGCTTCTGGCGGTACTTCGTAAATCGGAGAACAGAGCCCTGCGGACAGTGGCCGGAACCTGGGTGGCCTGCGCACGAAATACTCCGGCATTGCTTCAAATTTATATCGCCTATTTCGGGTTGGGCACCTTTGGCCTGCACCTTTCACCCTACCTATCCGTGCTGTTCGCTATAACTTTCAATAATGCCGGTTATCTAACTGAAATTCTCAGAGGCGGAATCGATGCGATCAATCCCGCGCAGCGTCAGACGGCCTTGGGGTTGGGTTTGACACCTTTCCAGGTGTATGCATACGTGATTTTCCCCCAGGTGCTGAAAGTTGTCTTTTTGCCGATTACCAATCAAATCATATTGGCAATGCTCAACAGTTCCATGGGGATGGTAATCGGACTGCAGGAATTGACGGGAATGACCACATTTTTGCAATCCCAGACTTTTCGCCCATTCGAGTTTTATTTTGCCGCCGCCGTAATCTATTTTGTCGTCGCCAAAATCGCCTCTACCGCGGCCGGCCTGGTAGCGGCCAGATATTTTAAGGGTAAATAGACGAACCACAAAATCCCGGCGCTAAACCACCAGTTCCAGTGGTGGACGCGAAAAAGTACTATCGATCCGTTGAGAGTCAAATGACGCTTAAAAAAATACGAAATACGAATTTCGAAATACGAAACAAATTTTAAATTCGAATGTCCAAATGTTCAATACAAACAAAACAAGACGAAGGAAACAGTGCATAAAACTGATCAACGCGCTCATCGCTAGATTGCGGGTTGGATTGGAATTTGTTTTTGTCATTGGGATTTATCTAATTCGGATTTGTTTCGTACTTCGTGCTTCGGATTTCGGATTTAAATAGTTATACCAGCGGCCTTGCCCATTCGAGGGGGCATCCAGAGGCCTTCCACTCTGCGGGAGGAGAGTTCAGGCAACAATGTATCAATACGTAACCCATTTCACCTTCAATGACTTGATTTTCATGGCCCAGGGTGCCGGGATTACGTTGGTCCTGACCATCGCATCCGGTATCCTGGGAACCCTGCTTGGCTTTTGCATCGGGTGGGTAAGAACTGCACCAAACCGTATTTTATACTATATTTTCGGCGCCTACATCGATGTGATTCGCTCCATCCCCCTTATTATTCAATTTGTCCTGTTCAACAGCTTTATGGCCATTGCCGGATACCCGTTAAATCCTTTTTTGTCCGGATTGATCACCCTTTCCATCTATATCTCGGGATATGTTGCCGAAGTCGTCAAGGCGGGTATCGAATCGGTTCCGAAGACCACTTGTATGGCAGCGCGCGGCCTGGGAATGACCTATTGACATGAATTTTTTTATATCGTCTTACCCATTGGTACCCGCACCGTGTTTCCATCCTGGATCGGGTTGATGCTGGGACTGATGAAGGATACTTCGTTGATTGCCGTACTGGGTGCAACCCCGCCCGAGTTGTTGCGCGCATCCCAAATTATTATCACCCGTATCCAACAGCCCCTGCTGGTTCTGCTGGGCGCCGGGGCTTTTTATTTCCTACTCTGCCATATGATTACCAGATTCAGCAATCTTTACGAAATGCGCTGGCAGGCGGCTCAGGAGGTCTGATGTGATCGAAATTCAAAATGTCCATAAGTCGTTCGGCGATAATGCCGTCCTCAAAGGGGTTGATCTGACCGTCACCAAAGGGGAAGTCCTGTGCCTCATCGGTGCCAGCGGCTCGGGCAAGTCGACCTTGCTGCTTTGCATCAATGCCCTCGAATCCATTCAAAAAGGTAAAATCATTGTCGACAATATTGATGTCCATGCCAAAGAAACTTCCAAAAGCAATTTGCGGCAAAAGCTGGGCATTGTTTTTCAGCAATACAATGCCTTTCCGCATCTTACCGCAAGGGAAAATGTCGCTCTGGCACCGCGACTGGTGTTGAAAAAATCCAAAAAGGAAGCCGGCTGGCTGGCGGAAAAACATCTGGAACACGTCGGGCTGACAGATAAAATCGACGTTTATCCGTCCCAGTTATCCGGGGGCCAGCAACAGCGGCTGGCAATTGCCCGTGCGCTGGCAATGCAGCCGGATTATATGCTGCTGGACGAAGTCACTTCTGCGTTGGATCCGGAACTGGTGGGAGAAGTACTGGACACCCTCAGGATGCTAAGCGAGGAGGGGATGACGATGATTGCCGTTACCCATGAGATTCCGTTTGCACGAGAGGTGGCCGATCGAATCGCCTTTTTTCACAATGGGGTGATTCATGAAATTGGAGCACCAGAAACAGTACTCAACAATCCCCAGAAAGCAAGAACCAGGGAATTTTTGCGGAGTATATTGTAAATTTCTGGGACGCAGATTTTCACAGATAAATTATTCCAGGTCCGCTTGGCGGCGGAAGAAGCCATGCAGCAATGTCTGCGAGTGTCATTCGCTTTTTTCCGCCGAAAGTCATGGAGTTACTTGGTTTTCAAATCTGCGTGCATCTGCGAAAATCTGCGTCCCATATGATTCACAAAAAATTCTCATGATAGAATTATATTAGGAAAAGGTATTGGCGTGACAATTATTCAGGTAGCCCAGCCTTTCGCAAAGCATTAACATAGCGTTCGTTATCAGCTTTATTTTTATAAGGTAACTTACTTACAAAACCTTTAAGATGAAAATTTGGATCTATTTTGAGAACCTCTGAGGCAGCTCTTCTCGCTTCAATTTCATCACCCAAATAACTGTAAGTACCAGCCATACGGATATAAGCCCCTCTATGATCTGGCTCTTGATCGATAACCTTTTTAAAAATTTCTATAGCCTTTTTATACTCTCTTGATTCATGATAAGCCACGCCTAATTGGAATAGATAAAGCGCAGTTGGTATGGGATCTATGCGTATTGCTTTTTCTATAAATGGAATTCCTTCGTTTGGTCGACCACTATAAGTAAGCACATTACCTAAATGAGAATAAGCATCACTATTATTGGGATTAAGTATTAAGGCTTTTTTAGCCGCATTAATGGAATTCTTATGCTCCCCTCTTAATAAAAAGAGATAGGAGGTCAATATATGCACATCAGAATTGCTATCATCGAATGATAGTGCTTTTCTTGCTGCTTCTGTAGCTTTTCCAAAACAAATGATGGGATTTTCACATACACCATTTTCTATTATATACAAGTTATACAAACCCCATAAAATTTGCGCCCCTTGGATATCAGAATCCAATTCAATAACTTCTTCAACTTCTCTTAGCCCGAGAATAAGTGTTGCTGGGTCGTTTTTATAGCGAAGATACTCAACAGCTTTTAATAATTTCATTCCAATCTTAACATCTTTTATACCGCTATACCTATTTCGAAACGCCTCGCCTTCTGTTATATGTATTTGCATTGCCTCGCAAATTTGAATTGCAATTTCATCTTGTAATTTGAAAATATCAACAAGTTTTCGATCATAAACCTGTGACCAAATGTGATTGCCTATATTAGTTTCCACAAGTTGAGCAGTAACTCTTATATCATCATCAGATATTTGGATACTACCTTTCATCACGTACTGTACGCCCAACTCTTGACCGATTTGTTGAACCTTTATCGATTTTCCTTTGTATGCGAATGTAGAGTTACGAGCTATTATGAATAATCCTTTAACATGAGAGAGGGCATAAATTATGTTTTCAGTGATTCCATAGCAAATAAGATCTTGATCGGAATCCCCACTCACATTGGCAAACGGAAGTACAGCGATAGAGAACCCTTTCGGCAAATCAAAGGTCAGCTTATCCTCCGGATCAATATTCTCCGGGGTTGGTAAATAGAAATATTTCCAGTATAATCCAGTAAATATAACTATCATAAAAAATATTACAGAAGTTGCTGTCCATAGCCACTTTTTTCTCATGCTTTTTTTTGCCTGAATCACCCTATGAGCAGCTGCTCCCGGATAAGACAGCACACGGTAGACTCGTATCGGCGTGCTAATATTTTTTACTTTATGCTCGCCGAGGTTTTCGTATTCCAATCCAAGTTTGTTCGCTATCTGATCGTATGCTCTGCCTGAGATACAAATGCCTCCTGCCTCGGAAAAAGACTCTACCCGAGCTGCTATATTGACACCATCGCCGTAGATTTGATTATTCTTCTCGATTACATCGCCAAGGTTGATGCCGATGCGGAACTGCATACAACGGTGATACGGCAACTCGGCATTGTGTTCTGCCAGATCGCGCTGGATTTCAACAGCACAGTTGACAGAATCCACCACACTGGTGAATTCAGCCATTAGGTTGTCACCTACGGAGTCCACCACACGACCTCGGTACTGCTGAATAAGATCTGACATTGCTGTGCGATAAGAGGTTATGGTCCTGATGGTTGCTTCTTCATCATCGTCCATCAAGCGACTGTAACCCTGCGCATCTGCACTGAGGATGGCAGTGAGTTTACGTTTAAAACCTTCTTCTGCCATGTAGAAGTCCCTATTTTAAGATTTCAAACAGTGAACTGAGTCTGTTGGACGATTCAATGTAAAAAAGAATCAGAAATAGATTATACTCATATTTATCCAAACCCATGGATTTATTCAAATGAAATTAAGCATTCTGGAAACTGCTGATATACTGAGAGTATCCATAAAACACTTCCATCGTTTGTTATAATACTTTCTCTTTTTTAAGAGAAAATATCTCGTACAAATAGATCCCCCAAACGCCATACGCCACCATTAACGGGAAAAAGGCCCAGACGATGTCGTAGATCGATGAGACGATGGGCAGCATCATGCGGTTGGACATGACAAACAAGATAAATAGGAACGGGACAATTTTGGAATGATGAATGTTTTTGATCACATAGAAGCTGGGGACCAACAGGAGGATATACCCGTAATCTTTAAACCGGGGGTGGATCAAGGCATATACCAGGCACACCACAAACACTTCCAGCATGGCCCGGTTGTCCGGAGCCGACCGCTTTAATTGCCGGCAGGCTTGGTACGAGAAAAAAACAACCGCGGCCGCAATGCTGATATAAATTGCCGACTGCAAGGCCTGCGGTACATTCAGACCTGAAATCTTTGAGATGACTTCAAAAATGCCGGCGATCAGTTTGTTGGTCGAGGGAACCACGCCGCCGGGCTCACCCACCACAACCAGCGCGTTTTTAATAAACCCGGTAAATAATTCGGGAACAACCAGATATTGAATGAGCAGATATGCCAGAAACGCTGCCCCGGCGCCAAAAAAATACTTGTACTTATCTTTCTCGTCGGGCAGCAGCATCAGAATTAAAAAGAAAACCGGGGTCATCTTGAAACTGGCGGCGATCAGGGTAAACAGGCAAAAAAGCTTATAACGGGCTTTGACATAAAAACTGAAACCTACCCATAGCAAGGCCTGCTGCACCAGGTTGATATTGCCGGCGATCATATCCAGAAAGACAGTGCTGTTAAAGGCCACGAGGCAAAAAAAGAAAAACAGGTTGTTGCCGTCTTCTTTGAGAAATTCCCTGCGCCAGAAATACAGCAGGCCAACCAGTACTAGGAATTTTGCGATCAGAAAAATGTGAAAAGCGGTTTTGTAATCCGGTATCGCGAAGAGGCGATAGAAAAACAGGGTTACCGGCGGATAGGTATAAAGAAACCTGGTACGCGCTTTGGGGAACAGATTGTCGGCATCATAGGGATTGGTACCCGCGGCCAGGATCTTACCAGCCTCGCGGTGGGTACGAAAATCCCACATATATTGATCATCATGGGCGGAAACATGCAACAACAAGGTAACAAAATATGCCAGCAGCAGAATCGTAACCACGATCCCGATGATCTTTTTAACCATTTACGTTTCCTTGATATCTTCCCGGCGCAAACGGAGAAAGCCATAGTATTTGGTGTTTAGCGTTTGGTGGTATAACATCTTGATATGACGTGCGAAGTGTATTACCAAATACGAAACACCAAACACATGATGAATTCGACTTTTTACGAATTCATCAATTTTGATTCTTCATCTGTACTGCAAACCGTGAAATGCTGCATATATCCGCCGCATGCTCGAGAATAGTCGGCGAGGAAAAATCCTCAAAAAGGATCGATAACATCTTCCTTTTCAAATCCATCCGCATTTGCCACAATCGGCACGTTCGGATAGCCTTTGTCCCGGTATTCAATCAGGCATAAAACATCATGGTTTTTTTCTTTCAAGATCGACCTGATGATGGAACTGGCGGTCTCCCAACTCGCAAAATACTCCGTATGACCCAGGCTCAGAGCCAACCCCCGTTTTTGATTCACATTTTTAAACTGGTCGTTTAACCAATTTATCTTCTCTTCTCCCGGCGGGCCGTATTTTTGAGTCAGGGCTGCGGTAAATTGCTGGTAGGTGTTTAAAAAATGGTTCGAGTTTAAATAATTATCATCTAATTTGTATGCCGCCCCGGCCAGCTTATCCTGAGAGAATAAATATATCAGCTCGACATTTTTGCCCAGGATTTGTGTTTTGTACCTGATCGTATTTTTATTGACCTCCACCGGATCCATCTTAACTTCCAATGCGGTCACCTCTTCTTGGGTCATGCCCCATTTTGAATTTCTGAAACTGTCGTTTTCACCCCAGCTCACACTCAGCGGTGCCAGTAGGCCTGCAATGCAAATCGCGAATATAAGTTTTTTATACATGACAATCCCTCCTTGATGGTATCCGAACCATATGGATAAAGATCCGGCTCCTCCCCTCAGGCGGATCTGCAATTTTTTTGAATAAATAACCCCACAACACTGCCAATGCGATGCAACAATTGCATCATTACGCAAAACCTGGATAGAAATCGTTCAACCAGGTAATATGTTTTATATTCAGTATCGGTTGCCCGCGCAAGAAAATTTTTGCAAACCATACCGGCGAGCACTCTTCCGACCGCATCGTCCGGTACCTAATTCCGGCATTAAACCACCACCTATAGTGGTGGACCCGAAAAGATTCTACCAGTCCGGTGAGAATCAAACGAGATAGAATAAATACCAAACACGAATTCGCCGGAGGCGGATTCGTGTTTCGTGTTTCGGATTTAAATCGTTGCGCCGGTGATTTTAGAAAACTTCGCCATATTGGAGTCCGAGGGTTTAAATCCGGAGGATCTTCACTATCTTTTGATATAAGATAATTTCTTAATGATACAGGATTGGCTGCATGTTGATTAAAAACCTGTTTAAATACTGGACCTACCAGGTGTTTGCACCAGGGACCGTGCTGCGCGAAAAATACGATGCCTTCAAATCCCTGCTGGCCCACGATAAACGCGCGCACGAATTGATCGCCCGGCTGGAGGAAATATACTATCATCAGCAGAGGGTCGATTTGAGCGTCATTGAAGCGATTTGCGACGAGTTGTCCGGGGCCGTTTCAGACATGGTCGAAGACCTTTCCAGGGTTTGCCCCGCCCGGTATGGTGATCTGAGAGAATTTTATAAAAAAATCGACCATTACTTAAAATATATTCTGGCTCCCAAATCGGTAGATGCAGATCCTCCATTTATTCTGCCGTTAAGTGCCGTTCGGGTTGACAGCCAGGGCCTGGTCGGCGGCAAAGCCTATAACCTGGCAGCGGTTGGACGAGACCTGCACCTTTCCATTCCGGACGGTTTTGTGGTGACGACCAGTGCCTATCACCACATCATTGAATCCAATGATATGCGTCAACCGATTGAAGACCGGCTCGCTAAACTCGATGTCAATTCCGTTGCTTCTTTGGATAAGATCTCCCGGGAAATTACAGAAATGGTTTTGGCAATCTCGATTCATTCCGAGATCGCCAATGAGATTTCAGCCGCCGTGCAGCCGCATAGGTCGTCCGGCAGCACTGAACCACGATTTGCCGTTCGCAGCAGTGCGGTGGCCGAAGATTCTCAGACTTCATTTGCCGGTCAGTATTTATCTGTATTAAATGTGACCGCCGACAATCTCCTTGAGGCATATACCAAAGTCATTGCCAGCAAATACTCCCCCCGGGCACTTTTTTACCGCGTCAACTACGGGCTGGCGGATGCTGAAACTCCTATGGCCGTTCTGGCATTGCGGATGATCGATGCCAAAACCAGCGGTGTCATTTACACCCAGGATCTCGATAATCCCCAATCAAACCATTTAAAAATCCATTCCGTCTGGGGTTTGGGGGAACTGCTCGTCAGCGGTGAAACGGCGGCCGATGTGCTCACGGTGGCTAAAGACGAGAATGCATCAATCGTGGCTCAAACGGCCGGGACCCAATCGCATCGGATAAACGCTTCCCCGGCCGACCGGACTGAACGAATCGCTCTGGCAGCCGACGAAATAGCCCAAATTTCATTGGACCCCGATGCCGCCCGTCGGCTGGCCGCCCTGGGATTGCAACTGGAGCTCTATTTTGAGCAACCCCAGGACATCGAATGGTGTCTGAATCAATCCGGCGATATTTATATTCTGCAGGCCAGACCGTTGAAGATGACTGAATATCAACCGGTTGAAGCGGTCGAATGCAATTTCGACGACATCGAACCACACCTGCTTTTTGCCGGCGGGGAACGGGCGGCACCCGGCATTGGCGCCGGGAAAGTCTATAAGCTGCAGCATGAGTCCGATCTGGCGGCAGTGCCCCAAGGAGCCGTCCTGGTGGCAAAAAATGCCTCCCCGCGTTATGTCAAGGTGATGAACCGGCTAAACGCCGTGGTAACGGATACCGGCAGCATTGCCGGCCATTTTTCCTCGGTGGCCCGTGAATTCGGGGTGCCGACCCTTGTCAACACCAAAACCGGCTTTGCCAGTTTGCCCCAGGGGGCTGACATCACGGTCCATGCCGACGACCGGAGTATCTACAAAGGCATCGTTGAGCCTATGATTGAAAGCCCCTGCGCCCGAATAAACCTGATCATCGACAGTCCCTTCATGCGCAAGTTGAACTATATCATGAGTTTCGTGGCCACGCTGGAGTTGGTCGACCCGGACTCGGATTCTTTTACGCCCCAGGGCTGCCGGTCCCTGCACGACATCATCCGGTTTTGCCATGAAAAAGCCGTCCAGGAAATGTTTCACATTTCAAACAAGCGCATGCGCAAAATAGGCGGCGCTAAAAAACTTCAAACCGGCATCCCCATGCAATTCTTAGCTCTGGATGTGGGCGGCGGGATAAAGCCAAACCGCGGGAATCAAAAAGAGATCGGCATCGACGATGTCGCCAACGCGGCCATGCGAGCTTTGTTCGAAGGCCTCAGCCATCCGGATATCCAATGGGGTTCGCTGGTACACTTTGACTGGGCCGAACATGACAGAATCGTTATGAGCGGTGGCATTATCAGCCCGAAGGCCGCGATGTTCGCCAGCCATGCCGTCCTGTCGGATGACTACCTGAACCTCAACCTGCGCTTTGGTTATCATTTCGTCATCGTGGATGCCCTGTGCTGCGGCGAGGCGCGGGATAATTATGTTCTTTTCCGATTTTCCGGCGGCGGAGCGGATTTTGAACAGAGGTCCCTCAGGGCGGATTTTTTGAGCCGGGTCTTGCAGAAGCTTGGTTTTGAGGTTAATAAAACCAGTGACCTGGTTGATGCCAGATTGATGGGGGCAAACGCCGAATCCACGCTTCAAAAATTAGATATTCTCGGGCGGCTTTTAGGGGCAACTCGCCTGATGGATATGTATCTCAAAGAGAGTGCCCAGGTGTCAGGGTTTGTGGAAGATTTTATGAACGGGCGGTATCATTTTGCGACCGCGGATTAAGGGTTTCGGGTGTCAGGTTTCGGGTGTCGGGTTTCGGGTGTCGGGTTTCGGGGGTCGGGTTTCGGGTGTCGGGGTACCGAGGTGCTGAATTCTCGTGTGAACTTCGTCTATATTAATCCCAAGAAAGGGATTATAAATCGTGCTCGTACTCGTGCTCGTCCTAGATACTTAGAGGCTCAAAAGTTTCGAGGACGAGCACGAGGACGAGGACGATATGGCAAAGGAGTTCATAGGAAATTGATGTAGCATTGATCTGGCACAGTTTCTTTTCTACGATCAGACCGGACGCTCGCAGCAAACTGACACCTGAAACCTATAATTTTTCAACGTACGCAGCAGCATCAACATTACTATGTGGATATGAAGTCGCTAAGCGCCAAATGATAACCAACTTATGTCAAAATACGAGCTAACCTGGATTACCGAACACCTGGCGGCCGGGCATGCGCCGTTCTCGCATGACGACCTGGCCGAGATGAGGTGGCATGGCGTCGATGCCATTGTCAATCTTTGCGGCGAGTATTGCGACCTGCATGAGATCCAGCAGGATTCGGGATTTGAAGTTTACTATCTTCCGATTGCCGATGAGTGTGCCCCGGATATGGCAGAAATGGAAAAGGCCATTGAATGGGTCGACGAAATGATCGACCAGGGCAAAAAAGTTCTGGTCCACTGCCGCTTCGGGATTGGCCGCACCGGGACTTTTGTGACCGCCTACCTGCTGAAGTACGGCCTGAACCTGAAGGCGGCCGCAAAAATTCTAAAATCCACCCGGGCCAATCCTTCCAACTATGCTCAATGGAAACTGCTGCGCAAATATCAAAAAAAGTTGAAGAAAACCCAACCCGGGCAGGCCGGAATTGAAGATTGAAGATTGAAGATTGAAGATTTGTTGTATCGCTTCGCTCTCTCGTTTAAATTTAAACTCATTGCATTTCTAAAAATAATCAATCCGGCTATAGCATAAATTCTGCGCGAACATGATATGTGATTTCAAAAGATAGACACTAAACTTTTCCCAAGACTATTATGACTTTCTCTGTAATTCATACACCACATTCAGCTGCAATGGGTATCGATAATTCGATCAATTTCCCGGCGCACCGCTTTGGCCAGCGTGGTTTGCGCAAGATCATTTTGCGAATTATCCTCTTCGAGATCTCCGATTACCAGAATGTTTTCATCGTTGAGCCGGTTGGCCGGACCGGTATAATTGAAACTGCCGCAGACAACCACCCGATCATCGATAACCATGAGTTTGTGGTGTAGTTTACCCAGGTTGTTTCCCCGCGCGGTGAAATGAATTTCAACTCCGGCCTCCCTGAGCTTATGCGATGCAGCCCAAGCCTGATTACCCTGCATTCGATCAAATGCACCGCGAATCGCCAATCCGCCCCCGGCCCGTGCAATCAGGGCATCATCGATCCCCGAAGAATCCGAAAAAGTAAAGATGGCAAAGTCCACCCGCTGCCGTGCTTTGAGAATCTGCTTCATCATTTCCAGTTCGGGTGTGTGATCGGGACCGAATATTGCGCGAACACGAATACCGGAGACGCGGCAATTGCGGGGTGAATCGTCGTGCCGTTTGCGCCGGGTACCGAACGTGCCGTTCCAAATCTCATCGAACTCCTGTTGATACTCCTTGGCAATCCATTTGTTGTGGATAATTACGATATGGTTCAAATTCTTGCGGTTAGGATGAATTCCCACACCGGTGGGTGTAAAATTGGTCGAGCCGGTCAGAAGGGCCCGGGTCGGCGCTTCGAGATCACGGATTACGAATTTCTGGTGGAAAATTTTTGGATTGTAATCGGCCCGGACATCGATACTGGCGCGCAGCAGAGCGGCCATGATCTCACGGTTTTCATATAACGAACTAGATCGATCGATGGTAAAGGGTTCCGGTGATGCCGGATAGGAGCGCAGGTAATCCTGCTCGAGTACGACACGAACCCGCACGCGGCGCTGTTTGGCTCTGACGATGGCCCGGGCGATATTGTAAGATTCAAGTTCCTGTACGGCGATATCCAGCGTAGCCCGTGTGCCGTCAATAAATTTTATGATTTCTGTTTCCAGATTGTCCGGCGCTCCCAGATCATGCGGGCCGCAGTAAAATTCGATGTTTCCCTGTTTTATTGGCATGTCGATGCTCCTTTCGTTGAATTCTCAAGTTTCGCATCCATGAAACAGCGAAAGCTTTTTTAAGCTACCGCTTAACACCTCCAAATAATGCTGAAAATCATTGTTTATGTTGCCGAATGAATTCGCATTAACTAAAGTTCCTGCCAGAATCCTACTACCATACAAGGACTTCCCGCAAAAAACAATATGGCCGATGATTCACCGCCCGAGCACGATCTGCCAATTTAAGAATTGTAGGCATTTTGCCGATAGAGAGGACACAGAGCAATCAACATCAAATAAAATTGGGGTAGAGATGAAAATTAAATTTATAGGTTCAATATTGACTTTTGTTTTAGTTCTCGGCTTACCGATCGGCGTCATTGCCGCCGACAATCAACCCATTCAGGATCTGAATGCCTATCTTCTTGCGAACGCAAGGAATGCTTCGGCACTCGACAAACTGAAAATCATCTCACAGCTCTTCAAGGAGCGTCGCATCAAGGGTGGGGCGAATAGACCATTGATCAAGGCGTTGGTTATCGAGCATGTGGACACCGCCGGCGGATCATTGCCGACCTCAAGATTGAAAGCCTATGAAGAGGCGACCAGACTGAACGGAGTGCTCTCATTGTCATTTTTTAAATCCTTGTTGATCGAAGATGTTTTGATGAACGATGCGGACTACCAAAATGGCGATTTGGAAACCAGATTAAAAATCTTAATCGACCTGGACGAAGAACAAGGAACGGGGACCCGCTATTGGACGCCGCGCATGATGATGGTTTTGGCGGAAATAATGCTGATCGAAACAGACGGCTTGCCCCCGGAGAGAAGGGGATTGCGGAAATTGGAGATATTGAAAGAGTTGAGGGATAAAGGTATTCAGTCGAAATGGATCGGCAAAATTCAGGAAACAGAAGCATTGAGCGAGCACTTCTTATATTCGAAAAGCTATGCAAACCAGAATCCCGAAGAAACCATCGATTTTATCCAGAATCTGAAGAAAGAAAAGTTCATTTCTGTTTTTACGATGACGGAATACGAAACGCCGTTTTATATTCAGCTTCTTTTGCGGGATAGAGATTTCAATGAAATGACCCCCGCAGAAAAAAAGGCTTATATTGAAAAAGAGCAAGCCGCCGGACGCATACACATGTTTACCGCCGGCAATCTCGTACGGTCTTTAAACCTCTGAGCGGCCGCCATCTGAAACAGATAAGAATTAAAATCGGATTATTCGGATATGGCAATTTGACAGAATACCCTGGCCTCAAAGATAAGACATTACCCTTGCAACCCTTGAACTTTGAACCCGGAACCCGGAACCTATCTACAGGGTTCTATGGGGCAGGCTTTCCGTTCGGCCGGCCGGGGTGATTTCGATATAATCCAGCTTGCGCTGCAGTTCCTCAATGGTTACCGCGCCGCCATAAGTCAACCCGGAGCGCAGCCCCCCGATGATGTCGGCGATGATTTCATTTTCGTCTTCCCGGTAGGGAACTTGGGTGGCCACACCTTCCGCCGTTTTCCATTCCGCAATGCCGCCGTGGTATTCTTCTTGAACGTCACTGCTGGCCATGCCTCGATAGATTTTCACTTTGATCTCCCGGCCGTCATCTCCTTTCTGGGTGATTACCGGGCCGGGCGTCGGCCGGGTGCCGGCCAGCATACTGCCCACCATGACAAAGTCGGCGCCAAAGGCCAGGGCCTTGACAATGTCCCCGGCATATCGGATGCCGCCGTCGGCCACCACCGAGCGGTCCACCCGGGAACAATTCTTGATGGCCGTCAGATTGGGAACGCCAAAGCCCGTTTTAATGCGCGTGGTGCAGACGGATCCGCCGCCGATTCCCACCCTGATAATATCGGCACTGCAGGAGGCCAGGTAGTCGGCCCCGGCATAGGTGGCCACGTTGCCGGCCATGATGCAGGCGCTGTCACCGATCATTTCGCGAATGTGTTTAAGGGTTCGTCCGACATACTTGGCGTGCGCGTGGGCCACATCAACACAGAACAAATCGGCCCCGGCATCGCGCAAAGCTTCAGCCCGCTGGAGATCCTTTTCCGCGCAGCCGATGGAAACGAACGCCGGGTATTGACATGCCTGAAACATCCTGACATTGTCTTCGATGGGCATATAGCGATGCAATACGCCGATGCCGCCCTTGGATCCGATAAAATTATCCATGTCGGTTTCGGTAATGGTGTCCATATTGGAAGTCATTATGGGTAGATCCAGGGACAGCTTACCCGTTTTACACCGCATGGATGTTTCTACCACTTTACGGGATTCCCAGTGGTTGTAAGACGGCACCATCAGTATGTCGTCATAGGTGAATGCTTTCATAATGATTTTCTCCTTATTTCAGCCTTGGGGTCAGACTATTGGATCTTTCATCGATATGCTTAGATTTATCACCGGGTGCGGATTGAGGTCAGGTAGTCAGCTTTGAGATTTTTGAGTGAACGCCCGCAGCGACAAGGTCACCGTTGGAAATTCACGAATTAGCAGTTTATCTACAGTGACAAGTGGAACATTCAAATCATTTGCGACAGCAATGAACTCGCAATCATCAGCTGAGCAATTGGTTTCCGTTGCAAGCCGCAGAACCTCATAGGACAAAACCTCATATTCTCGCCCCCGCAGCAATTCCAACGCACCATTCATAATGCTTTGCGCCTGCTGCAGCGTAATAAGCTTTTTTCGCATATATAGCGTCAGTACACTGCGAAACTCACTTCGCCAGAGGATCGGTGCCGCCCACTCACTGTCCTTTTGCAGCGCCCTTTCGGCCAGCAGCGATTGCTCGCTCGATAGGAATAAATAACCAATTACATTCGTATCAACGACAATCATTTGCGACCTTCGGCTTTAAATTGGCTGAATTTCTCATCACTGATCCGGTGCCCGGCTGTCACTCGACGGAGCCGGCGCGCATATTCAAGCGTGCGATCAACATCGATTCGATGACTCACAACGGCTTTTTCAATGCACACGATGATTTCGCTGTTGATGGAACGTCGATTGATTTCCGCAACTGACCTGAGACGCTCATATAAGTCATCAGGAATGTTTTTTACGGTTACGGACGCCATAGTAAAATCCCCTCTAGATGTCATTATGAAACCATTATGCAACCGAATCCAGCCATTGTCAACCCAAATTCGAACGGACCGGTTTTGAAATACTAGATCTGACCGTCGATGGACGCTATTCCAGCCTCAAAGAAAAACGTATTTTCGTGGGATTGGTTCGTCCGGGCAACACCGGATGACAAGGACGAAAGCAGCCCCTGCCTGACGGAAGACCTACTAATGGCCCAGTAAACGATATTTAATCAAAGATGCTCAAACTAATAATCTGCCGGCATCCATCAACGACTTCGATGAGTTTATCCCGGCTGAGCGTGCCGATTTTTTCCAGCAGCCTGGATTTATCCACAGTAGCCATTTGACTGACCACGACCACACTGGCCTTTGGCAAATTTGCAGCTCCCTTTTTTAGCCTTACATTTCCCGGAATTCGTGCCAGCTTCAGATTGGAGGTCAATAAAGTGACCACCGTCGTTTGAATGTTGCTGCGGTTCAACAGATTGTTCTGAACAATCACCGCAGGTCGCTTGCCGGTTGGGCCTGAATCGCCCGATCGGCCAAATCTAACCCAATAAATATCACCTTGAACCGGAGTTACCATGGCAATTCCTTCACATCGGTGTTGTCGGCAATTGTCTCGGCCATATGCCGATGCTCTTCGGCCACTTCTTTGTCTTTAAAAACCTCATTAACCTGCTCTATATAGGCTTGCTCTCTTTTCATTCTTAGTTTTTCGATAAGCGCTTCAGTTACCAAATGACTTAACTTGATCTTTTCCTTTGATGCAAATTCATTGATTTGCTTATAGATTTCATCCGGAATGGTTACACTTAATTTTGAATGTCCCATAGTTTATCTC
>Ga0209146_1000021_pt1 | contig 56599 bp, 15 predicted proteins | sample WorMetLIZAISLAND_2_FD_187402 | JGI IMG/M metagenome (GOLD analysis project Ga0209146, IMG submission 187402) | Marine gutless worms symbiont microbial communities from Max Planck institute for Marine Microbiology, Germany - Olavius geniculatus... | ecosystem: Host-associated > Annelida >...
ACCAGGTCGCATCCCCCTTCAAACTGACGCTTCCCTCCCCCCGCAAGGCGCCGGCGGTGAAGTTAAAGAGATTGTTGAAAGTGGATGGACCGGCAGTTGCAAGTACCCCGCCGGCGAGGTTGAATGCTTCGTAGCTGGTGAGGGTGTTGACGGCGCGGGTGCCGGTGGATTGCGTGACCGTGATCTCCCCGGGCACATCGATGAGCACATCGTCGCCGGCGTTGGGCAGCCGGTCGAGATCCCAGTTCAGCGGGTCGTGCCAGCTTGTACCATCCCCGTCGCCGTCGGTGTTGCCGTCCCAGATGATGGTTGGCTGCGGCTCGACCACCAGGATGTAGCCGCTCTCTCCCCGGACCGGTCTGAAGAGGAGTCCGTTGCCGATCTCCAGGCCTTCGATTTCGGCAAAATCGCCGGCTACCAAGCCGAATGTGAGAAACTCAAAGGTGTCCCCGACGGTGGGCTGAAAATCGTTAATCAAAGAAATGCTGAGGGTCCCGCCCAGTGTCGCCAACCCGGAAACATTGATTTGATCATAGCCATCATCCGGGTTTAAGTTCCCAGGCCCCGGACCGAGGCCTCCGATTTCAATCGCCAGAGTGCCGTCAGCGGTTTGGGTAAAGGTATCGACGTTTTGAACACCTGGCGAATATCCGGGACTTACAAGGCCATAATTAATAAGATGTCCCACGATCCGACGATTGCCGGACAGAACCTCGGAGCTGTCCACGATCAAGTTGCCCTGAGTTAACGGGGGTTTCTTCCGGGTCTGAATGATAATGAGATCAGAGATCGAGTCTGATGTGAAGGCATGCGGCGCATCGAGGGCGATGCGGCTGTCTGCGGTGATGGTGTCAGCGAACTTGACGCTGATCAGCGTGTCCGGCTCCGGTTTTTGGATCTCATTTTCCGGCGAAGCCCGAACCAATTGTTGGCCGGTGTCGGCATTTTCCCCATGGGGTTCGATGAACAGGGCGGCATCAAATTGGCGGACAACCACAAAAAATTCGTTTAATCCTTCTAATTCAACACCGAAGCTGTAGTCTAAGCTCAACTCTGCCGTTACGGTGACAACACTCTGTTTTTTAACGGAATTATTAGAAATTAATTCGGCTGAATCCTCAGCATAAACCCCACCTGTACGCGTTGCCGTCATTTTTAAATCAAACTGAAACACGTCTCCATTGGGGGTCACCCCACCGTCCAGGCTGTCGACGGTGATTTCCAAGTCGCCGAAATTTCCCGGAATCTGCTCAATTGTTCGAAGTACTCCCCGGGTGTCGGGCGGGTCGAGACCGTCGTTGAAATAATCAAACACCGGTTTGGCCAACCGCGTATCGAAGATTTCAACGAAGCTGAAAAATTCACTAACGCTGCGGTCGCCGGTCGGCGTTATCCCGGCGGCAAACGCGTCGAACTCTTCCAAAACGCTCCCCAGCCGCGACAGCGCATTCAGACCCCGAACAATCTGATCCTGCTGTTGCGATGAGATAACCGAATCATAATAGATGGAAGCATCTGTTTCAGAAGAGCTTTCGTACTGCTTATCGTCCTCGTGCTCGTCCTCGTGCTCGTCCTCGAAAACTTTGGATTGATCGTCCTCGTCCTCGTCCTCGTCCTCGTGCTCGTCCTCGTCCTCGAAAACTTTGGAGTAATCTTTTTCTTCCTCGTTGACGCCCTCGAATCTGTTCGTGTGCTCGTCCTCGTCCTCGGTAGCATCAACCTGATTGTCTTCGCTGAGTCCTGCAAAAATGTCGTCGATGGATTGGGAGGGGTCGTAGGCGGTTTGGTTTTGAAAAGGATTACCCCGGAGGCGGGCCTCATGGTCTATCGCTACCTCATCGCGCGGCATCAGGCCGCTGTCCAATTCGGAGTCCAATTCATCCGGCAGTGCGCCCGGCAGCGATGCCGCGGCTGTGTCGGCAGACAAAAGAATCCGCGGCTCAAGGTTCTCTAATTTGAACCGGTTATGAGGACCGGACCGTTTCACGCGGGAGTCCTTTCCAAAAAAGGAATGAAGACTGACATCGCCACCGAGACACGGCGGACACGTCAAAAATTTCAAATTATAAAGCACAAATCACAAATATCTTTTTCTCCGATCGGCATCTGCCGGTTGGATAAATAAAATTAGACGTGATCTTTGTGCCGTGGTGGTGAAACCTGGTCGAAGGTTGTGCTTTTGGATCAGTTAAGGGTTGTCGATTTTGGGAAGTGCAACATGCTGAGGGGCGGCTGCGGTGGAGGTGGTTACAGGACAAGTCTAAGTTCTAGATATTTCGCGATTGAAATCCGATGAACAGCTACCTGCATTTCCGATGATTCATACTAAAACATTACTACTGAATCAGTTACACATTGTGGTAGTTGCTGTCAACCATTATTTTCAAATAAATTTGTGCCATTTATTGCGGCACATTATGTGGCAGCCTGGCAATCACTTCAGGACTAAGTTGAAGAAGTGGAATTGGGTTTCACCAAGTATCGCCAGAAATGCAAAAATGTATCTTTGTTCATTCATGTTTTATGAAAAAATTTGAAATCCTTTTAACAAAATGACAATTTTAAACATGTCAACGAAAAGGAGTGTAAATCTATTTGAATTTGGTTTCATCAGATATAGAAAATTTCAATACAAAATATCATTTGACTTATCCGGCGAAACATGACATTTTTTTGTTAATTCCGCCTAACTAATGAAATAGTAATACGGCGAAACATTGCATCTATTTGATGTGATTCGCCGTTTTATTGATATAAAAACGCGGCGGATTGCAGGTTATTAGTTAATTGCTCAACCCGACAAGCCGGGGACAATACAGGTTTTAACTGGATCTTAAAGGCTTAACCATGAAATACTATAAAACAACAAAAAATGCAGGGTTTGTCGGTCGGAATTACTGGCTGCATCGTCTTGAAAGAATTGACAATAAAAATGAAGCATCCATCATTGTTATTTATGGAAGACGACGTGTTGGTAAAACTGAGTTGATAGAGCAGTTTTTTCACGGACGCAAAATACTTAAATTTGAAGGTATTCAACCGAACCGCAAAGTTCGTGCTAATTCAAGAAAAGAGCAAAAAAAGCAGATAAGCGAATGTCTCAGGAGGCTTGGTAAATATGCCCAAAAGGAGCATGAGTATAAATATATAAAAATAGAGCTGTGGAGTGAATTTTTCGAAATTCTTACGCCATACGTGGAAAAAGATGATGTTGTACTTTACTTTGAGGAAATACAGTGGCTGGCAAACTACCAAGATGATTTTTTGGCTCAACTCAAACCTTTCTGGGACGATATTTATCGGAAAAATAAAAGACTCAGACTTGTGCTTTGCGGCTCTTCACCTTCTTTCGTTGTTGGGCAATTCATGACCAACACCGCTTTCTATAACCGGTCGGAAAACCTTATACATTTACCACCTTTTGATTTAATGGAATCTAATGCATTTTTAAGCGGGAAGGGACCCAGAGAGGTCATGCTTGCCGCCTTAACAACAGGAGGCATATGCGAGTATCTCAAGCAGATCAAAAGTGAACCTTCGATATATTCAGGTTTATGTAATAAATCATTTGAGCCCACATCTTTTTTTTCAGTGGAGTGCGACAAAATTTTTGTCAGCACGCTATCGGAAAATAAGTATTATCGAAAAATAATAGACCTTCTGGCTAATCGAAAATTTGCCGACCAGAAAGGAATATACAGAACAGTTGCAGCCGGAAAGGTAAATTCCAAAACTGGGCATCCAGGAGGAAGCTTTACTTTACTCCTTGATGACCTCGAATCCCTTGGATTCATATCAAAATATCGGCCCATCGAAACCAAAAAAAACACTACCGGCCTGGTCCGCTATTGTATTTCAGATGAATACTTGCATTTTTACTTCAAATTCGTCAAACCCAAAATTAAGAATATTAATAGGGGACATTATCTAAACAATCCTTTAGCGGCTATAAATACCCGGGATTTCGCCATTGCAATGGGATTTTCCTTTGAAAGGTGGTGCAGGAAAAATGAGCGGATTCTAGCTCGCATCTTGAATTTTGGTAATGTCGAATACAAGGCCGGACCATTTTATAATCGAAAGCTATCATCGGATATCCCCGGATTCCAGATTGATTTGATGTTCATCAGGAAGGACAGCAAAATCATTGTTTGTGAAATAAAATATTATGATGGCAAGGTTCCTTTAAAAATCAGAAAAGACGTTGAGAATAAAATTGCTCTATTTTTAGATCATAATCCTAAATATAAAAATTACACATTTGAAAAAGCGCTAATTACGACAGAAGGAACTCAGGAATCGTTAAAAGACAAAGAGTTTTTTGATTATATTATAACTTTTGATGATATATTCAATCCTGCCTATTGGAATTGATTCTTGCCAAATCCCGCCGCAGTCCCCGGGGAACTCAACCTAAATAGGAAAATGGGCCCTACTGTTTTATAGTTTATATTCCTTCCTACAGACGATGAAAAATCTGCATGCCGCGATATGTTCGCATTGACCTGTGCGGCGTAGCTTGAGCGAAGACGGATGCCCCCTGGGGGCTGTGCACCATGTCGTTGCCGGAGGAATCGAAAAACGTAATTTAGGACGCAGATTGTCGTAGATGCACGCAGATTCTAAAACCAATTAACTCCATCGCCTTCGGCAAAAAAAACTAATTACTGACATAAACCCGTCCCGCGGGATGAGTACTGGAGGAACCGGAGATCTGTTCCACTTCAGCCGAGAGGGCAAATTGACTTGCCAGAGGTAACCGTAACCTGCCCGCATATTGACCCTGGGGTCTGAAGAGTTTCAGCTGCAGCTCAACGTATTGAGGCCTTAATAAAACGGGACCAATAACCATCCAGATGCCGAAAGGGAGCTATACTGTCAACATTGATTTTTAATGAATATTGAAAATTAGGCGGTATTTGAAGGGGGAATATGCAAGGGCCGTCAGTCACCAACTGCTTGACTTTTTTCCTAACAAACGACTAGCCGTTCCGCGTTGATAAATCCGTCCAGGGTCATCTCTTTTCCGGCGCTCAGGTAAACGAAGCGCGCCTTCCCACCATCGAGCCCGGTCAGTGACGCCAGGGAATGGAGGTTCAGATCATCGCGGGCCGTCAGCCGAATCCGGTCGAAGGCTTCGATCCGACCGGACACGTCGATATTGTCTCGCGAATATACCGTGACGTCATCCTGCGCCCGGATGGTTCCGGTTATCCTCAGGTCAGCGCGGGAGTAGATGTCGATGTCGCCGGCGCTGCTGACAGCACCCTCGATAGTAAATATCTCACGGGCATACAGTTCGAGATCGTCATTGCTGCTCAAAGAGGCATTGACTGTAATTTCGAGGCTGCCGCAGGTTGCGATCTCCATCTTGTCGGCGGCGGTGATGGCGGCGTCGATCAGGATGCCGTCATCCGCCCAAATCTCCACGTCATCCAAAGAGTTGATGGACGCGTAGATGTATAATTCAGAACCCGAGTCGATCAGCACATCCGGCGAATAAGTCTGCCCGTCGCCCGATTGGACGGCGCCCCACAGCTCGATCGTGCCGTAGCGCGTTTCGAGTTCCACGTCCACGCCGGCGGTCAGGGTGGCCGCCGGATTCACCGTGATCAGATCATGACGCGCGTACAGGTCCAGGTCACCGCCGGCATCCATGGCGACCGAGATGGCAAGATCCCCATCGGCGTACACATCGATCTCGTCGCCGGCGGTGAGGGTACCGGCAACCAGCACGTCGCTGTCGCGGGACTTGATCCCGATGTCCTCTCCTGCGGTCACGGCTGCGGAGATCTCCAGGTCTCCATCGGCAACAACATCGATCCAGCCGCCGGTGGTCACCACGCCGTTGATCAACACGTCGCTATCACGAGAGTCTATGTTGACATCGCCGCCGGCTGCCATCGCGGCATCGATAATGATCTCTTTTTTAGCATATAACTCGATATCATCGCCGGCACTAAGCGGCGCAAAGGCCGTGGTCGTCAGCTCCCCGCAGGTGCCAATCTTGATGTCATCGATCGCTGTAACCGAAGCATCGATGAAGACTCCGTCATCGGCCCAAATCTCAACGTCGTCCAGTGAGTCGATGGCTGCGTAAAGGAACAATTCCGCACCCGCGTCGATCAGCACATCCGGTGAATAGGTCCGGCCATTACCGGACTGGATGGCACCCCGCAGCTCGATGGCGCCGTAGCGGGTTTCGAGTTCCACGTCCACGCCGGCGGTCAGGGTGGCCGAGGAGTGGGTCGTCGTGATCGAACCGTTCGCATACAGATCCAGGTCTTCCCCGGCCTCCACGGCAGCGGAAATAAGAATATCCCCGGCGGCGTCGATTTCAATATCGTCCCCCGCGTTGACCATGCCCTCAATGACCACGTCAGCGTCGTTCGAATCCATCCGGATATCGTCACCGGCACTGATAATCCCCAAGATCCGGATCTCACCCCCGGCGCAGATCTCAAGATCGTCCCCGGCGATGATTTGCCCTGTAGCCCCACTGTAGAGTTGTCCGGCCAGGTAGACCCGATTATCGGCATCGAGCTCGATATCACCTTTGACGGGACCGGAATCAAGGGTTTCGACCTGGATGCCGCCGTATTTGGACTCGAGCTCGATGTCGTGGCCGTTGCTGTCCAGGTAGACGACACGGATATCGCCCGTGGTAGAGACTTCGACCTTGTTCTCAAGGCTGAAGAAGAGCTCGACGTCACCCGGGACATGTTTCAACTTGAGCTTTTCGCCGCGCTCGAATTCGTACAGGGTCTCTTTTTGACGGTGGTGCCCTTTCTTGCAGTGGTGTTTTTTCTTGCCGTGATGGCCGATCGGCTTGAAGCTGCGATCTAAGTCCCGATCGATCTTGCCTTGCGCGCAGAAAATCCCCAGCGCGCCGCTCAGATCCACCGCCGCATCGGCGACGGCCGTCTCCCCAATATCCCCGGCCGAGCTGAGGGATATCTGGCCATTCTCGTTGCCAACCCCAATATAGTCCACCAGTATATCACCGTCCAATGTCATCAGACCGATGTTGTTGCCCTTCTGGTGGGCGAGGGACTCGACCCGAATTGCTGCGATTTCGCCGCCGGCCTTGACGTGGATCGGCCCGTTGGCGTTGGTTATCTCTCTGAGGACGATGCTGTCGGTCTCCCTGATCTCCAGGTTCCCTTGGTCCTCAACTCGTGCATCGAGCGTTGAAACCCGGGTGCGCAGGAAGATTCCTGAATTGGCTACTGCTTCGAGCAAATCGGTCGTTACGGGGTCATCACCTTCCAGGTATATCCGGCCGCCGGCCTGCAGGGATGTGGTCCCGGCAGCAGTTCCGGTGGTCACAAGACCGGTGATCAGCACATCGCCGCCGGCCATGATACCGATTTCGCCGTCGGGCGCGACCACGGACACAAGCTCGATATCGTCTGCCTCGTTCAGAAAGATCTTGCTGCTGCCGACTTCAGCGGTCAGGGCGGCCAGCTGGATTTCGAGATACAGGTTGTCGACCGAGCCGCCCCAGATGCTCGTCCCGGCCGCAAGATGCGCTATTTTGGCCACCAGGTCACCTTGCGCATCATCGGGATGCATCTCAAGGATCGAGCCGGCGGCAGTCAGGCCGACGATTCCGGCTTCCGTTCCCGCATCCAGGTAGCCGATGACAATATCGCCGCCTGCGGCATTCAGCTCAATGTCACCGGCGCCGGATTCCACATTGCGGGCCGTTATCGTTCCGGTCGCGTCTACTCTCACAATGCCGGAAGCAAAAACGTTGAGCTCGATGTCGCCCACAAAATCGAAGATGAAGTCTTCACCATAAAACCCGATTATGGTGAGATCCATTTCAAGGTTCAGCTCCGGATCGATGGTGCTGCCGAACTCTCCCCCGGCGTCCATATACGCATGGTGGCCCCGGAGGTCGATCTCGTCATCAGGATCCGGAGCCACGTTATACTCGTGAATATTCCCGGCTGCCTGCACCGTGATTCCGCCATAGGCAATTCCCACGGCGATAAAGTCGATCAGCACGTCACCGCTGGCCGCTGTCAGTCTGATGTCGCTGCCCGCGGCATCGGTCAACGATTCCAAGTTCAGCGCCGAAATCGTGCCGCCGGCGACAACCGTGATCGACCCGTCAAAGGCCAGTATGCTTTGCAGAACGATGTCATCGGTTTCGGTGATTACGATATCACCGGCTGCCGTGGTTTCCGCTTGCAGAAAAGCAACTGTAGTGTGCAACGTCATATCACCGGCCGCCGTGGCCGCCATTTCATGGGCCGTCACTTTGGCCGTCAGCGGTCCGGTCGACGTCAGGAATACATCACCCAGCAAGCCGGCGTTGATCTCGGTGGCCTGAATGTGGCTCCCGGTCGTGGTCAACGAGATGTCATTTACTTCGGCATCGATGACGCAATGGACTAGGGTGGCTGTAATGTCTCCGCCCGCCGTCACATTGATCCATCCGTCATGAGCCGATAAATGGCTCAACACCACCGCGTCCGCTTCCTCGATCTGGATATTGCCCGGGCCGGTGACATGGGCCGTGATCTCTTCCGCCCGGGTGTTCAGAGCCAGGCCCTTCACCGAATATGCTTCCAGCTTTCCGGCTGCCAGGATCGCCGGAGAAGTCATTGACATCGAACCCTTGGACCTTAACGTAATTGCATTCGCCGATACGGCGCCGCTTACGGTGATACTGTCGGCATCCACCGTCAAGGTGCCGTTGAAGACATTTACGCTTGCCAGAATGAGATCATTCAATTCATCAATTTCAACGTCGCCGGCCGCCCCGGTGGTTAATGTCAGCGAGGCAATGTCTGACTGCAGCATAATGCCTTCGCTCTCCGTAACCGTCAGCGCCCCGTCAGTTGCGGCCGTAAGAACGGTAACCGTGGTATTCAGCACCATCGCGCCGGTTGCCGTTGCCGCGAGCTCATCCGCGGTGATCTTGCCGGCGATATCGACAATTGCGCCGCCGGCAGTCAGGATCACATCACCAGCCTCTCCGGCGGTGACGACCCCGGCTTCTATATTGCCTGAAGTTGCCGTTAAAGTAATGTCATTGTCATCTGCATCGTTGATGCAATGGATCAGGGTGGCGGTGATGTCTCCGACCGCCGTCACGTTGATCCATCCGTCTTCGGTCGACAAATGGTTCAAAACGACCGCGTCGGCTTCGGTTATGAGGATGTTACCGATATCGGTCACATGGGCCGTAATCTCGTCCACCCGGGTGTTCAGGACCATGCCCGCTGCGGCAGTGGCGCTTAGGCTGCCACTGACTACCTGCCCGGGCAGACCAGCGGATATTGCGCCGCCAGAGGTGAGAACAATCTCATTGGCCGTCACCGTGCCGATTATCGCTATATTGTCTGCGTTAACCGTCAGGGTACCGTTAAACAGATTGGCAAAATCCAGGATAAGATTATCCGCCTCAGTGACTGCGGCATCACCGCTTTCTTCGATCTTCAGGGTAAGTGATGCGACCTCCGTGGCCATTGTAATTGCGTCGATTTCGCTGACCGCCAGATCACCCGGGGTGGTGGCAGTAAGTGCGTTTACCGTTGTATTTAGCTCAACATCGCCGGCTGCCGTCAGCGTCAGATCCGATGCAGTAATCTGCCCGGGTCCGGATATATCGCCGCCGGCGGTCAGCGTCACCGTCCGCTCCGGCCCGGCATTCAGTGAGTCGATCTGAAGATCGCCGCCCTGGCCGTTGACAATCACGTCAAATCTGACGGCACCGCCGCCCGGCACCGCATCGAATTTAGCGATATTGATCGCGGCGTTGCCGCCGCCGGTATTGATGGTCAGGGAAGCGGTCGGGTTTCGGAAATCGACCGTCTCGCCGGAACCCGCGCTTGCAATGCGGGAGTAGTTGTCGTTGGGGGTGGCGTCGTCGCCGACCCAGATCGCGTCGGGACCATCGCCGAAACGAAACACGCGATGGGTGGCGTCGATGTCGTCGCGGATGGGCTCGAGGCCTGTATACGAAATTATGGAACCATCCAGGTCTACCGTGCCGGAGTCGGCGCTGCTGAAGCTGTGGGTGACCGTGGCGGCCGTTCCGCCGGTGATGACCAGGGTGTCGAAGTCACCCGGCCCGCCACCGTTGAACCGGAGGCCGCCGGCCGGGATGGGATTGCCGTCGCCCAGCTCGACCACCAGGGTGTCGTTGTCGCCGGAGCCGTTGATGGTCAGCGGAAGCGCTCCGGCCAGGGGAGCGGAGAAGACCACGGTGCCGTTCAACAATGCCTCGACGGTGGTGTCGTTGACCCGGACCCGATACTCATCCGCCACTGCGTTGTCCGCCAGGGGACCGGTGTCCATGTGCTCGTCTTCCAATACTGTGATCGTAACGATGGTCGTGTTGCTCAGGACCGGGCCCGCGATCCCGGCATCCGTTACCGCCACCGTCAGGGTGTAGGTCCACGGACCCTGTTCCTCGGTCGGCGTCCAGCTGAACTGACCCGTAACCGGATCGATTTCGGCGCCGTCCGGGTAATCCCCCACCAGGCTGAACGTCAGGGATTCTATTGGCAGGTTCGGATCATCGGCCTGATCCGGGTCGTCGGCAATGGCGTTGAAGGTCAGCTCGGAACCTTCCCTGACCACCTGACCGTCGATCGGATTGATCTGCGGCTCATCGTTTACCCGCTCTATGGTAATGTCTACAGTGGCCTCCTCGCTGTCTCCGATGCCGTCACTAACGAAATACGTAAAACTGTCCAAGCCATTAAAATGCAACTCCGGCGTGTAGGTAAACAGGCCCTCGTCATCGAAGATCAGCTCCCCGTGCTGCGGGGCGTTGACCAGGGTCACATCTAATGAATCTCCGTCCGGATCCTCGGCCGGTAATTCCAGGGTCAGCGAATGGTCCTCGGGGGTGAATACGGCAATGTCATCGGCACTCGGCAGGCTGTTGGCCCACATGGCGAACTGATCCTTCAGTATAGGATCATTTCGCATGGCATCCACTGCACCCTGGATCTCCTGGTCAAATACTGCATCGAATAATGCCAGCACGGCCTTGCTTCGCACCAGCGCCATGACGTCGTCGAAGCTTACAAATTCCTGCGGCAAGCCGGTCACCAGGGCGTTCACGGTTTCCATGCTCACAAAGGGATTGTCGACCACCACCTTGATGGCCGCCGCCATACCGCGAATCACCTTTTTTACGCTGATGGGACTCAAGGCCAGCAGAAAATCGAACGATCGCTTCTCGAACTCCGACACCCTGTCGTCTTCATGCTTATCCATCACGGCGAACAGGGCGCTGGTGATGTTGCTCAGCGTCAGGTCTGAATGCTGCAGATACGACAGCACGTCGGCGGGTCCGGCGAGCAGGTCGATTTCGGAGACTTTCGGAAGCAGGGACATCAGCTTGATGCCTTCATCCGGCTTGAGGGCCTCGATTACCGGTCGCACATTGGCCGAAAGCTCGTCGGGCCGTATCTTGAGCGTAAACCGGCCGTCAGGGCCCGTCATGACGTGGCCGTATTCCTTGCCGTCCGCTTTTACGGTAACCAGGGCACCGGCCACAGGTCCGTCGGATACAATCCCCGCCAGTTCGATGGTCCGGTGCACGGTCACGGTGACCGTCACCGGATCGGAGACGGCCATGCCATCGCTGGCCGAATAGGTGAAGGTGTCGACGCCGAAAAATTCCGAAACGGGGTTGTAAACAAACGATCCATCGTCTTCGAGCACCAGGTTTCCATTGGCCGGTGCGCTGACAATCACCGCCGTCAGGGGATCCAGGTCGATGTCGGCGTCGTTAACCAGCAGGCCGTCCGACGGCGATACCGCCAGGCTGTCATTCTCGTCCATTTCATATGCATCATCCCCTCCTGCGGGCGCATCGTTGACGCCGGTGATCGTGACCACGACCGCAGCCGAGTCCACGCCGCCGTCCCCGTCGGCAATTGAATAAATAAACCTATCCGTGGCGGTGTCGCCGGTGCCCAGGCCCTCGAATTGGCCGTTCGGATCGTAGGTCAACGTGCCGTCGGGATTCAAGGTCACTTTGCCGATGGTGTCCAGAGTATCCAGGCCGCTGATGGTTAGCACGTCGCCCCCCGCATCGATGTCGTTGATCAGCGGGTTAAAAACCGCCTGCGTATCCTCGTCCGCAACAGCCGCATCCTCGTTGGCCACCGGTGCCGTATTGTGCACGGTGACGGTAATGGTTTGCTCATCGGTCAACTCCGGATCGCCGCCGTCGGTCACCCGCACCGTCAAGGGGTACGCGCCGGGCCCCTGAATGCCGGCCAGGACCCAGGTGAACACGCCCGATACCGGGTCGATCGAAGCCCCGGGGAGTGCATCGTCACCCAGGCTGAATTCGAGGGTATCGAACGGCAGGTCGGGATCGCTTGCCAGCGCAGTGAATACCAGGGTGCCGCCTTCGTCGACACTTTGATCACCCATGGGCAGATTCAGCGTCGGTTCATCGTTGACCGGTATAACGGTGATGACAAAAGGCGCCGGATTGCTAGTCCAGATGCCGTCGGTCACCACAAACAGGAACTGGTCTTCGCCGAAAAAGTCCGGGGCGGGCGTGTAGATCCAGCCGTTGTCATTTGCCAGCACCCCGTGTGTCGGATCGCTGAGGGGCACCATCGTCAGGAAATCGTCATCCGGGTCGGCTGCCAGGTAGCCGTTGTCGTCCGGGTCGGCCGCCGGAGAATCGACGGACACCGCCTGCTCCTCGAGAGTCATGGCCGAACTGATGTACGCGATGGGGGGACCGTTGACCCATGCCCGGTACTGATCCGCCAGGACGGCGTCATTTCGCATGGCCAGCCGGGCCGCCTCGATGGGTCCCGGAAAAGCCTGCTGGAACAGCGCCAGCATCTGGTCGACCAGCGTCAAAACTTTCTCAAATTCATAGGGTTGAATGGCCCCCAGTGCCGCGGTGACCAGTTCCAGGACATCTTGGGTATCGGTCGGCAGGCCCTGCATTCCATCGATATTGTTTTTGACGAGCTGAACCACCGTTTGCAGATCGACGAGGGGCTCGTCAATCACGACTTTTATGGCCGTGGCAATGCCGCGGATGGCCTGGGTTACTTCCACCGGGTAGGCAGCAACAAATTCTTCGATTGCTGTCAGTTCCGCCGGATCGACAGCGCCGTCCAGATTGCTGTCGATCAGGGCCAGGGCAGCGCTGCTAATATTGCTTACAATCAGTTCAGAAAGCTGACTGTCCGAAATTGTATTAGCAATGCCGGCCAGCATTTCGAGTTCGGCGACGGTCGGCAGAACGGATACTAAGCGAATCCCCGTTCCCGGTTTCACGGCCTCGATTACCAGCCGGGCGTCCGGGGCCAGGCTGTCCGGGTAGATGTGGAGGGTAAAGGCGCCGGACTGATCCGACGTCGCTTCCCCGCTGACCGGCGCCCCGTTGAGCAGCGCGCGGACAACGGCTCCCGCGATAGGCCCGTCATAGATCCGGCCCGTCATCTCCAGGGGATCGTCGATGCCGGTGACCGTCACCACCACCGTGGCCCCGTCCACGGTGATATCCCCCGCACCGGTGTTGTAGGTGACTTGATAGGTAAAGGCGTCTGGTGCGGCATCGCCCGATTTCAGGAGTTCGAATTTGCCGTCCGGATCGTACTCGAAACCGTCGACCGGATTGCCGGTCACCAGGCCGATCGATGCGCCGGTGTCGATCCCGGCCACGATGATGGAACCGGCGGGCAGTACGGTGTCATTGGCCAGCAGCTGGTCCGGGAATATGTTCAGAGAGGTATTCTTGTCGGTGGTGAACGGATCATCGATTATTCCAATGATCGTCATGCCCGGATCTGTTTCGAGATCCGAAAGGTTCGAAATTGCCGGCTTCATGGTGTAGAAGCAGACCCTGGCGGAAAGATCGACCTCTGCGGTATCCGGATTGTCACCATCTTTGATGGAACCGTTTGCCGTTCTGAGCTGGATAAAACCATTCGTGCTGCCGGCCTCGATGTGACCCACCACAATATCGCCCGTTTTCGTCCGCAGCGTGACGCCGTTACCGAGTGCGTCGCCCCCGGCTTTCACCTGTTGGGCATGAATCGTTCCGTCGGCATCGTTGGTTGTGGCGTCCACCGTCACCGAGCCATCTGCGGTGGTAACGTTTTTCAGGATAAGGGCATCCTTTTCTTTGATTCTCAGATCCCCGGTGCCCGTGACCTCGGCCTTTTCAATCTGATCCACCTGGGTGTTGAGCCGAATCCGGGTCCCGGCGACGGCCGTGAGAGATGCCGTTTTGACCGGAAAGCTTTCAAAATAGGGCCGGTTGGCGCTCTGAAACCGGTAGTTCAAATGGCGCCGGGGATCCAGCACATCGGATGCATGGGTCAGGTCGTAGGCAAAATGCCGGCGGTCTTCGAACTCGTCCACCCGGAAATAGTCGCTGTTCGGGCGGTTGCCGTCATTCTGGTGCGGCACATCCGCCGGCCTGGTGCCGGAATACTGCGTGCCGTTGGTCCACACCAGGTTCGGAATCCATTTATCGTTGTTGGCGCCGGAATGTGTGTCGAGGTACCCCTGATCCGCCAGCCAGCCGCGATACTGCCAGTGAAAGTCCACGGCGACCTGCTCCCAATGCTGCGGGTCAGTGTCGGGCGCTACGCTGGTTGGGGTCCAGGACACCTGGTCCGAATAAAAATCCCGTGAAGATCCGTAGTGATGATAATTCCCGGTGTAAACGGCAAAATTGTATCTGGACTTCTTGGTAAAGGGCCAGATTTCCCAGGCCGTTTGAATGTCCGCACATCGAGAATTGCCGTACCAGCTGCCTTTCTTGTACATTGTACCGGTATCATTGCCATACCAGCCGGTCCAATATGAGTACCTGTAATCCCGATAGTAGCCCAGGTATTCTTCAGCGGTAAGCACCACGACACTTTTTTCCTCAATGTCCATCGAATGATCTGCGGAAATCTGCTTGGTAGCCGTATCGCCGTCACCGTCGCAATCTTTGTCCGGATTCGCCTCAAAATCATGCAAACCCGGTGACCAGTTGTACGCATGCAGGTCGCCGGTCCACCCGCTATTGCTGTTGTCGATGTTTCTGTGGGGGCCGTCGAATTCCGGGGTGACGGGAACCAGAACGTACCGCCCCATCAACTCGCGGGTTTCCAGTATAGCGCCGGCTGGGACCCAATCCGGTATGTTGACGGCATCGGCCTTGTCGGTGAAGTCATAATCCCGCCCGTCGCCCAGCGTCACCTGGCGCGAATCTGCGTTCACGTACTCGTAGACATACCATGGCACCCATCCGGCCCCCTCGTCGGCCGGCTGTTTCACCCCGGTCTGGAAGTTCTGAGCCCGCTCATCATCCGGATTCAACAGTTGCTCGCGCAGGTCCATAAAATCACTCAACAGAAGCGTATCAGAATCTTTTCCGGCAGTTGTCCAGGAATCGTTCCAGGTAAATCCGGCTTTAATGACGTCTTTGACATAGGCGTCCGGCGAGGCCCCCGACTCCCAGCCCTTCCACCACCAGCCGATTTGATGAAGCGCGATCTTTGTGGTGAGCCAGGTGTCGCCGACATCTTCCTGTGTGACGGCTTCTTCGTCGACAAAGCCGGGGCGCCTGATTTCGGCCATGGCGCCGGCCTTGATCTTGACATAGAAGTCCGGCCGTTCGTTGGGCGGCAGCTGATCGTAGCTGTCTCCCAGAAATTCAGCAGCCGTTAGGTATTCCCATTGATCGGAGCTGCTCCAGGCCGGAACATAGGCATACTCGTTGGGATCCCCGCTCTGGGGCTCGTCCCTTTCGATGATCACGCGGCCGCTGCCGGGCCGGTAGGTGACCCGGTACAGTTTTTTCAGCGGGAATTTGCTGTCGAGTACCCGGGCGGCCTCTTCGACGGGATCGCCATAAACAGCGGCCTCCCCGACAGGGTAGTAATTAGTGGTGGACAGATCATTCCGGAAACCGGGGGTCAAGCCTGAATATTTGTTTAAAATGATGCCATCGGCGGAGATATAGCCGCTGGTGACCAGGACGTCCCAGATCAGGGTGGCATTCGATCCGAGGGAGGCAAACTCCTGGGGTGCCACGCTCCGGCGATAGCTTACCCCGAAATCATCCGGATCGGCGGCGGCCGGTACCAGGTAGGGATTGCCCGGCATACCGGCGTCGTATTCGGTTTGGGTACCCGGATCGAACCACCCGATCTGATCGACGTCGATGTCAAATACGGTGTATTCCGTCCCCGCCTGGGTAACCGCCCCGGATGTGCCGGTTATCCCGGCGCCGGCGGCCAGAACCATGTCAATGAAGATCTCGTCGGCGGCATCCATGACGACGGCCCCGTCGATTGCCTCCACCAGGCCCAGGGGGGATATCCGGATGTTGTCTCCGGTCAATTCGATCTTCTTGGTGTTGGCCGCAACGACCGTGCCGGTGATAATGATATCGGCGGAAGCAGACAGGGTGACGTTCTGGCTTTGGCTGGCGATGTCATCCGCGGTGATGTCGCCGCCGGCCGAAAGGTTGATCGAGCCGTTGATGCTCTCGAGTTGAATAATGTGGATGCCATCGGCCTCGGAAAAAGTTATCGTATCGCCGGCCGTGGCCACCAACTCGTCAACGTCCGTGGCGAGATCGACCGCGCCGCCGGCCGTTACGGTCAGGTGGTTTGCGGCGATTCGTCCGGGATTGTTTGTGCCATGTTGGATATTTAGATTGGAAGAGAGCGCCACGACTCCGGAGGTGACCGTGATGTCCGTGACATCGATATCCCCGACGGCCGTCAGCCGGATCTCACCGGAATCCATGGCCACCTGCGGTACCGTCAGTGTCCCGCTGGCGGTAACCGAAAGCTTCCGCAGATCGCTGCCGGCAACATCCACGGACAGCGGGTAGACCCCCACCCCGAGGTTCAGCGATTCGATGCCCGAATACGCGATGTCGTCCCCATTTATCAGGTCCCGGAGAGATCCCGCCGTCAGCTGGCGGCTGCCGCTTGACTTGCCGGTGTCATCCATATCGAGCCGATCGGAACCGGTTGCCCCTTCACCGTCGATGGTGAGCAGGTGCCCGTTGGTTTTGATGTTGCCGGTTTGGTTGGAGGCAGTCGCCCCGACAAGGGCCTGACTGCCGACCAGAATGAGATCGTCGCCGTCGCCGGCATAAATGTTCGTCTTGGTACCGATGGCGCGCACGGCGATTTGGTCGTCGCCGCTGCCGGTGTCCACTTCGACCCGCTCCACCCCGGTAAAGTCGACCCGGGTGAAGGAGCGGCCGGATGCCGCCAGCGTTCCCTTCTGAATCCCGCCGATGTTGCTGACATCCAGGGTCACCCAGTCCGGCTGACCGTTGCCGGTCACCGCCAGCCGCCCCGACCCGCTTCCCGTGTCCGCGATGTCGATGCGCGCCGCATTACCCGGAATCAGGGCAATGAAATAGTGCTCGACAGCGCCGCTGCCGTTGGGACCGCTGTCGAGAACGGCGACTCCCGTCCACGTAGAAACGCTCAGGGCAGCGCTGCTCACCTGGATCTGGTGGTCCGCATCGTTGACCACGAAGGTGTTGCTGCCGGCACCGCCGGTGAGCTCGGCCCGTTCAAAGAGGCCGTTGAGGTGTTCCACCACCACCCCGGCCGCAAACGGCGCCTGCCCGTCGTTCTGGAGCAGGTATCCCACCACCAGGAGGTTGTCGAACAGCCCGGCATCGGCATCAACGCGTTCTTTTATCGTATCGATATCGCCCGACGTGGCGGTGCTGGCATCGAAGAAGCTGTCGTAGCCCTGGCCGCCGGTCAGGGTGTCGCTGCCCGGGCCGCCGTCGATGATGTCGTCAAAAGGAGAGCCGATGATCCGATCATTGCCGGCGCCGCCCGCAAGCTGCAGGGCGACCAGATCCGGGTAGGCCAGATTACCCTGGGGATTCGGGTCTTTCACCTCGATCGTATCATTGCCGCCCAGGGCATCGACGATCAGGACATCGCCGTCGGCGCGCCGGCACCCCGTGAGCAGGATGTCGACCACCGCGGCGCCGCCGCCGTCTGTTATGACAATGCCCACATCCTGAGCGCTGCCGCCGTTCTCGTTTCTCCCGACCAGGGTCACGCGGTCGTCCCCGCCGGTGCCCCTGACGGTCACCTCATCGGTCCCGGCCAATGTGTGCACGGTCAGGTTCTCGATGCCGGCGGTTTCGATGGAACCCCACTCGGCGCCGGCGCTCATTCTGGCAAACTTGACGGCCCGGGCCGCCAGGGTCGAGATCACCAACTCATCGTCGGAAGCGGTGACCGAGACCACCAGTTCGTCCGTGCCGGCGCCGCCCTGGACACTGTTGAGCGCCAGCTGCGCCGCCTGCCACTGGATCCGGTCGTCCCCGGCGCCGCCGTCGATGGTGTCCGCCCCGCCGCGGCCGTCGATGGTGTCGTTGCCGTCTCCGCCATGGATCACGTCCGCCCCGGACCCGCCGTAAAGGCGCCGGTCGTCGCCGCCGTCGCCGTAAATCGTGGCCGCCCCGCCGCCGTTATGGACGATCTCATCGCTGCCGGCACCCCCGTGGTACTCCGCGGTTCCGGCATTGTCTTTCGCCTCCAGGTAGTCGCTGCCGTCGTCACCATTGATAACCGCGTGCCCGCTGCCCCGGTGCGTCAGGATGTCGTCGCCGCCGCCGCCATGCAGTGCCACCGGCACCAGGACACCGCTGCCGATGGTGATCCGGTCCTTGCCGTCACCGGCATGGGCGACGATTTTAGTCACCTTGTGATAGGTTTTTTCATAGCCGCCGAACCGCACCCGCACCGACTCGCTGGCGGCATCACCGCCCACGTGCTCGATGGTGTAAATTTCATCGATCGTGTCCTGGGCCACGCCCCGGACGCTGCTGCGGTCACCCATGTTGAGGTGGAGTTCACCGCCCGTCCAGCGTTTCCAGGTCACCGGGTTCACGGTGCCCTTTTCCCCGGCCAGGTAAAGGATAGGCTCCGGTTCATAAGTCGGCTCGGCCTGGTACCTGGGCAGGGTGATCCAGCCCAGGGTGACGGGCGCGGTGGTCGCGGTTTTGTATTTGAACCAATCCAGCTAGTCATAGTACGAATAGGTGACCGCAAACTGGATCGGCAAGCTTCTGGGCCCCTCGCCCTTGATGTTGACGCTCACCCCGAACGACCCGATGGAAACGCCGAGGACCTTGACCGCCACTTTACCGCCGGCGCTGACGTTGAGCCGAAACTCGTTGCGAGAATTCTGATCCAGTCCCATCCGGAAATGCCCGGTGCCGTCGATCCCGGTCCCGGCCACGGTGGCATTCAGCCTCAGGCTGAAGGCCACATCGAAATGCCCCCTGGAGTTGATCCATCCGGAAACGCTGGTGTTAAGACCGAAGATACCGGCCCCGGCGTTGAAGGCAAAAACCCACTCCCCGGCATCCAGGAAATGGCTCCGGCGCGTCTGCCCGTAGCCGACGGTGACATCCTTTTCGCCGCCGACCTGGACGGTGAAGCCGGCGTTGAAACTCAACACCCTGAGGATGCTGACCTTGCCGTTTAGAACCAGGCCGAAGGATTCGGCGCCGAGCGTGGTGCCGGAAAGATAGCGGGAGGTGCCGGAGGTATTGACCTGAAGCCTTCCGGTGCCATTGATGGTGACCACCTTGAAGATGTCCGCCTTCAGGCTCACGGACAGGTTCAGGGCCACGCCCGGGCGGCTGTCGATGTAGATGGCGCCGCCGCCCTTTACCGCCACCTCGAAAGCAGCCAAACGCAGCGTCAGGTCGGTTTCGAGCACGAACTTGCCCTGCCGCAGGTCGATGGTGACCGATCCGGACGCCGTGGCAAAATCGTCAAAGTTGATCGTGCCGTCGATGTGCAGCCGGAATCCGGGGGCAATGTTTTTCCAGGTGCCGGGCGTGGTGTTGAGCTCGAGCTGTCCGGTGGCATTCTCGAAACTCAGGCCGATCGCTTCGCCGAAGGCGCTGTCGGTGTGCAGGTGGATGGTGATTCCGGCCACCAGCCCGGTTTCATCGATCCGCATGGCGCCGGAAAATTCAAGGCTGCCGATGGTGTCCAGGATCAGGGCGCCGACGGCCATGACTTCCAGCCGGAAGGGGTTGTTGTGGAAGGCGAATTCGAAACGCCCGGACATGTCGACGACCCCGGCCGATTTGAGATGGCCCTCGAGAACCAGGCGCAGGTTGAAATCCGCGCCGAGGGTCACCGGGCCGAGGATGACATTTCCGTCACTGTCGGTGGCGAGCAGGTTGGCGTCGGGGTGAAGCGGATCGGTGATCTGGCCGGCTTCGTATTGGGTCATGAAGGTGTCGACCGTCGTTGCGCCGGCAAAGGAATTCACCTCCAGCAGGAACTGGCCGCTCAGGGAAATCCCGGCGATCACGCCTTCATCCACCAGCGCCAGCCGGGCCCGCCCGACGATGCCGGCGCCGTTGGCGTGCTGGGGTGTGAAGAAGGTAAAATCAATGGAGCCGGACAGCGCTCCCAGGTTCTCGATCTCGGTGCTCACCGCGCCCATGATCCGAACGATGCTGCCGGAGGCCTGGAAGCCGAGATACCCGCTCAAGGTGAGGGTGTCGTACAGCCGGATGGCGCCCATGATGCGCGCCGAGACATACACCTCGCTGGCCGCGGCATCCAGGGGCGCGTCGCCCCGCAGGTTCGGCAGCGACTGGAAGATGGTGATTTCCGTGGGGTCGCCCGGCGGGAGCAAGGGCAGGAACGAATCCGGGACCCGGAACGTCAATTCCTGGCGGGTGGTGTTGAGCATCACCTGAACCTTGCCGGAGATCTTGAACACACCGGTGATTTCGGAAAGCCCGCTGCCGCCGATGCCGGATTCGTCGTTCACGCCGCCGGCCTGCACATCGAGGCTGAACATGGCCGCCACGCCGGGGGTGGCATCCGGATCGTTGGCATCGGGCTCGCTGATGGCCACGAACAGCCCGGTGGCCTTGCCCGACAGCAGGTCGCTGGCGCCGTCGGCCTGGGCCTTGAGACTGGCGTTGGCCAGGACGAATATCTCGAAGCGCCCCGGACGGATGTTCAGGTAAAAGGCGCCGTTGAGCGCCAGCCAGTCCGGATCGTTTTCATGGTAATACGGCGCCTGGGACCGCTTTGCGGTCGGGTCCTTGACCCGCAGGGACCCCAGCACCTCGACCGTCACGGTGTTGGGAGTGAGATCCACGGTCTGTTCCTCGCCGCGGACCTCGAGGCGGTCGTCGGCCGAGCTGTTGTCGTCGCTTCCCCGCACGAGTTCGATGAAATAGGTCTGGCCCTGGTCGACGACCCGCCATTTGGAACTGGTCACGACCACCTCCACCGTCGGCGTCGTGCCGGCCGCAAGCGTGATTCCGGACGCGGTGAATCGACCGGCCCAATCGGCGGAAAGATCCGCCGCCGTCAGCGGCCCGCCGGCGGGAAGATCGGCCGTCAGCGCGGCGAAATCGGGCGCATTGCCCTCGACCGTGAACAGCTTATCCCCGGGGATGCCCTCGAGAACCAGGGTTTCGGTCTTGGTGGTGCCGGTCAAATTGACCAGGAGCCCGGCGCGGCCCTCCAGGAAGATCCCGTACTGCTCCAGGATGTCGAAGTTGGTCTCGAACCGGGCCACGCCCCAGAACTGGGCTTTGCCGGTCAGGTCCTGCAGACCGCCCATGTCCAGCACGAAGCGCGCCGCCCCCGAGGCGATATTGCCGATCTCGATGATGCTGATCGTGCCGGCGGCTTCGAGGTTGAAGAACTTGCGCTGGAAGTCGATCTCCAGGATGGTTTCTCCCCGGATTTCGAAGATGGGCTCCTCGAACAGCTCGCCCAGGCGCAGCTCCAGCCCCCCCGGTCAGCTCGATGATAAACAGCCGATCGCTCTCGGCCGGGTCGGCGGAGCGGATCGGTTCGATGACCTGGAAGGACTCGGTTTCCCCTGCGCCCGGGGTGCCGTGCACATCGGTCCAGCTGCCGGCGATAAAATCGACCTTCACCGTACCCTTTTCCAGGTCGCCGTCGAGGTAGTAGCGGTAGGTGTGGCCGTCTCCCAGCAGGGTTGGCGTGCCCGCCACCGCGACGCTGTGCAGCATGGTCGCCGAACCGCCCAGCACGATCTCGTCGCCGTCGACGGTGGCGGCATCCAGCCGGGTGCCCCCGAGAGCCTGCAGGTGGACGTCGATGTAGCTGCGGCTGTCGCCGGCAGCGATGCTGAGCGTCCGCTGGTCTTCGACCGCGCTGGCCGCTCCGGCACAGGTCCAGCCGCCGGCGTTGAAGGCCAGGGTCACCTCGTCGCCGGCGCCAACGGTTCCGGTGAGCGTGTAGCGGTAGGTGTTGAGCTGAACCTCGACCGGGGGTTGACCGTCCAGGCTCAGTCCGTGGCCGTCGGCGTGGGTCACCGCGAACTCGTTGCCGTCAACGCTGGTGGGATCCAGGGTGGCAAGCCCCCCCGTACCAGACGTCGATGAAGAACGCGCCGTTGTCTTCTTCAACCGTGAGGGTCCGCTGGGCGAAGTTGTCGATCCCGTCCCCGGCCAGGTCCTTCGCGCTCCAACTGCCGTCGATAAAGCTCAGGGTGACGTCGCCACTCGTATAATCCCCCCGGGTCCAGTAGCGGAAGGTGTAGCGGCCGTTAACCTCATCCGCGGCCATGAGGACCGGGGCCTGGGTCTCGTCCAGGTCGAGGCTGCCGCCGGCGGTCGCCAGGGTGAACTCCGGTTCCGGGTCGATGATCGACTCGAGGTCGAGCACCGACGCATAGGCCGGCACCTGGTATTCAACGTCGATGTAGCCGCGCTGGTTGATGGCTTCCGCGTCGACCACGGACCCGTCCAGCGGGTCGGCCAGGTCGGCGGCCAGCACGGTCACACTGAAGGCCTCGGTCTCGGCCAGGTTGACGGTGCCGGTGTTGTCGGCCCACGATCCGGGGTTGAAATTCACCCTCACCACTCCGGGCACGAACGTTCCGGTCAGGTAATAGCGGAAGGTGTTGGTGCCGGGCAGTTGTTCCGGGGCCCGGGTGGAATCGAGAGCGGCGGTGCCGAGCCCGGATCCGTCCAGGGTAAATTCATCTCCCGCAGTCGCTCCGGTGTCGTCCGTATCCAGGATCGAGCCGACATCCAGCAGGTTGCCCCCGGTGGGCCGGAAGACGACGTCGATATGGCCGCGGCCGTTGATGACCGCCGTCCCGACGGACTCGCCGTTGGCCGGGCCGGCCAGGTCGGCGGTGGGGCCCTGGACCGTGAAGGTTTGCGTCTGCGCCAGATTGGCATAGGGATTGTTGTCGGCAAAGGCACCCGCTGCAAAGGTCACGGTCACCTGGCCGGTGCCGAACCGGCCGTCGATGTAATAGCGGTAGGTGTCGGTTTCCGGCAGGCGCGTGGGCGCCAGGCCGGCCGCGAGCACCGCACTGCCGACGCCGGCCCCGCCCAGGGTGAACTCATCGCCCAGGACCGAATCGGTTTGGGCGGTGTCTGAAATCGATGCGTCGTCCAGGTCGCTGCCCCGGGTGGCAGCATAGTTGACATCCAGGTAGGTGCGGTCGCTGGTTGCCGACAGGTCTCCCAGGTTCAACGCGGCGATGTCCCTCAAATCCGCAACCGACCAGGTCCCGGGATCGAAGGTCACGGTCACATCCCCGGCCGCAAAGGTCCCGTCAACCCGGTAGCGCAGGGTGATGCCGTCTCCCACCGGCAGGGGTGCCTCGGAGTCGTCGATGGTCACATCCCCCAGCCCCGGGCCGCCCAGTGTGAATTCCGGCTCGGAATCGTTCACCGAGCGCGTGTCGATCTCGAAATCCGCCGGCACGGGAAACGCGATGTCGAGGTAGTCCGTCCCGGAGGACGATAGATCGCCCAGGTATTCCACGGCGTACGGCCCGGCCGGATCCACGTAGGACCAGGTCCCGGCCAGGAAGTCCAGGGTCACATCGCCGCCCAGGTACGAGCCGGTGACCCAGTAGCGGAAGATGTCGCCGGCCGGATCGACCAGAACCGGGGCCTGGGCGTCGTCGAGCCGCACGCTGCCGGCACCCGGACCGCCGAGGATGAACTCGGGCGCCAGGTCGGTGACCGAGTCGACATCCAACTCGTAGCCGGCCGGCGGCGGATGAAAGGCCACGTCGATGTAGTTGCGCTGGTTGATCTCGGACAGGTCGACGTCGCCGCCGTCAAAGGGGCCGGCCAGGTCGGCCGTGGGGCCTTCCAGGAGGAATTTTTCGGATTGGGCCGTGCCCGGGTTGCCGCCGGTGTCCTGCCAGCTGCCGGCGATGAAGTCGACGGCGACCTCGCCGGTGGGAAATTCGAAATTGGGCTCCGTCACGGCGTAGCGGAACCGGGTGATGCCCTCCCGGGCCAGCCGGGCGAAGAAGTCGGCTTCGCTTTCCCCCGCCAGTTTATCAATCTTTTTGGCCTGGAGGAGGTAATCGTCGTCAAAGGCCATCTCGATGGGCACGGGATTGTTGGCCACCGCCACGGCCGTCCCGGCCGACCCGGGCCGGATGCCGGCGGTCAGGGTCAGCTCGGCCCCGTCGCTGCCGCCCAGGATGGCGGCGTAGTCCAGGTCGCTGCCCGGCGTGGGGAAGAAAATGACGTCGATGTACTTGGCGCCGTTGTCTTCGGCCGCGTTGGCGACCGCCACATCCATGGCCGCGCCGCTGAAGGGTCCGGCCACGTCGGCCATGGGGGTCACCACGGCAAAGGTTTCGGAATCCCCCGGATTGGGGGTGCCGTTGGAATCCATCCAGCTGCCGGCCGCGATCACGGCCTCGTACTCGCCGGCTGCAAAGAAATGGTCGAAGTAGTAGCGGAAGGTGTTGGTGTCGCCCAGCCGCGTGGGGGCCACGCCGGCCATGGGCGTGATGGTTGCCGGGGGCGGTCCCCTGGGGTCATTCGGATCCCGGTAAAGCAGGGTGAACTCATGGTCCGTGACATCGGTGATGGAGCCCACCGCCGCGGTGTCGAGCGTTGCGCCGGTTGCCGGGAAGAACTTCACGTCGATAGTGCTGCGGGCAAAGACATCGGCGACGACGTCGGGGCCGGCGGCAGTGGCGGGGTCATCCTCGGTCTGCATGTCGCCGTTTTCGTCTTCATAGGCCCCGTCCGGGTTGAAGATCACCCGGCCGTCGTCCGCCGTGTAGGCCCAGGTCTCCTTTAAATAGGTCAGCGTGACCGTAGTCGTATCGTCCGGCAGCCGCCCCCGGGTCCAGTAGCGGAAGGTGTTGCCGCCCAGGTGCAGCGGAGCCTGGGTGTCGTCCAGGGACAGCTCGCTGTCGTTCGGCAGCAGGAATTCGGGTGCAAGATCGGTGATGGAGGCCGCATCCAGGGTGGCTCCGGCCGGCACCGTGTAGACCAGGTCGAGGTAGCCCCGGCTGTTGATGTCCTCGGCGCCGACGGTGTCATCGTTGCGGGGGCCGGCCAGGTCCGTCAGGGGCGTGGCTGAATCGGGCAGCACCACGTCAAATTCCACCGGGTTGCCGGCGGCATCCTTGAATCCCATCTGCAGCTTGCCGTAGGCCGTCAGCACCCGCACCTGGTCGGGCACGTCCGACAGAAAGAGCACCGTGGCGTCGCCCGAGCTCACCCGGGACAGATCGACGTAGAGCTTGGCGCTCAGGCTGATGGCGTCGGCCGCAAAATTGAGCTTGCCGCCAATGAGCAGTTTGCCGTCCGTGCTGAGGCTGATCAGCACCCGGCCGTTGAAGACGAACTCCGAGGTGTACATGGAGTAAATCTTGGCGCTGCCCGTGATGAGCATGGGCGAGGTAAAGGCCGCCAGGAAACCGGCCGGGATGACGCCGCTCTGGATGGCCTGGTACTGCTGAACGACCTGCTGCCGGACGTCCGTCAGCCAGGTGTCGGCCGAAACCGCCGTGGGCACGTCGAAGGCCGGCTCCCGCAGCAGGGCCGGGTCGTCGATGGCCGGCAGGCTCTTGAAAAATTCCACCCCGGCCGACAGATCGTTCATGCTCAGGCCCGTGGTCGGTTCCAGCAGGATCCCGCCGGGCACCGAGGCGCTGAGGTGCACGCCCAGGGGCCCCAGTTCGGAGAGGGCAAAGCGGATGGTGAGACCCCCCACCCCGGGCAGGCCGAAGCCGCCCTGCACGCCCATGAAGAAGACCCGGTCGGCCACCTCGGTGCCCGAGTCCAGGGCCCCGATCTCGTTGCCGTCCGCATCGAGCTTGATGATGCCGCCCACCAGGCCCGCGTCGAGCCGGCCGCCGAACACCTCACCCGTTACGGAAACGCCCATGGCCTTGATCTCGAGAATGGGGAACTTGCCTTCGAACAGCAGGCCCGGGTCGATCTTGATCCCCTCGATGGCACCGGAGCACTCCAGCACCGGGATGCCGTCGATGCCGGTCACGCCCGCCGACAGGGTCAGGATGAAGTCTGCCGGATTGTTATTGATGTCTTCCCACTCGAGCCCGATTTCGTTGATTTTGATCGGGATCCAGCTGGGCCAGCCGACACTGCCGCCGGTGGCGGCCCCGGCACTCAGAAAGACCCCAAAGCCGGCCTTGGTCTTGAAGGTGCCGTCGCCCATGAAGGCGAAGTGACGGGCCTCGCCCCCGATCACCAGGGACCCGATCCGCAAGTCGGCTCCGATGGAAGCAAAGCTGATGACCTCCTCATCAGCCTCCGCCCCCGTGTTGAGCAGCACGTCCTGGCCGGTGAGGCTCAGAAAGCTGCCCAGCCTGACGCTGAAGGTATCGACGCTGAAGATCAGGTCGTCGACCTTGCCGTTGGTGAAGGTCAGTTCGACCCGCATGGCCTCGGTGTCGGGAATGCCGGACACGTCCCCGGGCTCGGCGGTCAGCCGGTCCTCGATCACGGCCGAGACGGGCAGGCCCGGCAGGAATTTGGCACCGCCCGAGGCAATGTGGATCCGGCCGTTGAACGTGAGCGCCTGGCCGAAGGTGACCCCGAAGTTGGAGACGCCGATGCGGATGTCGTCGAACTCGAGCAGGCTGCCGATTTTGATGGCGGCATCCTCGTTGGTGCCGGACAGGCTGCCGTCACCGCAGCCGTAGCACAGCTCGGCCGTGCCCAGGGCAAACCCGTCGGTGCGCACCACCAGGCCCGGAATGGTGGTGGCGGCATCCGCCTTGTAGGGCTTGATGGACCCGCTGACCTTCAGCAGCGGGAAGCTGACGCCGGCTGTCTGGATGACCACCAGTTCCTGGCCGGCCCCGTTGTTGTCGGCCGGGTCATAGGCCGGGTCGTACTGGATCTTGATTCCCTTGGCGCCGGCCACCACCACTTTGGGCACCTCGATCTCCAGGGAGGCCACGCTCAGGCTGAACTGGCCGGGCAGGCTGAAGGCCTTGACCATCTCTGCGGGCTGCAGCGTGAGCAGCTTGTTGACGTCGACCTGGAAGGCGAACGTGCCCAGCACGCCCTTGACCTCGGCCCGGATTCCGCTTTGGCTCTGCTGGCCGGCGCTCTTGCCGAAGTTCAGGGCCGCCAATTCGGCGCCGATGCTGACCGAAGCCGAAAGCTGCATGTCTTTGAAGGAGAAATCGGCCAGTCCGAAAGTGGGGTTTTTGAGGGTCACCGGCCCCATGCCGGCATCGCCGGCGGCCTTGGCCCCGCCGGCACCCGCTCCGGCCACGGTAAATGTCTCGCTGAAGGCTGTGTTGGCGGTGCCCAGGTCATCCTGCCAGGCCCCGGCGTTGAAGTTGACGGTCACCGCACCGCCGGTGAAAACGCCGGTCTCGTTGGTCGGGTCCTTGTCCTGCAGGGTGAAGCGGTAGGTGCTGCCGTGCAGGTGCCGGACGTCCGCGTTTTTGGGGGTACCGTCCTGCGCGAGATCGGCATCGGCCAGGCCCGGGCCGGTCAGGGTGAACTCGTCGCCGTCGATGGTCTTGCGGTCGATGGTGCGCTTGCCGGCGGCAATGAAAGTCACATCGATGAAGCGGCCGGCATTGATGATGATCGGATCGACGGATGCGCCGCTTTCCGGGTTGGCCAGTTTGGCCGTGGGGATGGTCGGCGCGGGGCCCTCGCCCGGGGCGGCGGTGGCGCCGGTCACCGTGAAACGCTCCAGGCCGTCGACGTTCGACGTGCCGGCGGACCAGGTGCCGGGCTTGAATTCCACCCGGACGTCGCCGGCCGTAAAGTCGCCCGTAAATGTGTAGCGGTGGATGTTGCCGCTGACCGGTGTGGGCGGCCCGCTCAGCGTGACCATGTTGGCGCCCGTGCCGATCCCTGCTCCGGAAAGCACGAACTCGTCACCGTCGATGCCGGTCAGGCCGGCGCCGGCCGGGTCGTTGAAGACCACGTCGATGCTTTTGCGGGTGTTGAGATCGGACAGGTCGACCTCGCTGTCATGCAGCGGGGCCGCCAGGGCGGCGGAAGGCGAAAGACCGGGCAGGGTAATGGATTTTCCCAGAAGCTGGAGGGTGCCGATGTGCCAGTTCTTGAGCTTGAAGCCCTCCTCGCCGCCGATGTAAAAGGTGGCCCGGCCCTTGATGGAAAAAATCGGATCCTGCGGGAAGTTGCCGTCCGCATCGGGCAGCTTAAGGGTGATCTGTGCATCGTCGATGGCGGCCTGGATGCGGCCGGAGGGCTCCAGGGTGAAGCGCACCCGGCCGGCCACGTTGGCCACGTCCCCGAAGGCCAGGTTCAGCTCGCTGCCCGGCGCCGGGTTGCCCTGGCGGTCGTAGCCGGCCTCGAACAGCTGCATGTCGGCGGCCAGATCGATGGTCACCTGGCCCGGGTTGACCCCGCCGAAGAAGATGGTCTCGTTGACCGGCCCGCCGGTGGTGTTGATCCGCATGCCGATGGTCCCGGATGCCGTCAGGGGATCCAGCCCCTTCAGTCCCACCGTGCCGTAGGCGACCATGGCAAAGGCGCCGTCGCCGAACACGGCGCCGAACTCGCCCCCGGTGACCTGAACCCCGGTGCCGTCAACGCCCAGGAAGGCCTCCACGTCGTTGGCGCCCAGCAGGATCTTACTGCCCTGTTTCTGCAGGGTCAAGTCACCGCTCAGCTCGGCGAACCCGGCGATCTGAATGACCGTATCCTCCAGCAGGACGTCGAAATCCCCCAGCAGCGACACGCTGGCCCCTTGCTTGGAATTCCAGATGATCGAGGCCAGGTTCTGCTGGTAGTGAAACAAGGTCGAGAAGCCGGCAATGTCCCCGCTGTCGCCCACCGTCACCGCGGCCTCGAAATCCAGATCCACGTCCGCCTGCAGCCGGATCTCCAGGGCAAAGTTGCTCAGGAAATCGGCGTCGAGGGCCAGGCGCCCGTCGGTCCCGCCCTGCAGGTCGATCTCAAGGGATCCGAACAGGCCGCTTGGCCGGCCGTCCACATCCTCGGGACTATTTGTGAGATCGACAAGCTCCAGGGCCATGGCGGCCATGTCCCTGGTCAGGGTGGCGGGTGCGCCGCCCGGGCCCTTGAAGGTCACCGACAGTTCCAGGGAGATCTCTTCGCCGGTGGACGTACCGCTGGTGTCGAGGTACAACCCCTCGTCCACACTGAAACCGAAGCCGAAGGCGAACAGGTAGTCGAGCCGGATATCCAGGATGGCGTTCGACTCGATGGTCAGGCCCAGGTCGGGCAGCTCCACGCCCTTGTCAAGGGCCAGGTCGGTCTGAAAGGCGGTGCCCTTGATCATGAGGTTGAACTGGATGAAGTCGCTGCCCAGGACCAGTTCGATCTGGTCCGCCTTGGCTTCGAGCTCCTCCCGGGCCGCATCCTTGATGGCCGCGTGGGTGCTCTTCAGCCGGAGGTTCAGATCCCGCAGCGCCGCGGTGCTGATCAGCGGCGTGAAGATGCTTTGTCCGGTCACCGAGTCCACGGTTTCGGTGACCAGCATGTCGCCCATGGCTTTGAACAGCTCTTCCCGGATGATCTCGATGGTGTTTCGGCCCGCGACAACTCCCTCACCCAGCACCTTGCCGAGGCCGTACTTGTAAAGATTGGTGTCGTCGCCCGGGGTATTGGGGTCATCGACCGGGTCGAAAGGAGCGGTCGGATCTTCAAGCTCGCCGAGCACCAGGTGCCGCAGCTCCTCCACAAAACCCGGCGCCTCCTTCATGGCGTCGCCGATCAGCGGCAGGTCGAGGTTGCTGAAGTAGCCGCTCACCCCGTCCATGCCGTCGAAGACGAGGTCGAGTCCGTCAATGATGTTCTGGGGGTCGTTGAGCAGGGCGAACAGGTCGAACATGTTTTTGAGGTTGGGCAGCACCACGTTGAAGCCCTCGAACCCGCCCTGTGAATCGAAGCCGGTGTCCACATGCAGCACGTTGTCGCCGAACCCGTTGCCGTCCCGGTCATGCACGGATCCGCCGAAGGGGGTCGTCTCGGTGGGGAAGTAAAGTGGCAGATCCAGGGCGGCATCGCCGTAGATGGCCAGATCCAGGACGTCCCACCCCAGGTCGATGAGTTCGGTGATCAGGTACTGGCCGTCGCCGGCGTTGTCGTCCGCCAGGCCGATACGGCCGCCCAGGCTCAGCCTGGCCGCGGCATCCCTGGCCGCCAGTTTTACCTGCAGGTCAAGCGGTGCGGGCACGTTGATGATCCCCGCGAAATTCAAAGGTGTTTCATTGTAGACCTCCAGCCCGCAGGTGAAGCCGGTGCTGTCGTGTGCGAAGAACTGCGGGTCGAGAATGTCGGCCAGGTCGAAGCCGAAGCCCAGGTCGAATCGGGCAAAGGCATCGATGGTCACGTCCCCGCCGCCGGTCACGTTGAAGATCCCGCCGTCGCCGATCAATCCCTGTATGATTTCTGGCGCCCCGGAGTTGCTGATCAGTTCCTGGAGATCGAGCTGGAACGGGAAGGTCTTGTGCAGATCGATGTCGATCACGACATCCACATCCAGCCGGGAATCCCGGTAGGCAAGGCCGAGGATCTTGTTCTCCTCGTAGACGGCCAGGATGTCGCGGTCCTGCTTTCGCACCGCGAATAGGCTGGGGTCGATCAATGCCAGCGCGATGTCGAGGTCCGTGGAATCCTTTTCCAGACCCTTGGCCGTCAGGCGGTCGGCGGACTCGGTGGCGTCGGCCGCCATGAGCGTCAGGTAGTCGCGGTCCGCCCGGAACGCATCGCCCGCGGCCGCGCCGCCCAGGGCCACCGCGATCGAATAGTCGCTGGACCGGCCCGTCAACCCGAGCTGAGTAAGACGGGCGGCGGCATCCTTGACAGCCTGGGACGCGTTGCTCAGATAATCGCGGGCGGCGACGGCCTCGTCCACGGCGGTCTGGTTGCCGAGGGCGTCGCTGATGTCCGTGTCCGTGGCATTTTCGGCGATCCCGCGCCGGGCCAGGTAATCCCTGGCCGTGCTTTCGGCATCGGTCAGTAGTTTCTCCACGTCCTCATCTGCCATCTCGTCGGGGAGGCCGAAAAGCTCGCGGGCCTTGTCCAGGTAATCGGCCTGGTTGCGGATATCCAGCAGATCCCGGAAGGCTTTGGCGGCTTCTATCTCCCGGGTGTTGTCGAGTGCCACCGCGATGTCGTCATCGGTGGCAAGCGCGTCCAGGCCCAGCCCCGCGATAAGGTCCGAGGCGTCTAAGTAATCGTCGTCTCCCTTCAGCCGGTCGCGGTCGGCGATGCGGTCGATCAGCAGACCGGCATCCGCAAGTTTGAGCGCGATCTCCTCATTGGTAGCGTCGCTGTCGAGCCCGGCTTGGGCAAGCCGGTCGAATGCCGAGACCACTTCCCGGTCGATGAGCAGCCGGTTGAAGTCCTCCCCATGAAAGGCGCGGGCCATGGCCAGGGCGATCTCCGCGTCGGTGGAATAGGCATTGAGGTCGAAATCGACCGCCGTCAGGTCAGCATAGGCCGCATCGACCTCGTCCCCGCCGATATTCAGTCCCAGGTCGAGGGCCGATTCGATGGCCTGGTTCAGGTCGATCTCCAGCCGCTGGATGTCGCTCAGGTTATCTTGAACCGTGTCGATGGCCGCGATCAGGCTTTCGATCACGTTGCCGGATTCGCCGCCGAGCAGATCCACCAGGCGCTGATCGATGATGGGCAGTTTCTTATACGCCACGCCATCGTCCTTCACCAGCTGCTGCAGCATGGCCTTGAAGCCCTCCAGCAGTGCATCCAATGAAACGCTTTTGATTTCGAGCAGTTGGGTGAAGTTCTCCGCCTTGATGGCCGTCGGCATGAGGGCGAAGAACTGGGTGAGGGTGAGATCGCCTGCGATCGGGGCCGGCTTGGCAGGCGTGTTGAAGGTGCCGCTGATCAGGGCGGGCTCCATGTTGAATCCGGCCAGAGCCCCGAGCAGCTTGATCGGCAGGTTGAAGTCGTAGTAGCTGCGGCTGTCCAGGACCGGGTCGTCCAGCGTCAGGGTATCAAGATCGGTAACGCTGTAGTGGCCTTCCGCACCGAGCTCGAGGGCCAGATCGAGGGCAAAGGTGCCGTCGTCGATGCCGATTCCCACAGGCCCGATGTTCAACGCCAGGCCAAAGGGATTCTCATGGCCCATGGACAGCCGGCCCGTCACCAGCGGGTCCTCCACATAAAATTCTCCGCCTCCGTCCAGACCGAATACGAACTCGAGTTCCAGGCCGGTCGAGAGCTCGATCGGCTCCGACTGGGTCACTCCCGCCGGCAGGAGGAACCCGAGATCGCCCAGAAAAGAGCTGCTGTCAAAGCTCAGATCAACGCTCTTGGACGCCTCCGCCAGGTTCAGCGTGGCCTTGAACTCTTTGAGACTGCCCGAATCTGTGGCGGAAAGCACATCCAGGGCCAGCAGGTCCTCGGTGGTGACGCTCGTGTCGTTGGCAAAGACCGAGGCGATTTCATCATGGACCGCCGCCTCGATCCGAGCGGTCACCTGGGTTCCGGTCACGTTCCAGAAGTCATCCAGGGATTCGTCTATAAAGGGCAAGCCCGGGATGTCCGGCACGAGGGTGTCGATCGGGTTGAAATCGGCCGCCCAGCTAGCAAAGCCGTTCAGGCCGGATAGAAGCGTATCTTTATCCAATGGCTCGGCCGCGTCGACCGTTGCCCCAGACAGTACCGTTCCGGCGTCGGCCCAGTCGAGCCCCTCGGGGATGGTCTTTCGCAGGCCGGTGGACAACTCCACATTCATCAAGCTGCCCGGCGAGTCGATGTCAGAAAGCCCGATCACATGCCCCAGCTCGTGCATGATCACCGTGAGCAAGTCGTACCGGCCGTAGGCGTCGCTGTCGATGCCAGCGGCCACCGATCCCTGAAGCGAGGGCAGGCCGAACTCGAAGTCTTCGGCAGGGGTCGCATCGACGAACCATCCAGCACCAGCTGCCGTGGCATCCAGGAATATGAAATCGACTCCGGTCTGGGCCAGCACGCGGCCCGGCAAATCGGTGATGATATACCGAACCGCGCTGAAGTCAAAGGGCTTGTCTTCCATCAATGCAGACGCGTTCCAGCGGGCCTCCGCCTCGGCGGCAACCGTTGTAATGAGCGCTTGGGAAAGCTGGCCTGCGGTCGAAACGCTTTCCTCTGATGTTGACCCTAAAAGTTGCTCCCCCATGTAATTCCCGGAATCGGTTGATTGATTGTCTACGCCCTTAATATTTTCGACATTTTTAGCTACCACCGAAGCTGTGCTCGATGCAGCGTTGGCTGGAAATGTCACATGCCATGTGTTGTCCCCTTCATATTTCACAGCTTTTATCTTGGCCCGCTCAGTCTCCGGTATCTGAGAGAAATCCAGGGTGTCATCACCTGCGCCACCATTGACGAAATCTTTCCCCCAATAGTTACCCCAGATGTCAGTGGTGAAGTAAATGATGTCGTTCCCTTCGCCGCATTCAAAAACATTGTCCAGCCCGGAGCCGGTAAACGTATCAGCCCCGGGTGTGCCGATGATTTTTGTCACGTTGCGAACTGCCCAGGAATTCGGATCCCAGACACCCTGAGAGCCGGGAATATTACCTCCAAAGATAAGGCCAATCCATTCACCTAAAGATCCGAGGCGATTTCCTGCGACACCGCTCGCGCTTCCCCAATGCCAGTTCGCGTCAGGAAATCCTATACCACCGATTATTGGCCATTCAGCAGGAATCGCCAATCCGTCCCCCAAAGGTATTTCAAGACCAGCCGACAGATCTGCCACCAGGGGTTTTGACTCATCTGTCCAATTGGAATAATCTAAAATGAGCTCACCGCCCGCAGCCGGGGTCAGGAAACCTTGTAATTCGGCACCGTCGTGGAAATATACGGTGGTCTTGCCGCTGCTTGTTCGGATGTTCTCTATGTCAAGCGCTAAAAGAGCGCCACCAGGCAAAGTCAAACCAAAATTCAAACCAATGGGATGAAAATTGAATCCCGGACTAGTAACCCTTACGATGTTTCCCAGGCTAAAGTCCCCTATGGCCAGCTTCTCTATATGTATTTCAAGATCGCCACCGTAGCCGGAAAAGTCGAGGGTGTCGAAGGCCTCCGGCTTTAAGTTAACCCCGCCAACCTGAAAATCCGGTAGTTCCAGGATGAGGGCCGCTCCCCACGGCCCTTCGAATGCATAGGTATCCCCGCCGGTGCCGCCTGCCAGCAGATGTGCTCCAAACCAAGTCGTATTTTGCTCCATCAACCCGGCAAGAAACGTCGCCGCAGTTTCCCAGCCTTCAAAGTGGGCATTCTTTATTGTAGTTAATACCTCGTTGATAAGCGACCATGATTTGCCGACGGTGAACGTATTTGCACCCAGCGAGGCATCAAGGACTCCCAATCCAATATTTTCCGCATTGGTCGCAAAACTTTCCCAGAAGCCTGTTTTGCTTCCCGGGGAAGCGAGCGCATCAGTGCCAATCACAACGTTAATCCCTTGCCCCAGACTCACGTCATTGATGTTGCTGAAATTGCCTGCCCTGAAACCAGGAGCATTGTGGGCTGACAGTTTATTGAACTGTTCACCAATAAATTCTGTTATGACCTTTCCATAATTATTCTTACTAATCCAAGGTTTAATTTTATCAAGGAATTCACCAAGTTTATGAAAAACAGTATGGATGCCCTTTATATCGCCAACCAAACTACTAATTAACCTTATAATCTCGCCGCCCCCCCATAATGATTGGAACTTAGGTTCACGCCACTTAACAAGCTTTTTAATGTATTGGCTTTCAATCCTTCCATAGATATACGCCCTGATATATCGAGAGAATTGCGAACCTTGAGATCGGGCCAGCGTGAGTCGGTCAGTAAATCAAACCCCACCTCAAATGGAGTGTGCAGTGTGTTTGACCACTCGAAAGAACGGATCCCCTCTCCTCCGTAGAAGTACCCTTTATACTCGTTGCCTACCTTTTGGGTGCTGGGATCCATGACGATGGTGTTTTTATCCCGTCCCCCATAGATTACCGTGTTCTCGTCGGTATGGGTCACGGTAATTCGGCTGAACGGGAAACCCCATTCAAATCCAACCAGAGGCGACCCGACATTCGCGGCCCGCTCGATCTCCAAGCTGGTAACATCCTTGAAGGTTGCGAAAGAGAAGGAGAGCTCCTTGTTGACGGGTCGAAAATCGAGCACCAGTTTTTTACCGCTTTTTACGACTTCTTCGGTGTTGATCACAAGCTCTCTTCGGATATTAATGAATCCAGTTGCGGTTTCACCATTCAGCATGGGAAACCAATCAAGGGCGCTAGCTAACGCGTTGGTCTCATACCCCCAGTTGTTACCGAAAACGAAAGTGTTGTCCCCGGGGCTTGCCACGATCTGTTCAATGTGTTTGAGCATTCCCGACGCAGAAACGTATTCAATGTCCTTCTCTGGTTGTTCAATTCCAACGACAACCGTGTTATAAGATGCCACGACGGCAATGCTTACGAGATCGCCGAGTTGCCGGCAAGCGCCGGTAAGCCCATTCACTGTTATCTTCAGTTTTTCGCCGTCTGCGTCCGCTGTGACATAAGGGGTGGTATTAAGAGGGGTAGTTTTAACATGTCTGATGTCAAGTTCACTTCCGACCGCGCCGCGACTGCCGGCCAAGACAACCGCTTTTTTGAATCCAGTATCCCCACCAACACCATTCAAATATTCCTTAAGATCACTCGCCTCGTTATAGGAGTTCATATTCGCAGCATCGATGGTGACGCGATAGACTTCCTTGCCCATCGTTCGATTGATCTCGAGGTCGAAACTCAGCGCCCCGGCTGTCCCCAGCGCCTGCGGTAACTCAAAATCTGCGGTAATTGTTGCACTGTTAGCTCCTGTTGCTGCTTTGACTAAACGCCCGGATTGAAATCCTAAAGGGTGCAAATTCGGAAGAGGCAGGATGGTGATGCTGGTGTGCTCCGGAGGTTTTATATTTCCTGCGATTTTGGCGCTTGTGACTTCTATTACAAGTTTTTCTAATATTAGTTCGCTAGTCAGTTTAGCTGTGACTTTACCCTCACCCTCCAGAGGATCCTTCTGTAGCCCGGCGTCTTTCAAAGCCTCATTGACCTTATTGCGCAAATCGTCCCGGCCGTTATAAGCCTTAATCGATATCGTATAGCTTTCTATCCCGAAACCTCTATTGATCACCAGGAGAACCTTGGAAGCGTTTCCCTTGTCGGAGGCGGGATTGAATGCCTTAAGCTCCACAGTGCCGCCTTTTTGTTCCGATTTAGCGGTCTGTCCCGGACCGAACCCTAGAAGGGAAGGAATGCGCACCTCGCCGGGAGAAGGGATAATGCCCTTGAGATCGTCCAACGACTTGCGCCCTAAGATGGTTGGTATTTCTATGGCAAGATTAGGTCGCTCCTCGTCGGGGCATAACAGCTCAAAAGCGACAGGTTTGAGTTTTTCTATGATAGGATCCCAAGAACTAAATCTTACTGTCCACGGGCCACCATTGGGTCCTGTTAAACTATGCAGCGTTATTGGAGCTTTTTTGTTGAGGTTGACGTCGTTTACTAGTTTATTCAGGACCTTTTTAAGGTCCTTGGCGGAGGCGTTATAGGCGATTTTCTCTGATTCAACGGTATTATATTTAAGTTTGAAATGACCCTCAACGCCGTTGTGCATTATGGTTTGGATTTTATTCCTGCTGAGAAAATCTGTTGTTATTTTGATGTCATCTTTATCCTTATCACCGGTTACGACGGCCTTACGCAGTTCCGAAATGATCTTCCCGTCCACCAGGTGCCCGGGGGTTGAAACCAGCGTCCCTCTGCTGATGATGTGGGTATAGTCACGGTATACGCCCGCAAAATCGATGATATCTCCGTCATCTGTGATCGCCCTGCTCAATCTATATCCCAAATTTTTCCAAGAACTAGTATCGCCCGTAACATCTATTTTTTCTTTTTTTCGATCCCCCTTAGCTCTATATTTCTTGTCATTTTCGACGATATTGGCGATCCCCCACCCATCGTCGAGTATATAGTTGTCGCCGCCGTCCTTCCCGCCGCCGCCATCCAGCAGGTCATTCCCGGGTCCGGGCTTCAACCAGTCCTTCCCGGACCCGCCTTGCATATTGTCATCACCGTGCCCTCCTTCTATGACATCAAACCCGCCCCCGCCGTTGAGCAAATCGTTGCCGTCTCCGCCATACATAAAGTCGTTACCATCGTTGTTACCCTCTTTGCCCACAATTTTGTCATTTCCGGCATCACCATAAAGCCAATCATTCCCGCCGCCGCCATCAATCTTATCGTCACCCGGGCCACCGTGGACCTTATCGGCACCTCCTGCGCCATTTAAGTTGTCATTCCCGGTTCCGCCCATGATCTTATCAACATTATCCCCACCAGTAATCTTGACGGGAGCACTTCCTCCGAATATGAAGTTCTTTTTTTCTTTGCTGCCGATAACTTCAGACGTGTACGGTATCTTTCCGGGGGTACCAATACCCGTTGCCCACCTTTCAGGGAGTATGATTTTTTTGGCTTTGATCTCGTTATTAACAACTTTGATTAGAGGACGAGAGGTCCTCGCGGTAATATACTTCGAGATCCCTTCTGTCCTATTGAGCTTTTCGGCTATCTCAACTGCAGATGGATTATTTTTGAAACCAACAGTTATAAGTCCATTACCTGTATCGCATCTTGAATTGGCTAGCAAAACTCTTTTTTCAAATAGTATAATGAGGTCATTGAACTCAGTTCCAGTGTCTCTCGCTTCAAGGAATAAAGGTTCGTCGCCGACAGTGAAAACGGCCGTCGCTTTGTTGGTGATGCTACCCCCGGACATGACAACCTTGTCCCCTATAACGTTGCCTGGTTTCTTAGTGATGAATGTGGCATATGGGTCTGAAGTTGTTTGCGGTTTGTCCGACTGCTGTGAGGCCGAGGTCTCAAAACTGATCTTCCAGGGCCCACCAGGGTTCCCGGTCACTTTGATATTTTGGTTCGCTAAGGTTGCTTTCAGCTTTTCTTCAACAGTAGCCGCGGTGTCATCGTGCTTTATCTTCTCATTCCCAATTTCGAAAGTGCCCGTTACCCCTTCTTGCTTAATCCCTTGCGATAACGCATTCGGGATGTAAATCGTCTGGGTACGGTCACTATAATTCGGGACTACATTGACGATGCCTTCCTGTAACAAAGGCTCAGCAGGATCACTTTTAACCGTAATGTCGGGTATGTTGAAGTATGGGTCCGTGAATGTAATTTCCCAAGGCTTATCCATCGTGCCGTTACCAACAATTTCTACGGTGTATTTGTCATTTTCCCGCTGACCGGCGGTATTATTCTTGAGCCACGCTTTTATCTGATCTTTTAAGTCATTATCTGCACGATTAAATTTTTTCTCGCGGAGTTTTTGGATATGTTCCTTCTGAAACGGATTTATCTCTACATTATTCGATGCATTTGGTTCTTCGTTTAGTTCTTTAATTCCTTCATCGAGAAAGTGAACCAGCCAGGGATTTTCTCTAGTGCCCTTCCCAGATACTTGCACCCTGGAGATCCCTAATTTATTCAGCTCTTGCTCGATAATCTCTGGAGATTCTTTTGCATCAATGATATTTATTTCATCAGTTTCTCTTGGATCATCATCCTTGGTTATAATTTTTAGCGTAAAATTATTATCCGCTATCGAATGGACCTGGAACATCTTGGGGTAGAAGGCAGACATGCCAAGCGAAAAGCTACCTGACACTGTATCTGTCCAAATTGTCTTCACCTCCTCCAGGCGCGGCGTACCGAATTCTTCAATTTTGGTAAAATCAATGACACTAAACTGATTCGCCGGAGAAACATCCTCAATCGCTGTTGGGTTTTTAAAGAATATCAGATATGGATCGTCTATTTTACCATTTCCCGTAACCTTAACATCAAGACCCTTATGCTTGATCATGTTTTCAAGTTCGACCGCGGTAGTGCCATAGGGAATCTTTTCAATCCTTGTTACTGTCAGTTTGTTCGAATTTAATCTCTTTTTCGGATCGATTGCACCAAAATGTTTGATGACTAGGGTGAACTTTTGGGATAGAAGAGGAAACGGATGCGCCCATACCTTCAACACTGATTGCTTTTCCGGGGTTCCCGGTCTTAATGTATTGTAGTAAACATCGGGGATTACCGCATTTGTTTTATTGTCGAGATTCACGAACACCTGATCATCGAAGCCACTGTAATCGATAATGGCATTGTTGTATTTGTAAACCTGTAGTTCAGTATTGCTTATTTTCTTAATTGCATAATGTTTTCCTTCCTTGTCGGATATTTCCCACCACTCGCCGGTTATTTTCTCAATCCTAATTGGACCTTTGAGTTCATATTGACTACCAGCAAACTTCGCCGCTAAATTGGGAGGAACGGTTTGAGTGACAGGATTCCGCTCCAATTGAGGCATCTCATTAATTATGTTCGCGACGTCGGTATCAATAAGGAACGCTTCATATGGAGTGGGCTGGATTCCGCCCGACAGTAAGCCGCCTTTTTCAACCTTGTAGGTGTTCTTTCCTTTTCCTCCCACGACATCCGCAATGTTATAGGCTTTGAGCTTATAATTATTGTATGACACCTCTATCAGGTTATACGCAGATCCGTCGCGCGGTTTTGAAATTACTATTTTCAAATTTACATCTTTTGAGATATTCGAAAGATTAAGAATTGCGTTGTCACCCCACCGGTTATCGATAGTTAATTTTTCGCCCCATTTTTCATATATTTTATAGATATTTCCGTCGGCACTGCTTCCAACGATCCGCTCTACCTGTTTTGCATTTTCAACCTTGTTGTTTCCTTCGATAACCGTTATCCCGTGACCCGAGTTTGATTTTATCTCAACCGCTATTGGTTTGGTGACACCGGAAAAATCGAGTGAATCATTGGTATCCTGGTTCGTTTCCTCGTCGACTTTGTCGACCCCCCAGTCATTTGAAAACCTATAAATGTCATCTCCCCTACCGCCTTTTAATGTCTCCGGAGTTTGATTATCGCCTCCAGGACCTCCGTCCAAGGTGTCATCACCTTCGCCGCCTTCAAGGGTATCCCTCCCAGCTCCGCCTGCCAGGTAATCCTTTCCATTTTTCCCCTTTAGGATGTCGTTTCCACCCTTTCCGATCAGTGTGTCACCCTTTCCGTTCAGTGGTTCAGTTTTTTTGCCTCCAAACAATTCGCTATCTATAATTTCGCTTAGTTTTTTCGGGTCGAGATCATCAGCACCAGGAATATAAATCTCGATCACCCATGGATCCGTTTTTGCTCCCTTTCCATTCAGAAATATATGTGCTTGATTGGCGTTATGGTGGTCTTGGATAAGCTTTGTAATAGCTTCTTCAAGATTTAATGAATTAGCCGTATCATCATTGGGTTTGAAAATGATATCGCCGGATTTTTCGGCACCATATGAGAGGACAAAGGAATATTCACTCGAAGGAAGAGTATTGAAATAGAGGTGCTGGATATGCCCTGGTGATTTCGGAGGACCCTTTTCAGTAATGACTAAAGTCTCGTCGTTTCCGACAAGGGTATTATTATTGGATCCTCCTATTACATTCTGAATCCTGTAAATTGCACCATCTGGAGAGGCATTGGACAACCGGACCTCCACCTGAGATTTTACGATTACAGCACCATCGCCATGATTATCTCTCTTACCTCCATAATTTAAAGTATTGCGGCCTTCCCCGCCATCGATTCTGCCAGCGAAATTTGCACCGTCACTTAGCGTGAACCAGTCATTTCCCTCGTCCCCGTAGAGATTAATTTTCGGGGGATTTTGGAGTCGATTTAACAATATGAATTCATCAGCTCCTTCGCTGCCTGTAATGTCAGTGACTCTCTTTTCTCCATCTAGTTCGAATTTCAGAGTATATTGCTGATCATTATTATCGACACGAATTATATCTATTTTATTCGAATCAATTTTAAAGATAAGAGGCCCCGGCAGTTTGGAAAAATCCAGTTTATACTTCCCATCATTTTCAATTTTAATCTGCTTGTGCCACGGAGATTCGACCACCAACCTGATACTCTGATATATTTTGATGTTATTTATATCTCAATCGAACGATTTGATTATGAATTTATCCTCGGGATTGCTGTTTATTATTTCGGCGACCTTCTTCTTATCATCCAGCATTACTGTAAGATTGTTATTGTCCGTGTCTTTGATTTCAATTTTTCCTGTGTCGATTGTGAAAGTTAATGGCCCCTGAAGAGAAGCGAAATTCAATATATGCTCACCATCAACATTAATGGTCATATTATTCCATAACGTCTCAAATATGTATGTATTTCCTATGCCTTCAGGATCTGGCTCGTTCAGATTCACATTAGCCGAAGCGACTTTAATTTCTTTGAGCAAATATGGATATCTATCCGCGATAGAGGTTCTCAGAAGAGGGCTGCTTTCAATTAAGCCGACGTTGCTCTCCAGATCCCAGTCACAATCCAGGTCCTTGCTGCCAGTGGCGTCATCCGACGCAGCAATATCGGCACCGGTTAGCCGATGAAACAATTGAACGAACTGCTCGCCGGCTTCGCCTTCGGCCACGCTGCAACCGTAAATGAGAAAGTCGGCTCCGGTATCCAGTGAGTCACCCCACATTTCTAAGGTGGAGGACTTTGCGGTCAACGCTGCACTGTCGATCAGACTGTTGCCCAGGCGGATCGCCCCGCTCCGGCCGTGGCTGATGATGTGAATGGCTTCGATGTTGCGATAGGCGGATAGGGCATCGGTGATCTGGTCGATCCCGTCCTTTTCCGAATCGATGATCAGAATTTTAATTGTGGATGGATCTTTAGAGAGGATGCTGTCGATGAGGGTGTCTTGATCCGGCACTTGCGAATCGATGAAAACGATCTCGCGGATGTTTTCCTGGGATTGCGTGCTCTCTGGTGAGAGAACGGCAGGGTTCAGTTCGGCATCCGCCGGCGGGTCCAGACCGTGGAAGACGCTCTCGGTTCGGGCGTCGAATTTATCGTCCCGCTGGGGAGCGCCCGGCGATGATCCGGGTAAATCCCCGGTTGCCTCACTGACGTAACCGATGTTTTCGTTCACACGGACGGCGAGCGAGTCTTCATTATCTGCTGCGGAAATGTCCTTTCCGGTGGCGGTAGTCCGTATTTGAGCTTCATTATATAAAGGATCCTGATTTGCGTTCTGGATATAGTTCAATAGTCCCTTCAGGGTGGGACACGACCCAAAATAAGATTTCAGGTCTGAGCGAATCTCGTCCATTTTGGGAACGTAGGGCAATCCCAGGAGGAGCTGGAAGGTGGGCAGAAAATCGTCGATTCGGAAATCCTCGTTGAAAAAGGACCAAATTTCCGGCAGGTAAAGGTTGACATCCCAGTCGGGCGCTAGGGTGGTTTCGAACTCGCTTTCGACCAGGTTTTTGAGTCTGGTTTTGTGGGCAACGTTTTCGAGGCTGAAATCCGGAATGCCGATTTCGGGCAGGGAACCGATTATGGCTAGATTCAGTTTGTCGGTCAGATCGAGATTGAAGGCCTCCGGCAGAACGAAATAATCCCGGGCCGCCGTGTGGATATCAAAAACAGTTTTTGATCCCGCACCCGGATGGTCACTCAGGAGTTGGTTGATCGACAAATCGATGACCGGCAGCGGCTTGTCGAAATCGTCGCTTTGCACGACAGTCTCGCCCGCATCAACCAATGCCGCGAACGTGTCCAGAACGGAATTTTTCAGCCCGCTGATGTCTGTTGTACAATCCAACAGTGGGACATGCGAGACTTCAATTCCATCCGGATCGTATCCGGCAGCCCGGTCGCCGTCCGGCGGATTGATCCCGGGTCCGGCCGATGCATAAAATTGAAATAAGAGCGCATCAATGGCGTTGAGGTCGACAAACTCCCCGACGGTTTCGGGCGTGATCGCCTCGATTTCTTCCAGGGTGATGCGACCGTCTGCGGTGATCGTGTCATCGAAATGGACGCTGATTTGCACATCCGGTTCGATCTTTTCGCCGGCATCTTCCGTCGCTGTCGACACAAAACTTTGATCCGCGTCTGAATCGTCCGCATGGGATTCGATAGTCAGCGCGGCATCAAATTGACGAACGACCACGAAAAATTCATCCGAATTTTCCAGGTCAACACCGAAGCTGTAATCCAGTTTCAGTCCGGCCGTTGCAGTGGCAAATTGATGCGATTTATTGATGTCCCCGCTAAAAATCGCGGCCGAATTTTCGGCACAAGGCTCACCGGTACAGGCTGCTTCAATTTTTTGCTCGTCTTGCAGCCCGTTTTCAATCGGGGTAATCTTTCCGTCAATCGTCGATTCCGGATCAACGGTTAGTCCAGCAACATCTTGTTTTATCAGGGAATTTACTTCGATATCTTCGGCCGGACAATGAGCGCACACTCCACCTGTACGGGTTGCATCGATTTTCAGATCGAATTGCAACACGTCACCACACGGGGTCACCCCGCCATCCAGGCAATCGACGGTAATGTCCAAGTCACCGTAATCTCCTGAAATTTGCTCAATTGTCTGAAGGACGCCGCCGGTGTCGGGCGGGTCCATAGCATCGTTGAAATAGTCATACACCGGTTTTGCCAACCGGGTATCCAAAATTTCCTTCAAACCGATAAATTCACCCACGAAGAGGTCGATGGTAGGCGTGATCGTCGCGCCAATCGCATCGAATTTTTCCAGCACACCCCCCAGCCGCGACAGGGCCTTCAGCCCCCTGACAATCTGATCCTTCTGGTGAGGTGTGATAACCGAAACACCATACGAGGAATTTTCGTCCTCGTGCTCGTCCTCGTCCTCGAATCCATTTGCATGATCGTGGTCGTGGTCGTCCTCGCCCTCGATCTCATCCTCAAATCCGCCGGCGAGATCGTCCTTATACTCAGATTCAGAATCGTTCTCGTCGTCGGATAAAACAGTCAGATCGTCATCGTTTTCATCGAGTCCCGCAAAAATGTCGTCGAGAGATTGGGATGGGTCGTAGGTGGTTTGGTTCTGGTAGGAATTTTGGTCGAGGCGGTCCTCGTCACCGAGCGCGACCTCATCGATTTGAGGCAGCAGATCGGTGCCAAGATCGGATTCGCATTCGTCCAGCAGATCGCACGGCGATGCCACCGCCGTGTCCGCCGACAACAGAATCCGCGGTTCGAGGTTTTCCAGCTTGAACCGATTATGGGGACCGGACCGTTTCAACGTATGTGTGCTCCCCCTGTAAAAAGCACGTTAGCGTCAATAGAACGGTTCTAGTCGGATGACCTGATTTTCAAGTCACAACAATAGTTGATTAGTTGATCAGTTAATTGGTTAAATAGTTGTAAATATGAATTTATTCCTTTTCTGCAAAGTAATTGGAGATTTTATGATACCTAACCCGGACAAGCCGGAAATGACGAATGATAAATGACTAATGACGAATTGTGGTATCGCTTCAGGCTTCGCCTTCGGCTACGACCCGACACGTCGCTCAGTCTATTATATTACAATCGAACTTTAAACTTTTAGACATTTTAAAAAGTTGACGCCAAAATTTATCTTCGTAAACGACTGTATACCAGAGGTTTACAAAGAAACTAAAAAATATTTTGCGTTTTTTGCGCAAAACTGAAGATAACTGTCTAAGGTCTTTACATAAAACGCGGTCACGTTGTCAATATTTATTTTATAATGCTATAAAAACTAAATAAAATTCATTATTTATTATTGTATACTAAAATGATCGGAAATTAGGAGATTGTAATAGACATGCCCCAGAATACCCGGCTTCATTCAGATTGGGTAAAGCGGATGTCAAGCGTAAAAAATTGCGGGGACAATACTTAAATGAACTATTATGTCGGGGAATAATGATTTCTGGGACGCCCCAGAGAAAATGTCTCCGCCTTAGTGAAATTAGCTCCCTCCAGAGAAATTGGCTCCATAATGCTGCAGATTCAATTTGTTTAGGTACGGACACATGCGACATTTCTCGCTTCATAGCGAGATTTCATCGCGCATCAGATTGGCGACCGCATATAGTGGATATGAATGCAGGTAGTCCTGGACAGAAAAAGGATGTGCTGAGAATCTCACTCCCCAAGAGCTTTCGGACGACTTCTCCTGCAGGAAAAGATGCATACTGCGCAATGTTCCCCGGGAACCGCTTTTTACCTCAATTGGGATAATGTTCTGCCGCTGTTGAAGAACGTAGTCCACCTCGGCATTGCTGGAATGAGCTTCACGGTGCCAATAATATAGTGAAGCTTTTTTTGCCGGGTTGGAATAAGCCAGCAGCTCCTGTCCGACAAAAGCTTCCGCAATCGCGCCCCGGTTTATCAAACACGCTTCAGGCTTCAGGATCCACTCGGCCAGATCGAGTTCAAGCACGGTCTGGGTCAATCCAATATCGAGAAAAATGGTTTTAAAACGATCGGGATTTACCCCGCCGCCAAGGGGTATCCCACTGGCGGATGTGTGTCTCACCTCATGAACAGCGGATGCTTTGAGAAGTAAATCCAGTGCCGGAGCCAGTTCTCTCTTGCGCCAGTTGCCAGCCAGCTGGCTGTACTTGAATTTTCGGCCTAAAAGACTAGGGATTTCATTAAATATCAATTCAACGTATTTGATCTGATACTTTTTGACATATTTGGCAAAGTCCTGCCGGTAGGCTTCGATGAGCTCCGCCAGCCGGAAGCCGCATTTCTTCAAACTCTCGGTTTCCGTCCACAGGCTCACGACTTCCGGCATACCGCCGGTTGCCAGGTATTCACCAAGCAGATGAAGGAGTTTTTGATGCACGGGATCAATTAGGGCCGATCGATTATCGTGTTCCAGTAAAAACTCGGCAAGCCCCTGATCCCCCTTTGCCAAAAGAAATTCGAGAAAAGACATGGGGTACATATGCAACATTGAAACTCGCCCCACCGGCATCCCGATGTTTTCCAGTACGAAATCCAGAAGAGAACCGGCCGCAACGACATGCAGTTCAGGCATCAGCTCATAAAAATATCTCAGCGATTTTAAAGCGTTGGGGGCCTCCTGAATTTCGTCTAAAAATAACAGCGTTTTTCCGGGTACGATATCTTCGCCGATCAAAAGCCCGATATCCCGAACGATGCGCTTAGGGTCCAAGTTCCTTTCAAATATCTCTATATACCGGGGCTCGATTTCAAAATTGATTTCTACAAATTCATCAAATTCCTTTCCGAGTTCGCGACAGCTATACGTCTTGCCAACCTGCCTGGCTCCTCGAAGTAGCAGCGACTTCCTGCCGGGATCATCTGTCCACTGCTGTAAACGCGTGTCAATCAAACGTTTCATTAAAAATCTTTCCAGCCATGGCCAAAATTAGAGGATAAATTTATTCAGAAATGGTCAATAATATAGGCAAGTTTACAATATCTATGGTTAATTGTAAAGGTATTTACCAACGGGTCGGTTTTTGGAGCATGAGGCCGTGGGGTTGGCCCAAATCGGCAACATCACTTCAGACCGCTACTCCAGAATCGCGCTTCAGCTCAAACAGCAGGGAACGCCGATTCCGACCAACGACATATGGATTGCAGCGCAGACAATGGAGCTCGGCGCCGAGCTGATTACCACCGATCGACACTTCGAGAAAATCAAAGGACTGGTTTACACAATCGTTTGAAACACAATAGTCAACTCCATATCCTTTTATTTTCCCTTTCAGCTTTGAGCTGTGACCTTTCACCTTTGAGCAACCCACCCCCACCTTCCACCTCAACCCTAAACCTTGAACCCTGAATCTTTACCCTACCGGGCTATTAGCCATAAAAATAAAGATTGACAACTCATTACTATCAGCCTAGACTGGCTAGGCTAATGTAAGGAGATATTATGGAAACCGTTTGGAAACTTCAAGATGCTAAGAGTCAATTTAGCAGGGTCGTTGAAAACGCCTTAACAAACGGCCCCCAATATGTAACCCGCAGAGGTGCCAAAGCCGTGGTCGTTTTATCAGTCAGAGACTATGAAAAATTGATTTCCAATAAACCGAGTTTTAAGGAGTTCTTGCTGAGTTGCCCGAAAATGGATGAAGATTTTAATATTGAGCGGCAAAAGGATTATCCCAGGGACATTGAACTGTGAAATATCTATTAGACACCTGCGTTATCTCGGAGTTGGTAAAACCCACGCCAGACAGGTTGGTATTCGATTGGTTAAGTGAGCTGCCTTCAGATGGTTTATATTTGTGTGTCATTACGATCGGTGAAATCAGAAAAGGACTGGCGAAGTTGCCGAACTCGGTCAAGAAAGAACGGTTGACGCTCTGGTTGAATTCCCTGTTGACGGAGTATGAAGACCGGATTCTGCCCCTTGACCTGATGATTTGTGAGAATTGGGGCGTCCTTCAGGGAAATGCAGAGAAGGCCGGCAAACCGATGTCCACAATTGACAGTTTGATCGCAGCCGCTGCGTACACACACAACCTAACGCTGGCTACCAGAAATGAGAGCGATTTCAGCTCGGCCAACATCCCCATCATCAATCCCTGGAAGTGAACGCCCCTCACGCTGAACAGGAGGATTCATAATGCCCCCTGGGAAGGACAAGCCCACTGGCGTAACTATTTAAATCCGAAATTCGAAGCACGAAGCACGAAACAATTTCTAATGACATAAATCTCAATGACAAAAACAAATTCCGATTTAATACGCAATCCGGCGATGCGCGCGGTGATCCGCTTCAGGTACGGTCTTCATCATTTGGATTTAGCTATTTTGAACATTTGGACATTCGAATTTAATATTTGTTTCGGATTTCGAGATTTGTGCTTCGTATTTTTGAAGCGTCTTTTCTCTCCCACCGCATCGGTAGAAACTTTTCGGTTCCACCACTAGAAGTGGTGTTTTAGTGCCGGAAATATAACGCTTCAAAACCGCAAACTGGAACCGGAGAACGACAAGGCCTCTTCCAGCCAGGTATCCACCTGCAGCACGCTGCGGCGCTGGCGGTAGGCCATGCGCTGGGCGGCCCGCTGGGCGCGGGAAATGGCGACTTGCGCCAGTTGACGCGTGCCGGGCGCTTTTGTTGCAACGGTTTTCTGCAGCCGATCCCGCAGCCAGGCCGGCACAAACCGCCGGATCAACTCGTCTTCGGTGCTCACAAAGGCCTGGGCGCTGCCGGGGTCACCCTGCCGGGCGCAGCGGCCGAAAAGCTGCCGGTCGATGCGGCCGGACTCGTGCCGCTCGGTGGCGATTACGTGCAGGCCGCCCAAATCCGCCACGCCCCGGCCCAGCTTGATGTCCGTGCCGCGCCCGGCCATGTTGGTGGCAATCGTAATGCGACCCTGCTCGCCGGCCGCGGCCACGATGCGGGCTTCCTCCTTGTGCCGCACGGCATTGAGCAGATTGTATTCCAGGCCCCGGGTGGTCAGCATATCGGCCAGCTTCTCGCTGGCCCGGACGCTGCGGGTGCCCACCAGCACGGGCCGGGCGGTTTGGCTCAAACCCACGATTTCTTTGGCCACGGCCTGCCATTTCTGATCGGCCGTGTCGAAGACGATATCCGGGGCCAGCTTGCGGATGCACGGCCGGTGGGTGGGAATGGCAATCACGGGCAGGCCGTAGATATGCCACAACTCGGAGGCGGCCTCTTTGGCGGTGCCCGTCATCCCGCTGAGTTTGCGAAAAAAGCGGAAAAACTGCTGGAAGCTGAGCCGGGCCAGGGTCTCGCTGGGGTCATTGACATCCAGCCCCTCCTTGGCCTCCACCGCCTGGTGCAGACCGTGGCGCCAGGTCCGGTTGGGCATCAGCCGGCCGGTGAATTCATCGACAATCGTGACCTTGCCGTCCTGAACGACGTACTGTTTGTCGCGCTGGTAAAATTCCCGGGCCGTCAGGGACTGTTTGACCAGTTCGGTCCGGCGGGCCGCACCGCGCCAGAACCCCGGCAGGCGCCGGGACTGGGCCGCGATTTTGTCCCGCCCCTCGCGGGTCAGATTGATCTCGCGGTATCTGGCGTCCACCTTATAATCAACCCCCGCCGACAGGGACTGGGAGATTTGGTGAACCCGCCGGCAGGCATCCACCAGGGGCCGGTTTTCCTGGGTCCGGGAGATGATCAACGGGGTGACGGCCTCGTCGATTAGAACACTGTCGGCTTCATCCACGATGACCGTGTCCAGACCTCTTAACACCAGCCCGGACTGCTCGCGCTGCTGCGGCAGCAGCATCTGTCTGAGCAGGCGCCGGGAAGGGTGATAGTAGTCGCCCAGCATAAGCCGGTCCCGCAGGAAATCAGCGACCAGCTCTTTCAAGGTGGTGTAGACCATGTCTTTGGCGTAGTTCTGCTGCCGTTCCCGCGGGTCCATCTGGCTCATGACGCTGCCCACCGACACCCCGCAAAAGGCGTAAAAGGGGCGCATTTCCACGGCATCGCGGTCAGCCAGGTAATCGTTGACAGTTACAAAATGGCAGGGCCTACCGCTCCAGGCCGCCAGCACCGACGGCAGACAGGCGGTCAGGCTTTTGCCTTCGCCGGTGGCCATCTCGGCCAGGTAGCCGCGGTAAAGGGCCAGGGCCCCCATGACCTGAACCGGATAGGGCCGCAGGCCCAGGGTGCGGTGCGCCGTCTCCACCAGGAGCGCTAATGCTTCGGGCACATGCTCCTCATATCCCGGCGCCTGCCGGTAAAAATGGGCCTGCAGCGCGCCCAGACGCTCCCGCATACGGCGCTCGGAAACGTGACGCAGCGTCGCGGCCTCATCGACGATCGCAGCGGCTTCGGCTGCCAGATGGCGGCTCCGGCCCTTTTGCCGCTGATAACCGCCCACCAGGGAATAGACCACACGGTCCAGCCCCTGATGCAATTTATCCGGCATGACGATCCGGGTACGGCGGTATTCCTGGGAGGGCAGATTCAAATCTGGTACCTTTTCTGTAATATTTGCCTGATTTTATGGCCCCACTGGAGCAGGAGCGGTTTCGGGTTCAGGGTGAAGCGCAGCTTGCCTGCGCGGCCGTGCAGCAGAGCGGCCCCGGCGGTGGACTCGAGGGTGGCATGGATCTGAAAAAACGGCTCGACGGTTTGCAGGCCGGTCTCATCGGTCGTCGCCACGGGCACTTCGCCCCCGGCCAGCCAGCCCAGGGCGGCCGACGGCAGTTTTTCCTGCTGAAACGGAATGAACATCAGTTTGGTCGTGGTCAGGTTCTGTCCGGCCTGGCCGAACAAGCGCACCTCGGCCTTTTGAATCCGGCCGCCGAACAGCTCCGCGGCCTCGTCCTGGGAAACCACCGCCAGAAATCGAAACGCGGCTGGATCCAAAATGGTTCCGATCACGGTTCCCCGGGACAGCCAGGCACCGGCCATGTCCTGAACCTCGGGCGCCACCCAGATCCCGGCCTGTCTGGCCCGGATCACCAGGTCCGCCTGCTGTTTTTTCAGGTCCGTCAGTTTAGCCACAATCGTCTCCAGGCGCTTGCGAATCGGCTGCAGATCGGCCTTTTGCTGGCGCAGGGCCTTGCGGTACATGGCCACGCTCTCCGCGTGCTGAGCTTCAACAGCTGCAATTTCAAGCTCCAGTTCGCGGTCCGACAGCTCAACCAAAGGGGTGCCCTCCTGCACCAGCCGGCCGGAGGCCACCAGGACGCTTCTCAAATAACCGGGGGCGTCGTTGACGATCCGGGCATAGCTGACGGCCTCCAGCACGCCGGGGGCCCGAAATCGATTGGGAAACGGCACAATCGCCAGCACCGTCGTCAAGGCGACCAAAAAACAGACAACAACAGATACGGCCCGCAGCCGGGTGTGGGCCAGGCGCGGGCTGGACGCCAGATATTTAATGAGCTTGTACACGGGCACCACCACCCAGGAAATCACGCAGACCATTGCCATCAACAGCCCGGCCAGCAGGAATTTATCGGCCACGAACAAAATGATGCCGGTAAATACCACCACCCGGTAGATGCCGGCCAAAATCCCGAAAACCGTCAGCCAGCCGGCTTCTTTGAGGCTTTCGGTCGGGCTGTTGGAATCCTTGTAACCGAACAGGTAGCGCTCCGCCAGGTGGCGCAGGTGGCCCTTGGCGCGGGTGTGCAGGTTGGGGATGTCCAGCAGATCGGAAAGGATGTAATAGCCGTCAAAGCGCAGCAGGGGGTTGGCATTGAACAAAACCGTCGACACCGAGGCGATGAACATGATGTTGTAGGCCAGGCTGTGGAGGGTGCCCGGACCGGTGTAGGCCCACACGAAGGCGGCCAGGGCGGCCACGAAAACCTCGACGATCATACCGGCGCCGCCCACCAGCGCGCGCTGCCAGCGGCTGCGAAACGACCAGCTGGACGTGGCGTCCATGTAGGGCAGGGGCGTGAAGACCAGCAGCATCACCCCCATGGTGTGGACTTCGCCCCCGAAGCGCCGGCAAAGCGCGGCATGGCCGAATTCATGCAGGGTTTTGATGATGACCAGCCCGGCGTACAGCAAAAACAGATTGTCGGGGGCCAAAATGCCCTGGACCTGGTCCGCCACCTGGTCGAAGCGATCGATCACCAGCTTGCCCGCGGCCGCCACCACCAGCAGCCAGGCGATCAGCCCCAGGGGTGAAAAAATCAGTTTGAACAGCGGCAGCAAGCGGCGCAAAAAATGATCCGGGTCAATCAGGGGTATGCGCACGAACATGATGCTGAGCAGCTTGGACTTAATTTCACGCTGCCGCCGCCGTCGGTAGCGCTCAAAAAGCTTGGCGCTGTCGGCCGGCACTTCAAAATACAGCAAATTGGCGAAATAAAGCTGGGTCAGCAGCTGGATAACATCCTCCTGGCCGGGCGCCTCGTCCGGCCGGCGCTGCAGGCACTCCAGCCAGACTTCCTCCACGGTGCGCCGCGGCCCCAGTCGGATGACGAAATCATGGGCTTCGGGACGCAGTCTGAAAAACTGGTTGTTGAACGGGTCGCTCAATATGTACCAGATCTCGCCGCGAAAAAGCTGCTTGCGCACCTCGACGGTGGGGCGCAGGCTGACCCGCAGTCCGGCCACCCGGTGCCATGATTCACTGAATGTTCGACCTTCTTTGGGCATATTACCACCACAGAAACAGGCGCAAAAAGTCAATCGTCCGGTGCGTCAGGATCCACAGGATCCTGCGCTGGCCGACGTTTATTTTGGCCACCCCGCTCATTCCGGGCCGCCACCAGGAGGAAATGTTTTCGGAAAAACCGGCCCGCACCACAAACACGTTGCCCTCCTCGTCGGCCGCCGCCACCGGATCGATGCGCTCCACCACAATCGGAAATTTCAGATCGGGTCGGCTGACGAAAGCGATTTCACCGGTCAGACGATCGCTGACCTCGTGAACGTCGCGCTGGTCAACCTTCAACTCGGCGTACATCTTCTCGAGCCGGGCCACTTTGAACAAAATATCGCCCTTGCGGACCGGCGCGCCCAGCAGTTCCTCCAGATCGCCTTCCACCACGATCCCGGCAAACGGCGCCTTAACCCGGGCATGTTCAATGTGATAGCGCACCAGGTCAAAGCGTGCCCGCGCCTGGGCCTCCAGGGCCAGGGCGATCTGCATGTCGGCCAGCGCTTTCTGGGAACGGGCCTTTTCGGCCTCGCGCTGGTACCGATTGCGGTTGGCCAGGGCATTGGATTCCTCCAGCAGAAGCTCGCGCGTGTCCAGCGTCAGCAGCGGCGCCTGGTCCGCCACCCGGTCGCCCACCTCCACGTGGACGTCCTGAATGTAACCGTCAAAAGGGGCCGGCAAAAAGGCCAGGTCATCGGTTTTGAGCATGAACGGCGCTTCGACCCGGTACTGCCACTTGCCGAAAATCACAAAAAGCAGAGCGGCCGAAATCAACACCGTCAACAGCTTGGCGAAGGTGTGCTCGACCCCGAAGACTTTGGCCAGCGCTTCTTTGAAAGCGGTTGCCAGCCGGGCGCCGAACCAGCGGTCGTGGCGCTTTAGATCGCCCAGCCGCCGACCGGCCTGGTCGCAAATGACCCGCAGCCCACGGGCGTCTTCTTCCGAGAAGGGTTCCAAAGACCGCTCGCAGGTCAACACGCCGACCGGCGCGTCATCCAGCCGGATAGGCACCGAAACCATGTAGGACACGCGCTGTTCCCGGGCAAAGGCCTCGTGGTCGCGAGCCACAAAAAAAGTGTCCGGCGGAGACGGCCACAGGATCTCTTCGTCCTGGTCAAAGGCTTCCTCCATGGCGGCCTCCAGGGTTTGAACCGCATCCATCTTCTTTTCGAAGCGCTCCATGTGGCTAATGGCCTGCACGCGCAAATAGGCGCCCTTGAGCCATCCCAGGCTGACCCGCTCGCAATTGTAGCGCGCGGCCAGCTCGTTGCAAAATATCATGGCCGCCCCGACATACCGTCGTTCGTCATTGAGCAGGACCATCAGATCCAGGGCTTCGGAAAAATGGGCCACATCCAGTTTGGCCTGATCCACCAGCCGGGCCAGCTGATATACCATGGGGGTGTCGATCACCAGCAGCAGCCGCATGGCGGCCTCCTCGGTGCTCAACTCCGATTTGTCACTCAGCCGCAGAACCATCACGCTGAGGCGGTCTTCCTCCTCCAATTTGAGGCGCGCACCGAGCAGGGCACCGGTCCCGCGGACGTCATCCTGCGCATCGGCGTCCAGCCAGGCATAGCCTTTGTGCGCGGATGTTTCCGCGATGTCTTCGACGAGGGATTTGATTTGAGCAGACCGGATTAAGCCGCTGTCTTCGGCCGGCCAGACGATCAGGTTTTTCCAGGAGTCCGCCTTCGGCCCTTTGACGAGCAGCAACCCGGTTTTAGCTCCCGTCACCCGGGTGGCCCATTCCAGAAAGGCAGGCCAGAATTCGGCAGGCGGACCGTCGAAGCGTTTGATCTGGTCCAGGTTTTCGGCGATTCCGGCAAGGGGAATATTATGTTCTTCCTCGGTGTATGCCATCGTTCACCAATTAACAGGTTAAGGATTCGATGATGCGTCCAGGATGCCAATCTATGGTGAAATAAAAAAAAATCAAATCGAAAAATGAAACCTGCAAATTTGGCATGACACTTTAGGCGCTTAAAGGTACAAATGATCTAAAATTCAAAATGACTAAAATGATCTAAAATTGTGGAATCCTGTCGAACTAAATTAATATGATAGAGCGACACGCGGCGCAAGCGCCTGCGCTGCGCGAGCGAAACCACAAATTTTCAATTTTCAATCTTCAATCTTCATTTCCGGCTTCGCCGGGTTGGGGAGACTCGGCTGTCTAATCAATTTATATCGGCCAGGTGATGTGTAAATCAAATTGATACCACATGGGCTTCCGGGGACACTCCCGGGACTGCTTTACTTACCGATGCTTGAGTCTAATTAATTGGAAATACATATAATATTAATTCTTGATCGATAAAAGATATTCTCTTGTCCTTTGGCATTGAATTTGAATTATAAATCTGAAACACCCTTAATATAATAAACTTGTAATATTAGGAGATAATCTGATAAGTTATCAACACCCGGTGCGTCCGTTTCACGGCACGATCTAACCATCTCCCACTATTTCTGAGATTGGTTCTTTACTACTCTCCGTTCTAATCCTGCACTCGACGATTCTGCGTGATAACCCGACTGCTAAACCGGTGTTCATGGTCAAAATGAGGAGGTCGCCATGGAGACATCGGAGTTGCTCATATTTGGAAAAGACAATATTGAAGGACAGAATCTCAAGGACCGTTTTGGCGGCAATGGCCTCCGAGTCATTGCAACCCGGAATCAAAATGAAGCGTTCCAACTCGTTAAGAATCAGCCTCCGGTCGCTGTGATCATTACATCCCTGGCCGATGATGTTAAAGAAGGCCTGCAGTCCGTCCGGCAGATTCGCCGGATCGACGGCTCCCTGCCCATTATCATGATCTCGCAATACAGCACGGCGGATCGCGTTATCTCCGCTTTCAGGGCCGGAGTTACTGATTATTTCAACGTGCCGTTCCGAAGCACCGAAGTGATGGAGCGAATTCGCAGATGTCTGAACGGCCAGGCGCCTCCCATCGCCGGTGCGGCCAAAGATAATGGCGCAGCCTGCCGCAACAACCGCAAGATGATCGGCGACAGCCAACCCATGCAGGAAATTCGAAGCTATCTGCAAAAGGTTGCCGTAACCGATTCCACCGTTTTGCTGACCGGTGAGACCGGCACCGGCAAAGAACTGGCGGCCGATATGATCCATCGTTGCAGTTTAAGGCACGCCAAGCCATTGATTTCGATAAATTGTGCCGCCTTGCCCGAAACCCTGGTTGAAAGCGAATTGTTCGGCTACGACCGGGGAGCATTCACGGGAGCCCAAGACACCAGACCGGGCAAATTTGAACAAGCGGGCGGCGGCAGCGTGTTTCTGGATGAGATCGGCGATATGAGCGCTTTCACCCAGGCCAAGATTCTTCGGATAATTGAGAATAAGATGATCATCCGGTTAGGTGGCAAAAAAAATATTCCTTTGGAAATGAGAGTTATCGCCGCCACCAACAAAGAACCGGAGCATCTGGTTTCCGATGGAAAATTCCGGGAAGACCTATTTTACCGGCTCAATGTGGTGCGTGTGCATCTCCCGCCACTACGCGAGCGCAAGGAGGATATACCCGATCTCATCGCCGCGGCCGTCACCCGGCTGAATCGACAAACCGGTCACGAAGTTCAGGGTCTGACCGACGAAGCCCTGACCTGCCTGATGCGCTATGATTGGCCCGGGAATGTTCGCGAGTTGATGAACCTGCTGGAGGCCGTCTTTGTCATTCCGCCGCGCAGTAAAATTGGCTTTTCACATTTGCCCCGGCAATTTCAGGATAGAATGAAGTCAAAAAAGACAACGGCCGGGGATGAGCGCAATCACATCATAGCGGCATTGAATTCGACCAAGTGGAATAAAGCCAAAGCCGCTAGCCGGCTCAACTGGTCTCGCATGACCCTCTATCGCAAGATCGAAAAATACAACATCGTCGAAAAGCGCAACCCACCGCGATAGCAGACAGCTCATAGCTCATAGCTGATAGCTGATAGCTGATAGCTCATAGTTCATAGTTCATAGCGAATAGGCTGGAAGGCTGGGAAGCCCGAATGCTGGAAAGCTGGGAAGCATCGGGCGAAGCCCCGCTCCCTCTCACCTTCTCAACTTCTCACCCTCTCACCTTCTTAACTTCTGCCCCTCACCCTCTCACCTTCTCACCTTCTCACCTTCTCAACTTCTGCCCCTCACCCCCTCACCTTCTCACCTTCTCACCTTCTCACCTTCTCAACTTCTGCCCCTCACCCCCTCACCTTCTCACCCTCTCACCTTCTCACCTTCTCAACTTCTGCCCCTCACCCCCTCACCTTCTCACCTTCTCACCTTCTCACCTTCTCACCTTCTTACCCCGCCTCCCCGCCTCCCA
>Ga0209146_1000025_pt1 | contig 54475 bp, 47 predicted proteins | sample WorMetLIZAISLAND_2_FD_187402 | JGI IMG/M metagenome (GOLD analysis project Ga0209146, IMG submission 187402) | Marine gutless worms symbiont microbial communities from Max Planck institute for Marine Microbiology, Germany - Olavius geniculatus... | ecosystem: Host-associated > Annelida >...
TATTTAATAATATCAGTTGATTAAAATAAATTGTGGCAGGTAATCTTGGGATCGCTGAATACAGTGATATGATTTTTTTGCTTCAGTGGGAGAGAAGTCGAATATAACTGACCAGTGCCTCGACATCACTCTGACTGAGTATGCCGCGCCACGCCGGCATATACTTCCCCTTGCCATCAAGAATGTTTTTAACCAGATCCACATTGCTGAGGCGGTTGGTCTCATTTGAATTGGTAAGATCTATCGGTATGATTCCAATGAGTTTCGTCATGATTCCATCGCCCTCACCATCTAGGCCGTGACAGACCTGGCAATACTGCTGATAGCGTCGCAAACCGACCTCAGGGTCTCCCATCAGATCATGCTTGGTGTTGCCTAAAAAGCGAAGATATGCAATCAATGACTTAAGCTGAGACTCACTGAAGATATCCTTCCATTCCGGCATGGAATCGCTAAGCAGGTTGTGACGGTCACGACCCGTTATGGTCTGCCGGCCTTTCCCGGAGATGACTCTTTTGAGGAAGGTGTCACTTCTCGCGCGCACGGTAGTGGTCAGATTCACCTCACTGATCTCCATCGCTTTTGCAAGGGGACCATCCCCTTTTCCCCTGATTCCATGACATAACTGGCAGTAAGAAACATACAGCCCTCTGCCTTCATAGGCAGATAGAGGGTTGGCCGACTCTGCATTGGGGGTCACTGCAAAAAGGGTCAGCACTAACACGGGAAGGACGATCAATTTCATGATAATTCTCCTATTTTATAGATGCATTTCAAGGCATTTTGCAGCTATCATAGGTTCATACAAGTTCAGCAGATGTCTTCGCTCGGGATTCAATCGTTTTGTTGTTTTTACGAATTGCATCATCTAAGGCGGTTTGCCCCCCATCTCCAATCGCGCATCGATTTATATCTACACCGCGCAAGATTAAAATTTCAGCTGTATTCTCATAGCTTTGAGGATCCCGAGTGCCGGATGTTGAAACACCTTGGGCGACCGCATGAAGAGCCCAAGCATGTTAGATACCAACAGATGCCCTAAGCCGCAGTGTTAGCATCATCCAACACCTTGCGGACCATCTGAGCCAGTTCGGATCTAATAATCGGTTTCATCAATAGACCTTTTATGCTCGTTTCCCAGGTTTTATCTTCAGCGATTTGATGGCTGAATCCGGTACAGAGTATAACGGGAACATCTTTGCGTATTGCAATGACCTCTCTGGCAAGCCGGTCACCGGTCATCTGAGGCATGGTCATATCGGTGATCACCAGATCAAATTGGTCTGATTGCGCTCTGAATAATTTCAGTGCTTCCAGGCTGCTCGTTCTTGTTTCGACCTGATACCCGAGACTTTCCAGCATTAGCTCCCCAATTTCAACAAGATTGGGCTCATCATCGATAAAAAGTATGCGCTCTTCGCCGCGGGGATTGATCTCTTCCAATTCAGTGTCCGATTCATGGGTGCTTTCAATCACTGGGAAGTAGATATTGAAATTCGTTCCTTTTCCGGGTTCGCTGTAGGCATAAACCGCTCCCCCGCAGCTTTTGACGATTCCATGGACTACGGCTAATCCCATACCAGTGCCCTCGCCCCTCTCTTTTGTCGTAAAGAAAGGGTCAAATATTCTTTCCAGCACCTCGGGCGACATACCCTCTCCGGTATCACCCACGGTGAGATTAAGATATGAACCCGGCTTTAGATCCGGGAATTGGGGTTTGAAGTCTTCGTCGAGTTGAACATTATTAAGATTGATTCTAAGAATTCCGCCTTTCTCTCTCATGGCATATCCGGCATTTACACAAAGATTCATTAGCAGCTGATGTAATTGAGTAGGATCACCCATTACCAGGGATTCGCTCATGATATTTAGCTTAATATCAATCGTCGCGGGCAATGAGGCCCGAAGCAGCTTCATGGTCTCTTTGATAATCACCTTTACGGACACCGGCTTAAATTCCTTTTCCGCCTGGCGGCTAAAGGTAAGAATTTGCTGCACCAGTTCCTTGGCGCGATTTCCAGCCTGCATGATGCTGTCCAAATAGCCTGATATCGTTTTTTCGTTACCAATACTGAGTGTAGACAGCTCAGCATATCCGATGATCGCGGATAGGATATTATTGAAATCATGGGCGATGCCTCCGGCGAGGGTTCCAATCGCCTCCATTTTCTGAGCCTGAACGAGCCTTTTTTGAAGTTTTTCCCGCTCTTCCTGGGTTTTTATGCGCTGCGTGATATCATGGGCGATTCCCTCGACCGACAATACCTGGCCCTCGCTGTTTGATATCGGTTCTTCCGTAATCTCCAATCGATGAACGCTGCCATTTTTATGGTAAATCTCGATTTCATAAGGCGGTTGTCTCATCCCGCTTCGGCTTTGTTCAGCGTAGTGCACAACATCTTTGTTAATGCCGCATGCCGTTAAATATTCTCCAAAATGAATTTTAAATTCTTCCGGTGTATAGCCGAGAACGTTCGTTATTGAAGGGCTGATGTAGCTGAATAAACCCGAACTATCGTGGGTATAAAAGAAGTAATTGCCCCTCAGAGCCTCGATCAATCTTCGATATTTTTGCTCACTGACTGCTAGCCTATCCTTCTCTTTTTCAAGCTCGCGAACTTTAGCATCGAGTTTTTTAGCAATTACTTTTGAATAGTCTTTTTGCAGTTCAAGCTCATTATCCCGGGGTATATGTGACAGAATCCGATCGGGTGCTGCTGTATTTTTCAGTACGGTATGGATCTCCCTTAAAAACAGGTGAATTTCCATCGGCTTTATTACAAATTTGGCAGCACCAAGATCCATCGCCAGTTTTTCATTCTGTGGATCAGTGTAAGTCGCGGTATAGAAAATAAATGGAATATCATGAAGCTGATCATTGGCCTTGACGGCCTGGCACAGGGCGTATCCATCCATTTCCGGCATGAGTATGTCCGATATGATCAGATCCGGCGGCGCGAGGACGGCGCGTTCGAACGCGAGTTTTCCATTCTCGGCACTTTCCACTTCAAAGCCATTTGCATTCAGCGCCGATTCAAGTAGAATCCGTGAATTTTCATCATCTTCAACAATAAGAATTTTCATGAGGCTTCTCCTAGAACTCCTCGGATATGGTCTATGATGGCCAATGGATCAGTGGGCTTTTCAATGTAGCTGGCACAGCCTCCATCCAGTAAAACCTCCCGATCTCCCGCCATGGCGTAGGAGTTTACTGCAATGATTGGGATGCTGGGGCCGATTTCGGAAGTCCGAATCATCTTCAAGACTTCGGTTCCCATAACATCGGGCAATTGAATATCAAGAATGCTGAAGTCCGGTCGCTCCTCTAAGGTGAAGGTAATACCCATCTATCCGGTTTCACTTTATATGGCTTGCTAAAGGTTGGCTTCCAGAAAAAAGTGATCGACTTCATGTTTCAGCCGGATTGATTACCGAGCAGTGTCCATGTTGAGATACAACAGTCGGCCATGCCCGGGTCGATGATTTGAGCCATAGTGCCAGTTATCGCATCGCTTAATAGCATATTGTGGCAATTGGGTGTGCAACAGTCGTTAATCTAATCATGAGAGTGTGAGCAACGTGCAGAGAGTAAATTATTAATATCACATAGATTTATGGGAGTCAAATATTAGAAGGACTACGAATTCTAGTCGATTTTTTCCATCATCACGTAACGGCCCTCTTTCGGGCGCTTGATTGCTCCCCGTAATTTATCACCTACAAACCAGCAAGTGACCTCACCAAAATCGATCTGAAAGAGTTTTGCAAACCATCCGATTCGAAGTTTGAAAGAGAGTTTGCCGTCTTCAATCTTGGCCGGCAATTCAGTAAACCCCGGTTTGTCGAAACCCCAAACTTCCTGTTTGCCCCAGCCTCCGACGACGCGTGCTGCGCCGCTCTCATCAATAGACTTGACCGCTAGAGATATACACAACATTCCGTCTACTCTGCCGTTACCCCAGATCCCTGAGAAGCGGGCCATCTCTGCCGGTACGGATTCTCCTGGGGGATCAATCACCAGATCGTCCGGAAGGGGTGCATCGCAGATCGGTCCAACATCATTTTGCACGGTGGCCGGTATGTCTCGGTCGCAAAACGGACGAATCGCTTCAGCACCCAAAATCAGTGATTCAGGATCATAGTGATTGCCGTCGGCAAACCGGAAAGCCGAAATGCCGCTGGGCAATAACACAACGAGGTTTCCACCGTAACCACCCATATAGGGTATTTGAAAGAAGCAGCCGTTTTGGGTACGATAGGGTGCCGACCAGAAGGACATGTTGTACCACCCATAGCCGTAGCCATTGTGCCGGCCAGTCGGAAATCCACTTTTTCCCGTTTTGTAAAGGGCTTGAGCCAGTTTGGCCTTACTCAAGAGTTGTTTACCCCGGTGCTCGCCCCCATTTTGCAGCAGTATAGTGATTTTTGCTATATCATCAGGTGTCGGATAGAATCCCGCCAAAAAATGCGGAATTCCTCGGCTGCCATCCGGTTCTTGGGTATGCCTTAGCGGTGCATGGAGGATACCGATCGGAATAAACACTTCTTCAATTACCATGTCCCACAAATTGGAACGGGGGCCTTCTTGACTCTTCAGGTAACTGTCCATCGCTGCGGCCAGCACAAACGTATGGGTTGAATTGTAGCGCAGCACCTCGCCGGGACCCCAGGGATAATTTCCGAATTCAAAACCGATTTTCAGTTTGTCCCGGGCTGTCATTTCCCTGGCCCATTCCAACATTCTTTCATTATTTTCGTCTACATAAATTTTATTGGGTTCGCGATTGGGCCAATTGTCCCCAATGCCCGTCACCATATTTAGACAGTCATTAAATGTAACCTCATCCCAACCGTCATGAGCAGCTGTTACGGAGACGTAATCTTTTATTTTAAGATCAAACACCTCATCTCCGTATTTTTGGGCCAATCGCAATATCGCAATTGCAGCCCCCGTTGATTTCGTTACAGAAAACACGCTGTTTCGCATATAGCGCGGGTACGGATAGGCGCCATAGCGGGTGGCGCAGGGCTGCAGGTAAATGATATCATCGACAATCAAGCCCGTTGCACTAATATCCTGAGAATCCACGACACCATTGAAGTTTTCCAGCAACTCGGGATCAGCCAATTTTTGCAGCTCTGACCAAGGCCGTATTGGCGTCCGAAACGCTATCTCCTGGTCAAAGCGGGCAATTACATCCTCATGTCCGGCAATCGGTTCGGGGGTATAGGTCATGGGTAATTGTCCCCGAAAATCGAACCTGCGCCACGATATTTCCTGGACAATTTGAATTCTCAAGTTGGTAACCCGGGTGTCATCATAGAGAAAGGTTGCGAGGCCGTTGTGAGTTTCGTATGAATACACACTGACTAAAACAAAGGGAAAAGATGCGCGGGACATTCCATTATCATCGGGCTCATACCACACTTTTCCCGGAGAAAGAATCAAATTCCAGGAACTGCGTGAATTACCGTCTGCCGGATGAATAATATTGCGCTCAACAGGAACCAAGTGACCTTTGTGCGAAAAAAACTGCACGGAAAATCCCGGAAAATAACGGGGGGCCGACCGGATCAGACGGTGTTTCCATATATCGGTCTGCATCTGTGTTTCGGGAACATTCAGAGTCCCCGCCAATTCGGACAACGCTGGTTTCCAATCGCCGATCGGCATAAAATACGCATTATGAACAGGACGGCTTCCGCTGTCACTTTGCGACGTCAATTCTTCGAATGTCAGGCGATCTCTTGGTTCTGCTTGTGGTGGTGTTGGGGGCGTCTTGTGGAGCGAGGTACAGCCATTCAAACCAATTAGACATAATATGAGCAGTGTTTTAAGAATCTTTGAATAGCTTTTCATGGGAAATCTTCTTATGTGCACATTTTTTGAGAAAAGAAGTTGAAGATCGCCAACGATTCCTGCGATAAACAGCCACATCAGAAAATTTTCATTATTCCAACAAAAGTACGAGGCTATTTCAGATTTAAAGGCGGCTATTTTATCGGCAAAAATTCGATGTATATGGCTCCAATCCCTTCGGATGAGTTTTTGTTTTTCTCAAAGCATGATAAAAAGCCAAAACCGATCAAGGGATTGGATGGGATGTATTCGCTGAAGCGGCTGTCTGAGCTGCATTGAAGATTGCGTTGCATACCAAGTCGCCCCGCTACTGCATTGAAGAAATTAAATAAATAAGATTCTGCATTAAACGGCATAAGCAGATACAGATCTTGTTCTTAGCCGATCCAGTTTGAAGCCATAATCGAAGTTTGGGTTACGATATCTTTTTGTCCTTCTTGAAAAGAACGACCCCCTCCGCACTTGCCAGTTTGACCATTGCATCGGTATAACCGCTCTTGCTGAATAAACAAAAATGCTGCGCGCGGTTTTCATTTCCCCAATTTACATTTTTGGCTTTATCTTTTAGTGCTGCATAGATATTAGTACCGACGGGTTTATTGCTCCATTTGACCTCGCCAAAGAGAATCGCGTTTGCCTCTGAACCGACCGCCACCAAATCGATCTCCTCGTTTCTTTCCCACCACTTTCCAATTCTGGTAAACGGAAAAAAGACTTCCATACTATTCCATAGAACATCTTTGGCAATTTTTTCATAGACGAAAGATAGATGTTGATCGAACCTTAACTTTATGCGATCAAGAACCATATCGGTTTTTCCCATCTCAAGTTCACCACGTACCGTAAATACAAATTTGAACCAGAATTGAAAAAATTCTTCGGTAATTCGATAAAGTCCCTTCTTGCTCTTCAGCGGTTTCTCCACGGTCACCGGCAACTCTCTTTCAACAATTTTTAAATCTGATAATACGGCCAGATATTTATTGGCAGTTGGCTGTCTCATTCCGGTGGCATTAACGATTTCCGACAGTTTTCTTTTCCCCAGTGATATCGCCTGGAGTAGCGCAAAATAATAGCGCGGCTCTCTCAGTTCCTCACGCAGGATAAATTCGACTTCATCATAGAGCATTTGTCCCTTTTTCAAGACGTTTTGCTCAAGATTTCCCCAAAAATCTAGTTTAGGACTAAATTGAAGCCAATAGGCAGGTATCCCGCCGGCTACAGCGTAGTGAGACAGTTTGTCTGCAAAGGATTTGCTTTTACGGAAATCGCTGACAGCTGCGAAGGTCATCGGATCGATCCTCCATTGACCAGACCTCCGGCCATACAGAGGAGAACGGTAACCCAGTACTTCGTTTTCCATCATGCTCATGCTTGAACCGAATATGATCAAAAATATTCGACTATCGTGCCAATATTCGTCCCAAGCCTTCTGAAAAAGGCTTGTTATTGCAGGGTTGGAAAACATCAGATAAGGAAACTCATCAATCGCCAGTATAAAACGTTTTTTTTTCGTTTTGATGTATTGAAAGCTTTCCTCCCAATTTGAGAAGCCTCTAGTTTCTAACAATGGTTCATCGAAGAACTGCCCGATAGATTGTGAGAAGCGGCTCAGCTGCTCCTTTTCACTGGTGCTTTCGGATAAAAAATAGACATGGGGTTTATTACGGACAAACTGCTTTACAAGTTCTGTTTTGCCGACTCGCCGTTTGCCCCACAGAATAATAAACTGTGAGTTTTTCTCTTGGTATTTCCTTTCCAGAAAAGACAACTCTTCTTCCCGATTGATGAATTTCATAATATCCCCTTAATATACTTAAGAGTATTATACTCATAAGTATATAAATGTAAAGATATTTTTTGTATTACATAAGCAATTGAAATTAAAATAATTATACTTAGTAAGAGGTGGCGGACCTATTTTGGTTACCGGTCGTCGCTTGGGATTTCAAAATGGGAAGGCAATCGCTATGGATTGCTCTTAAAATTTTTTGATCCCAGAGAGATTCGAATCACACTTGGGAAGCGGAACGTCAGAGCCACTGGTGGTTATATCGGCCTCTCCAGAAATGAAAAAGGCAACCCAATCCGATTGCCTTTGATAATTGGTGATCCCAGTAGTAAAAAAGGAAAAAAAAGAAAATAAAAGGGACAATAAAAGGGACAGGTAAATTATTATTGACATTGTTTTTTATCTAATATAAAGATTGAACGAATCGTAAAAATACTATCAAACAAAGGATCTAATAAAATGCCAAGAACATCGAGATTGATCGTAGCCAATGAGAAGGCCGTCTATCATGTTATGTCCCGGACAGCGCTCGATGGCTTTCCTCTGCGAGATATTGAAAAGGATTTCATGCTTGATTTGATCAGACGGTTTTCAGCACTGTATTTTACCGAAATCTTAGGGTTTTGTCTGATGGGAAATCATTTTCATTTGCTGGTGAAGATGATTCCAGAAAGTGATTTTACGGATGACGATATTCAAAAGCGGTTTGCAGCATTTTATGGTGAGAGCCGGGAATTTGTCGAAGGCCAGATTCCCTACTGGCGTGAAAAGTTGTCAAGCCTTTCCGAATTCATGAGAGAAATCAAGGTCGGCTTCGCTCGCTACTACAACCGGCGTCATCACCGCAGGGGTTATTTTTGGGGAGATCGATTCAAAAGCGTGATTGTCGATAAGGGCGAAACACTGGTCAATTGCCTGGCTTATATTGACCTGAATCCTTTGCGCGCAGGTCTTGTTCAAAGACCTGAGGAATATCGCTGGAATTCGCTTGGATATCATATCCAGACGGAAAACCAAGATCAGTTCCTGAGCACCGACTTCGGCCTCAAAGAGTTCAATGTTAAAAGCGAAAAAGAGCGGATCAGACGATACCGGCGTTATGTATATGAAGCCGGGGTGCTGGACCGCTCCGATAAGATGCAAGCTTGGGTTATCGATGAAAAAATTGTCGCAAAAGAACGGAAAAAGGAATTTGAGATCAGCCGGGTCGATCGATTCAGATACCGCACGCGCTATTTTACGGATTCGGGCATCATCGGATCAAAGGAGTTTGTGTCTGAACATTACCAGCGATTTAAGCATCTTTTTTATTCAAAACACGAAAAAAAGCCCAAAGCGATCAAAGGGTTGGATGGGATGTATTCGCTAAAGCGGCTGTCGGAAGTTATTTAAGAATAAAATCATTTCTATCGGGGGGCGGATTATTTGCTAATAGGTGGGAAAGATTATCCCGTAATTTGCAGAAACTAACCTTTTGTGTTATTTATTTTAATCCAGATGGATAGCAGACCAAAATGAAAGCATATATTATGAATCAAATATTAACCATTGCTGAAATCGAAGCCAAATTTAAATCGGAATGGGTATTAGTTGAAGACCCGCAAACGAACGAAGCTCTTGAAGTGCTTAACGGAAAAGTCCGCTATCACAGCGGAGATCGGGATGAGGTCTATCGTAAGGCCGTCAAACTCCGTCCTAAACGCTTTGCCATGATCTACACGGGAACGATACCTGAAGATACGGCTGTTGTACTATGAGCTTTCCATTTGATCCACAGCGGGGTCTTGTTACCGTCAGCGCCGAGCTATTTGGACCCTCTGGAAGCGCTATTTTGCGTTTGGCGCTCGATACGGGGGCAACCAGTACTTTGATCAATGTCGGTATGATAGTATCTATTGGATATGATCCAGCTCTCGTTTCAGAGCGATTACAGGTTACCACGGGAAGTGGAGTCGAGTTTGCTCCAATTGTCAAAATAGGTAATTTAGAGCTTTGAGTCGAGAGCAAAAGAATTTTCCCGTCCTATGCCATACACTTCCACCAAGCGCTGGCGTTGACGGACTTTTAGGCTTTGACTTTCTTAGAAAGCAAGTTCTGCTTATAGATTTCCGGGAAGGTAAACTATCTCTCAAATAACCTTGTCGATGTGCGGCGAGTTTATGCTCAAGTTTTTTTCTTTTCAAAAAACAGTCCCCCCAAGTCTAAATACTTCATAACCGTCATTACTCAAAACTAGACCTCATCTAAAATTGCTGGTCAAATTCAAATCTGATTTGAACTTTGACGATTTTCGCTGGATTCCAATCCGAATTATCCAGCGTGACATGCGGGGTGTCCCAAGCTAATCTCAAAAAAAGAGCCTCTGACTTGAGGCGCTCTTTTGGGTGGCGCGCCGAGCCGAAGGTTGGAGTGGAGTTTATGGTTACTATGGAGAAGCCCGCCTTCGCCCTGACGGGCTTGGTCGCGGCAGCCTCCGCTTGTCGCTGCGCTCCAAATGAAGGCTGGTGATCCCATGCGGATCCGAACCCCAGTTATCCCTCATGTTAAGCAGGATGTCCTGATCCTTTCCAAATAAAAAGAGCCCCACAGGTGAGACTCTTCATTTTTGCTGGTGATCCCAGGGGGATTCGAACCCCCGTTACCGGCGTGAGAGGCTGGCGTCCTAACCACTAGACGATGGGACCATTTTTGTATGTCAGTCCGGCATTAATACAGCAGATTTAGCCCCGATGTCAAATATTAATTAAACAGAGAGTGTAATAGGTTGTCAGTTGTGTGTTGTCCGTGGTCAGTTGTGCATCGATCCGGAGGACGCTGTAACGGTTCTACCGATTCAGGAGGAAAGCAGCCAGCCTATTAAGAGTTCGAAAAACGAAAGCAGCATCAGATCGTCAGGCCGGTTTTTTTGCCTTTGCGGAACCCAAATAACAGGTAGACGATAAACCCGATGAAGGGCACCGAGGCGATAACCCACCACAAAGCCTTTTTACCCATGGTGCCGAAATCCTTTTGGGCCACGTCCACAATGGCCCAGATGGTGCCCATGAAGAACGGCACACAGAGACCGACGAATATTAGTGCTGTCTTGATACCCATGTAAATAAATGCCTAAAATGTACTAAAATGCCTAAATTGCCTAAAGTTAATAATTAAGCCGCCGACTCGCAAATTGAACAGGCCTTTAGATTTATAAAGTGATTTGTATTTTGCAGGAACTATCTTAAAGGGCGGCTTAATTAGCTTTCCAACCGTTTGGCGATTTTCAAGACTGCTTTAACATAATATTCGCTGTGGTTGTAGCGATAAATGACTTTTTCGGCTTTTTTGCGGCTGATTCCCGGCCGCCAGCCGTGGCGTTTGAGATAATTGGCGATGCTGGCCATGGCATCGGCATGGGTCAGCAGGTCGATAGTCCCGTTGTTGTCGCCGTCTTTGCCGTAAGACAGGATGCTGGTGGGCATGAACTGCGCCAATCCCATGGCACCGGCGAAAGACCCGGGCATTTCAACGGGATCGAAACCTTCCCGATCAGCGTATTTCAAAAGCGCTTTCAACTCACCATAGGCCCACTTGGATCTTCTTTTGGCTGATTTTTCATAGCGCTTACGCGAGGTTTTCTTTTCCTTGGGGATCATTGTGAACAGATCGCTGCGCGCTTCCGAGTACATCAGGGATGCCAGGGTGGAAAGCACGTTCAACGCGGAGCGGGTTCCCAGGTTTTTTCCCAGGCTGGATTCCACCAAAAGGATAGCCGTGATGACATTTTTATCCACACCATAAGCTTTTTCAGTTTTTGCCAATTCGTCTTTGTGTTTTTCCATATATTTTCTGGCCCGGCGGATCGACCAATCATTTGAGAATTGACCGTAGTTTACCTTGGATTCGCTGTAGGTGAACAGCACGATGACACCCTTGGCTTCGAATTTCACCTGAGGCCGGGCATAGAGGCTGCTGATTCTGTTAGCATCGAAACCATCCGTTATCAGTTTCTTCTGCAGGGGGTCGAAATGATACTTCTTATCCTGAGCGGCACCGGACGTCCCTGAACATAAAAAAACAGCAATCAACAAAGCAAGCATTGTCAGCGATTTAGTTTTCGAGTTAACCCGAAGCAACATTTTGTTTTACCTCATATTTAAAATTTAGATGAGCTAGATAATAACCACGAAAATCAGAAAGGAAATATAAAAAGTACATGGTTGTGAACCAGGTTCAAAGGCTAAAAGGTTCAAGGCTTAGGGTTCAGGGTTCAAGGCTAAAAGATCTGTGTAAATCTGAGAAAATCTGTGTCCTACCAATTCATGGTTGAAATATTACAGCCGTATCGATTGCGTAGCATTTCCTTTTCAGCTTCCTGCTTGATCCCGGCCAGCCCACGTGTTACTTTTACCTTCAATTCTAACACACTTACCGGAGATACGCCATTGTGAAAAAGTCGCCAAAGACCATCTTCAGCTGCCAATCCTGCGGTTACCAGGCCCCCAAATGGATGGGCAAATGTCCGGATTGCGGCACCTGGGATTCATTTGTAGAAGAACGGCCGGCCGCCTTATCCCAACCGGGAGCCGGACGGTCCATTGCCGGGTCGAGAACCGGTCCGGTGCCGATAGATTCAATTGAATTGGAAACCGAACTGCGGCTGCAAACCGAAATCCAGGAATTCGACCGGGTGCTAGGCGGGGGTTTGGTGCCGGGCACGCTGGTACTGATCGGCGGGGATCCGGGAATCGGCAAATCTACGCTGATGCTGCAGGCCTTGCACGGTCTCGCCGTTCAGGGGCATAAAGTTCTGTACGTGTCCGGTGAGGAATCGATTCGCCAGATCCGCTTGCGCAGTAAACGGCTCAAGACGGTATCGCCCAATCTGCTGGTAGTATCGGAGGTGGAAGTCGAGGCGATTCTGTCAATGATCGACACCACCAAGCCTACGGTAATCGTGATTGACTCGATTCAAACCATGTTCAATGGTGATTTGACCTCCGCGCCGGGCAGTGTCAGCCAGGTGCGCGAATCCACCGTGCGATTGATGCTCATGGCCAAACGATCCGGGATTCCCACCCTGCTGGTCGGCCACGTCACCAAGGACGGCGCCATCGCCGGGCCCAAGCTGCTGGAGCATATGGTGGATACCGTCTTGTATTTCGAAGGGGACAGTAATCACATCTTTCGCATTTTGCGGGCGGTCAAAAACCGTTTCGGCTCAACGAATGAAATCGGCGTTTTTGAAATGAAAGACAACGGCCTGGATGAGGTCGCCAACCCCTCGGCGGTCTTTCTTTCCGAGCGTCCGGCCGGGGCGGCTGGATCAGCGGTTACGGCCAGCATGGAAGGCACCCGGCCGATTCTGGTTGAACTGCAGTCCCTGGCGAGTGCCACTAATTTCGGTACGCCGCGCCGCACCATCCTTGGCCTGGATGCCAACCGGGTGGCTCTGCTAACGGCCGTCATGGAAAAAAAGCTGGGCATGCACCTGATGGGCTATGACATATTTATGAATGTGGCCGGCGGGGTCAAAGTCGGTGAGCCGGCGGTGGACATGGCCATCGTGGCGGCGGTCGCCTCCAGTTTTTTGGACAAACCCATTGCCGACGGCACGGTTGTCCTGGGGGAGGTTGGTTTGACTGGGGAAGTGCGGGCCATCGGCCAGGTGGATACGCGGCTGTCGGAAAGCCGCAAAATGGGCTTTACCCGCTGCCTGGTGCCGGCCAGCAATCTGAAGCGTCTGCCCGAGATTCAAGACATAGACATTTTGGGCATCAAGACGGTGCCGGAGGTAGTGGAAAATCTTTTTTGAATGCGGCCTTCGACGAGCTCAGGCGAAACAAAGTCGGAATGCGGAAGTCGGAAGTATTGATCAGAGCACATATGGTAATAATTGGGACGCAGATTTTCGCGGATGAACGCAGATTGAAAGTCAGAGGGCGGAGGGCTGAGGACAGAAGACGGTTAAAGAAGGTGAGGAGTTAGGAAGGTGAGAAGGTGAGATTTATTTTAAAGTGGTCGTTGGAAATATGGATAAGAACTGAGTGCGGATGACTGAGGATAGATGATCCGTATTCGCTCTCCAAGCTTCGCTGGGCAGCCAGGAAACAGATGGTAGAGGACAGACAACAGAGAGCAGAAGGCAGGTGGCAGAGGACTGAGGGATGAGGGATGAGGGATGAGGACTGAGGTCACGGCTGAGAGGATTTGTCGTTTTTAACCGGCTTGACTTGATAAGGGTGTCGATAGTATATAATGCTGATTTCGTTGAACCGTTGGCGGTTGAATTGTTGATGAGGTTCATTTAGGTCATAATCCAAATTGCATACGAGGATGCGGATTGGAAAGGTGCGCCGCACAGCTTGCAGCGCGTAACCCGAATCGCGTAGCACAAAGCCTGAAACACGCACCGCGGAACCCGTAACCCGCGCCTTGAAACTCGAAACTCGTAACACGCAACCCGTAACCCGCACCCCGAAACTATGAAGCGCGCTGCTTCGAAGAAAAAAAATCAGTGGCAGGATCATTACACGCGCCGGGCAAAAAAAGAGCATTTCCCGGCCCGATCCGTTTACAAGCTGCAGGAGATTCAGCAGAAGCATCAGCTGATAAAAAAGGGCCACCGGGTTCTCGATCTGGGGTGCGCACCGGGATCCTGGCTGCTTTATGCCGCCAAGCTTACCGGTGACCGGGGCCGGGTTATAGGCATCGATCTGAAGCCGGTGAAAGGCCGCTTGCCGGACCATGCTGATATTATAACCGGCGACGCATTTAACCTGGATACTGAAACCCTGGGCGTCGATTTCAATGTGGTACTGAGTGATATGGCACCGGCCACCACCGGCCATAAAGCAGTGGATGGCGCCCGCTCCTACAATCTATGCGAGACTGCTCTGGGCATTGCCCAAAACGTTTTGCTGCCAGGCGGATCCTTTGTCTGCAAGATTTTCCAGGGCCCGGATTTCAATAATTTTACGGATATCGTTAAAGCCGGCTTTAAGGAGCTGAAAATATTCAAACCCCGCAGCAGCCGTAAGGCCAGCAGAGAGATATTCATTATAGGGTTGGGTTTCAAGAAAAAAGGCTAATATCTCTACATCGGTGATGTTATATTAATTCAAATATCGAAATACGAATATCGAAATACGAAACAAATTCCAATTTCAAATTTCTAAAGACCAAAATCCGTATCAAGTACCTTAGGAAATCAGTTTCGCGACAGTTTCGGTCATTAATTAATTCGGATTTAAGATTTGTTTCGGATTTCGGGTTTCGGATTTCGAATTTTCCGGACAAGTTTAAACACAGAAAACAGTAAACAGATCATGGTTCGGTTCACGTTATGTTCGGGTTGGGAGGTTTCTATGTCAGGACACAGTAAATGGTCAAGCATCAAACATAAAAAGGCCGCCACTGACGCCAAACGGGGAAAAATTTTCACCAAGCTGATCAAAGAAATTACCGTGGCTGCCCGCATGGGGGGAGGGGATGAAAGTGCCAACCCCAGATTGAGATCCGCTATTTTGGCGGCCAAAAGTGAAAACATGCCCAAGGACAACATCGAGCGGGCCATCAAAAAAGGGACCGGTGAACTCGAAGGGGTAAACTATGAAGAAAGCATCTACGAGGGCTATGGTCCCGGCGGGGCGGCCGTACTGGTTGAGTCCCTGACCGACAACAAAAACCGGACGGTGGCCGACATCCGCAGCATCTTCGGCAAAAACGGCGGCAGCCTTGGCGAAAACGGATGCGTGGCCTGGATGTTTGACAAAAAGGGCTACATTGCGGTCGAAAGTGCCAAGGTGGATGAAGAAGCCCTGATGGATGTGGCCCTTGAGGCCGGCGCCGAAGACATTAAAGAAGACGACAGTAATTTTGAGGTCATCACCGCCCCGGCTGATTTTGAGGCCGTCAAAGAGGCCATCGACAAGGCTGAAATTCCCTACCTTGTTGCCGAAGTTACCATGCTGCCGCAAAACACCACCGACCTGGCCGGCAAGGAAGCCGAGCAGATGGTCCGGCTGATGGAGTTTCTGGATGACTGCGACGATGTCCAAAAGGTTTATACCAATGCGGATATTCCGGAGGATGTCATCTCGAATATGTGAAAAACCAAAGGATTAAAGCTCGAAGCTGAATTGTGGAAGTTCGAAACTCAACACTCAATGAAAAAAGCCAACCCTGAACGGTGAGCCTTAAATCTGTGAACGCCTCAACTTATTTCAATCCGGCTTTATGAAGCCATTTTATCAATTTATCCGTATTTGCCGGATCTTTATGGGGTGAAGCCAGGGTGAAGGTATCCGACGTATAGTTTGGATCGAGCTTCAATGCCTCTGCAACTGCTTTGCCGGCGGCATCATCATTGCCTGTCGCTGCATAGCAAGCAGCCAGACATAGGTGGGAAAAAATAAAATTGGGGTTCAGTCGGATCGCTTTTCTGTACGCTTGGATCGCTTCAGCGTAATTTTCCATCAGAAAATGCGGATGTCCCAAGAAATGATAATAATAAAACGGCGCCACCGGATCGAGACGAAAAGCTTTGTCCATCAGTGAGATAGCGTCTTTATACCGGCCCGAAAAGTAAAGCACCAGGGCCAACATTGCATACGAGAGCGCATTGTTGGGATTTAGCTCCACCGACCGTTCTCCATACTCGACGGCTTTGTCATGTTGACGGCTGAAGAGATAGATTTGGCTCAGCACAATATAGGGTAAATCCAAAGACGCATCGAAGGATATTGCTTTAAGCGCCGTTTTTTCAGCTCGTTCAAAAGATTCAGTCGCCGATTTGCTCCAACCTTGATAAATATCATTCAGGTGGGCATATGCTAACATTGCATAACCCAATGAATAGTTTGGATCCAATTCTATAGCTTCCGCAAAACAGCGTTGCGCGTGGAAATTATCGCCAGCTGTCATTCGATAAAAGTACTCCATGCCCTGAAGAAATTTAAAGTATACATTTATGTTTTTAATGCGTCCGCCGTATTGATGGTGATACGTTCCAGGAATCAGTTTCACCTTAAGGGCTTCAATTAACTTTATGGTAATATCGTCCTGGACAGCGAATAAATCTTCTAAAATCCTGTCGTAGCTTTCCGCCCAAAGGTGGTGTTCAGTTTGCGCATCAATTAGCTGGGCATTGATCCGCACGCGATCGCCTGACTTCTGTACCGATCCTTCCAATACGTACTTTACCCCCAGTTCCCGGGCCACCTGCCGGACTGCGACGGCTTTGCCTTTGTATGTAAATGTCGAATTGCGAGCGATGACAAACAAATCTTTAATTTTTGAGATGCCGGTGATAATCTGCTCTGTCAGACCGTCACTGAAAAAGTCCTGGCCAACATCGCCGCTCATGTTGTCAAAGGGCAACACCGCGATTGAAGGTTTGTCAGGCAATGCGAGTTCTTCTTTTCCTAAATCAGGAACATTATCATCTGCTTTTGCCCGAACCCGGTACACCCGTACCGGTTTTTTGATGTTTTTGACCGATTGTTCGCCCATATACTCGTATTCGTAATCCAGCTTATTCTCCACATGATCATATACACTGCCGGATATGCAAATACCTCCGGCTTCTGACAAGGATTCTACCCGGGCCGCTATATTGACACCGTCGCCGTAAATTCGCCCCTCATCTGCGATTACATCTCCCAGATTGATGCCGATACGAAATTCCATTTTACGGTGGTGCGGAAGGCCGGCATTTCGTTCTGCTAGCTCGCGCTGGATTTCGTCGGCGCATTTAATCGCATCGACAACACTGATGAAATCCGCCAGAATGTTGTCGCCCGGAGCATCTACAACACGGCCACGGAATTGTTGAACGAGATCTGCTATGGCACTGCGGTATGCGGTAAGGGTGCGGACGGTTGCCTCTTCATCGTCGCCCATCAGCCGGCTGTATCCTTTGACATCAGCACTGAGAATTGCGGTCAGTTTACGTTTATAACCGTTCTCTGTCATGGGCGGACTCCTGAATTGGTTTTTTAAACGATGGTGAAGGCTTAATAACAGATGCTATGGATTTATTGATATACAATGAAGATTAGAAGGTCAAATATTAAAGCTGGAAGCTCAAAGCTCAAAGCTCAAAGCTCAAGGCTCAAGGCTCAAAGCTGAAAGCTCAAAGCTGAACGCTGAAAGCTCAAAGAAATAGGCCAATTGTATGATGGAAGGGCGCTGGGTGTAGGGTAAGGTATTGGGCTCTCGGCGTTCGGACCACGGCGTTCGGCTATTGATTTCTGCCTGCTGAATCAAAATAATTGATAGAGCGCAGCGATTCCACAAATCCGCAATCTAAAATCCAAAATATTTCTTATGTGGCCGTGCCCCAATAATTGTAGCTGGCAAATTTTGGCCCCTGGATATATTCAGTGTCCAGGGCCTGGATCTTAAACCCGCTTTGCTCTAAAAGTTTTGGAATTTTCAAATTCAACCGGCAGCCGCCGGCCCATAACTGCCAGATGGGGGTTAACCGGTCCTGCCAGCGCCTGACGCTCGGTTCCGGGGCGGCGCCGTGTTCGCAAAAAAAGAGTTGGCCGCCCGGCTTGAGTACACGGCGCATATCTTTTAAGGCGCGGAGGGTTTCCGGAATGCTGCACAGGGTATAGGTGACAACGACACTATCGGCGCTGTCGTCATCCAGCGGTATATTTTCAGCCGATGCCGGCAGAAATTCAACATCAAACGGAACACCCCGGGTGCCGGCCAGGCGCCACATTTCCTCGCTGGGATCAAGGCCCCAAACATGTCCGACCTTTTCATGATCGTAGAACGGAAGGTTCAAGCCCGAACCGATCCCGATTTCCAGCACCCGACCCTTGGCCCGGGGTACGACCTTTCGGCGCTGTTGCGCGATCAGGTCGCTGCCGCAGAGAAAATGCGCAAGCCTCGGCAGAATATATTTGGTATAAAGTCCCATTGAGAATTTAGTTTTTTAGCCACGAATGGACACGAATTATCACGAATATTCATTTAGCATTTAAAATTTTCTGACCTTCTGACCTTCCCAACATCTCACCTTCTTTTATTGTCTTCTGTCCTAAGTCCCCAGTCCTTTCCTTTTTTCCCACTTCCGCATTCCGACTTCCGAATTCCTGTTTATTCATCAATCTGCAGCACATCCGTACCGGGGGGGATATCGAAGCTGAACAATTTGTCGTCCAAATTTTCGTTGAAGCGATGGTTGAGCAGTTCGATTCGATTTTGATCACCGTAGGAATTGTAGGTAACAATTCGAATGACGGTGAACGTGTTTTTGGTTACAGACAAGTGAATATCGGTCACATCCAGGGTTTTTTCCAAGGGCTGAAGCTTGAGCTCATAAAAAAAATTATCTTTCGACTGCTCCAGCGAAATGTTGAATTTTTTTCGAATCAGTTTAATATCCGACAGAAAACTGGCACCCTTGCCATCGCTGAAAAAGGCCGGCGCACTGCCGGTCATGACCTGGTTGTCAGCAGGCCGAAAAATCCATAATTTTTTGGCGTCCGTAATAATGATCTGTTTATCCGGCCTCTCGTACTCCCATCGCATCATTCCAGGGTAGCGCACAAACACCTTGCCGGCGGCAAAATCAGTAATGTCCATCGCCTTCAAAGTCGATTCCTGGGAAAACTCGGCTTTAAAGCTTTTGTCGGTATATTGGGCTTCCATCCGATCCAGGATCTGGTTCAGCTCCAGATTCGCCTGGGTTGCCAAGGCTGTTCTCACAGAGCCCGTTGAAAACATCAAACTCAATAGAATTGCGAACACCGCTAAAAATTGGATAAATATTGCCGCAGCTTTTGATTTCATAAGAAATATATCCTTTGTCCGGAATACAGGTTGCCACATAATTTGTAAGATTAGACGGATAAGGCCGTTATAAGTCGACAACAACGAGTCTAATTCAGGAATTAAGGGATTTAGGAATTCAGGAATTGAAGGAGTTCTTCTAGTCGTGAGCTTTTTTGTCGAACGATCTCTTTCAAATATTGATATTATACTTTAATCCCACAATCCCTTAATCGCTGAATTTAGGGCGAATAGACATAGAGAATGTCCATAAAAGTTGATTCATTTATAATGTAAGTTTCGAGATCTGAATCTGGTGCTTGTAATTTGTTTTTTCCAATTTCTCCGGGTTGAAAATTTCAATTGCCGATTCTTTATTTGTCATCGAGCTTTGCATGCTTAGCGAGGGAATCGGCATTATAGCCCGCTTTTTTATAGTTGTCGAGGGCCCTTGTCTTGAGAGCCGGGTCTTTGATCTTTTCAGAATGAGTATCCGCCAACTCGGCGGCGTGACTCCACATTCCCGACTTCTCATACTCGGTTATCTGTTTGGAAACGCTGGCATGTTCTCCGGAGGTTTCCATAATCGCAGCACGGCACCACGAAATGATCTTTTTTACCTTGTGGCCGCAATGTGGGCATATCGTCAACGGCTGGTCGTGGATCTGCTGCAGTATTTCAATTCCGCTGCTGCATTTGGAGCAGGCATTTTCGAATTTTGTAGCTTGATACTCGTATATCGGCATGTGGATATTTCCATTTTGGATTTCTGATTTCGGATTTAGGATTGGTGGAATCGCTTCATGCTTGGGGCTTCGCTCTTCGAGCTACGACCCGACAGGTCGCTCTGTCCATATATTAAATCAGATATAATACCTTCAATCCAAAATCTAAAATCGTAGACAGACAGAAAACCATCGATCTAATTTCCGCAGTCCAAATTCTATAATCAATAACATTTTTGTCAAGATCCTTGTCCTGACAGGCCGGTCTTGACTATAATCGACCATCTCAGTAAAGTAAAAGATAATCTTGGTGATCTCGTCATTCGACATTCGTCATTTTTTGTAGTTTCACAAGAGCGACGGCCTCTGGCCAAAAAAACAGCCAGTCTGATCAAAGAAAAGAAACTAATGAACGTCGAACATCGAACGCCCAACATCGAACATCGAATAATGTATTCTGTCAATTTTAAAACGACTGAGTGACGTGTGGGGTCGTAGCTCGAAGACCGAAGCCCCAAGCGATTCCACTCCGCCTTTGGCGGATCATTCGTCAATCGACAATCGTCATTCGTCATTCCAATGTAGTTTCACATGAGTACTTGAAAAATCTGAGGCTCGCAGCAGGAGAACCCAAATGATTCCCGAGACCATGACACGCCAGGAGCGATTCGAAGCCGCACTGGCCCTTGAAGTGCCGGACCGAGTGCCCGTTATGCCGTTGATGACGGCGTTTGCCGTTCGCAGTCAAAACCTGACCCAGGGGGAAGGATGGCGGGACCCGGACAAGGGACATGCGGCAATGATCGACACTTTCAACGACCTGGGCGGCTTCGACAGACTGTATAAACCCAACCTTTACTGGCCCATGATCGGCGGCAGATTCTGCTCGACGCCGGTCCGGGTGCTGATTCCCGGCCGGCAGGCGCCGGAGGATGCGCTGAACCAAATCGACGAACGAGAACTGTTCAGCCGGGATGACTATGATAAAATCGCCGCATTGGGCTGGAACGGCTTCTGGGATGAGCATTATGAAAAGATGAGCAGCGGGCGCAGCCTGGAGCGTGTGGTTTACTCTCAAAATAAGCTCTTGGACCGCTACATCATGGAGGTGAATGCCTGCCACAGCCAGGATATACATCCTTTATTCGGCGCCTATGTGGATTCCATGATCATGGCCTTTTCTATGGCGCGCACCCTGACCCAGTTCACCATGGATCTTTACGAGGTCCCGCACAAGGTCAAGGCAGCCATGGGGGCCTGCTGTGATGACCTCATCCGAAACGCTCTGGATGTCATTGCGAAAACCAAAATTCCGCTGGCCTTTATTGTCCTTGAACGCGGCTCGGGATTTTATTATCGCCCTGAAATTTTTGAGCAGTTCGAATGGCCTTATCTGCAGCGCTATGTGGAGGCTTTCCTGTCCGAAGGTATCACTCCATGGTTTCATTTCGATACAGACTGGATTTTGAACCTGCCGTATTTGCGGCAGTTGCCTAAAGGCAAATGTGTCTGCGACCTGGACAGCACCACCGATATCTTTAAAGCCAAGGAAATCCTGGACGGGCACATGTGCATCAGCGGCGATGTTCCGGCTGCCCTGCTCACCCTCGGAACCCCCGATGAAGTCCGCGACTACTGTCAAAAACTGATAGACGAGGTGGGTAAAGGGGGCGGATTTATCCTGACCGCCGGCTGCGAGTGTCCGGTGGATGCCAAATTCGAGAACGTAAAGACGATGGTCGATGTTGCGAAAACATACAGCGGGGGATGACTGAGCGCTTCGCTTGAGGAGCGTTTCACTTTAAGAGCGCTTCGCTTGAGGCAAAAAGGAAATCCTATCCAACAATCTATTACTCCAATACTCCGATTCCGATATCAGTAAGAATATAAGATACCACCATAAACAACCGTCTTTGGGATTAATAATCCACTATTAGATACTAAGCGGAAGCATTTTTTTTGTTGTTTCATCCGCTGGAAACAATGATTCTATGCGGAGTTCCTGGGCGGCTAGATCGAGGGGCGTCCCAAGTGTGGTAATCGTCGTGAAAAAGGTGGCTTTCACCGAGTTTTTATCAAGGGTCAAACTCATTATCGGAAGATCGTTATCAATTTGATAGTTTAATGGTTCCTCACTGTTTCTTAATCGTGAGATGTCCTCATACAATGCCAACAATTCATCATTTTGAGTCGATACCACATCTTCCCACAATCGACCCAGCATAAAATGCTCTATCACCGGCCAGTCTTTAATGTACTGCCGCAAGCCGTCATCGGCAAATGTAAGGCGATAGACATTGTCATACTTCTTCAGTGCATTTTCTCCAACGAAATATGCTAGGATTTGGTCAAAGCCGGAATTGGTCATTAAAATATTATAGCCCGTATTGATCACTAAAGCGGGGTATGGTTCATGTTTGTCCAACATGCGTTGCAAGGCCTGCCGGACGATTTCCATCTTTTGGCCGTTAAACGGATCCTCACCAAATTCAGCAGCGTAGCCCGCTGCTTTCAAAAAAGCATTTCTGTGTCTAAGGGGTAATTTCAACGCTTGAGCCATTTTTAAAATTAGATTGCGGCTGGGCTGAGACTTGCCCGTTTCCACAAAACTCAAATGTTTCGAGGAGACACCGACATCCAATGCCAAATCAAGTTGGCTGATTCGATTCAATTTTCGCCAGAAACGTAAAATATCACCTGCCGTTTCATTTTTCTTTTTACTTTTCATCAAATTTTGCATGGATATTACCTCCGAGGTAATGGACTTCTTTACCTGCAGGGATTACTATACCGGCAATGTAAATTCAACCCTATTCAGGAGGCTGTCATGCAACGCTTCTTATTGATCATCACGTTGGCCCTTTTCCTGGCACTCACCGCTCTCGCCGTCTGGCATCATGGCTATTGGGGCATCATCGCGCCCGCATTTCAAAATTTTGCTGCCGCGCAGGTTCTGGTGGATCTCGTAATCGCACTTTGCCTGTTTCTTATCTGGATGTGGCGCGACGCCAAAGCCGCGGGACGCAACCCTTGGCCGTGGACATTGCTGACCCTTGCCACCGGATCCATCGGGCCCTTGATCTATCTGCTCGTTTATAAAACGAGTATAAACGCCCTTCAAAACGAGGGTTCTTCGTACCGCAATGTAAGCTAAGAAGGGTAGTCCCGCTGCTTAGCGGGAATTTGATTCCGGGGTGATCGAGGCTAAACTCATTGGTCATACCACAACGAAAGTTCGGCTTCCGTGCCGATCCCGCTGGCCGTTAGAGTAAAGTCTGATCAAAAATGAAACTTTCGGGCACGTTCGGAAATTGGCCAATGTTGGGTTTCGCTTATCGCTAAAACGCCGGCAAAATGTAGGTTGGTCCGCCGTAGCCGGAGAAATCCAACAAAGTGTGGCGCAGGCTCAACCCAACCTACAAAAAGCAATGCGACCCGGGACGATTCCAACTCCAACTTTAAAATGATGTTTCCTCAGATAATTTTCACGGTCAAGGTAAATGCTCTGCGTGATAGTGAATTAAACCCTGAAGATTCGGCCGGACTCGATTGCCATTCGACAAGCCGGGCATGTTAACCGGCCAACCGGCTAAACCGAAAAAAAGAGGCCGGTGAATTCCTTCACATCAGCCTCTTCTCCAAACCTGCAATCATTTATAGATCAGTGCCACAAAAACCGCACCACGTGACCCACAACTCCTGATCCGTTACGCGGACCCCGCACCGATAGAACCGATTTTATCCTTAGACTTCGAGTCCTCCAAAAAAGCCGGCGGATCTGCGACTTTCAGCTTTGAGCTATCAGTCTATACCGAAGGTGCTCCCCGAACCGCGTGCCCCGCTACTCGTAGCACGCAACCCGCAACCCGTGCCGCGCAACGCGATCACGTCAGCCAGCGCTTTCGTCTCCGGTAGTGTTTGGAATCACGAAAGCTCTTACGGGTTCCTTCCTTGGCCATTCCCAGGTAGAACTCTTTTACATCCTCATTTTCTCTGAGTTCATCGCCTTCTCCCTCCATGACAACCCTTCCGTTTTCAAGGATATATCCGAAAGAAGAGTACGCCAGGGCGACGCTGGTGTTCTGCTCCGCTAGTAGAATACTGACGCCCTCCTTCTCATTCAGGGATTTCACAATATGGAAAATTTCCTCGACCAGCATGGGGGCCAGACCCATTGAAGGTTCGTCCAGCAACATCAGCTTGGGATTGGCCATCAGACCACGTCCTACCGCGGTCATCTGCTGCTCGCCCCCCGATGTAAATCCGGCAAGCCGGTTATTGAGTTCCGCCAGCTTCGGAAAATAGTGATATACTTTCTCCAGGGATTGTTTGACAGCTCGCCTTCCATCGGTACGGGTGTAAGCCCCGGTCATCAGGTTTTCTTCAATGGTCAGGTGTTCGAAACAGTGCCGTCCCTCCATGATCTGAATCACACCGGCTTTTACCAGGTCAGGCGCACGCATTTTTTCAATATTCCGACCTTCGAATTCAATGCTCCCTTTGGTGACTTCGCCTCTTTCCGATTGCAGCAGTTTGGACACCGCCTTGAGGGTGGTGCTTTTCCCGGCGCCGTTTGCCCCCAGCAGAGACACAATACCTCCCGTGGGAACTTCCAGGGAGACCCCTTTCAAAACCAGGATAACATGATCGTAGATGACTTCGATATTATTGACAGATAAAATCAGATCTTGTTTAGCAGACATACCAAACCTACACGATTTCAAGTCCCAGTAAGACGTTAAAATGAAAAAACTATCAATGAAGGTTGACAGCGACAGCCTGAGAAAAGAAGAACTCCTGATCAGACAGGAGATCTTCCCTTTCTCAGTGCCTTAGAGCCCTACCCTTTGACTGCGGAGAGGATCGGTTTACTCCTCACAAACCCTGGGTGTTATGCCTTGTTCCTTGGCATATTTGGCTGCATCTGCCTCAACCAATGGACGCACAATGGATTGATCCGATGAGATCCAGTCTGAAACGAGGTTCCACTGTTTTCCGTCCCACTGCTGAAATTTAACCGCGCCGCCGCCTTCATGATCACGGCAGGACACTTTCAATGGCGCCATAAATCCCGTCGCACCAATTGCCTCCAAGCGCTTTGCATCGACGTTCAAGTGTTCCAACCCCCACTGCATCTCTTCACCGGATATCACTCTCGCACCGAATTTCTTGTGGGCCACGTGAAGGGCTTCCACCATAACCATTGACGTGATTACACCCCTTGCCCACATGACATAACCCAATCGTTTTGTGTCGCCGCCCTTGAAATCCCCCTTGCCCCGATCATATACATATTTTATGATATCCTGCAAAACCGGGTAATCGGTTCCGGCAGGATGAAAACTGGAGGAAATATAACCGATGGCAGCCTTACCGGCTGGAATGACATCATCATCACCGCCGCTCCACCAGACGCCAATGATCCGGTCGGCCGGAAATTTTACCCTGGCGGCTTCCTTCAAGGCGGTCGGGCTCATGACTCCCCAGCCCCTGAGGATAACCCAGTCCGGCTTGATCCGTCGTATCTGAAGCCACTGGGACTTCTGTTCCACACCGGGATGGGCCACTTCCAGATGAACGACCTTGAAACCGTACTTCTTGGCCTGGGCCTCGAGAACCGGCTTCGTTTCCCGCCCGTACCCTGAACCGTGGTGCAGGTTGACGATGGTTTGTCCCTTGAGCTTCGACATGCCTCCCGACCTGAAGCCCATAAACTTGATTTTCGCCGTATTCTGGCTCCAGTAGTTGGTAATGATGGGGAAGACATAGGGAAACACTCTGCCATCCGTAGCCCCAGCTCTTCCATAGCCCAATGATATAATCGGTATTTTGGCTTTAGTCGCCCGTTCTATCAGCGCATAGGTCACACCCGTACTCAGGGGGTTAAAAGCGGTTGCCCCTTTGTCTCCTTCATCTTTAAGACGCTCATAGCACTCGACCCCGCGGGGGGTTTTGTATTCAAATTCACATTCCTGCCAGGACAGCTTTATACCGTTTATCCCACCATCCCGTTCATTGATCATCTGCAAATAATCGGCCATACCGGCAGCATAGGCGGAACCGTTCGCTGCATAAGGTCCAATTCTGTATCCCAAAATTGGAATGAATTGGGTACCTTCGGGCGCGGCCGTGGCCAGAGGAGAAAATATCAAACCTCCCAGTAATCCAATGGCCAAAACCTTTATCAACAAACTGTTAACACGCTTCATTTTTCCTCCTCTCTGATGGTTACCTTACGTTGATTATGGAAAAATCGGTTATCGGCGCTGAAGACCGATTACCATGAAATACTGCGTCACCGCAGTAAAAACACCTGATCACCTTCATCAAGGCCGGTCTAGTGAGGAAATGGCCAGATTCGAAGTTTTTCCTTGAAAATCTGCCACAACCTGGCCAACCCGTGAGGCTCGATAATCAGGAAAAAAATGATTAACGCCCCAAACACCATAAATTCGGCTACCCCCAGAACCTCCTGGGTGACTAACCCACTGAACAGGGAGTGTCCGACCAGGTTCATAAAAATCGGCAGCAGCACAATAAAAGCAGCACCGATAAAGGACCCCAGAATGCTGCCAACACCACCGATAATAATCATGAACAGAATATGCAGCGAAGTATTGAGATCAAAAGAAACGGCTTCCACATTGCGGAGATAAGCGAAAGCGAATAGCGCTCCCGCAATGCCCAAATAAAAGGAACTAATGGCAAATGCCATCAGTTTGGTTCGAAGCATGGAGATTCCAATCACTTCAGCGGCCACATCCATATCCCTCACGGCCATGAAATCCCTCCCGATTTTATTGCGCATCATGTTCTTGGCAGCCAAGGCCAGAACCGCAACAATGGCCAAAACGAGATAGTATCGGCGAAGGGTCGTGTTCAACCCAAACCCCAGGATAAACATATCCGGGGTCGAGATGGATCCCGAAGAGTCGTAATTGTATAGCCAGCCGACGTGCGTAAAAGCCCATTCTGAGATGAACTGGGCGGCCAGTGTGGTTACCGCTAAATAAAATCCCTTGATGCGCAAGCTGGGCAGCCCGAAAATTACGCCTGCGATGGCAGCAGCAAGACCACCGATGATAAATCCAACCAGCAAAGGCAATCCTGGAATCCGGAGCATCGCGTTCCAGGAGATATAGGCCCCGACACCCATAAAGGCGGCGGCCCCCAGCGACAACTGACCGGCGTAACCGGTCAGGATATTCAAACCCAGGGCCGCCAGGGCAAACACCAAAAAGGGAATCAGAATGGCACCCAACCAGTAGTCATCAGCCGTTAGGGGAACGATTACAAAGGCGAACACCAGTAAAAAGGACATCGCCCAGCGGTCCTGCCGGATGGGGAAGATAGCCCTGTCGGTAACATAATTGGTTTTGAATTGTCCCGTCTCTCGATAAAACATATTCAGACCCTGTCAATGTGCACATCTCCGAACAATCCGTTCGGAAGGATTAAAAGAAAAACCAGAGCCAATAGATACGGGAAAAAATTCTCAACGCCACCGCCTACATACGGCCCCAAATAGACTTCCGCCACTTTTTCACTGGCCCCGACAATCAGGCCACCAACGATGGCACCGGTAATGGAGGTAAATCCGCCCAAAATAATCACCGGGAAGGCTTTAAGAATGATAATTCCCAGCGCAAAGGATATCCCGATTCGAGCCCCCCACATCAACCCGGAAACGATGGCAACAACCCCGGCGACAATCCAAACTGCGACCCAGACATGCCTCAGGGGAATTCCAACCGACATCGCCCCCTGGTGATCGTCAGCCACGGCACGCAGGGCCAGCCCAACCCGCGTCTTATTGAAAAAGATGGTCAGCACGGTTACCAATATCCCGGCCAAGACCCCGCCTGTGATATCAAATTGGCTGATCATGACATCGCCCACGAAAAACGCATCATCCGGGATGCCCAGTTCCAGGTCGTGGGCATGCGTTCCCCAGAGGAACTGGGCAAATCCTTCCAGAAAAAACGCCAGACCGATGGTGACCATAAAAAGGGTTATCAAGGGCATATTGACCAGGGGACGCAGCACCACCCTTTCCACCGCGAAGGCCAGCACCACCATGATAGCGATAACAATGACCAGTGCCAGCCAGAAATTGACTTCCATCTCCACCAGACTGACAAAAGTAAGGGCTGCAAAGAGAGCCATTGCCCCCTGCGCCATATTCAGAATACCGGATGCCTTAAAAATCAGGACCAGTCCCAAGGCAACCAGGGAGTACATGACGCCGGTTAACAACCCTGCTATCAATACCTCGAAAAAGAATGCCATCACTTATTCCTTTGATGAATTTGAATCCCAACCCGGCAGAGCCGGAAATGAATATTGAATATTGATTATTGAATATTTGAGGTATTCTATCGATCTTAATTTAACTCAGTTATCAATCCTCAATTTTTTCGCAAACATGGTGTGTTTTCAATAAATAGACCCTAATAAACTATTTGCGATGTCCAACAAAAATTAAGCTGTTTTCTGAACTATAAATCATCGACTGACCCCCAGATAAGCCTCGATCACTTGCTCATCGTTGGCCACTTCTTTGGGGGTTCCGGAAGCGATTTTTTTTCCATAGTTCAAAACGATGATGCGGTCAGAGATATCCATGACCACCCCCATATCGTGCTCGATCAATACAATGGTAATGCCCAGTTCCTCGTTAACGTCCAGTATGAAGCGACACATGTCCTCTTTTTCTTCTACATTCATTCCGGACATGGGTTCGTCCAACAACATCAAAATCGGCTCGGCAGCCAGGGCTCTTCCCAGTTCCACCCGTTTTTGCATGCCGTAGGGCAGCCTACCGACCGGAGTTTTACGGATGGGTTGGATCCTCAGAAAATCGATGATCTTCTCCACCATTTCCCGGTTTTCGATCTCTTCTCTTTTTGACCTTCCCAGGTAAAGTGCCTGCTCCAGAAAAGTGGCTTTCATTTTTAAATTGCGACCTGTCATGATATTGTCTATCACGGTCATGCCGGGAAAAAGAGCGATGTTCTGGAAAGTTCGGGCAATGCCCTGCTCGGCTGAGCGGTGTGTCTTCATGTGGTGTCGGGTCTCTCCCTGAAATGTAACGAACCCTTCCTGCGGGTGATATACGCCATTGATGACGTTGAGCAGGGAGCTTTTGCCGGCCCCATTGGGACCAATAATAGCAAGGATTTCGTTTTCCATAACCTCAAAGCTGACATCGGAGATGGCATTTAATCCGCCGAAATAGAGACTGATATTCTCGACCTTCAGGATAACATCCCCGAATTGTCTGCCATCAGGTTGCTTTTCTGCTGATATCTGACTGTCTGTATTGCGGACCTGGTTCATACCGTCCCCTTGGCCAAGCCTGTTTCAAAAATTTCCGTTTCCCAGATTTTCAAATCGGCTTCGATACTGCCGATTCTACCATCTTCAAAACGAACTTCCGCATCGAACGTACACTGTTCCTTCCCGGAAAACAAAGCTTCGATCAGGATCGGATACTTCTCATTGATGAATTTTCGCCGTACCTTTCGTGTCCGGGTCAGTTCGCCATCATCTGCATCCAGCTCTTTGTGAAGCAGCAGGAATCGTTTCAACTGCGAATGAGATAGTTGATCGTCCCCGGCAAGATCACGGTTCACCTTTTCGATGCACTCTTTGATCAATTCATAGACCTGTTCTTTGGCCGCCAGGTTGGAGTAGCCCGAGTAGGAGATGTTGCGACGCTCGGCCCAGTCACCGACGGCAATCATGTCGATACTGATCATGGCCGTCACATAGTCCCTGCCATCCCCGAAACAGACCAACTCCTTGATATAGGGGAAAAATTTAAGCTTATTTTCGATATATTTGGGGGCAAACATCCCGCCGTTCCCCATCTTACCAACATCCTTGACCCGATCGATAATTTTAATATGTCCTTCAGGTGTGTATAACCCGGCGTCGCCGGTATAGACCCAACCATCTTCTGTTTTCGTGTCAGCTGTCGACTCGGGGTTTTTATAGTATGAATGAAACACACCCGGACTACGGTACATCAACTCACCCTTTTCCGTAATCTTAACCTCAACTCCTTCCGGCGCCGGAATACCGACTGTGTCTGAATAGACTTGTCCGTCCGGCTGGATGCAGACAAAAACAAATGCTTCGGTTTGCCCGTAGATCTGCTTGATATTGATTCCCAGAGATCGAAAGAAATCGAATAGATCCGGTCCGATTGCCTCGCCTGCGGTATAGGCAAGGCGAACCCGGCTGAAACCCATGGAGTTTTTCAGGGGACCATAAACAAAAAACCAACCCAGAGCGTACAAAAACCGCTCTTTCAGAGAGACCGATTCCTTATTGAGAATCTTGATCCCCGATCGTTTTGCAACATCCAGGAAAAAGTGAAAAATCTTTTGTTTGATCCAGGATGCATCCCCCATGCGAATCATAATTTGGGTTAACAGGTTCTCCCAAATTGCCGGCGGGGCAAAGTAATAGGTCGGACCGATCTCTCTCAGATCCGTCAGAACAGTCTCCTGGCTCTCCGGGCAGTTGACGCAGAAACCGGAAACATAGGCCTGACCAAAGGAAAACAGATTGTCTCCAACCCATCCCATGGGCAGGTATGAGAACACTTCGTCGTCAGGTTTCAGGTTTTCGAATTCTACACTGTTGCGGGAGGTGATAATGATATTTTCGTGAGTCAGGACAACCCCTTTTGGTTTTCCGGTGGTTCCTGACGTAAAAAGGAAAATTGCGTAGTCGGACCCAATCCCTTTTTCAACTTCCCGGCGAAAGAAGTCGGCGTTTTCACGATCGTATTTTTCCCCGTTCACGATGGCATCTTCGTAGCTGTACAAATAGGGCTGATGATAGTTGTAGAGCCCTTTGGTAAAATAATAGATGACCTGCTCCAGCAGCGGACACTGCTCTTTAATCTCAATAATCTTATCCACCTGCTCCTGGTCTTCAACTATGGCGAAGCGCGCATCTGCATCCTGGATGATTGTTGCGAGCTCCTCGGCGACAGAATCCTGGTACAGTGGCACCGGTATGCCTCCCAGACATTGAGCGGCTGTCATGGCCCAGTATAATCGGGCCCGATTGTCACCAATGATGGCGATTTTATCACCCCTGGAAAATCCCATAGCCGCCAGAGCACAAGCTAAATTTTTGATTTCATTAGCCATTTCACCCCAGGTCCAGGTGCGCCAGATCCCCAGATCCTTTTCCCGCATGGCAGCTTTGTTCTTAAAAACCTCAGCATTGTGCAACAGAAGCTTCGGCATCGTATCAGGAAGGTTGGCTCTCCCTGCGGAATTGTCTTTGTATCCTGAATTAGACATTCAACTCCTTCGGTTTAATTGGTGATTATTCCTGATCCTCGGCCAAGGCTAGTCGGCTTCGGAATACTCTAAAATAGATTCGGGCTCATTTTCAATGGCATCCTGGCAAAGGGCAACGGAAACGGATCCCAAAGAGTTTGCCGTATCCGAATGCCAGGCCGCGATGTAATTATAGACTTTTAGTAAATGCGATTCATTATTGTCAAGATATATTTTTTAATAAAAAAACTCCTATAATCTGTTCTATATTCAAAAATATGAATTAAGTTTAGCATTTAGGGGGTCGCTAATCTTGACAAATGACCGGGCTCTCAATACAGTGTGCCGAATTCGGAGGAACTATGGAACAGATCTTAAAGAACGCATTTCTGAGCATGAAAAGGCAGGAAGGAGTGGCATCCGTTGAAAAGGCCCTGGATGCCGGAGCCGACCCTTTTGAAATTCTAAGCATCTGCCGCGAATGCATGGAGGAAGTCGGAAATCGTTTTGAGACCGGTGATTTTTTTCTAAGCGAGCTGATCTACTCGGCCCAGGTCTTCAAGGAAATCAGTGCTCTGCTTGAACCCCGGCTCATCGCCGGTCAGAAGGAGATAGAAACCAGCGGCAAGGTGGTCTTTGGCACCCCCAAGGGGGATATTCACGATTTGGGAAAAGATATCGTGATTACGTTGATGCGGGCCCAGGGCTTGAACGTATACGACCTGGGGGTCGATGTTCCACCTGTATTATTTATCGAAAAACTCCTGGAAACCGGTGCCCGAGTGCTGGCCTTGTCCGCTTTAATCACACCGGCTTTCGAGACCATGAGGGAAACTATTGAACTGCTGGAGCAAAACGGTTTGAGAGAAAAGACCTTTGTCATTATCGGCGGCGGTGTGGTGACCGAGCTTGTGCGGCAGGAGGTGGGCGCCGACGCCTGGACCATGGATCCACCGGAAGGGGTTAGGCTGTGTTTGGAGTATATCAGGCGAAACAGTCGACAATAACTCCGGGCGCTTATCTGATCTTTCCTACCAACATGTCACAAGCAAATAATGGTTTCAGGTGTCGGGTGCCAGCATTGCCGCTGGCCGCGAGTGTCCAGTCTTATCGGAAAAGAAACTGCGCAAAATCAAGGCAGCTTCGATTAACTCCTTCGCCGTTTCGTACTCGTCCTCGTGCTCGTCCTCGTCCTCGAAGCTTTTGAGCCTCTAAGTATCGAGGACGAGGACGAGCACGAGTACGATTTAAAATCCCTTTCTTAAGGACCGTATCATCCGGGCTAGGACAGAGATTTGATAATATCCTGAATATCCTGATCCGAGCGCAGTTCGATATTTTCGCCGTCAGGATGCAGATCTTCGAAATACTCCGTTTTGCCGAAAACGGCCCGGCTGATCCGGTCGATGATCAGCATTTTTTTACGGGCATCCGCTCGGTCAACCAGGATCACCCGCTTGCCCTGGGACAACATCGTCTCCAGGTTGCTTTTTTGAAGCTGGGTTTCCAGCTTTTTGGCTTTTTGCAGGCTGCGCAGATAAAATCGTTTTTTGGCCATCAGGGCCGGGTACAGATCCTGGTCTTTTTCCAATTCGTCCAATAGCGCCAAAGCAAAGTCCAGGCAGGTCTCAAAATCGTGACTTTGGGGATCCAGTTTGGCAAAAAAGTCACAGAGGAACCGAATTTTTTTGGGGCCGGGCGAAAATCTCGAATTTCGAATTTTGACTTTAAAGCCGATCCCGTCATTTTTGGCTGCATATCGATCGATAGCTTCCCGCAGGTGGACGTCCAGGTGTTTGGAAATATGAAGCCGCGCAATAAATCCCGGGGCAACCTCATGGGGCATTGACAGGCTAAAAGATCCCCTGCCTTCCGGCAAGCGCATGGGAACCGGCATGGCTTCCCCACAAAAGGCATCCAGGACTTTATCCTCGTCATGCCGGTTTAACTGAAGATCTTCCAACAACTCCTCCAATTCAAGCTGCATGGTTTCATCCGGGAAAAACAGAAGCTCTAGCAGAGAGTCCTTTTCGCAGTTGGAATCATCCTGCAGGATCGCTTGAAGCTCTTCGATACTCGGATTTGAAAAGGTTGAGTCGATGAAGTGGATAACATCATCCCCCAGGGTGATGCCGCGTTCCAGGATTTTTCGTATTTGATCGGCGAGCTGGCTGCATTTTTCGGCTGTGTTCATTCTATACATAGGGCGCCATTTTCATCATAAATTCATGCTTCTGCAGCCCACCCGGCCCGCTTTCCCTCATCTGGCCGTTGTCAAAAATAAACATAAACGGAACGCTCATGATGCCGAATTTGGATGCCACCATCGGGCTGGCTTCGACATTCAGTTTTCCGACCCGGACCTTGCCTTTCGCTTCGACCCCAAACTGGTCGACAATCGGTGCGATGGCACCGCAACTCGGTCACCAGGGCGCCCAGGCCCACATCAGCACGGGCAAGGGAGATTTTAATACCATATCTTCAAAATTGCCTTCGCTGACCATTATCGGCTGCGGGGTGAACAATTCCTCGGTTTTGAGATTCGAGCCGCATTTGCCGCATTTGGCGCCGGCATTCAGTTTCCCGCCGGGAACCCGGTTTTTCGCGCCGCAATCGCTGCAGCGCATTTTATAACTGGGCTCGGGTTCTGCCGCAGCAGGATCTGTCGGCAGTTGTGCATGGCATTTACCGCACTTGGCGGCCATGCCCATGCGGGAGGTCGGGACTCGATTGGCTGCCTGACATTCCGGGCATCTAATGATCTGGGCACTGTTGTCATTCATTTTCTAAATCTCTGGATTAATTGATTCCAAGTTGGCGGCTGCTGCTTTCATTTTGACAGAACTGAGGGCGACGCTGCGCATTCGGATTTTTTGTATATAATAATGTCTGCCCCGGTAATGTAAAGGCGTATAGGTGAATTGGGAAGTCGGAATGCGGCCTTCGACGAGCTCAGGCGAGGCAAAGTCGGAAAAGTTTGAGCTATGAGGGCTGAGGACTGAGGGCTGAGGGTAGAGTACTAAGTTGGATTTTGAAGTGAGAATTCGGAAACATTCGATTGCGGATTGCAGATTTCGGATTTCGGATTGAAAGTCAGAGGACCTTTAAAAGACGGTGAGAATATCAGAAGGTAAGATATTTTGGGAGCAAGATTTACTTGACTGCACATCCACCCATTATGATATCTGTTTATTGGCGGCACTAATTCCATCATAAAGATCGAATTAAGGAAAAAAGGCATAAGGAGAAACGGTATTATGGATTTTGGAACCGTCTTGTATGAAGCGAAAGAACGCGTTGCAACGATCACCTTGAATCGACCGGAGCGTTTCAATGCCATCAGTGAAACCATGCCGGAAGATATCGCCGCAGCCTTCGCCCATGCCAACCATGACGACTCGGTGCATGTGATTGTGTTGACGGGCGCCGGCCGGGGTTTTTGCGGAGGCTATGATTTAAGGGAGTTTGCGGAGAAAGCCGGCACCAATCCGGGTATCCAGGACATGCCTTGGGACCCGATGATCGACTATAACTTTATGAGCCGCTGTACCCAGAATTTTATGTCAATCTGGCGCTGCCATAAGCCGGTGATCGCCCGCATCCATGGCGATGCGGTTGCCGGCGGCAGCGACATTGCACTTTGCTGTGACATTATCATCATGAACGAGAAGGCCCGGATCGGTTATCCGCCGTCACGGGTATGGGGCTGTCCGACCACGGCCATGTGGGTCTATCGACTGGGCGCCGAAAGGGCTAAACAAATGCTGTTTACCGGAGACCTGATATCCGGGGCAACAGCCGAAAAAATGGGACTGATTTTTCAATCGGTGCCGTTGGAAGAATTAGACCAGGCGGTCAAACAGCTGACGGACCGCATCAAAGGGGTGCCGAAAAACCAGCTCATGATGATGAAAATGATGGTCAACCAGGCCTATGAAAATATGGGGCTGGCCAGCACCCAAGCCATCGCCACCCTTTTCGACGGCATGGCCCGTCACACTCCGGAAGGTGTCTGGTTCAAACAACGGGCGGAGGAAGTCGGCTTCAAACAGGCGGTTGCCGAGCGTGATTCGGGCGATCCAATCCCGGGCAGTAAGAATTGACTATTGACTATTGAATATTGAATATTAGTGGATTCGCTTCAGGCTTGGGGCTTCGCTCTTCGAGCTACGACCCCACAGGTCGCCTTCGGCTACGACCCGACACGTCGCTCAATCGGAATAAAAAAGTCGTGAGTGCTGCGAACTTAGGGTGTCGCTCGTTCTATCTGCCGAATTTCCTATGGCTCCGTCCTCAGTCCTCGGTGTTCAGGCCTCAGTCTTCGGTTCTCATTCCTCAGTCCTCGGTTCTCCGTCCTCAGTCCTCGATACTCAGTCCTCAGTCCTCGATACTCAGTCCTGAAAGGCATCTTTGCTTCGACATTCGTCCTTCGACTTTCGAAATTCCCTGCTCATTTGGCCGCTGACTCAAATAGCTGATAGCGGTCGATGGATCTCAAGGTAATTTCTTTGATCTCTGTTTCCCGCAAGACACTGATGGGCACCTGGACCCCGGCGCTGCCGAGGGCCCATATTTTGCGGTAAAAATCGGCCTGTCCGGTGACGGGTTGCCGGTCTACTTTCAAAATGATGTCACCGGCCCGCAAGCTGCTTTTCTCGCCCGGCCCGCCCGGCGTCAGGCGGGTGATGAAAATGCGTCCCCGGGTCTCCTCGGTGAATACCCCCAGCCAGGGCCGGTGAGGTTTGCCGGATCGCCCTGTCTTTTTCAGATCCTCAAGAATAGGCTTAAGTAGGTCGATCGGCACGAACATGTTGGCGGGAATAGTGCCAATGCCGACCAGCGCCATCCGGGTCAAAATCGAACCGACACCGAGCAGCGAGCCGTCGGGTCCGATCAAGGCCGCGCCGCCATAGTTTTGATGGGGCGGAGAAGTATAGATCGCATTTTCAAGCAGATATTCCCAGTAACCGACGAACTCACCCCGGTACACAACTCTGGCACCCACCACGTCTTCAGAGCCTTGATAATCTGCGACCAGGACCGGATCTCCTTGCTTGAGACCGGATGATGAGCCCAGTTTCAGGGGCTTGAAGTTCAGGAGTTTGTCCACCCGTATCAGACCGAATCCGGTGTCATAATCGTAGGCGATAAACCGGGCCTCGATGACCTGGTTATCTGAGTCGACTACTTCAATCCTGGCGGCTTCCAGGATCAGGTAGCCGATGGTCAGAATATGGCCGGCCGAATCAATCAGGATGCCGTTGCCCTCGCGCTCGGTTCCCAGAAACGGTGCGGTCAGCGCGTTGTCCGGAATCGCCGCCCGAACTTTGACGACGGCGCCTAGAACTTCTTCGGGTTGTTTTTGGGCATACCCGGCATTGCCCATAACCAGGAAATGCAGGATAGCGGCCACGATAAATAGTTTTTTCATTTTGGAGCCTCCGGATTTTACCCGGAATAACCGGAACTAGCTATTGAAAACTGAATGCTCAATGGGGAATATGGCGGGGATAAACCCGCCGCTACAAACGAAGTTTCACCGATCCGGTTGGGGTAAGATTTATCTCCACCCGAGAATTGGCCTGCCCGGGTGAAAATTGCCAACTACAAATCTTTCGTTATGGCTGTAACGTAATCACGATCGTTCCCAAATTAAAGAGAAAATTTTTATTAATAAATCGGCGACAACCAGCGTTACTCAAATAATTCCGACTTTGCCTCGCCTGAGCTCGTCGAAGGCCGCATTCCGAATTCCCACTTCCTATTTCATAACCCCATATGACTTGAGTTTCTTGTGCAACGTCTTGCGGGTGATGCCCAGGCGGCGGGCGGCTTCACTTTTGTTGCCGCCGCTGGCCTCGAGGGTATTCAAAATGGTAGCCCGTTCAACCTCTTCAAGCGGCGTAGCACCATCCGGGGCTGTCGGGGGGTTGGCACCGCCGGTTGCCGGATCCTGCTGATTTTCGCTGGCAGCCGGGATAATTGCAAAATCTATTTCCGATAAAAAGTTCGACTGGGACAGCACCACGGCCCGTTCGACGGCGTTCATCAATTCTCTAACATTGCCGGGCCAGGAATGGCGAATCAGGTGATCCATGGCGCCGGGCGTGTAGCCCCTGATGCTTTTGTGATTGCGCTTGGCAAATACTTCCAGAAAATGCTGGGCAAGCAGCGGAATATCATCCTGCCGATCTTTTAAGGGCGAAATGGCCAAGCCGACCACATTGAGACGGTAGTAAAGATCTTCGCGGAATTTGCCGTTGGCGATCAACTCCGGCAAATCTTTGTTGGTGGCGGCGATCATTCTCACATCCACCTGGATGGAGTTTTCGCCACCAACACGGGAAAACTCCCTTTCCTGCAGCACTCGCAGAAGTTTTACCTGCATTGTCAGGGGCATCTCGCTGACCTCATCCAAAAACAGGCTGCCGCCATGGGCCTGAAAAAAACGCCCCTCCTTTCTGCGGTCGGCCCCAGTAAATGCCCCTTTCTCATGACCGAAGAGTTCCGACTCCAGCAGGGTTTCGGTAATGGCGGCACAGTTGAGTTTTATGAAGGGGCCGCTTTTGCGGTGGCTGTTGAAATGAATGGCGCCGGCGATGAGTTCCTTGCCGGTGCCCGAATCACCGGTGATCAGAACGGTGGCTTCCGATGGTGCCACCTGGGCCACGGTTTCCAGCAGTTTGGTCATGGCCGCACTCCGGCCGATGATATTGCGCTGGTCAAATTGCTGACCCAGGTTTTCCTTGAGCAGGCGATTTTCTTCCTTGAGCCGGGTGTGCTCCATGGATCTTTCGATGGTAATTTTCAGCTTGTCAAAATCCAGCGGTTTGGTCAGATAATCGTGGGCGCCTTTTTTAAGGGCATCGACGGCTGTTTCGACCGAAGAAAAAGCCGTCATGATGATAATGGGAATCGCCGGGTTGTAGACCTTCATTTTTTCCAGGGCTTCCAGGCCGGATATTTTGACCATGCGGACATCCATCAGCACCAGATCGTAAGGCCGCTCTTGCACCTTGTCGATGGCCACCGCACCGTCATTAGCATCATCGATCGCATAGCCCCACCCGCCGATCAGGGTGCGCAGCATGGTGCGGTGAGCCGTGTCGTCGTCAACTACCAGAATATGGCTTTTCTTTGTCATGAGTACGATTACCCAGTTGTTTATTTTGACGCAACTATAACCAAAATAAGTAAATCTTAGGTTTAAAGAACTTTTGAAATGTTTTGAACCTGGAGTAATGGAGTACTGGAGTATCGGAGTATCAAGAGAAGACATCCAAATTTCAGACATTACTCCAACACTCCAGTACGCCAACAATCCAAAATTAATAAACATTTATAGGCCCATATGGATTAGCTTTTTTTGGATCATGGTTCCGTATTTTTTTGCTCCACCTTAATCGGCAGGGCCACCGTAAACGTCGTGCCGACGGTCACCTCACTGACAACCGCAATACTGCCGCCCATGGCTTCTATAATATTGTGGGCAATCGCCAGGCCCAAGCCGGTACCGGATGATTTGGTGGTAAAATACGGATCGAAAATCTTTGGCAGATCCGCCTCGGCGATCCCTTTGCCAGTGTCCGTGATTCGGATAATCAACTCGCGGGTATCATCACAGTCCGAAATGTCTATCTGGAGTTTGCCCCCAGGTTCCATGGCCTCGAGGGCGTTGAGATTAAGATTTAGCAGGACTTGATTGAGGCGGTCCGGGTCCAGCTTGATCTGATCGATTTTGGCGGTGTCGCGGGAATCGATCGTGATTTGCCTGTCTTGGGCCTGCTGCCGGATCAGCTCCAGGGAATCAGCCACCAGATCTTTGACCGAGGTCGGCTGCGCTGAAATGCTGACCGGCCGAGCAAACTCCAGCAGCTGGCTGACGACCCGGTTGAGGCGGTCGACTTCCTGAATCATGATATCGGCGGTTTGCTGGTCCTGAGGCACATCCGGATAGCGCTGTTTGAAATAGGTGGCAAAGCCCTTAATCGAGCTCAGTGGGTTGCGGATCTCATGGGCGACACCGGCGGCCAATCGACCGACCGAAGCCAGGCGCCGGCTGCGTTCGACCTCCTGGTACAATGTGCGAACCTCGGTTAAATCCTTGAACAATATGACATAACCCAGATGGGTGCCGCTCTCATCCGCCAGGCGGCTGGCGCCGATTTCAAGGGGGATAACGCGGTCGCCGACCGTGCAGTCGATTTCCTTTTCGATAACGGTGTCTTCAATCTCACTGAATTTCATTGCCTCATCAAGCTCCGGCGGCAGGATTAGACCGGCGTTCTTGCCCATGACGTCCTGAAAGGAAAGCTGCATCAAGGATTCAGCGTTGTGGTTGAAGGCCGCGATCCGCTGTTGATCATCCAAGGCAATCAGGCCGATGGGCATATTTTCGACCACATTGTCCGAAAAGGCCTTGATCCTGGAAAGCGAGGCCCGGGTGGCTCGATAGCTTTGAAATAGGAAAAGCAGGGTGAACCCGGCAAAGCCTACCAGCACCAGGATGCCCCCCATCATAACCGCATGCCGGATATCCGCCTGGTGGGCTTCGTCAATGGCCGTCATATCCAGACCAACGAAGATGATTTTCGGCGGATCATCGACCGGCCGGTTAAATCGTCTTTTTTTGTCCGTGAATTGCTGCATTCTGCGCTGCATGGTCGGGTTGTCGTGCATTCGGCGCCGGGGCCGTTCGCTCGGGGTGAAGCGGCGGTATACCTCGAACACCCGCGTGCCGTCCGGATAACCCAGAATACGCCAATGCAGGGTTTTGGTCTGCAAAACGTTTTTCAGGTCCACGTTATAGCCATAGGAGACCCCGACCAGCTCCAGGTTGCTGTGAGCGATTATTTGGCCTGCCACATCGGCTACCAGCAGGTGCACGATGTCCGGCTGCTGCGCGGTTTCGGTCAACAGCTGCTGCAGCTGGAATCCGCCCCGGCGCATGCCCATCATGCCGGTACGAGTGCCAGCTTCAAAGGAGCGGATCAGGGCGACGCCTTTTTCCAGAAGCAGCTGGGTGCTTTTCTCCTGCTGGCGGTTGATGCTGGTCATGGTCATAAAAGCAAACAGGGGCAGTAAAATGACTGCCGCTCCGATCAGCGCCCAGAGAGGTACTGTGGTCCAGATCTGTTTGTTTTTGAATCTATCCAACATACCGTAGTCTCTAAGCAACTAAGGTGCCAGGTAATAAGAATGCCTAAACTGACTAAATTGACTAAAATGACTAAAATTGAGGATGGTTATGCTTCAAACTAATATGGAGCGATGTCAGCATTAGTGTCGGCCCCGACAAGGCATGTACAGTGCCCCACCCTATTTATAAAAAAACCGTAGTAATCTGTGCCAATCCGTGTCCAAATTTCCAAAAAATAAATTAGACAAGATCAGATTCACATTTTAGTCATTTAGCTCATTTTGAATTTTAGTCATTTCATTGGTTACTTTCTACCCGATCGGATCCAGTCGCCTGGATACTTAGTATCCACCCTTCCATTATGTTGACCAATCTAAAATTGTCAACATCCGTCATGCCATTATTTTATTCTTACATAATCACAGTGGGTTATGAATAAGATCGTGATATCGACCTAATTTGGCACACCCCTTGCCTATATCAATGTCAAAACTGGAAATAATCAAACTTCTTGGAATCGGAATCAAATAACTTAATCTAATTGGAGGGAAGAAAATGAACAAACATGTAAAAATTATGGTCATCATTGCCATCGTGGGTATCGTCGGATACGCTGCAACATCTTTTGCCGGCTGGGGCCGCGGCGGAGGCGGCAACTGCTGGGGCCAGGGTGGCGGTTACGGCCAACGTGGATTCGGCAGCGCCGGACCCGGCTACCAGGGAGATCTGAACGATCAGGATATCGACAAATTAAACAAAGAGCGCCAGGCCTTTTTCGAAAGTACCCGTCAGCTGCGGGAAAACCTGTATCAAAAAGAACTGGAACTGCGCAGCGAAATGGCCAAACAGGAGCCGGATGTCAATAGAGCCGTTGCGCTTCAAAAAGAGGTCTCCGAAATTGAAGGCCAATTGGCCCAAAAACGGGTCGAGCATCGTCTCAAAATGCAAAAGGAAAATCCGGACTTTTTTGCCGGCCGGGGTTGGGGCAAGGGTCCCCGCGGCATGGGCCGCGGCTATGGCAAGGGGCCGGGGGGAACGGGACGCGGTTATCAGGGATGCTACGGTGGCAACTGCTGGTAATAGTGGTGCATCCGACGAATTTATTAAAAGGGTCGAAAAGGTTAGCTAATTGCAGCTAGGTAGTTGAACACATGAAATTTCAAACACCAAATCACAAATAGCAAACAATATCCAAATTTCAAGCGTCAATGACCCAAATCCCGCCCTTAAGCTCAAGGGCGGGATTTTTTATCGGTCAGAAAGTATTGAACCCGTGCAACCACTATTTTAAGAGATTTTCTGCCGCACGGTGGCCGACACGAACTCGCTGATTACCACCACGCCGAACACGGCCAATAGCATTAAGGCGACCTCCTGCCACAGAAATTGGTTGATGGAAGAGTATAGCAATATACCGATGCCGCCGGCGCCTACAAAACCGAGCACGGTGGATTCGCGGATGTTGATATCCCAGCGGTAGACCGTCGTGCCGTAAATCACCGGCAGCACCTGAGGCAAAATGCCGTAAACGAGCACCTGCAATTTTGAGGCGCCCGTGGCCTCGATGGCCTCCACCACGCCCTGATCGATTTCCTCGATGGCCTCGGCCACCAGTTTGCCCATAAAGCCGATGGAGCGAAATGCAATCGCCCAAATGCCGGCCAGGGGGCCGGGCCCGAAAATAGCCACAAACAGCAAGCCCCAGACCACTGTGTTGACCGAACGGGAAGTAACCAGAATCAATCGACCGATGAACCAGGTCACCGAATTGAAGGTAGTGTTACGGGCGGCCAGAAAAGCGATCGGAAAGGCCATTAAAATCGTGACGGCGGTGCCCAGGGTCGCAATGTGGATGGTTTCCAGCAGCGGCCCGAGCAGTTGCCCGGCAAACTCCCAATCGGGCGGCCACATGCGGGTGACCAGATCAATGGCCTGAATGTGGGCGTCTAAAAAATAAAACCAGGGGATATCCAGATTGCTGACCGACCAGACGGCGACGCATACGATCACCATGAAAGCGGCATATCGGATCAGCGTCTGACGGGGGCTGAAACGGCGCCAGACGTCCGGGTATTTGACGGCATGCTCTTGGGGCGTCATCGCAAATACCCCCGCACCCAGTTGGAAAAGAACTCACCCAGAAAGACCAGGGCCACGATGGTGATCAGAATGGCCAGACTGAAATCGTAATCATAGCGGCTGAAAGTGGCCGCCAGGGTCTGGCCGATGCCGCCGGCACCGACGATCCCGACGACGGTCGAATGCCGGATATTGGCATCCAGTCGATAGATGGAAACCCCCAGATAGCGCGGCAGGGTCTGGGGCGATATGCAGTAAATCAGCAGCTTGGGAAAGCTGGCGCCGGTGGCGCGAATGGCTTCCAAATGGCCGGGCGGCATGTTTTCGATGTCCTCGGCCAGCATTTTGGAGATGAAGCTGGTGCTGGCAACGATCAGGGTCAGGACACCGGCCAGGGGCCCGAAACCGAAAATTTTGACAAACAAGATGGCGATGATGATTTCATGGAAAGTTCGCGACAGGATGATAACGGCCCGTGCCACCAGGTACACCGGCCTGGGAACCAGGTTGGAGGCACCGCAAATTCCCAGCGGCACGGCCAGGATCATGCCGAAAAAACTTGCTGCCAGGGCCATTTGAACGCTTTCCAGCACCCCCCGGACCAGCAGGCTCCAGCGGCTGAAATCCGGCGGCACCATGCGGGCAAACATATTGAACGCCCGGGGCAGGCCATTGGAGATGCGGTGCCAATTGATATCCAGGGTGCTGAACGACCAGATTATATAAACCAGGCCCAGCAGGATCAAGCCGTAGCGCAGCTGCGGGTTTTCAATGATACGGATCCGTTTCCAGCCCGCTTGGCCGGTGGTCTGTGCTTCAGTCGATGGATTCATCCGGAGGCGGCCTCGCGCGTTAAACGATTTTTCTTGCCGGATGCATCTTTGGCCTCGTTCTCATCCGGCCCGCCGTTTTCGTCCTTGCGGATGGTGGTGCTCCAATCTTCTTCGCCGTAAATTTCGGTCAGAACCTCGGCGGTTATATCGGCGGAAGTGCCGTCAAATACGATCTCGCCGTTGCGCAGGCCGATGACGCGGTCGGAAAAAGACTGGGCCAACCCGACATCGTGAATGTTGACCAGGGCCGGCGTGCCGCGTTCATGGGCCAGCTCAACCAGGATGCGCATGATCTGGCGCGATGTTTTGGGATCCAGGCTGGCGGTCGGTTCATCCACCAGCAGCAGATCGGGCTGCTGCATCAGGGCCCGACCGATACCAACCCGCTGGCGCTGGCCGCCGGAAAGCTCATCGGCACGGGTGTTCTGATAGCCGGCCAGACCCACCCGCTCCAACAGCTCGAAGGCCGCCGCCACGTCCGCCGGCGGAAACTTGCGGCGGTAGGAGCGCCAGAAGCTGACATAGCCCAGACGGCCGGAAAGCAGGTTCTCCATGACCGTCAGGCGGTCGACCAGGTTGTACTCCTGGAATATCATGCCGATACGCCGGCGTACCTTTCTTAATTCATTGCGGTTCAAATTCGTGATGTTGATTCCGTCCAGCAGAACCTGTCCGGACGAAGGTTTCACCAGCCGGTTAATGCAGCGAATCAGCGTGCTTTTGCCGGCCCCCGATGGGCCGATAATCGCCACCACCTGGGGCAGATCCACTTCAAAGCTGACCCCGTTCAGCGCTTTGGCGCCGGTGCGGTATTCTTTTCCCAGATCAACGATTTTGAGCATAATCGGATTCTTTGATATTGTTTATAAGCATTTAAATAGCAGGACACAGATAAACACAAATTTTCGCAGATGTTCAATTGCGGCGGTGTTTCATAAGAGTGGCAGCTACCGGCTAAAGGACAACCGGCCTGATCACGAAAGAAACCGATAATTTTCTCGCAACGACGCAAAGGCGCCAAGATTATAGATCCTTCCCTTTGCGAACTTTGCGCCTTTGCGCGAGATAAATTATATGTGTCACACGAGATCTGCAAGATCCGTGTTCATCCGTGTCCCAGATAAAAAGAAGATGAATTTATTTTTTCTTCTTTTTCTTTTTCTTGACTTTCAGGCCTTTGAGGGCTTCATCGCTGTAAACGATGCCGTTGTGCTTCTGGATCGTGCGAATCACAGCCCAGTTGTCCTGGTAGGTGATGGGCAGGAAGGTGTCGAACTGGTTGGCCTTGAACTCTTTTTCCAGGGCCGTGCCGCTCCAGTCGAAGCTGTAAAAGGCATACATCACCTTGCGGGCCAGATCCGGATGTAGGTTGTAAACGAAGCCGTAGGAAGTGGTGGGAAACGGCTGTGACTCCCAGATGATGCGCAGATCATCCCGATTCACCACCCCTTTGTCGGCCATCCGGTCCAGGACGCTGGATGCAATCGGTGCGGCGTCGTAATCCTTGTTGGCGACTCCCATGATCGAATTGTCGTGCTTGCCCGAATAGGCAACCTTATAATCCTGATCGGGAACGACTCCCAGGTCTTTGAACAAAGCACGCGGTGCCTGATTGCCGGAGTTCGAGGAAGGGGTGACATGGGCGATGTTACGCCCCTTCATGTCCGACACTTTTTTTATGTCCGAATCCTTGTGGGTAATCAGCTGCAGCTTGTAGCCGAAACCTTTGGGACCGCTCATAATGGCAAAGGGCACATAGCCGGCCAGGTTCACACCAAAGCAGGTGGGGCCGGTGGAAATGCCGGCCACGTGCAGCCGGCCCGAGCGCATGGCTTCGACCTGGGCCGCATAGGATTCGGCCCCGTACCATTTAACTTTTTTGCCGGTTTTCTCGGCCAGATAAGCCATAAACTCGGTAAATACATTTTCATATACTGATGGGTCTTCAACCGGTGTATAAGAGAATACGAGAGTGCCGGGATCCAGCCATTTTGAAGCATCGGCGGGTGTATCGGCTACCAAATCCCCGTCATTGTCACAATAACGGGCATCCAGGTCACCGCGGTTCCTGCACTCGGCGGCCACGGCCGGGCTGAAGGCTCCGGCAACCAACGTGATCATCGCTATGGCGACGATGCCGGCCAAAGACATCCTGCGAAAAAATGATAATTTGACCATTCTTATCTCCTTTCGTTTGATGGTTGATGTCAAAATGGTTATTTCGAATACTCTGAAAAACGAGGGGTTCGATTCCCAAATTTTCGATGCTAGAACACCTCCTGATTACAGGTTTGTTACATATCTGAAGTTTCGTTGTCAAATGATAAATTCCGGGTTGAACGAAAACCCTGCCAAAGAATCGTCATTGCTGAACGACGAGGACTGAGTCATGAGGACTGAGGTTCGAGGACTGAGCAATGAGGACTGAGTATCGAGGACTGAGTAATGAAGTCCGGGTGATCAGAACGCTTTACTCTTTCGTGTAACTGTTCTGCGGCGGGCAAGAGGACTGAGTTAGAGGAAGTTCGGGAAATGCTCAGAGTGAATAATTCAGTCCCAGTCCTAAGTCCTCAGTACTCAGCCCTCAGCCCTCAGTCCTCAACCCTCAGCCCTCAGCGCTCAGCCCTCAGTACTCAGTCCTCAGCCCTCAGCCCTCAGTCCTCATCACTTAAGGTCTTTGCAGTTGGCATAGTAGGTGACGGTGGCGGGCCAATCCGAGAAAATTCCCCGGATGCCGACTTCCTGCGCGAGCACGTCAAGTGCGGCAAAGACGTCACCGTCGTTGTTGATGGCATCGGTAACCGTCTGGTAGTACCAGCCGCCGCCGTTTTTGAGAAGACTGGAGCGCTCCAGAGTCCAGGTAAAGATGTCGAGACCGGCGGCCTTGGCCCGCTGCGCGTAAACTGAGGGGATGATTTTTTTATTTCCGTCAAGCGCCAGGAGTATCCACATGGGAGGTGCGATAATCTTAACGCCCGCGGAAGCGAGTTGTTCCATGCCGGGCGACCATGAGCTTGGGGCGGTATGATCGAACCGGGTGCTTCGAAAGCGGCCGTCGAGAAAAACCGCCTGCCGGCCGAAGGCGGGTTCCTTGTCGATCCAGTAGCGTACGTCAGCAAGGTTGAAAGACTGTACATACACATTTTGCGGATTGACGCCGGCCGCTTTATATTCGTCGATCATCTGTTGGGCATAGTCTTGCTGAGTGTAATCGCCTTCGTATGGCATGTCCACGTTGGGAAACTTGAGTTCGGGCGTCATCTTAACGCCCAATTCCTTGAATAGTTCGATGCTCTCGGCGTGGCTGAGCACCGTACCGCAGGTGGAATACAGATCGGTGCGCCACCCGGCCGTGGCGTCCAGGTACTGCTCGATGGCGGTGGCCTGGCGGTTGGCCGCATCCATTTTACCGCAAAGCGACTTGAATTCGGCCAGGGTGATATCGCTGGCACAGCACCTGATATCGGCCGCGTTAAGCAGCTTGCCGGTTTTGGAAAATGCGGGCGGTATCGTGCACTTTTGGCGCAGATCCTCCCGGGCGACTATGTCCGTCGTGGTGTGAAGATCGCACTGGGAATGGCGGCACACCAACTCCCGGTCCCTGGTGAACGTCACATCGCACTCGATGATGCCGGCTCCCATGCGAGCAGCCGCGACATATGACTCCCGGGTGTGTTCGGGAAACTGCAGGGCCGCGCCGCGGTGACCGATGGAGAAATCGGTTCTCTCAAAGGGGCCCGCGGAGCACTGTTCGAGATCGGTTTTGAGCGGGCTTGGATCCATGTCCGCAACAAGATAGAACGGCCGTGGGCCGAGCTGCACGACCGGATCCTTCCCCTTTGAGCCAGGTTTATCCCCGGCGGCGGAGACAATGGCGGCGAAGGCGAACAACAGGCAAAAAGCTAGAATGGCCAATCGAGTTTTTTTGGGGCAGATCATGGGATCCTCCTTTATGGGGACAAAATCAGGCCGACAGACAATAGCAAGCTGAACAGCAGGGCCAATCGTGCAGTTCCGGCAAGCGCCTGATTCAGGATGGCCCCGGCGGGATTTTGCCAGATTATACGGTTTAATGGTAAGGCCCATGGCAAAGAAAGCAGGGGCAGCAGGATAGCACCGACTTTCGGGTCACGGAGCCAGATGATGACGGGCATCAGATAAGCACTGCTCAGCAGCAGGCTGTATTCAAACTGTGTGCCGCGGGCTCCCAGAACGACGGCCAGCGTTTGCTTGCCGGCCCGTCGATCGGTTTCAATATCCCTCAGATTATTGACCACCAGGATGGCCGTGATCATCAATCCCACCATGGCTCCCATGACCGGCACCATGGGCGTCAGACGAAGGGCCTGGACGTAGTATGTCCCACAGACTGCCACCAACCCGAAGAAAATAAATACGAACAGGTCTCCGAGGGCGTGGGAGGCCAGCGGATAGGGTCCGCCGCTGTAGGCCAGGGCTGCGACAATCGAGGCGGCCCCGATGATTACTACCGGCCAGCCGCCCCGGGCCGCCAGATAAAAACCCGGCAGCAGCGTGACGGCGAATACGATGATCATGACAGATTTTAGGCGATCCGGCGGTATCAGGCCGCTCTGGGTCACCCGGATGGGACCCAGCCGATCAGCCGTATCGATACCCTTTTGAAAATCAAAATAGTCATTGGCCAGGTTGACGCCGACCTGGAGCAACAGGGCCACAGCCCAGGCTGCCAGCGCCGGCAGCAGCGCCAGGCGCCGATCGGCATAAGCCAGGGCCGTACCGACCACCACCGGTGCGATAGCCGCGGGCAGCGTCTTGGGGCGCGTGGCCAGAAGCCAGGCACGAACCCGGCCTGTTGTATCTGAGTGGACTTTAAGCACAATACTTTTTCCAAGCTAATTTACGCTATCAGCGGCCTGGCGCAATGCGCATAGCGCATACTTTATAGGTCCTATGACCTATATGATTTATTGGTCCTATAAGACTTATTGGACCTATTAAACTTATTGGACCCATTGGACCGCTGCCGGTCCCACTAATTTTGCTCCCGATAGCGGCAGATCCGGCGTTCCAAGCCGGATATGACAAAATAAAGCGACAGGCCCAAAAGACTCATCGCCAGAATACCGGTATACATTTGCGGGTAGCGCAGAACCTGATACGTCTCAACGACGATATAATACCCCAAACCCCAGGTCGTCAGCGACTGTTCAGCAATGAAGAGCACGGCTATAGCGGTTCCGACCGATACCCTCAAGGCGGTCAACACCGCCGGCAGGGAAGCCGGGAAATAGACATAACGAAACAGCGCCCGCCGTCCGGCACCCAGCGAGCGGACCGACAGAATCAATTCCGGATGCAAATTGGCGGCTTCATCCCGCACCACCACCAGGATCTGAAAAAATATGATCAGTGCAATCAGAAAAATTTTCGATAAATCCGTAATCCCCATCAGGACATAAATAACCGGCAAAAATACAATTTTCGGGATCGGATAAAAAATGGCAATCAGAGGCGCGAATATTCTATCCACAGTGGGAAGCTGCCCTAATCCCAGGCCGATAGGCACGGCAGCCAAAACTGCCACGAAAATGGCAGCCATGACCCGGCCGGTGCTGGCCAGCAGGTGCAAACCCAATTCACCGAAAATGGACTCTAAAAAGAGCGGCAGCACCAAACCGGGAGAGGGCATGATCGGTCGCCGAATGATCCAGGCCAGGAATTGCCACAGGACCACAAACATCAAAATGCCGAGCAGAATTTCGACGGCTCCCGGTTTGCGTTTCAAACTAGTTCCCCCCTGGTCATTATTTTAGAGATTCCAATGTTTGGCGCAGCTGACGGCATTTATTCTGAAATTCCATTTCATTGCGCGTGGCGAATATTCCGGCACAGTCATTTTTCAATACCCGGGGACGGCTGTTGGGGCCGGTCTGCAACACCAGAATTTTTTGTCCCATCGCAACAGCAACTTCAATATCGTGGGTGACGATAATATAGGTCAAATCCATCTCTTCGCGCAGACTGATGACCACCTTGGCCAAATCCTCCCGGGTCGGCGCATCCAGAGCGGAAAATGGTTCGTCCAGCAGCAGTAAATCCGGCTCCAAAGCCAAGGTCCGGGCGATGGCCGTTCGCTGACGTTGCCCTCGTGAAAGCTTAGCCGGGTATTGGTCCCGCAGGCTGCCGATGCTCAGTTTTTCCAGCCAGAAATCCACCCTCCGATCGGCCTGTTCCTGATCGATTTTGCGGTCTGCCGGAGCGTGCCTCCCGTCAGAGCCGTAAAAATTCCAGATTGTCAGACCCAGACGGGCATTTTGCCACACCGTCGACCAGGGCAATAAACCATGATCTTGCAGGATCAACCCGCTGCGCGGCCGGGGCCTTGAAATCAAAGTTCCATCGATCTCGATTCGGCCCCCGAGCGGGCGTCGCAGGCCGGCGACCAAATACAGTAAAGTCGTTTTACCGCAGCCGGAAGGGCCGATGACCGACCAGGCTTCACCCGCCGGGACACGCCAGGTGAAATTTTTAAAAACCGGCGTTTGCCCGGCATACGCAAATGTCAGATCTTTTATTTCTATCATTTATCTTAATTTACCGGGCTCAGAGTTGCACGGATCTTGGCGGATTCGGCTGAAGTTAAGGTTGCCAGCAAGCTGTGCAATTAAGGCAAAAAGACGGATGTTACAGAGCCGTCATATGGCAGAGCCTTTGACAGAAGTCCCTTGTCTACCATCCACCGCATGACATCATCCCACTGGTTGACATCGGGAACTTCACGACGCGGAAAAGGTGGTATTTTGTACGTGGCCTGAATGTTTTTGGGTACCCGGATCTTTTGCAGCAGCAGTGCGCGGTGCGATTCGGGGTCCTGATTGATTTCGGCTGCCGCACGATCCCATCCTTTCAGGAAGGCGTGCACTGCCGCCCTTCTTTGTTGCAGGGTATCGACTTTAAAGCTCAATACGCTGACACTGTATTGGGGGCGGGTCGAATCGTCTATCACCGTTTGCGCGCCGGCAGCCAGAGCACTTATTGCCAGAGGGTCGGGCAAGGTGGCGGCTTCCAGCTGACCCTGCAGCAGTAACTGGTACCTTTCCGGAATGGACGGAACGGATTTTTTGGCAATCTTTTTGGGGTCCAGGCCGGCGGCGGCCAACAGGCGGTCAGTGACATATTCGATGACGGTGTTCCTCGAGATGCCGACCGCTGCGCCATCCAATCCGTCGGGCAGCGTCAGTGTGACGGCCGGCGACGACAATACCCGAAAGAGCGGGTACCGGGGATAGGCCTTGCGCGCCGTGATGACGGTTTGGACCTGAACCCGGTCGCGATTAAAATTGGCGGTGGTGATCATTTCATTGAGCATGCCGTCAATCACACCGGATTGCATCAGCTGGTCTCTTTCCAACCCGCTCGCGACCGGTACCACCTTGACATCAACTTCATATTCCTTAAAATAGCCCCGGGTTTCGGCCACATAATAGGGCAGCGCATCCAGGATGGGCAATAAGGCTATCCTGAGCGGGCCCGTGTGCGAATTTTGCTGCGCATTAACGGATGCCGGGCTAATGGGAAACATAATCACTACCAGCAGGATGATTGAAAACAATTTTCGTATAGGAGCCAAACCAAACATATTAATTCCTTTACAGGCATAAGCGATTTGCGATGGGATATTTTTTAACAGAAAACCGAAATTGGATAAAGCAGATTAATTTTTTCATCTCCCTCAACAATCCGGATGTTTTTCTTGACAAATATACCCGTGCAGTTTTTACATGACAACCTGAGATTCAAGAAAAATAAAATGATGAAATATTGGGTACATTGGGGTTCCATCGATTCCATTATTCCAACATTCCATGTCGCAGCATAAATACACGGTCGTCAAAAGCTGCATATTTTCAATAAACTAAGGAAGATCCGAAGCGTTAAATTAGCCGGTTCGAAGGGAGGGGGGGCAGACTCGATATACCAACTCTAAACACTCAAAAAGGGGGGGAAGTTTATTATGAGACGTTTTTCGTTGTATGCATTCTGCTTTTTAATCGCTGCTATTGCTTTAGCCCTGGTCGTTCCCGACCCGAGTCAGGCCGGGAAATTCAAAAAAGAGTATAAGATGACCCTCGTCGTCACCCCGGGATATTACTGGGGGCAAGGCGCTCTCAAGTTCGCCGAGCTTGTGAACGAGAAAACCAAAGGCAGGATCAACATCAAACCCTATTGGCGCAGCCAACTGCTGAAAGGCGCGCAATTGAAGTCGATTCAGATGGTGGCCAACGGCGCGATAGATTGTGCCATGGAATCCACCATCAACATTTCGCCTGTCATCATCGAGGCCAACATATTTTCGCTGCCGTTTTTCATCAACAGTTTCGAAAACCTCGACAAAATGGAAAATGGACAGACCGGCCGGGCCATATTTGCGGCCATGGAGAAAAAAGGACTCAAGGGGCTGGCCTGGGCTGAAAACGGTTTTCGGCAAATCACCAACAGCACCCGACCCATCCGCACGCCGGCAGATGTCAAAGGCTTAAAGCTCAGAGTCGTGGGAAGTCCCATCTTTATCGATATTTTCAGGCAACTGGGCGCTGACCCGATTACCATGAACTGGGCCGATGCGGTATCCGCCTTTCAGCAAGGCGCGGTGGATGGCCTGGAGAATCCGGTCGCAGTACTGCTGCCGGTCAAAATCTGGCAATACCACAAATATGCCACTTTCTGGAATTATCTGGTAGACCCGGTGATCATCTACTGGAACAAAAAGCAGTGGGATAAATTTCCCAGAGATATTCAGGCGGCGATCCTGGAAGCAGCTCAGCAGGCCGCCAGATTTGAAAAGGCCCTTTGCCGTGCCGGTCAGGACGGGTATGAATCCATCAATATTCTGAAAAATGAATTCAACCACACCATGAAAATTCCGCAACCGATCCAATATATGGAGAACCAGGGAGCACAAGTTACTTTCCTGTCAGATGATGAGCGCAACGCATTCATTGAAGCCACCAAACCGCTCTATGAAAAATGGGTGCCCAAGATCGGCACAGATCTTTACGAAAAAGCGCAGGCGGATATGGACCAATAGTGTCCGGCAGATAAATGCTTCCGGGTGTTTATTTAAACAACGAGCGCTCCGGGTTAGACTTGTTCGGAGTGTCAGATGTTCCGCCGGACCCGCTGGCCCATCAAGCAGCCGGTCACATCGAAAAAGAAATTGAATTTGTACATGTATGCAAATTACAAATTACAAGCACCAAAATACAAATAAATCACAAATCCCAATATCCAATGACCGAAACCCACGTTCCGCGCGCGAGCGGATATTGTGATTTGGGATCGACGATCCGGCAGCGGTAGATGGTTCTCAATTTCCAATGGTAAGCAAATAATTTGGATCTCCGCCATTCGAAGTCAGAGAGCTCGCGAGCGGTCCAATAATTTCCTTAACGGATCAAATTGATTGGATATTTGAATTTGAAACATTGTGATTTGTTTGAAATTTGGGATGTGTAACTTGGGATTTTACACCTTAGCCTCGCTACCAACTTAGCCAATACAAAATGTCCTGAAAATAGCAATGGATTAATGAAATTAAACACAGGGCTGGCGGTGTCAGCAAAGACCGACTCCCGGAAACAGAAGAGTCGCGTTTGATAACCAATACTGCATCAAAAAGCTGCTGCTGACACCTGGTATGATTGCCGGCCGGCAATGCGGCTTAGAAAGTCTTTGCGAGCCCGCGATCGCGCCAGTTTGCCGGATGTAGTCCGGGGTAAGGTGCGGCGAGTCACCAATTCGATCGTACAATCTATGAAAAAACGCTGTTGAATGAGTTTGCGAAGATGCCCCGGCAGATCGGATTTTTGGACCTCCTCCGGGTTGCGGCATTGAATCAGGAGCACCGCCTTGTTGCTGCCGTTGGTATCGGGGACGGAAATGGCCAGGGCATCGCCGGATCTCACCGCCGGTTGCCGTTCGGCCAGGGCCTCCAGGTCCTGGGGCCAGACATCGCGCCCATTGACGACGATCTGGTCTATTTCACGGCCGGTGATGACGATATCTTTTCCGATGCGGTAAGCCAAGTCACCGGTATTCAGCCAGCCGTCCCCTGATAACATCTTACCGGTTGCCACGGCGTCACTGAAATAGCCGCTCATGACGCTTGGTCCCCGGACGAAAAGCGTGCCGACCAGCCGCGGACTCAGGTAATCCACTGAAACTTGAGCTGCCAACGGTGCCAGCAGCATCCCGACCAATCCCATATCGTGGTAGAAAGGCAGCCAGGAAACTACCCGATCTTTATTTCGAAACTGAGCCACCCCGCTGATCAGCTGCGCCAAATTGCTCATCACGGTTTTTTGATCGATCATGACACCGCGTGGAAAGCGGGTGCTGCCCGAGGTAAACTGCAGGTAGGCCAGATCATCGGGGCCCGGCTGATGAAGTTGAGCATCGTCTTCAGGCAAATGAACAAATGCTTTGGTTCCGCCGAAAAAACTAAGGTTCAAGCCGGCGGCGGCCCTCATTAAAAAAGGAAGGTGTGCTTCGGAAGCAATCGCAATTTCGGCCCGGCAGGCGGCCAACAATCGGCGCAACAGTTTGACATAGTTGCGGCGATCTCCCAATTGAATCGGCGCCGGCAGCGGTATCGGTATCAACCCGGCATACTGGCAGGCGAAGAAATAGCGGACAAAATCCGGCCCGGTATCCGCCACCAGTGCCAACCGCGCACCGCGTCGCGGCCCCAACCCCAGCAACCGGCGCGCCAAGGAGCGAGCCTCCCGGCGAAGTTTTTGATAGGGCAGCACTGTTTTCAATTTTCCGGTGCTGTCGTAAAAATTATAGCCGGTAATCCCCTTGGCGGCATAGTCGAGCGCCTCAGCCAGATTGGCAAAATCACCCCGGCGCAGCACTAAATTGTTCCTGGTTGGTGTTGGGTTCATGGTGAAGTCAAAATCTATATCAATACAATAGTCTTTGAAAAGTTCAATAA
>Ga0209146_1000029_pt1 | contig 52097 bp, 44 predicted proteins | sample WorMetLIZAISLAND_2_FD_187402 | JGI IMG/M metagenome (GOLD analysis project Ga0209146, IMG submission 187402) | Marine gutless worms symbiont microbial communities from Max Planck institute for Marine Microbiology, Germany - Olavius geniculatus... | ecosystem: Host-associated > Annelida >...
CCCGCTACCCGCACCCCGCAACCCGCAACCCCTACTCTTCATCCAGTTCCTGTTTCAAATCCCGGGTCATCAATCGCATGACAGCGTCTTTGGGGGGCAGGTCTTCGTAAAGAATACGATACGTCTCATGGACGATCGGCATGTCGACCCCCAGTTTGCGGGAAAGATTGTAAACGGACTTGGCGGTTTTCACCCCTTCGGCCACCATCCGCATCTTACCCAGGATGTCACCGACCTTTTCGCCCTGACCGATCTTTTTACCCACGGTGTGATTGCGACTGAGATCCCCGGTGCAGGTCAAAATTAAATCGCCGAAGCCGGCCAGCCCCGTGAATGTCCGCGGATTGGCGCCCATGTTAAGACCCAGGCGCCTGATTTCAGTCATGCCCCTGGTAATCAGAGCCGCTCGGGTGTTTAGGCCCAGGTTCAGGCCATCGATGATCCCGGCCGCGATCGCAATCACATTTTTCAGAGACCCGCCGAGTTCAACCCCGATAACGTCTTGGCTGGTATACACGCGAAAATAAGGGGTGGCCATCACCTGCTGGACCAGGTCTGCCACCGTGGCATGACTGGACGCCACCGTCACCACCGTTGGTAGATCTCTGACAACCTCGCGAGCAAAGCTGGGGCCGGAAAGAACGGCCAGTTGGTCGGACGGTATCTTTGCCAGCGTCTCCTGCATCACTCCTGTCATGGTCAGATGGGTTTTGTTTTCGATCCCTTTGGAAGCCGATACGACGACCGTATCCGGCCCAAGGTGATCAGACATATTCAACGTGGTCTGCCGCATGACGTGCGATGGGACCACCACCAGCACCAGATCTTTGGCGGAAACAACGTCGGCCAGGTCATTCGAAGGGTTCAAATTGGCCGAAAGCTTGACATCCGGCAGAAAAACGGAATTTTCGCCCGACTGCCGGATCTGATCCCTGACCTCCTCTTCAAAGACCCACAAATCGATCATATAACCCTTGCTGGCAAGTAAATTCGCCAGGGCCGTTCCCCAACTCCCGGCGCCGACGACTCCGATTTTGAGTTTTTCTATGGCTCTTTCGTTTTTGGGTTGCATAAGAGGTACCTTGACCGGATCAAGACAAAATAATTTAAAATGATCTAAAATTCAAAATGACTAAAATTACGGTGTCGCTACGCTCCATCGATTGTTATGATTTTATTGCGCATAGTCTTTATCAGATCGAGCACTCAGTAAACCAAAATATACGATGCTGCCATAGCACAAAAAACGCTCCCAATCCTTAATTTTAGTCATTGTAGTCAATTTACAACTTTAGTCATTTTTGTTATTCCTCTTCCGACTCCTCCTTTTCAGCCAGCCGGGCGGCACCGACAACTCGCTCCCCGGCCTCCAGTCCCATCAGTTTTACCCCCTGGGTGTTGCGGCTGATCACCGATATACCCTCAATGGACATGCGGATTATCTTGCCGATATTGGTCATCAACATCAAATCGTTTTCCTCTTCCACGAGCAGAATGGATACCACCAGACCATTGCGCTGGGATGTTTTGATGGAAATTACCCCTTTGCCGCCGCGCTTTTGAACCGGGTACTCATCGATCGATGTTCTTTTGCCGTATCCGTTTTCAGTGACGGCAAACAAGGTTTGTCCGTGGCTCAAGACTTCCATCGCCACAATTCGATCGCCTGAGGTTAGGTTCATACCCTTGACCCCCATCGAAGTGCGCCCGGAGGGACGAATATTGGATTCATGAAATCGGATTGACTTGCCCAAGAGAGACCCCAAGAATACGTTCAACGTGCCATCCGTTATTCGGGCGGCAATCAGTTCATCATCGGGCATCAGGTTAAGGGCAATGATCCCGCCGGCCCGGGGTCGACTGAAGGCCATCAGGTCGGTTTTTTTCACCAGCCCGTTTCTCGTGGCCATCAGCACATGGTAGCCCGGCTCAAAATCAGGTACCGCCAGCACGGCGGTCAGGTTTTCACCGGCTTCGAAATTCAACAAATTGACGATCGCCTTGCCCAGGCTCATGCGACCGGCCTGGGGGATGTCATAAACCTTGCACCAGTAAACCTTGCCTTTATTGGTAAAAAACATGAACGTGTGATGGGTGGAGGCCACGAAGAGGTGCTCCACAAAATCGTCCTCCTTGGTGCCCATGGCCGTCTTGCCCTTGCCGCCCCGCCGCTGATTGCGGTAAAGCGTTATCGGGTTGCGCTTGATGTAGCCCCGCTTGGAAATGGTTACCACCATATCCTCTTCGGCGATCATATCCTCGATACTGATTTCTTTCGTTTTCTCAACGATTTCCGTGAATCGCTCATCACCGAAATCGGCCTTGATCTCAACAAGTTCATCTTTGATGATATTGAGCACCAGCCGTTCACTGGCGAGAATCTCTTTGAATCGGGCGATATCTTTGAGCAGATTGGTATATTCTTCGACTATTTTCTCACGTTCAAGGCCGGTAAGCCTTTGCAGGCGCATGTCCAGAATCGCCTGGGCCTGAATGGCGGTCAGTTCATACCTTGCGATTAAAGCCTCTTTGGCATCGGCCGGTGACCTGGCTTGTCGAATTAAGGCCACCACATCATCAAGATTCTCCAGGGCTACCTTCAAACCCTCCAGGATATGTGCCCGTGCTTCGGCTTTATTGAGGTCATAGCGTGTCCGCCGAACGACAATTTCCTTGCGGTGCAGAATGAAGTATTCCAGGATTTCCTTGAAGGTCAACATTTCGGGCCGATTGTTAACGATTGCCAGAAATATGATCCCGAAGGTATTTTCCATCCGCGTCATTTTGTAGAGTTGATTGATGATAACGCCGGCTACCTGGTCTTTTTTAAGACCGATCGCCACCCGCATGCCTTCGCGGTCTGATTCATCCCGCACAAAGCTAACGCCCTCGATTTGTTTGTCCCTAACCAGTTCGGCGATTTTTTCAATCAATTTGGCTTTATTGACCTGATAGGGCAGTTCATTGATGACGATGGTCTCACGCTGGGTGCGTTTGTCCGTTTCAACCACGACCCTGGCCCGAACTCTGATGATGCCCCGGCCGTTTTTATAGGCTTCTCTAATGCCATCGGTCCCGTAGATGATGCCGCCGGTCGGAAAATCAGGGCCCGGCACGAATTGCATCAATTCTTCCCAGCCGATGGCCGGATCATCGATAACCGCAATGATGGCATCGATGACTTCCGACAGGTTGTGGGGTGGAATATTGGTGGCCATCCCGACGGCGATACCCGAGGATCCGTTAACGAGCAGGGAAGGAATCTTGGAAGGCAGCACCGATGGCTCACTGAGAGACTCGTCATAGTTCGGCAAGAAATCGACGGTTTCCTTGTCGAGATCCTCGAGCATTTCATGGGCCAGGCGCTGCATCCGAATTTCTGTGTAGCGCATGGCGGCGGGCGGATCGCCGTCGATAGATCCGAAGTTACCCTGTCCGTCCACCAGGGGATAACGCATCGAAAAATCCTGGGCCAGCCTGACGATGGTGTCATATACCGCGGCGTCGCCGTGCGGATGATACTTACCGATGACATCACCCACGATACGAGCCGACTTTTTATAGGCCTTGTTCCAGTCATTTTTAAGCTCGCGCATTGCAAAAAGAACCCGGCGGTGGACGGGTTTGAGACCGTCGCGCACATCCGGCAATGCCCGGCCGATAATAACGCTCATGGCGTAATCGAGATAGGACTTGCGCATCTCTTTTTCGATGCTGATTTCCATATTAGAATCGTCTGAGGCCATTTAAACACTCACAATAGTAGGTTATTGGTTATTGGTTATTTGTTATTCGCTGCGAAACAGCACTAATTTGGAATATGCTGTTATATGAGCTTGTTTCAGGAAGTTGATAGTACCGGGTAGATTCAGGTAATCGTTGTTTATAATCTGCAGCACGATCTGATTACCGACACCTAATAACGAATAACAAATAACGTTCTCACTTTTTGACGGGTTCAACGATGCGCTGGTAACTGGACTCATAGATATCGCTTAAGGTTAAAAATGCAGTCACCACCAGGGGGCCATAGATGATGCCCAGTATCCCGAACAATTTTAGTCCCCCGATAATGGAAAGAAACACCAACAGGGTATGCATTTGCACACGCTGTCCCACCAGTTTAGGCTTAAAGAAGTATTCGATGCCTCCGGAAAGAAGTATGTAAAACACAACGAAGAATATACCGGCCCCGAATCGTCCCTGCAAAAACAGGTAGGCTGCCGCAGGAAGGAAGACGGCACCAATTCCCACAATCGGCAAAAACGCCAGCAGGGCCATGATGACGCCCCACAGAAACGGAGACTGAAATCCAACGAACGCAAAGACGGCGCCACCCAGCGTGCCCTGGATCAGTCCTCCCAAGCCATTGCCGATCAGGATGGCACCGGCCATATCCTTAAATTTTTGGATCAATATTTCATCTTGATCATCAGGCAGAGGCGAAAGCCCCACGATAAATGATATCAGCCGGTGGCTGTCGATCAGCAGGTAAAAGATGATCAGAAGCATGAAAAAGAAATTCACGACAAAGTTAAGGATGTTGGCCGTCATGGATCGGGCCTGTTCATATAAATACAGCCCGACCACCCGACCGAGCTCGGCAATGCCCTTGTTGAGCTCTTCACCGGTAATCACCAGACCGAAATTTCCGAGAATCTGATTGATCCGGTCAACAATCCGACTGTTTTCGATCAATTCCGTAAAGGGGTTGCTTGACAGCGCCTCACGGGCGCTCAAATACATGTCATAGGCTTCGTTGGCCAAGATGCCGACGAAAGCCGATACCGGAATAAAAAGAACAAAAAATATGATCAAGCAGGTTAGCAGCGAAGCAGGGGTGGCCTTTAATGTTCGATTCAGATACTGGTAGACCGGATTAAAGATTCCGGTAATTACCGCCGCCAGGATAATGACAGAGATAAATGGCCACAGTAGCCAGCCCAGTAAAAAGCAGGATACGAGAAAAATGGCCAGGAAGAACCATAAGATGATGTCACGGGGAGATGAATCGCTCAAAGAACCTCCCAAATTCCGATTGACAGCGACAAAAACAATGCCACGGCGCCAATAACCTGCAACTAGGGGTTAGAACCGTGGCAATAATAAATAATGGTATCGTGCACTGTGGAATGGAATCGATCTTATTTGCTTAAAAAAGTCCCGGCAATCAACAAAAGGATGGTTTCATAAACGAACACCGGCAGGTAGTTACCATCAAAAATATGATAGGTAATACCGCCTCCGATAATACCCGGTACTGCAAAAAATACCAATATCCCCAGTTTTCGGCTGATATCCATCTTCGTTTCCTCCTTCAGCACGCGCGCTTATCCTAAATCATGTGATCGATATAGGAATGATTAACCGCCATTTTATCGCTTGATCGTGATGCAAGATACCATTCTGTGATACGCGGAACAGCTACCCCGTACATCACGCATCCGACCCACGAATTATACCACGATGATCTATATTTCCCAGTTTGGTAAATATATTATAAATTAAACTAATTATTAACAATAATTACAACTTAAGTAAAGTAAAAAGTGAAAAAAAGGTTCTGGGTTCAAGGTTCAAGGTTGGATAACCGAAAACGGATGATAGTAGACATATGAAAGAGTGATCTCTGATAGCTGATATTTTATGGTCAAAAGACCGATATATCAGCTTCAATTTACCACGCGCCATGCGCTATGCCCCATGCTCCTTGGGGCCAAAGCGCACCCCGCAACTTCTGCACCTTGAACCTCTGAACCCCTGAACCTTGAACCTCTGAACCTTGAACCTCTGAACCTTGAACCTCTGAACCTTGAACCTCTGAACCTTGAACCTCTGAACCTCTGAACCTTGAACCCCTGAACCTTGAACCCCTGAACCTCTGAACCTTGAACCTCTGAACCTTGAACCCCTGAACCTTGAACCCCTGAACCTCTGAACCTTGAACCTCTGAACCTCTGAACCTTGAACCCTTGAACCTTGAACCTCTGAATCTTGAACCTCTGAACCTCTGAACCTTGAACCCTTGAACCTCTGAACCTTGAACCCCTGAACCTCTGAATCTTGAACCTCTGAACCTCTGAACCTTGAACCCTTGAACCTTGAACCTCTGAACCTTGAACCCCTGAACCTTGAACCCCTGAACCTCTGAACCCTGAACCTCTGAACCGCCCCTATCGCTCAACAATCATCGCCATGCCCATTCCGCCGCCGATGCACATGCTGATCAGACCGGTATTGTAGCCCTTGCGCTGCATGTGATTCATTCCGGTCACCATTTGGCGGGCACCGGTGCAGCCGATGGGATGACCGAGGGAAATCCCGCTGCCGAGTTCATTGGGTCGGTCATTTTCAAGCCCAAGCTCCCGCAGACAGCCGATAGCCTGGGCCGCAAAGGCCTCGTTCAGCTCGATTATGTCGATGTCGCTCAATGTCATACCGGCAATTTTCAGCGCCTTTCTGATCGCCGGCACCGGTCCCAATCCCATGTAAGCCGGATCCACACCGCCGGCCGCAAAAGCTTTGATCTTCACTATCGGCTCAAGCCCAAGGTCCCGTGCTTTGTCGGCACTCATCAGTAACACGGCGGCCGCGGCATCATTGATTCCGGAAGCATTGCCGGCCGTTACCGAGCCGTCTTTTTTGAAAGCCGGCCTTAATTTGGCCATCTTTTCCACATTGGTATCCATGGGGCGCTCATCCGTATCAAAGACAGTATCCCCTTTGCGGGACTTGATAACCACCGGGACGATCTCCTGGGCAAACAGTCCATCGTTGATGGCTGATTTGGCCCGGTTGTGGCTCAAGACGCCCAGTTCATCCTGCTCCTGCCGGCTGATATCATACATCGCGGCAATATTTTCAGCGGTCACCCCCATGTGATAGCCGTAGAAAATTTCATAAAGGCCATCGAACACCATTAGGTCATAGATATCCCCGACCCCGGTCAGCTCCATTCGATGTCCCCAGCGGGCTTTGGGCAGTGCCATGGGCACCTGGCTCATGTTTTCCTGCCCCCCGGCCATGATCACATCAGCTGATCCGGTCATAATGGCTGCCGCGCCCAGGGCAATGGCTTTAAGCCCTGAACCGCAAACCTTGTTGATAGTGAACGCCGGTGTCTCTTTGGCCAGTCCGCCCGCGATCATGGCCTGGCGAGCCGGATTTTGCCCCTGGGCGGTCTGGAGGACATTGCCCATGATAACTTCATCGATCGTGATCTCAGCAGCATCCTGATGCCAATCAGGGGATTTCTTTTCAAGATCGATGAGTCCCTGATCTTTCAATTTATCCGGTGCCGCTTCCAGCATGGCTGCATTGGCCACCGGCTTCAAATTAACTTTTCGCAAAACGTCTTTCATCACGACGGCACCCAGCTCAACGACCGGCACATTCATGAGCCCTCCGCCGAAATTACCGATAGCAGTGCGGGAACCGCTGACAACAACGACCTCTTTCATGGTCTGTACCTCCTTAAATGCGTGATTGGTAAAATTTGAAAGGCATTTCTATATCACAAATCCCGGAGTAAATGCAACGCTGACATACAGGTATTCGAAAACCGCACTGGAATTGATTCTGTTTTTATTTCTTTTATTTAGACAGGATCAACTGGATTACCAGGATTTTTTTTCCTGCGGCGAGGGACCTTTCGGCCGCAGGCCGCATTATCCTGACTATCCTGTTGATCCTGTCCAAGTACTTTTTTTTAAATGAGAATCCATTCAACTGTAAATGCCGGTTTGCCATATATTTATCACCTCAGTTGCATCCCAGGCAGGCGTTCTTATGATTAGTGTATTACCAAAAATTGGTGTCTATATGAAAGAGCTAGAAATATTAAGGAACAGATTACCGATCGATGCAAAATTTAAAAAGGTTTCCAATATCAAATAGGCTATTTCCAGGGACCGGATTGTTGCGGTTTCGAATGACCTTTACGCAGGCCGTCTGGACTGTCGCGATTTTTCTAAGCAGTATGATCCAGGCTGAAATTGCCGCCGCCCAAACACCAGCCGGACCCCAGGGACAAGCACTTGTCGATGCACTGCGCCTTGGCGGATACAACATTTATTTTCGTCATGCGGCTACCGACTGGACGCAACATGATCAGGTATCCAAAGCAGGCGACTGGACCAGCTGCAACCCGGATCAAATACGCCAGCTGTCCGATGCCGGCCGGCAAACCGCCTCCGCCATCGGAGATGCCCTGCGCAAGCTGAAAATTCCAATCGGACAAGTGCTGGCAAGTCCATACTGCCGCACGATTGAAACCGCGCGACTCATGAACATTGGACCGGTGGAAAAAACGACGGACATTATGAATATGCGCGTTGCGCAATACTTCGGCGGTTCCTCCGCTATTGCCGAGCGCACCCGCCGGCGCCTGTCAATGCAGCCGCAGGGAGCTGCAAACACCATCCTGGTCGCTCACGGCAATGTCCTGGTAACGGCTACCGGCGTCTATCCCCAGGAGGCTGAGGCCATTGTGTTTCAACCCCGGGTCAATGGGACCTACGAATTCATCGCGCGAATATCACCGCAGGAATGGGCCCGCCTGGCTGCCGGTCGCACGGATCGTTGAGCAGCTGAAATTCGAATCGGGAAGGACAATTTCATAGTCTCTACGCCAACACTTCAATACTCCAGTACTCCAACACTCCATTACTCCAACACTCCATAACTCCAATCCTATTTTAGGATCCTGAGGGTCGACTTTCAACCGGTCATTTATTCAAGCCCTCCTCGTCGATTCCCTTCTGGCGTTCCTTAATCTGCCGCCATTTGTCCAAGCGCTCTTTGACGATTTTTTCATAACCGCGTCCGCTGGGTTTATAAAACACCCGGCCGCTGAGCTTTTCCGGCAAGTGGTCCTGGGCCACGATTGCATCTTTGTAGTTGTGGGCATATTTGTAATCCCGGCCATACCCCAGATCTTTCATCAGCCGGGTGGGCGCATTGCGGATATGAAGCGGCACCGGTAGCGATCCGGCTTTTTTCACTGCCTGCTGCACCTCGCCAAAGGCGGTATAAATGCTGTTGCTCTTGGGGGCCGTGGCCAGATATACCGCCGCCTGGGCAATGGCCAGTTCCCCTTCCGGATGTCCCAGGAATTTAAATGCCTCCATGGCATTCAGAGCGATATCCAGCGCCTGGGGATCGGCATTGCCGATGTCTTCCGAAGCAAATCGCACCATGCGGCGGGTAATGTACAACGGATCCTCGCCGGCTGCCAACATTCTTGCCAGCCAGTAGAGGGCGGCATCGGGATCGCTGCCCCGCAGGCTTTTGTGATAGGCCGAGATGACATTGTAATGTTCTTCGCCGGATTTATCGTATACCAGGGCCTTTTTCTGAAGGGCGCGTTCGAGATCTTCCAGCCCAATGGCTAAACTGCCTGTCTTATCGGACAACTCGTGGGGCTTAGCCGCCAATGAGCCGGCTATTTCCAGGCTGTTCAGGGCTACCCGGGCATCGCCGTCCGCAATATCGATCAGGTATGACATGGCGGACGGCTCCAGCGACAATTCCAGACGGCCGAGCCCCCGTTGTGGGTCTTTCAGAGCATGCTCAATAATGGCCGCGATATCATCTGCGGTCAGCATTTCCAGCGTAATGACCCGGCAGCGGGAGAGCAGGGGTGCGATGACCTCAAATGAGGGATTTTCAGTGGTAGCGCCGATCAGGGTTATCATCCCATTTTCCACATGATGTAAAAATGCGTCCTGCTGGGCCTTGTTGAACCGGTGAATTTCATCAACGAAAAGAATCGTTTGCTTGCGATAGATCTTTTACTGGTTTTGCGCTTCCGCGATAACGGCTCGAATCTCTTTGACACCGGACAGCACGGCCGAAAAATGAACGAAGTGCGAACGGGTTTCCGCGGCAATGATCCGGGCCAAGGTGGTTTTACCGCATCCCGGTGGTCCCCACAGGATCATGGAGAATATTCGGTCCTGCTCGATGGCGGTTCGAATCAAAGTGCCCTGCCCCACCACCTGTACGTGTCCCACAAACTCATCGAGATGTCCGGGCCGCATGCGTTCGGCCAGAGGGCGCCTCGCATCGGCCGCTTTTTTGGCATGATAATCGAAAATATCCATGGATCTTAACCTCCGGTTGGATGAGCGCTGCGCTTGAAGAGCGCTGCGCTTGAGGAGCGGCCTTCGGCCTTGATGAGCGCTGCGCTTGAGGAGCGGCCTTCGGCCTTGAAGAGCGCTGCGCTTGAGGAGCGGCCTTCGGCCTTAACGAGCGCTTCGCTTTATGAGCGGCCTCCGGCCTTGCTTAGCTTTCCTTCGGAACTTAAATGGATAGACAAAAACGCGCAGTCTTGAGCGAAGCGCTCCTCAAGCGAAGCGCTCCTCAAGCGAAGCGCTCTTCCAGCGAAGCGCTCTTCCAGGCCGAAGGCCGCTCTTCAAGCGCAGCGCTCACTTTTTCCTCCTACCTTCCCGTTGCCGCAGAATGAGCCGTATCGGCGTACTGTCCAGGCCGGCTTGCTCGCGCAGTTGGTTGATCAGGTATCTTTGATAGGAAAAATGGACGGCTTGCGGGTAATTCACAAAACACACGATGGTGGGTGGTTTGGCGGAAATCTGGGCGGCATAGTAAAACTTAATCCGCCGGCCCCGATGCAGGGAAGGTTCATTTTTCTCGATCGCCTGCTCAAAAATTTTATTCAGTTGACCGGTACCGATACGCCGTTGATACTGCTCATAGACTTCATCCACCAGTTTAAAAACTTTGGTCACCCGCTGGCCGGTCAAAGCCGAAATGGTGATGGCCGGCGCAAAGCTGAGAAACTTGGCCTGTTCCCTTAAGCGCTCATAATACAATTTAACGGTATGGCTGTCCTTGTCGACCAGGTCCCATTTATTTAACAGCAGAATACAGCCGCAGCCGCGATCATAAGCGTAACCGGCCACGGCAATGTCCTGGTCGGTGACACCTTCCGCGGCATCGATCACGATTAAGGCCACATCACAGCGATCAAGGCTTCTTAGCGCCTTAATGATGGAAAATTTTTCAAGTTTACGGGTCACCTTGCCCTTGCGGCGAATGCCGGCTGTGTCCACCAGCAAGTAGGATTTTCCGTTCATTTTGCAGACCGAGTCAATGGCATCGCGGGTGATGCCCGGTATATCGCTGACCAGAAGGCGTTTTTCACCAAGGACCCGGTTTATCAAAGATGATTTTCCAACATTCGGGCGACCCACGACTGCCAGCCTGATCATCTGCGAATCGCTTTCATCGGTCGGATCATCAACGAATTCATCCAACGCGTCCACAACATCATCCAGCAGATCATTCAATCCATAGCGATGTTCAGCTGACAAGGGGTAGAGTTCATCAATACCCAGCTGATAAAAATCAGAAAGCATCACCTCTTGCTCGGCACCGTCGATTTTGTTAACTGCGTAAAAAACCGGCTTGGCGACAGTCCGCAGAATATCGATGACATCCCGATCAAAGGGCGAGAACCCTTCCTTGCCGTCCAGCAACAAAAGGACCACATCGGCATCCGCAATGGCCTGTCGAACCTGGAACCGAATTTGCTCGGCAAAATCATCACCTTCCGTAAAGCCGCCGGTGTCCACCAGGGTAAATTCAATATCATTCCAGCTGGCATCGGCGTAATGCCGATCCCGGGTAACTCCAGGATGGTCGTCTACCAGCGCATCTTTGCTGCGGGTAATCCGATTGAACAACGTGGATTTTCCGACATTCGGGCGACCGATAATGGCAATAATGGGTTTCATGGATTCTTCTTATTCAGCTTTTGATGAATTCTTTATAAGTCGAATTCATCATGTGTTTGGTGTTTCGTGTTTGGTATTTGGTAAAACACTTCGCACGTCATATCAAGATGTTATACCACCAAACACTAAACACCAAATACTAAACACTCTCGTAAACAGCTCCTTTTTCGGCTTTTTGCGAGACTGTCAGATATTGCGCAATTTAACATTAAAAGAATGACTAAAATGCGCTAAATTACGTCAAAATGCAAGCTTTTGATTGGATTCTTCGGGATTATTCCGCGAGGATAGACAGGGCGTGAAGCCTGGCCGGTTTTTTGATGCCAGTTTTTAATTTCGTTTCACAGATCCGTTCTCAGGGACAGTTTCGGGCGGAAAAGGGCATCCACGATGTTGCGCACATACTGCTCATCGGAGATACCGTCGGTGGCTTCCGTCGGAAAGGCAACAATATTTTTGTAGTAGGACACAATGCGTTCGAAAAGATCCACCCTGGCTTGCGGGTCGAACTCGTCTCGCCGCAGCAGGGCCTGGAGGGCGATCTGGGCTTCGGCCGGCGTGACATGTTGGCGCAGGCGCGCCTCAAGATGCGGGTAGCCGCAAAATGAATTAAATTTGCCTTCCAGGAGTTGATCCAGGTCAGGCTCATCGACCCGCGGATTCCATACCACGATGGTATTGGCAGCAAAATCACCCAATCGCTGAGAATAGCGGTTGATAAGGCAGGCCACACCGCCGACCAGGTAGAGGGCAGGCAAACTGTCCACAAAACGCAGCAGATTTCGAATCACAATCTGGCTGAATTGCAGCTGCAGTCCATGCACATCCGTTACCCTCAAACGCAGGAGTCTCTTACCGAGCGTTTGTCCTTGCCAATACCATTCCAAACATATTCCGTACCCAATTGAGATGACAAAATACCCCAGGATATTGCCGGCCGTCGCCAGATCCTGGCTCAAAATCCCGACCAGGCTCAGCACCACATTCAACAGTTTGTTGATGGCCAGGATCATTAATAAATCAACCGACCAGGCTAGAAACCGGGTAATCGGCCCGGCCAGCAGCAGGGAAAATTCGACCCCTTCCGGGGTCCTGATGGTCAGCGTATTGGTTTTGCCTACATTCATGGAATTACCTCTAGTCCGACGATTTTTCTAAAAAAGGACATAAAATGTTGTTGGCGGAGCGCTGCGGTTGAGGAGCGTTGCACTTGAGGAGCGCTCCGCTTGAGGAGCGCTTCGCTTGAGGAGCGCTTCGCTTGATGACCGCTTCGCTTGATGACCGCTTCGCTTGATGACCGCTTTGCTTGATGACCGCTTCGCTTGATGCAATTGCAAAATACAGTCGACCTCTTATCTTCTTACCTTCTCACCTTCTTACCTTCTCACCTTCCTACCTTCTCACCTTCTTACTTTCCTACCTTCTCACCCTCCTACCTCCTCCTTTGAGCTTTGAGCTATGAGCTATGAGCTACGAGCTTTGAGATTCGAGGTCCTACCGGACCTTGCCAGAAACAATACCAGCAGTATCAACTCCAGCATGCCAAACCCGATCTTGACGGCATAAGGGATGACCGGCTCATGATACTGTGAAAAGAAGGCCTCGATGATGCCGGCCCAAACCAGCATTATGGCGATTCCGCAGATCAGATTCACCAGGTCGGCACCAATCGCTCTCAGTCTCGATTTCAGTGAAACGGATTTTCCCCAGCCGATTAGCGCACTGGCCAGCACCAATCCGGCCTGCCCGGCCAGGATGATGGCTGGGATCTCAATGGCGCCGTGGGGCAGCAGCCACCCCAGTAAAAATGTCGTTTCACCGGCCAGCACATAATCCAGGGCGACGGCGCCCAGTATCACCCCATTGTAAAAAAGCATGATCAGCGTTCCGATTCCCCAGGTCATACCGAGAGCCAGGGTAAATATGGAAACCTTGGTGTTGTGGGTCATCAAATATGAGGAAAAGGCGGATTTGGAACCTTCCAATCGATCATCCTGAGCAGATTCTTCTTCTGCCACCCGGTCGGACGGATCCCCATGCAGGTGTGCAAACGGCAGCAGGGTCTGTTTGGCGTCAGGATCGGCCATGATCACGAATCCACCGAATAGGCCGCCTACCAGCATGGCCGCCAGACATATCCAGAAGGCCTTGATCTGACGTCTGAAGGTCTGGGGAAAAGATACAAAAAACCAGCGCAGCAGGGCCAGCCGATGGGGCTTTTCACGGGTTTCATGAATTTCTCCAAAGGTTCTGGCTACCAATGATTCAAGATAGGTACGGGTGTTCGGCTCAGCTGAAAATGTACTAATCTTCGCCAGGTCGGCCGAAGTACGCTGATAAAGATAATGAAACCGCTCTAATTGTGACAGGGTCAACCTGAGCTCCGGTCGTCTTTCGAGCTTATCCAACATCTTCTCGAGTTCGTTCCAGAAGGGCCGTTCCTCGGTTATAAATTTTTGTAGATCGATGAGCATTTTGATAAAGGTTTAAAGGTTCAAAGGTTCAAGGTTCAAAGGTTCAAGGTTCAAAGGTTCAGTGTTCAAAGGTTTAAGGTTCAAGGTTCAAGGTTCCGGATCATAGTTCTTACTTATTTTGTTGATATGAAATCAAATATTTAATGAAACCCCTGATAGCAGCACGTGTGCGTGCTGCATGATCATACACATCCTGAAATTCACTAGTTGTTATATATTCCTGGTCCAACGCGACATAAAGCTCACTCTGGACTTCGGTGCAGGACCGTTTAGCGTACCGAAGAAAACGAACAAATTCGGAATTTGATTCGGAATCAAATCCTTCCGCAGTGTTATGCATGGTTGAACCGGCGGCATCCTGAATTTGCCCTTTTAAGCCATAGTCACGCGCAAATTCAGATTTCTTTGTCAAACTGTAAACCATCCGAGTTAGCTCTCGAGCTAACTGCCAAGCTTCGATATCCTCAAATCTTTCTATTCGCAATTTACCTCCAACCCGAATCCCCAATTGACTTTGTATCTACAAGCCCTAAGATCGAGGCTTTTCTTCTCTGGAATCCTGAACCTCTGAACTTTGAACCTTTGAACCTTGAACCTTGAACCTCTCAACCTCCCAACCTTGAACCTTTCAACCTTGAACCTCTGAACCTACAACACCTGCCTCCGCTTCACATTCATATACTGGGAAACCAGATCACTGCAGAGGCTCTCGTTTTGCAGCAGATAAAATCCGATCCCGTGGCGCCGGAGGTGTTTTTCGGTTTGGCGCAGGTGCCGCCATATCAGGTGTCCGCCCAATTTTTGATAAATGTCGTCGGTCCCATTGACCTCCGGGTCGGAAAACAAAGGCTCTGCGCCGCCTGGCCTTAACATGTTAACTAAAATCAAATGCTTGCGGCTGACAATATCGATATGGGAGGTAAAACTTTCGGCCAGGACCGGATCATCCAGATTGGTCAAAAATATCAACAAGGCGCGCCGTCGGATTTTGGCCGCGATAAATGTAAAGAGTTCCTCAAAGTCCGGCGCCACGACCCGCGCCTGCAGGGTATAAAGGGCATCCCGGCAAACATCGTAATGGGCCCGGCCGTTTTTGGCACGGACAAACCGTCGCACCCGGTCGTCAAACGCCAGCAGGCCGAAGACGTCACCCTGCCGGTCCGCCGCCAGTCCCATAATCAGGGCGGCGGCGGCAAAACGTTCCATGATAGTCGTATATTCAAGATCATCTGCGGCGTCGGAACGGGATTGATGACGAGCCGGGACATCCGAATTTCGGGCGCTCAAACGGGAGCCGTCAATAATCACGTATATCTGCTGGGTGCGTTCGATCTGATAGACTTTGGTAATGGGCTGTCCGCGTCGGGCCGTCGCTTTCCAATGGATGTCTTCATAACTATCCCCTGGCAGATACTCGCGGAGTTGCTCGAACTCTTTCCCCTTGCCCACCTGTCGCTGGGTGTGAATCCCGATACCCCGGTTTAGAAATAAGCCCGAAATCTTCTTGCGATCTCGTAAAAGATTGGGATAGACCCGAAATTCCGCCCGGGTATCCTCCACCCGACGCAATGCCCAAAGCCCAAACTTTGAAGTCGTTTCCAGATAACAATTTTCAAGCAGATACCGTCCCTGCTTCAATGCTTTGAAAGGCCAGAAAATAAGCGCGTTTGCCGTGTCGGACGGCAGCTCAGTCAATAAATCCTGATCCGGTGAATAAATTTGTCGTGGAAATGCCAGGCCGAGGCGAAGTTGCCTGACCCTGAATTCCGGGTTTTGAACCGACAAAGTCAACTGCCCTTCCCGTCCCGCTGAGATCCGAATGATTTCCGGCAGCGCTACCTGAATTATGGCCAGCTGCTCCCTGGATGCGGCAGCATCGGCTACCGCAACCACCACCAATGCGACAGCCACCAAGATTCCCGGACCGGCTGCAACGGGCAGCACGGCCACCAGAATGGAAATCGGCAGGCATACAACAGCGGTCAGGACAATCAGCTTGGTTTTAGGGACGATGGTCATGGTAATATTTGTCAGTTGTCCGTTGTATGTTGTTAACAAAATTCATAGATTAAAGCGCCACAAATTGCTAAAGGAGCGCTTCGCTGAAAGAGCGCTTCGCTCGATGAGCGCTTCGCTCGATGAGCGCTTCACTTGATGAGCGCTTCGCTTGAGCAAAATAAAGATCATATCCTTAGACTTTGAGCTTTCAGCTTTCAGCTTTGAGCTTTCCAGCTTTAAGCATTAATCTGCAGTTTTTTGTCTTGGTCGAACGCCGAATGCCGAAAGCCGAATGCCAGTTTCTATCCCGCACCCCGTAACCCGCAACAGGCACCCCGCAACTCGCATCCCACCACTCACTTTCTTACCTTCTAACCTTCTCATCTTCTCCCCTTCTTATCTTCTCACCTTCTTATCTTCCAACCTTCCCACCTTCTCGTTCCAGCTCACCGCGGTACCGCAATCCCCTGTAGTATTTCATCGATGACTTCTTTGACGGTGAGTCCCTCGATTTCATATTCGGGCCGCAATATCAAGCGGTGTTCCAGCACCGACCGCGCCATGGTTTTAACGTCATCCGGCGTGATAAAATCCCGCCCGTCAATGGCCGCATAAGTGCGGGCCGCAAGAATCAAAGCCTGGGTCGCCCGCGGACCGGCTCCTACCATGATGCTGGGGTGTTCACGGGTCCGACGCACGATATCTACGATATAGGCCGACAATTCATCCTTGACCAGAATGCCTTCCAGAGAATCCCGCAGCTTGGATAGTACTTCCGGGGTAATAACCTGCTTGACCTGCCCGCTGGCCAGCACATTTTCCGGCGACTCCTTGCCCAACATGCGCCGGGCTAGGGACAACTCCTCGTCCCGGGCGGGATGATCCATGGAAATTTTAAGCATGAATCGATCCTTTTGGGCTTCGGGCAATGGATAGGTGCCTTCGTATTCAATTGGATTCTGGGTGGCAAAAACGGTGAAATTCGCGGACAGTTCATGGGTCTGGCGATCGATGGTAACGGTTCGCTCCTGCATCGCCTGGAGCAGGGCCGACTGGGTTTTGGCCGGAGCGCGGTTGATCTCATCGGCCAGCAGGAAAGTCGTGAATACCGGGCCTTTGACCAGTGAGAATGAATCTTTTTGCAAATTGAACACATGCGTACCGGTAATATCGGTGGGCATCAGATCCGGTGTAAATTGGATTCTGGCAAAATCACATCGCATCACATGGGCCAGGGTTCGGACCAGCAGCGTTTTTGCCACACCGGGCACACCTTCGATTAGCGCGTGATTGCCTGAAAAAATGGCAATCAAGGCCTGATCCACGATGGATTCCTGGCCGATGATGACTTTGGCAACTTCCTGTTTGGTAAGCAGCAGCGCTTTTTTCAATAATTCTGTTTTATCACTCATATCCGTTTTCCTCTATCCCGACTATCACATCCCATAGGTTATGTTGGAAGGTCATAATCCTTGGCAACAATTTGTCTGTTTGAATGAAGCCACGAATTTACACGAATTTAAACGAATAGTTTTATTAAAAGCTTCAGCTTCCGACTCTTGCCCTAATTCGTGGTGATTCGTGTAAATTCGTGGCTAACTAGTTTTAAAAGAGTAAAATCATAAATTTCAGCTGAAAATCCCATAACGTTTAAAAAGGCTGCAAATCTTCCGATAATCGGACACCGGGTTCGATTTCTTGCCGGCAGCAGTAGATCCGGTTTGCAGGATGGCCTTCATCTGCTCGATAGCCGCGGGTACTGAGCGTTTATCTTTTTTAAACGCCCGCACCCATTCCTGCCCGCAGACCTGCAGCACATTGCGGGTGTTTACATTGCGACGCAGCAGGGCGATGAGCCCTTGAGCATAATCTTTTTCAGAGACGACATCCGCCTGGCTCGTTTCGTGATCTTGGCCGGGCGGGACAAAATATACCGTGTTTTTCCAAACGAACAACAAGGCCACCAGGGCGAGGGAAACCATAAACCATTGAAAACCGTAGGTTCGCAACAGACGGGCAACTCCGGGATGCTTGTAAATGCCGAAGTGCGATTCATCGAAAATTATGTTGGAATGCCCGCCGATCAGCCTGATCAGCAATTGCGGATGACGCTCTGCTCGCAGAGCTTCATTGCTGAATAGATAGGAGTCGGCACATAAGACAAGCGTTCCCCGGCCCCATTGCCGTTCAATGATCACAGGCAGCTCATCGACCGTGTACAGCGTCTGCCAGCTATCATCGAACAGTTCAAAATACAAGTTGGTGTGCCACGAAACGAGGGCCGGCAGGTCCGGTTGCCGGGCAACCGCTTCGAGGTTGAGATATTTTTCATCCTTGTGTTTATCGAACAGCTCATGGTTGAACGAGAACCCAAATCCCCAGTGTTCTTTAATGGAGACAAATCGGTCTTTCGGACCATTTTTTTTCTCAGGGTCGTCATTTGATCGGTCCGCCTCAGAATCCGGATCCCGGTTGAGTTTCTCTTCCGGGGCCTGATGTCGTGGCGATGGTTTCCCGCTAGCTTCGGTTTCCCGGCAGTCCGGGCCGGATTCGTCTTTGCCACGATGCGGAAGGGCCTCATTTTTTGCATTAATCGGCACATAGGAAATAACCAGTCGTCCGCCGGACTCGGTCAGGCGATCGAGGTCCTGGCTCACTTTTTCCGAAATCAGATCATAGCCGGGTATATCTGATCCCAGGTGCAGCAGGACGGCATCCGGCCCGACGTGTAATGAATGCAGGAAATTGAAATTACGCTGCACTTCAAATTCGGGCAATTGCATCAGGCTGTCGTGCAGGGCCCGGGTCCCCAGGGGGTCGCTGCGCAAAGAGGAATATGCCGGGTAGATGTCTCCCGTCTGAAAGCGCAATAAAAATAGGTGAATAACGCCGGCCAGCAGGGATATCAACAGCACGGCCAGGGCTATGGTCTGTATGAATCTATTTTTCGGCAAATGTCATCATCCTCTGGTGTCGGTTGGCAAAATCTTCGAATTCCGGTCGGGCGATGCGATACATGCCGTACCAGACGCGTTCGAAAAAGTTCAGGCTGGCCGAAAAATTCGAGAGCAGCTCTTTGTACTCATGGGCCCTTCGTGTCAGTTCGCGCTCATACTCGCGATTTGATTTGTAGGCCTCGATCGTGATCATTTCGTGGTCGGCCAAATGTGCCAGGGTGGCCAGATAAAGGGCACGCATGGCCAGGCGCAATTCCCCTTTTTCAACAAGTTCTCCGGCCATAGTCAGCCAGCGATTGGTGGACAGATCATCGGCCCTCACGTTTTCATCTGTCAGATCGGGCGCCGGAGCCGCTGCGGCGTTGACGGCTTCAACCGGATGGGGGCGCCGTCGCTGCCAGATTCTGACAAAAATATATGCCAGCGCCGCCAGGAGCAGCACCAGCAATACGATCAACGCGATCCGCACTGGAGTGATCCAATTTCCGCTTGAGGTCGGTGTTTTTTTATTCGGCTTTGGCAGCATGTCTTCCAGCCATTCGATAAATTGTTTAATCCAATCGCCGACCTTCTTAAGGCCCTTGTTGAGCATCTGAATCAGCCAATCGATGGCGGCCTCGATGGGTCCCTTGTCCTTGTTTTCCTCGGGTTGAACAGCATCGCGCGGCATGCGCCAGGTAAACTCACGCCGGTTCATGGTTTCTTCAATGGAGCGATCCAGATCGATGGTCGACACGGGGGCCCGCTGCTCGGCGCCGAACGCAAGCGGTGTAAAGCACACTGAAACGATAAGGAGTCCTGCCACCAGCTTTTTTCTCTGGGCTTTACGCTGATGGAGCTCCAGCTTCAGATCCTCGCCGGTTCGCAGGGCCGATCCGTAGTAGCACCGCAAGACATATGAGGTTTTGATGAGCGGGTCCAGTAGCAGATAAGTAATTCCCAGTGCCGTAATCCAGAACGTGGTATTTAGAAGCAGATAGATCCCACTAAAAGTAAATGCGGTGTCGACGCCAAATAAGGATTTAAGCAATTGCGGCACAATAAACGCCGCAATGCAAACGTTTATAAAAATGACAAAGCCGAAAATCCAGTAGATGCCGATAAGCAGATGGTTTTGGCGCGGCCATAATTTGGCCTGCCGCCAGGCCCATTGACAGGTTGACCCCAGGGTTTGACCCTGCGCTTCGTCATGGGCCGACGCATTCTGGTAAAAGGCGTAGCAATGTCCAAAGGGGATAACCATCAGGGAGGCAAGGGGCAGTATGACAAAGCGGGTGGATTGGATCAAAGCCTGGGTCGCCGCGATGGCCGCAATCCGCTGCAGGGACCACGCCGGTAGTTTGTCGTCAAAAAACTGAGATCGGATCTGATACATAAAGACAGATTGCCAGAATTTCATCCAAACGAATAACAAAAACAGACCCAGGGCGGCCACGGTGCTGTATTGGTAGGCATTGGCGCTGCGGCTCATATCGGCCCAGAAATAAAGAAATCCGAGCACGAAGGGCACGCTGCCGGTATAGTAAAAAGTCAGGAGCGCGGCCGGCGCAGAGCGCAGAATATGAAAGGTTTCTTCAATCAGGCGGATGGCACTTTTTTGATGTTTTTTCTGAGCTTTTTTCATGATCCCGTCCACCAGCCGGTCTGCCAAAGGGTTCCTTCATGAAAATCCGAAGGCAAGGCCAGCAATACCTGGCCGAAGTAATAGAAAAGGATGTATAAAAATAGAAAGCCCAGCGTAAAATGACCGAGCCGCCACAGCCAGCGCCATCGGACGGCAGTGTTGCCGGACGGCTCAACCCGCTTGCGCAGGCAAGCTGCACAGAGAACCTTGTCCTCATGCTCCGTGATGCACTCCCGGCAGAAAAACCGGCCGCACGCCGGACAGCGTGCAACCGCCTCCCGTTGCATGTGATTGTGGCAGCGTTGGTGAGTAATATCCGGCATATTTAAATTAAGACTGTAACTGAATTCTTTGTAATGTTTTTGGCTTAGATAAAATAGGTTTCAGGTGTCAGGTTTTAGCAGCATCGAGTCCGACACCTCTTATAAAACTACCCCTAATCTATCTCTCGCACAGGTGCAAAGCCCGCAAAGAAAACGATTTAAAATAACAAAGTGACGAAAAATTGCTGGAGCGAAGCGACTTCCATCAATCTTCAATCTTCAATCCTCTATGGCCTTCCCCGTTTGCGGAGCCCTGTATCCGGCGGTCGGCCGGGCTGAATTGGTCCCGGGGGGCGCCGATCTCCCACCCCGGCTGCCGATTTGCCGATGAATTATCAATCCGGGTATCCCGAGGGAAAATGCGCCGCCCAGCACGAGAATATTATAGCTCAGCATCAGGGAATTGTCCCAGGGTGAAAGTCTGGATATGGCTTTTATGAGTTCCCACTGGTTGTATGCCAGGCTTGGATTTTTGAGAGCAAAAACCATCCCCACGATGTATCCCATGCCAAAGGCCACACAGACGTAGCCAAGCGTCGTCCAGGTGATTATGCGCAGGGATCCGGGCAAATCACTATTATGTTGTCTGACAAGGGCAATGATCACAAAAATTCCGATGCTAAAACCGGTCACGGTGCTGAGAAGCGTCGGAACGACATGGGAGATAAAAAACTCAGAGATCACCAGCACCCCGTTGAGCAGCAGTAAGGCAAATAAAATCAGGTGGGCCCGGCCATTATCGGGCTTGCCGGCCTGGTTTGGCGAAATGCCCGACTTGCCGGAGGTTGTCCGGCGACCAGCTGGGGTTCCCGGAATTTGAGATAGATCTTCCCGGGATAGGGATCCCTGGACCTGTTGAATATGCTGGCCGATTTGGTCCATGACCCGGAATGCCTTATACAGCCGATGCAGGGACTGCAGTTTTTCGGTTTGCACGGCCGTCATCAGCCGGGTATCGCAGGTGGGTCCCAACAGCAGATTAACGAGCAAAATAAGGAACAATATTGAAACGACCACGATGTAAAATACGGACCAGCCGCCGTCAAATTTAAAAGCCGGGAACAGGAAAAGCAGCATCAAGCAACCCAGGATGATATTTTGAACTTTGCCGGTGAGGGTCTTGCGTACAATAATGGCCTGAATATCGTCAAAATAAAAGCGCTTGTAATCTTCAATCCCGACTCTGGAAAATATGTGAAGCAGATGATCAGCACCCTGCCAGAGGGTGTATTTGCCGATTAAAAATCCCTTCTTGGAACCGGGGAGTTTAGTATATTCTTTAACTTTTTCAGCCATATTCTATTTCAGGTCGACAGCGCCAGCTTAGAAAAAAATATAATCCAGCCTGCAATCTGAACCCCTGCTATCGTGAATGCGATAATGAAGCGGATCTTGGTCCGGGGTATAATGCTGCTAGGGGACCGCCAGTGCCTCACAGTCAAGTAAATGACAAGCGGTGCCGTAAAAATAGTGAACCAGTAGACCAGCAGAGACACCGTTGCTACGATCAGTGCCACGGAATCGTAGCAGGTTCGATGATTCTCCAGGTTTTTGATTTTGCGCTTGGTCTTGCCTTTTTCAAGACATGCCGGACACAGGTGTTGACCGTTGAGGGAAACGTCGCACAACGCGCACAAAAACCGCCCACAGGCAGTACATGGAACCACGGCCTTTTTGCGAGGATGATAAAAGCAGCCGGCTTCTTGGTTCTGCTGCAGCACCGCAGCGGCCTGTTCCGTCGGCATCGCCCGGTTGATGGCTGGAAAAACATCAACCCGCAGCAATCCGCTGCAGGCCGAACATGGAACCAACGAATAGGTGTTGGCCGTGGCGTTGCCTAAAGGCGCGTTGCAATGGGTGCAGTTAAGCACGTAGGAATTCCTTTATGCGTTAATTCAATTATCAACAAATTGAGCAAGCTTTCTCAAACACGATCTGTATCTAGAGATAAATTTAGGGATTAATGAATTGAGGAATTGAGGGATTAAAGGATGAAATCCACATATTAAATACAACAAAATTCATTCAATTCCTAAATTCCTAAATCCCTGAATCCCTGAATCCCTGAATCCCTAAATTCCTGAATCCCTGAATCCCTGAATCCCTGAATTAGTCCCACGCCATCTGTCGTGTACTTCCGAGACGCAAGTTTGATAGATTACTTAGCCGTTACTTCCTAACCACCCTGGTCTCGCATATCCGATCATGCAGCGTGCGTTTCTGGTCATCAAAGGCCGCCATAATGAATCCGATTGCCAGAATCATAGAGCTGAGCCATTTGCCAAAATGCCGGCCCAATGCCCGCAGATAGGTAAGCTGGCTGCCGTCTTCCACCACAACCTTGAGTTTGCATGCCATTTTACCCGGGGTCGCCCCGTATTTGCCGACAAACCAGGTATCGTAGGCGGCAGGAATGGCATATTGGGCAATAATTAAAAAAGGCATAAACGATAGGACAACATACGGATTGTCCTCGGAGGTAGGCACAAGGATGCCCAGCGGGATAAAAAGCAGGAAGTTCACAGCCCACAATATGAAGGCATCAATCATCACGGCACCAAACCGGATCCAAAATCCGGCATAGTCCATGGCACCGGTAACTGACACGCCCTCCTTGATTTTTTGCACGAACCGGGGTTTGCAACCGGCACAGATCCGGGTATCCTGAAATGGAATCATTTCATCTTCCGCAAAACTGAGTCCACATTCGGCACAAACCGCCTGCTTCACGGGCACGGCAGCCTGGTCGGTTGCTTGACTGCTATTCTGGCTGCGGATGAAAACGCCCAGTTCCTGCCAATCTTCCATACCCGCTTGCCAGACAAGGGTTCGGGCATTGAGTTTTTTTGCCTTGAACAGTGACTGCAGTTCGGCTTTGTCAACCGGCCCGACCTGCTGATCTCCATCTGCATAGTAAATGTTCATGATTATCAAGTTTAATTTCTAATTGAAATAATGTGCAGGGTCGCGCGATTGCACGCCTGGAGCGTGAGCCGCGAATCGCTCTGCCAAGAATAATGATTGATATAGGCCTTTATCGGCCAGAGAAGGGATAAACTTGAATCAGGAAGAGGATCTAATGCAAAATCTGACTGAGAAATAGTTTGGTCCGCTCGTGCTGCGGGTTCTCAAAAAATTCCTCAGGCGTGTTGCCTTCGACAATTTGGCCGAAATCCATAAAAAGCACCCGGTGGGCCACGCTTTTGGCAAATCCCATTTCGTGGGTTACCACGATCATCGTCATACCTTCCCGGGCAAGCCCGATCATGACGTCCAGGACTTCCTTGATCATTTCAGGGTCCAGGGCGGAGGTCGGTTCGTCGAACAGCATGACTTTCGGGTTCATGCAAAGGCTGCGGGCAATGGCAACCCGCTGCTGCTGCCCGCCGGACAGCTGTCCCGGATATTTGCGGGCCTGGTCGGCGATCTGAACTTTTTCCAGGTAATACATGGCGGTTTCTTCGGCCTCTTTTTTGGGAATCTTTCTGACCCATATCGGGCCCAGGGTAAGGTTTTCGACGATACTCAGATGCGGGAAAAGGTTGAAATGCTGAAAAACCATACCGACTTCGGCCCTGATTTTTTCAATATTCTTGATGTTGTTGGTCAACTCGATTCCATCGACAATAATCTGGCCGCGCTGGTGTTCTTCGAGACGGTTGATGCAGCGGATCAAGGTCGATTTGCCTGAACCGGAAGGGCCGCAGATAACAATTCGTTCCTTTTCGGCAATGGATAGATCGATTCCTTTCAGCACGTGGAAATCACCAAACCATTTGTGCATATCAACGATGGTGATCATGGGTTCACCCGAGGGTTTTGGATCTGTTTCCTGTCGTATGTCATGGGCCATGAAAACCTCTTTCTCCTAGTTCTCCCGGGACAGTTCCTTTTCCAGTTTGCGGCTGTAGTTGGCCATTGAAAAGCATCCGAGAAAATACAGCAAGGCAATAAAAATATAGGCTTCGCGGCTGAATCCCAGCCACTCCGGATTGGAAAGAACGGTTTGGGTTGTCTTAAGCAGATCGAACAGCGCGATAATGACAACCAGCGACGTATCTTTAAAAGCCGATATCAAGATGCTAACTGTCGGCGGTATGACAATTTTCAGCGCCTGGGGCAATATCACCAATCGCATGGTAAGGTAGTAATTCAGCCCGATGGATTCGGCGGCTTCATACTGACCCCGGGCCATGCCCTGCAATCCCCCCCGCACGACTTCGGCGATATAGGCCGCCGTAAACAAAATAATCGCAATTTGAGCCCTGAGAATTTTGTTGATCGTAATCCCTTCCGGCAAAAAAAGCGGGAAAATGATGGAGCCCATAAATAGCAGGCTGATCAGGGGTACGCCCCGGATCAGCTCGATATAAATTACGCAGAGAAATTTAACGGCCGGCATTCTGGATTGGCGCCCCAGTGCCAGCACCACCCCCAGGGGATAGGCCGCCGTCAGTCCGAACACCGAAAGCAGAAGTGTCAGCGGCAGTCCGCCCCACCTGGTACTTTCTACCGGGGCCAGCCCGAATAGACCGCCTTTCATCAGCAAGCCCATGACCGCCAGGCCCAGCAGCCATGCGTAGCCTAAATACTTGTGCCAATATTTGCGATCGCGGCTGAAAAAAAGAAGGCCGAACAATATCAGCATCGCAACCAGCGGTCGCCATTGCAGGTCATAAGGATAGAATCCAAAAATAATGAACCGAAAATTGGCAGTGATGATCGACCAGCATGCGCCGCCGGCATCCCGGCAAACCCCGCCGTCGGATAGCCAGACGCTGTCAATGAAGGCCCAGCGAACCAGTGGCGGTATTGTCTTATAAAAAAAGATCAGGGTCAGGATCGTCAACAAAGAATTAAACCAGCCATTGAATAAATTGGCCCGTATCCACCCGACAATCCCCACGCTGGTGACGGGGGGCTTGATGTCTTCGACCGGTTTTTTATTGACGGTTGCTTCCATTGTCTACACCGGAGCGCTTCGCTTGATGAGCGTTTCACTTAATGAGCGCTGCGCTTGATGAGCGTTTTACTTGATGAGCGCTGCGCTTGACGTAAAAAAGGATCATCTCCCATTTTTAACTCTTAACGTCGTCGTTTCAGATCTCCAACCTTCAACAGGTGACTCTTTGCGCCCTGTCCTCGGGCCTAATTTCCCGGCCACAGTTTCTCAACATCTCAGTTTCTCAGCTTCTATCTTTCTACCTTCCCATCTTCTGACCTTCCACCGTGAGCCGAACACCGAATGCCAAGCACTTGTGCCTTCCCACTTTCTTTGCCTCCTACCTTCTTACCTTCTCATCTTCTCACCATCTTTGCATCTTAACAAGTCCTTACCCCGCATCCCCGCAACCCGCACCTCGAAACCCGCAACCCGTACCCCGCAACCCGCAACCCGCAACCCGAGTTATCTCTCAACCAGCTTTACTTTTTTGTTGTACCAATTCATAAAAGCCGATGTTGACAGGCTGAATATGAGATAGACGGCCATAATCAGGGCCACCCCTTCAATGGACTGCCCGGTCTGATTGATGGTCGTATTGGCCACGGATACAAAATCCGGGAAACCGATGGCAACCGCCAGAGAGCTGTTTTTCGTCAGATTCAGGAGTTGACTGGTGAGCGGCGGTATGATCACCCGCAGAGCCTGGGGTAGAATCACGAGATTTAGCACGTGTGACGGCTTCAGTCCAATGGCCATCGCAGCTTCCCGCTGTCCTTTGCCGACGGATTGGATGCCGGCCCGGACGACCTCCGCCACAAAGGCCGCCGTGTAGAGCACCAAGCCCAGCAGCAGCGCGATGAACTCTGGGCTCATCGTCATTCCGCCCTTAAAGTTAAAGCCTTTCAGCTCGGGCATACTCATGCTCAGGGGTGCGCCGAAAACCAGCCAGGTAACCAGGGGAACACAAACCAGAATGCCCAGCGATATCCGAAAGACCGGCAAGGCCATGCCGGTTTTGGCCTGGCGGCCTTTGGCCCAGCGATGTAGTACATATACGGCTATACAGCCGAGCACAAATGCTGCGAACATATACTTATGTGCGGGGTGAGCTTCCGGTACGGCAAAAATCAGCCCTCGATTGCAGAGAAAAACGCCGTTCATCGGATTGAGCGCCTGTCGCGGTGACGGAAATATTTCGTAAAACATCGCATACCAGAAAAAGAGCTGCAGCAAAATTGGGATATCCTGCATCACTTCGATGTAAACCGAAGCCATTTTGGATACCAGCCAATTGCTGGAAAGCCGGGCGATTCCGATGATGGTTCCGAGGATAACCGTGAGCACGATGCCCAGAAACGCAACCTTGAGGGTATTGAGGGCGCCAACCAGAAGCGCTCTGGCATAGGTATTGGCAGCCGAATATGGAATCAGGGATTCCCCGATCTCAAAAGCGGACTCCTTGTTCAGAAATCCCCAGCCGGTGGCGATGGACTGTCTTTCAAGGTTTGCCAGGGTGTTGGATATCAAATAATACGCCAGTAGGCCAACGAGCAGCCAGACCGCTATCTGATAAAAGATAGCGCGCTTTTTCGGGTCCAGCCAAAACGGCACTTTTTCTGGCAAAGAGTGGTCCATGAGATTCAGAATTATTTACCGATAATTAACATTGCGATGGGTCGATTTTAGATTTTGGATTGCGGATTTTGGATTTATGGTATCCTGCCTTTTTTAGGGATAGAGCGAAGCGATATCTCCGATCCAAAATCCGAAATCTAAAATACACCAACCTAAAATAGCAATAGATAACTGAAGTTGGTTATAAAACTGTTTAAAATAAGAGATTGATTGGCCATTAACAGACAATTTAAATGCCTGCCTCGCTTGATTAAACAAAGCAAGGCAGGCATCGATAACATATCTTTTAATTTAATGGAAAAAAATATAATTTGTCCCGCAGGACAAATTATTCTGATTATCTAAACGGGGCGGCATACATCAGTCCGCCGTTCCACCACAGCGCGTTCAGACCGCGTTCGAGGGCCAGCGGCGTGGCGGGGCCGACGTTGCGTTCATAAATCTCACCGTAGTTGCCGACCTGTTTGACAATGTTATAGGCCCATTTTTCATCAAGGCCCAATGCTTTGCCGAGACCGGGCGTTACCCCCAGAAAACGCTTAATCTGGGGATCGTTGCTGCCCAGCATTTCATCCACGTTGGCGGAAGTAATCCCGAATTCTTCAGCCTGGATCAGCGCCATAACCGTCCAGTTGACGATGTCGTACCAAACATCATCGCCATGTCGAACCACTGGAGCAAGGGGTTCTTTGGAGATAATTTCGGGGAGCAGGACATAGTCGTCCGGCCTTGGGGCTGTCGAGCGATGGGCCGCCAGCTGGGAAGCATCCGAGGTGTAAACGTCGCAGCGTCCTGCAAAAAATGCTTTGGTCAATTCCGCTGTATTCTCGATGACGACCGGCTTCCATTGAAAATTATTTTTGCGAAAGTAGTCGGCCGCGTTGAGTTCAGTGGTCGTACCCGGAAGCACACACACGGTTGCGCCGTCAAGCTCTTTGGCACTTTTTACGCCTAATTTCTTGGGTACCAGAAAGGCCTGCCCGTCATAAAAATTGACCTGTACGAAATTCAGGCCGTTGGTGGTTGTACGGGTCAGGGTTTGCGTGGTATTGCGGCACAGCACGTCAATTTCTTTGGATTGCAGCGCCGGTAATCGCTGAACGGCGGTCAGGGCCGAGAATTTCACCTTGTTCGCATCGCCAAATACGGCGGCTGAGATCGCCTTGGCGGTTTCAACATCAAGCCCCTTCCATACGCCCTTTTCATCCGGCATACTGAACCCGGCCACGCCGCCATTAACGCCGGCTAAAATATAGCCCCGGGCCCGAACTTCTTCGAGGGTGCCGGCTACCGCATACCCTGCGGTAACAATCAGAGCTGCAACGATGATCAGAACGCCTAGTTTGGTAAATTTCATGTGCTTTCCCTCCTTTTGTTGTGGTTTTCGTTTTCCTTACGCGGGGGGCCGCAGCGTTTCGCATTGGATCCGGCAGATTCCGCTTGAGACGCGTCAATAATGCTCCGGCCCGTTTTCCAGCATGGATCAGACAAATTTCCCAAGCCATGATGAAGAAGCCTCATCAATTAAATCCAACTTAGGAAATAAAGAGCGTATAACAGAAAGCGTGTAGGGTTGGCAAGTGAAATCTGGATCCGAAATGCTAATTTTTTGTTGACATGAATAGCAGTTTATCCTATAAATTCCGTCACATCCATGACAATATGGCGATGGAAACCAAGCCCATAAACGGTTTGGCTGTTTTTATCGCATTTTATATGTGGAAATGGGGAAGAAGTTCCTGCTCGACTGACCGTGAATCGTCGTGATTCGTACTATTTGTTGCATTCGACTCCGGAATTAAAACTCGAAATGGAATCAAGCAGTGACCCTATTCTCGCGCGAACTCTATAGGACAAACCCCATGAATAAAAAGAAGCCGAAAATTGAGCAATTGCTCAATGACGACTGGGAGGAGCGCTCGTCGGAGGAACGTCGATCTGACAATGATAAACGCAATGGGCAGGATAAATCCTATTTTGCCAAAGGCGGCAGAGAGAGAAGAAAAGCCAAGGAACGCAGGCATCCGGAGGAGCGCAGGGATGGCTGGCTGCGCGTTGGCCAATGGCGCAGCGTTTCTGTTTTTGACAATGAAATGTAACTCTTTTTGTACAAGGATCAGGGGGGCGGCGTTTGAAGTTTTGGATCAAAAGGCCTGGTATTCAAATCAGATTGACGCAGCTTTATCGTCATTGATATGAAAGGCTTGCCCGATGGGGGAAATCCGGTGTTTCGGATTTTCTGAATTCAGGGCAACTCCGCCGGCCTGATACCTTTCGCCATGATCCCGGTGCCGATCAGACTAGGAAGTAAAAAATAATAACCTGGCAGAGCCGAAAACGGCTCTGCCTTTGTGTTTTACGACCCGGCAACAATACCGAGAAGCGCAGTATAAACCCAACCCGGGCAAGCCGGAATCTAAAATTGAAGATTGAAGATTGAAGATTGAAGATTTGTTGTATCGCTTCGCTCTGTCGGTTAAATGTAAACTCATTGAAAACTTAAAGCATTAAATCCGGTTATAGCATAAATCCTGCGCAAACATGTGATTTCAATAAATAGACACTAAAAATCCGGCAGCTCTGACACCCGGTATCTTAGTTCAGTATTCGGGGCACATGGCCCAGGCTTGAGAGCGTATTTTTCATAACGGATCTATGGTTCGGAGCAACTATGCAAATTAATCATATCTACACATTTTTGGCCGGCCCCGGGCTGTGGGCCGCCTTTGTGGTTTTTTTCGGTGGGCTGGCTTTCAGGATCGCCTATCTATATAGACTGAGCCGTAAAAAAGATCGGGTCCTCTACAATCATGCCAGCATCAGGTGGGGCGCTAAATCCATTTTTTACTGGTTGCTGCCGTGGGGCAGTGCCGGCATGCGGCAACAGCCGGTCTTTAGCTTGATGGTTTTTGTTTTTCATATCACCCTGCTGGCCGTTCCCTTGTTTCTTAACGCACACAATATCCTGTGGGCTGAATCGTGGGGAATCAGCCTGTGGTCCCTGCCGGATGACCTGAGTGACGTGCTGACGGTCATTTTCTTGGTCTCGATGGTATTTCTGGTAATTCGCCGCATCGTGCGTGCTGAAGTGCGCATTCTGACCGAAGCCTGGGACTACGTGCTGCTGGCCCTTACCGCCCTGCCCTTTTTAACCGGTTTTTTGGCGTACCATCAGTTCGGGCCATATGAATTGATGATGATCATGCATTTATTGTCGGCTGAACTCATATTGATCCTGATCCCGTTTACCAAGCTGTCCCATATGCTTCTGTTCTTTTTTACGCGGGCGTTTATCGGTTTTGAAATGGGCGGTCGAAGAGGCGCAAGGACTTGGTAAAATGCGAGGAAGGTGAGAAGTTAGGAATCGGGGAGAGCTCACTTGAACTGATAGGCTGGAAGCTGATAGTTGATAGCGCCAATCGCTGATTTTTTTCCTTCCAATGAGCTATGAGCTATGAGCTATGAGCTCAATCCTCGATTAGATCGGTATTGACTATAACAAACGAAATTCGCGTCATACTAAACACATCAAGTTATATTGAGAATCAAATGGTAGACATTAAAGAAGTATTAGAGAAAGAATTTGAAAAAAACGAGACCCCGGCCAATCGGGACAAAATTCGCGCTATCCTGGCCGCCAACGACGGTGCCCGGGTAAAAACCTGGCTCAGTATTTGTTCGCGCTGCGGTTTGTGCGCTGAGAGTTGCTTCGTCTATCTGGCCAATGATCGGGATCCCAGGCTCAGCCCGGCCTATAAATTTCATCACACCCTGGGCGAGATGTACCGGCGCAATGGCCGCTTGACAAATGAATTCTTAAAGCAAAGCTACAAAATTTCATGGCTGCAGTGCACCATGTGCAAGCGCTGCTCCGTTTTTTGCCCTTTTGGTATCGACATCGCGACCATGATCGCGATATCCCGCCAAATCTGCCACTCACAGGGATTCAAACCGCAAAGCCTGGCCGATTTTTCGGAGAACTGCCGCCGATCCGGCAATCACATGGCCATTCCCGAAGAAGAACTGATCGATACCTGTGATTGGATGGAAGAGGAAACCGAAGATGAATACCGGGACATCAAAATACCTGTGGACAAACCCGGGGCCAAATTCATGTACACCATCAATCCGCGGGAGCCGGTTTACTATCCCCAGGACATTTCCAATGCCGCCATTATTTTCGCCGCCGCCGAAGAGAGCTGGACCATTCCCGTCTTCGGATGGGACTGTACGAATTTGCCGATGTTCTGCGGCGATCGCGAACTCGCCGGACAACAGGTGCGCAATGTCTATGAAAAAGCACTCGAATTGGGGGTCGAGAAAATACTGATCACCGAGTGCGGGCATGCCTACCGCTCCCTGGCGTTTGAAGGACCGTATCTGGCCGGCTACGAAGACGGCCGCCCGCCGGTGGAAGTGGTGCATTTCGTACGGCTGATGTACGAGTACCTGCGAGACGGCCGTCTGATCATCGATCCCGCCAAAAAAATTAAGGAGCCTATCACATACCAGGATCCGTGCAATGTCTCAAGAAACGGCGGACTCTGGGAAGAAGCCCGTAAAATCATTCCCTATATCGCGGAAGATTTCCGGGATATGGCACCCAATCGCGATCTCAATCACTGCTGCGGCGGCGGGGGGGGCATCATGCCGATGGGTCCTCAGTACAAGCCGGTCCGCATGGCGTCGGGCCGGGTAAAAGCCGAGCAAATCCGGGCAACCGGCGCCAAGATCGTGATCACCCCTTGCCATAATTGCTTTGACCAGATCAATGATTTAAGCGAGGAATACGACCTGGGGATCAAGGCACTGGCGCTCAAGGAAATTCTCGTGGAATCCATGATCATTCCCGAACGCATGCAGCTGGAGGACGAATAGCGCAAGGCGCAGAGAGCATAGCACAGAGAGCAAAGCGCAGAGAGCAAAGCCAAAGCGCAGAGAGCAAAGCGCATAGGGCAAAGCGCAAAGGAAGTCGGACAATTAAAAATCTTCGGATTCATGATCCCCAAAAAAGTACTCCGTATGGGCCATTAAATTTTCATTAATTTCGGAGTGTTGGAGTACTGGAATATTGTCTGAAGGTTGGATGTCTTCTCTCGATAACCCAATACTCCAGTCATGCGCTATGCCCTTTGCGCCATGCGCCATGCGCTAGGCCCTTTGCGCCAGCAGGGCCGCGCCGATCGCGCCGGTCATCTGGCTCAGCGGGGACACTTCAATCGGCTGCCCCATTTTTTTTTCGAGCGCTTGCACGACACCGATATTTTTAGCCACCCCACCGGTCATCATGACCGGAGTTTTGAGGCCGGTTCTCTGGACCATGGCCGCCACCCGGGCCGATATGGATTCGTGGATACCGGCAATGATGTTTTCCCTTTGGACGCCCTTTGCAATCAGGGATATGACTTCCGATTCCGCAAAAACGGTGCAAAGACTGCTGATTTTTGCGGGCTGATCGGCTTTGGTGGAAAATTCACCGAAGCTATCAAGATCGACTTCAAGCGTCCTGGCCATGACCTCCAGAAAACGGCCGGTTCCGGCCGCGCACTTATCGTTCATGGCGAAGTCTTTTACGTTGCCGGATTCATTCAAGGCTATGGCTTTGCTGTCCTGCCCGCCGATATCGATGACCGATCGCACCGCAGGATTCAGGTGGTGGGCGCCCATGGCATGGCAGGTAATTTCGGTGACCGCCTTGTCGGCAATCGCAACGCTGTTGCGGCCGTATCCGGTTGCGATGATTCGGTCGACGGCAGATCGATCGACGTCCGCCTCTTTGAGAATAGCAGCAAAGACTTTGTCGCCGGCCCTGCCGGCATTATAGCCGGTCAAAATCCACTGGCTCGAAATCAATTCGCCGTCTCTGACCACCGCCGCTTTGGCGGTTATCGATCCCACATCAATGCCAACTGTCAGCATATGCTCTCCTCTTCTCGATTGCTGATTTTTTCGATTGCAGATTGCGGATTTTCTCGATTGCGGATTGCGGATTGCAGATTGCGGATTTCTGACACCTCTACCGTTTAACCTCGCGACCTACGCCACCAATCCTCCGAGCGCTCAACCCGTGAATTTTCGTGTGATTTTACACAGAAAGACGAATGTCGAATGTCGATTGGCGATTGGCGAATAGTGGAATCGCTTCAGGCTTGGGGCTTCGCTCTTCGAGCTACGAGCCCACACGTCGCCTTCGGCTTGGGGCTTCGCCCTTCGGGCTACGACCCCACAAGACGACCCGACACGTCGCTCAGTCATTTTAAAATAGACAGAATACCTTAAATCCAAAATCCGCATTCCAAAATCTAAAATTTGCTTTTTGAAGTTTTTTTTTCAAATTTACCGACGGTTGGTTTGGCCGGCGGCAGCGCTAAACCGATAACCTCTGAACCTTTGAACCTCTGAACCTTAACAACCTCTGAACCCTGAACCTCTGAACCTTGAACCTCTGAACCTCCAAACCTTTACTTCTTTTCCCTTGACTCTGATACAATGTAGCTGTATTGTAGCTTCAAGTAAGATCTATACCGCCTTCTGCAGCGATAATCAACCAGATTCGATCTTATCGCGAGTTGCTGGAGGGATCAATTAAATCCTGAGTTGAGCGATTTCGATGCAAAAAAAATGGCATCATTCGCCTGTTTCCGCATTTTCAACACCCCAAACGGACGCCTTTTCATCGCTCAAATTGGAAAAACCCTAGAAAGAGGCAAAGCAAGGTGCCAGATAATAAAGAACAAAACGGCAGTCAGAATTTCGCAAACGAGCAGGATCTCGCCACCGATGTTTCCAGCAGCAAGGTCAAATTCGAAATCTACGGTGAAGAAATGATCGAAAAGCGGGTAAAATCCAGTGGAAACAGCGGCCGGGTTTACTTGCCCCCCAACTGGGTCGGCCACAAGGTAAAAATCATCCGCACGGACTAGCGCCGGTTAGCCGTCTGTCACCCAAGGCGGGGGGCACTGCTGGGATTGACATCCAATTATCAGGAAAAAGGATTCATCAGTGGATAAAATAAAAATTAGAAGATTGAAGAAAGAAGATGCCGCGCGGATCAGCCGGATTTACGCGGCCATTACCATGCAGGATGTCGATGCGGATTTCAAGCGGGTTGTTGAAGATCACGCCCAAGGAAATGACGAAGCCTGCTTTGTGGCCGAAGGTGATGGTGAGGTCGTGGGGTTTATGATCAGTTACATTCTCACAGCCGGGTTCGGGATGGCCAAAAGCGCCTGGATCGCCACCCTGGGCGTTGACCCGAATTGCATGGGGCAGGGAATCGGTGCCAGTTTGGCTGAAGAAATATTCAAATACTACCGGTCGCAGGGTATCGAAAATGTATATACATCGGTGCGCTGGGATTCCACCGACATGCTGTCTTTTTTCAAGACCCTGGGCTTTGACCGCAGCAATTTTATAAACCTGAGAAAAATTGTTCAGTAGTCAAGGTTCCGGATTCAAAGGTTATAGGTTGAAAGGTTCCGGGTTCAAAGGTTATAGGTTGAAAGGTTCCGGGTTCAGAGGTTCTGGGTTGAAGGATTTTATTCTATTTTAAATTCAAATACCGTCGAAAGTATGATCAGAAGACAGTAGTATATAGGACCACCGGGTCCCGAGACCCCTGAACCTTGAACCTCTGAACCCGGAACCTCCCAACCTCTGAACCTTGAACCTCTAAACCTCCCAACCTCTGAACCTTGAACCTCTGAACCTCCCAACCTCTGAACCCGGAACCTCCCAACCTCTGAACCTTGAACCTCCCAACCTCAGCTTACTTCTTCCCCCCGAAATACTTCATGAACTGCACCCTTTCGTAGGCCGCCGGGTTGCTGCTCTTGGCCTGGCTCATTTTGCCCCTGAAATCGGACAGGCTGGCGTAGCCTTTTTGCTCCATCCATCCTTTAAGTGTTTTCAGCATCTCGGCGATCTGCCCTTTGCCGTTTTTGTACAGGGTAGATGCCACCTGCACGGCATCGGCCCCGGCCAGGATCTGTTTGATCAGCGCCGTGCCGTCATGAACGCCGGTTGAGGCTGCCAGATCACAATTGACTCTTTCGGCCATAATGGCGATCCAGCGCAGGGAAATCGGCAAATCGGACGGTGTGCTAAAGACATTGGATGACACCACTTCCATTTTGTCGATATCGATATCCGGGCTGTAAAAGCGGTTGAAGAGCACTAAACCGGCAATCCCGGTTTCAGACAACTTTTGAATCATGGGTCCCAGGTTGGAAAAATAGTAACTGATTTTCAAGGCGATGGGAATGGTAATCTCTTTTTGGATCTTATCGATTATCTGGAAATAGGCTTTTTCTTTTTCTTCAGTGGTCCGGTCAAATTCCGAAGGTAGAAAAAACATATTCAACTCGAGTGCATCCGCACCGGCGGATTGCAGCTGCTTGGCAAATGAAGTCCATTCGTGTGAATAGACACAATTGATGCTGGCGATCACAGGGATGGAGACGCTTTTTTTGCTCTCTTCGATCAGTGAGGTGTATTTGTCGAGTTTCTCACCTTTTATATGAAAATCATAATAATCGAATTGATCGAGGTTAACGCCTTCCTCAGAAGCCTCTTTTAAAATATCCTCATATTCAAAGGCGATCTCCTCCTCGAATATAGATTTTAGTACCACCGCACCCGCGCCGTTCCCTTCCAGGTCTTGAATGCTTTTGACTGAATTGGTTAAGCCGGAGCTCCCTGCGATAACAGGGTTTTTCAATTTCATTCCAAGATACTGCGTTGACAGATCCGCCATTACTTAATCCTCCTTTAAAATGTTTGAAGCGTGATTTATTTATTTTCTCTCAAACTGAGTTATGATGATTGCAGGATCATTTATCCATCCCGGATGCCGGATTTCACCGGTTGAAAAAAATGCCGCTTTTATTTTTTATCCAGCAACAATAAGATGTTTGAATCAAACTGTCAATTAAATTAGATCAAAGCTGATCGGAACCCCGAAGGGTTGGGCCGCCGGTCATCCGGTGGCGGGTCAAATCGAAAAAGTCGCTGCAAAGCGAGAATCGAATATCGGATGTCATGGTTTCCCAAACTCAGTCTCAGGCCACGCGCCGGTGCGGATCCCCTTAAATATCCCCTGGCAGTTGCGCAAAATGGTCTCACGCATGGCCGAAACGTAGGCCGGTCTGATATTGTCCTTCCAGCGCGGATACCCGCCGCGCCAGACATAGTATAGTAGTTCCTGGAATTGGTAGGCATTGAACCGGTAATCACCAAGCTGAATTTCACCGTCGGCGTTGTTAACCGTCACCCGAATGTTACCCGGCATAGCGTATTTTCCTATAATTTCAGTCACCTGGGATTGGGTTTCAAAACCTTGAGGATTCTGCTTAAAATTCCGCGCCTCTGACGGAAAAGGAAAGCAGCGGTACAGCTCGCCGATAAATCCGGTATAGCGATTTCCGTGAATCGCCCCCATTAAATCACCAATCTTCTCCGCCCTTTGGATAATCTGAAATTCCCAGGCTGTTCGCAATATGGGCTGGCCGGCTCTTTCAGCCAAATCCTGCACATAATTGCAAAATCGATCGGCGAAGATAAAATACCGGTCACACAGCAACATATCGGATTCGATATTGAAAAAGCCAAACGCGATTTGGCCATGGCTGAGCGAGTCAAAGGCTAAAGGCATAATCGTATCCCTTGCTTTTGAGGGAGATTAGTATCTTAATGCCGCGATGAACAAATCCTTCAACAGTCGCATCTTGAATTCGGAAGTCGGAATGCGGAAGTGGGAAATTTAATGCCGCCATTTGCTCAGTTCCGCATTCTGAATTCCCACTTCGGAATTCAGACTTCCGACTTCCGCATTCCGACTTCCGCATTCCCACTTCCGACTTCCTCATTCCGACTTCAGGACGAATCGCCACTGGCAATGCATATCTGCCGGATGGGGATCCGGTGGCGCAAACCGGCATTCGATTTGAATGCGTTCATCAATGACCTTGGCAAAGGTTGTGAATTCGGCCCGGTGCATTTCTTTGCAGTCGTATTCAGCGAGCCCCCGTCGGGTGCGCGCCACCTGGGTCGGACATGACGGCACGGAAATGAGAGCCTCGTCCGGCTTCTGCTGGATGTCGTATCCCACCAGGATACACCAGGGGAAATATTTCAGCGCTGCGACAAATCCGGGCAAGCCTTTTTCATTGATATCGAACCGTTTGACCAGATCTTTGGCGGCCATCGCGGCAACCTTGCCCCAAACGCTCTCATTCAACTGGTCTGCCGTAGTCTGATCGAATCGGTCGGTGATTTTCAGGTACCAGAAGGCATCCACAACCCGATAGTGCCACAAAAGGAATTGGATATAATTGCGAAGTTCCGGCGCATCCATATTTTCGAAAATCTCGAGATTCATGGTCCCTCCTTTTCTTGCAGATGAATAATGTCCCTGACATCTGGTGGATTGCGTGCTTACGCCTCCAATGAAACTGTATGAAATGACGAATGGCGACTGACGAATGTCGAAGGAATGTATTCTATCTATCTTATTAAATAGACTGAGCAAAGCGATTCCACCCTTCGACATTCTGCGGTTCGATATTCGATATTCTGCGGTTCGCTTTAAATGTAGTTTCACACGAGCGGCCGCCGCTGGCCAATAAACGGCCACCAGAAACCTTCCTTATCCCCGGGTCTGATCATGCAGCCGAATATAGTTGGCCAAAATTGATCCGGTCATAATCAGCCCGCCGACCAGGGCTATCCCCCAGCCAAATGATTGAATCTCTCCGATGATTCCAATCAGTGCCGGCACTGCACCGCCGCCTAACAAAAATGCCAAAGGAATCGTAAGCGAGACAGTAAGATTACGCTCGCTGGCGGAGCTCACCATGGACAAGGCTGCCAGCCCCGCCGGGAAAAAGCAGACCGCCATGATCGGCTGCAGAAAAATGGCAGCGGCCACCCACCCGAGTGGAGCCAGACCGATAAAAACGGTCAGCAACCCACTCAGCACGAATACAATTTTTAAGATGCGCTGCGGTCCGAACCGATCTGTGGCCCAACCGCCCGCCAGGGCCATGCCGATGCCGGCAATGCGGGATATGGCGATCAACGTGTTGGCCCAGTTTCGATCCATCCCGTGATCCGTTACCAGGTAAAGCGGCAGCATGGTAAATATCCCGAGGGTGCCACTGATTCCCAAACTGAATAGAACCACCATAATCCAAAAGGCCGGGTTGGATAGGATCTTCCTGATGGAGGTATATTGGAAAGGTTCACCTCGAAAATCACCGCCTCGGCCAAATCGATGAAAAATTAAAGCCAATACTATAGCGGCAACGCCGAACACCCTGAACAAAGTGCGCCAGGTATACCAGTGCAAAAAGATTTCAGCGATCAGGGGCGCCAGAACAAAACTGAGATTGGGGGCCATTTCATGAATCGATAGGGCTTTGCCCCAATGGCGGAAATTGAACAACGTGGTCAGGCTCGCCAGCCCGGACGGCATATACGGGCCGCAGGCCATGCCCAACGCTAAAAGTCCCAGGCGCATGCCCCCTAGACCCGTGCTGAATGATGTCAGAATCAAGACGGTCCCCAATACAATGCTTGCAAACTTGATGGTGACGCGGTGAGTCAGGCGCGATGAGATAAATCCGGAGACCAGCAGGGTGGTAAAATATCCCAGGGATATCAGGAAAAAGAGCGAACCGGCCTGGGCGTGGTTCAAAGCCAGGTCATGTTTGACCTGGGGCAGCAATGGGGCCAGGGCGATGCGAGCAATAAAGTTAATAAAAAAAATAGCAGTCAGCAGGATGAGCGGAGTCAGGTGGGTGTGAAAGGTATCTTGGGCTGGTTGTCGGCTGGCGCGGGTATGGGCGGCGTTAGGTCTGTGTATCATAGTCGGTTTTCACATTCAGGTCGTAGAATTCCAAGACAGGCGGTTCAAAAAGCGCCTGACCAACGACAACACGTTTCAGCCCGGATTTTACTTCTCTAGTCAGTTTGCGTCCAATGCGTCGCCCCGCGGCCAAGCGCTGGGGATCATCCGCCTGGTTGCAGAAGACAATTTTATCGGCGTGGACGGGGGAATTTTTGAAAATACCCCTATCGTTGACCAAGGCGGCAATGAAGGCATCTTCGGTCATGATTGCACCTTCAGCCAGGCCCGTTATTTGACTGAACAGTTCGTTTCTGAACACCCATTGCTGGTTTAACGGCCGTCCCGCACCTTTCAACCCGACGATTCCCACCACCTGTGAGGTACAGTCCGGAATTACCGGCTCATGTTCGGCCGGGGCCTTCAGGGGTCGTCCGGCAGCACCGTCGGCCTCAACGACAATCCAGCGAAACAAACGGTTGTTCCAGATCGCCTGGATAAACTCAGGCGCATATCCGTGAAGTTTTCTCTGATCGGCAATGGTTGCGGCAGCCGCGGTGAAATGTCGATGGATTTTCAGAGCCTGATGCGCCGCCTCCAAAAACTCGGTCAGGGACCCGGACAAGATCAGATGCTGCGATTGTTCCGGCCGGGGCTCATATATTTTGGTGGTGGTGGTGGTCAGCACAGATTCGCCGGCCCTTGCCAGTTCATGGGCCAGCCTGAACATCAGGCTGGTTTTGCCGCCGGCTCCTACCAGGCTGATAACGCCTCCATTCCCCAGCATCAATCCCTCACGCAGTGAAACCAAACCTCAAATTCTTTCTATTTCAAAATTTTATTGATTAAATCCCAAATTAAAAAGCTCAAATTACAAACAAATCTCAAATCACAAATACCCAAATTCTAAACGTCACGCCACTCCCTCCTTTAATAATGGAACCAAAGAAATTATTTCCTTCGTCTTCTTTAACGGAAGACCATTTAGGAGTAATTTGGAGCTTGGAATTTGGATATTGTTTGTCATTTGCTACTTGGTGCTTGGAATATTTTTAATTTTTGGACAAAGCACCTATTTGGCGTCCAATTGAACAATTTAACAGTAAGGCGGGAGACAACCCTAATTAAAATCCCTCAACACCGCCTCGAGCACCGATCCCCCGATCGCGCGGGATTTGTCGGAGATCGTGTGGCAGTGGTCAACCTGCCCCCGGGGATCGACATCACCGATTTTCAACCCGGCAGAGACGCTGGTGCCGGAACGTATCAAGCCGCGGAGTACCCCACCGATTTTCGCCCGGACCTTTGTACCATTCACCAACCCGACCACTTCATCGGATTTGATCTTATCACCGATGGATCGCCGGGCCGCAAAAACGCCGTCAATGGGAGCCCGTATGACCCGTTGTTCGGCAAATCCGCCGATGGTGCCGGGAATGCCAGTGTTGGGTTCGGCCGGGCCGGCGGTGATAATGCGGCCCAAGTTGTGGCCGCGGTTGGTTTCAATAACCAGATGAACATCGGTGCCGGCGTCGAAACCGGGCCCCAACCCGATTACCAGACGGGCCTCGTGTAACCGCGTGCCTAAATTTCGCTTGGCCAGGATGGCATCCACAACCAGATCCGGCCGCAATTTCGGCAACAAATACCACTGCGGATCCGCTGCAACGGCGATTTGACCGCGCTCCCAGCCTTGATAAATATCGGAAAGTTCAAGTACCCTGACAGCCTTGACCTTTTCCACGGTTTTGTGCCCGTCATGCACTGCTTCGCAAAAGGATACTTCGCGCCGCACGGCCAGTGGATTTTCCATTTCCAACATCAGAATCTTTGGCATCCTCGCCATGTAAAGCCGCCAGGCCACAGCACTGGCCATTTCCCCGGCGCCCTTGATGGCAATGGTGAGGTCTCGAAGGTGAGTCAATCAAAAATCCTCCACTTCAAACGACTTCTTCTTGACTAAAATCCCGCCCGGATTGGCCGCCTGATTTTTCATAACCTTCTATCCATTTTTGGATGCGATCGTCACCATACTCGTGTTGCCAGGCCGCTACGATTTCCGCTACCGGAACATCATGGTAGGCCCCATGGTCCGCCACATACTCCATGAACTGTTCGTTTTCAGTATTGTAGGGATGAAAGATGGAATCCTGAAGGCCGTCAAATTCCAGAGGTATTACTTTATGCCGCTGGCAAAGCTGAAGATTAAAGGCCGGGGTCGCCTTGCGCCAATGGCCGTTTAGATAGAACTCGGTATAGCCGTGAAAAACAAATAAATCAGATCCCAAAAATTCAATGAGCTGCCGGGTTGCCAGGTGGTTGCGAACGTCGGCAAAGCCGACCCGCGCAGGAATATTGCTGGCCCGTCCCAGTGCGCATAGAAGCGTTGCCTTACCGACGCAAAACGCCCGTCCTTTTTTCAATATGTTGCTGGCACGGTAGTGTTCCGGACGATAAAAAGGCAGATAGGGGTCATACCAGATGGCGTCTCGCACAGCATAGTACAGCGATACCGCCTTGGAGACAGGATCCTGGCCGGCACCGCTTAAGGCATTTTGGGCATAGGTCACAACAGCCTCATGATTGCTGTCAATTATCGGCGTCGGCCTGAGATATTGACTCATTATTGAATCCACGGCGGCTATCCTCTGAATCGATGATCGTCTTAAGGTTTAAGTTAGATAAGAGTTCGTTCCGTTTGCGAAAATCATTGCGTTGTTGATGAAAAAAACAAATGTGGAACTATTTCTTCAGCACAGTGCTATAAACATGATAGATCAACAATATGATGAATTCGTGCCTGAATTTTTCTGCAACCTTGTTATCATAAAAAAAATGAGGACCATCCCTCCAAATCGTTGCTGGTTGGGATGCCTGAAAAATTCAGGTACGAATTCATCATCTGGTATACGGTATACCAGCTATCAAGGACTTCGTCAAAAGGAATGATTATGAAATGATCCGGCTGGGGGGTTGCTTAACCGGCGGTGGAAAATACATGCTCATTATGGTAGTATTGCCCGAGATTTTCTGCAAAAAAGGAGCAAGGAATGGCATCAAAAATTCTGGTAATAGTATCTACGGCGGAAAAGGACAAGGCCTTGACGGGGATTATTTATGCCGTCAATGCCCAGAAAAACAAGTGGGTCGACGATCTCAAGGTTATTTTTTTCGGACCATTCGAAAACCTGATATGCGAAGATGAAAATGTTGCCCAGGCGGCATCCCAGCTGCTGGAATACGAAACTCCGATTGCCTGCAAATTCTTATCAGATCGCGACGGCATCAGTGATAATCTTGAAAAAATGGGCATCAATGTCGATTATGTCGGTTCACTGATTTCCGGTTACATCGAAGAAGGATATACACCGCTGGTGTTTTAAAGGAGCTGGTGTACCAGATCCTGACACCTGAAACCTGACACCTGAAACCTTTTATGCTATGCCCCATACCAGACAAACTGCCGGAGTAATTCTGGCCGCCGGAATGTCACGCAGATTCGGGCATCCCAAGCAGCTGATAAAGTTGCAAGAGAAACATCTGCTCGGATGGGTGCTGGAGGCGGCCCTGGCATCGCGCCTGGCAAAAATCGTGCTGGTGTTGGGGCATGCCCACGAGCAAATACAAAAAGCTCTGGGAGCCGACGCCACGCAGCTGCGCCTGAAAATCGTAATTAACCACCGGTATTCGGAGGGCCAGAGCCGGTCGCTGCAGGCCGGATTGCAAACGGTTCAAAATTCGTTTGATTCGGTGATGTTTTTGCTCGGGGACCAGCCCCGGCTGCAGACGGCTACCATTGATTATTTGCTGGCTAATTTCTGGAAATCAAACAAGAATATTTGCGTCCCGGTTCAGCGAGGGGTGCGCGGCAATCCCACCATTTTCAGCCGGACGATGTACGGAGAACTCATGGCAATTCGCGGGGATATCGGCGCCCGGCAAGTTATCGCTGACAATCCCGACCAGGTGCTGGCGGTCGAAACAGGCAAGCCGATCGAATTTATTGATATTGATTCACCTGCAGATCTGTTGAGATTGGATTAATTAGCGCGGGTAAAGCATCCGAGCCGGATGGCTGACTAACAGCCGGTTATCGCCAGCCCGAAAAAAACGCCAACGGCGGCACCGCCTAACCCGCCGATATTATATCCATAATATGCACATGTTGCCACAACGATAAAGGCACCTATGGACATTACGATAAGGGGCATTTTTTTTATTTTTTGGGGATCCCGCTTTTTACTCATATACCCTCCTCCTATGAAAAGCCTCAGAGTGGTTATCGGCATCTATGGCAATCAACTTTAGGGATCCGACGACATGGCTACAGATTCAGAGACCCGCCTTTGATTTCACTCAAAGGGGCTATAGAGAAGTTTTAATGCGTTCAACCACAGTAGATTCGTCTGCCGCATCCCCGACCCAGGAGCCTTGCAGCATATCAAAGCCAAGGCATTTGACTCGATTGAACTGGGCCTCAGATGCCACCCCTTCGGCGACTACGATCAGCCCCAATTTTTTTGCGAGCCCAACGATTGACTTCACGATTTCGTAATTTTCAGGATCATCCACCAGCCGCTGTATGAATGATTGGCCGATTTTTAGCGCATCCAAGGAAAACTGCTGCAGGGATGAAAAGGTTGAATAGCCGGTGCCGAAATCATCGATGGCCAGCTTGAAGCCGATATCTTTCATTGCCGATAAGGTTTCGGTCAAGGCCGCGGAGTTCTCCTGAAGTACCCTTTCGGTGAAATCAAACTGCACGGTTTGCGGGTCGACTGACTGCTGCCGAACAATCGCCGCCAGGTTTGCGGCCAGGCCCGGCTGCATTACTTGTTGGCTGGAGATGTTGATATGCAGTTTTATTTTCTCGCAACCCGGCCAGGTGGTCTTCCAGGCCTTCATCTGACGGCAGCCTTCAACGATCAACCAGTTACCGATCTGATGGATCAGATCTATCTCTTCGGCTTTGGCAATAATTTCGTCCGTATAGATCAAACCGCGTTCCGGATGATTCCAACGAATCAGGGCTTCCACTCCGACTAGCGCCAAATCGGTCACCCTGACTATCGGCTGGTAGTGCAAAATAAATTCCCGGTTTTTGACCCCCAGGCGCATATCAATTTCCAATTGCAGGGACTCCATGGCCTGCTCCAGCATGAGCTGATCAAAAACCTTAAATCCTCCGCCCTGCTCCTTGCAGCGCGCCAAGGCCAGCTCGGCATCCCGCAATACCTCATCCGGGGAGTGGTAATAATGGGTCTTGGCCACAATTCCGATGGCGACGATGATATTCACCCGGGTGCCATTGACTGGAAATGCCTTACCGGCCGCCCTCTGGCAGCGCTGGGCGATTGCGATCATATCTTCATGGCTATCGATGACGTCGATCAGGACTGCAAATTCGTCGCCATTCATGCGAGCAATGGTATCGATTTCTCGGACACAGGATTGCAGCCGACGGGACAATTCGGCTAAAACCATATCGCCGGTGTGATGGCCAAACGTGTCGTTGATTTTTTTGAACTGTTTGACATTGATTAAAAAAACGGCGACCGATCCATCGCCGCGCCCCCGGCTGCGAGCGATAGCCCGGTTCAGACGCTCCATGAACAGCGACCGGTCGGGAAGTCCTGTCAGTGAATCCACGCAAAGATTTTGTTGGGCTCGGTTTTCAATGGCCCGGCGCATTCTTTCGCGCTTTTTGAGGCCTCGTGCGATGGCGTTTTTAACGGATTTCAGGCTCAGGGGCTTCTCCAGATAGTCACTGACCTCGAGCCTCATAGCTTCAAGCGAGCTTTGCAGGCTTCCGTTGCCGGTGATGATGATGGGAATGATGTCGGGGCTTGAAAACCTTATTTTTTTAACGACTTCGAGACCATCCATATCCGGCAGGGATAGATCGGCAATTAGAATATCGTAAATTTGGTTCTGCCCCAACTCGATGCCGCTGCGACCGTCACTGGCCAGATCGATCTCGAAATCATCGCCGGCCAGCCCGATACTCAGCGCCTTGCGAATGGAAGCCTCATCGTCAATGACTAAAATACGTTCCATGATGCTCGAAACTTTTCTCCTTGCCGGTTAATGCAGCTGACGGCTCAGCCCGTATTTTTTGATACGGTAGCGCAGTTTGTGCGGTGGCATATTCATCAGACGGGCTGCCTCGGATACATTGCCGCTGGCCGTTTCCATGGCTTCTCGGATGAGGTTTTTGGTGGCTTCGTTGTAATCCAGCCTATTTTCTGAGACTTGCGGGACGGGGCCATCGTCATGTTTCTGATCCGATGGATTCAGAATTCGAAGATGCTCACGCGTGATGGCATTCCCGGTTTCGATAAGAATGATCCGTTCGATCGTGTTGCGCAATTCACGCACATTGCCGGGCCAATGATAGGCTGACAGAAACGCCAGCGCGTCAGGCGTTATTTCACTGAAGTTTTTGCCGAATTTCTGGTTGTACTGCTTGATGAAATGCCGAGTCAGCAGGACAATATCTTCTTCCCTTTCCCGCAACGGCGGCAAATCGAGTCGCACGACATTGAGTCGAAAAAACAAATCTCTTCTGAATTCCCCGTGCTCGACCGCCTGATCGAGATCGCTGTTGGTGGCGGCTACAATTCTGGCCGATACATTGATCTGCTTGCTGCCGCCGATTCTATAAAAAGTGCGGTCTTCCAGAACAGCGAGCAATTTGACCTGGGCCGCAAGGGGCATCGCACCGATTTCGTCTAAAAATAATGTCCCGCCGGCCGCCTCTTCGAACCGACCCACCCGACCTTCCGTGCTGGCCCCGGTGTAGGCACCGCGCTCGTAGCCGAACAATTCGCTTTCCACCAGTTCCTTGGCGATTGCGCCGCAGTTAATCGTAACGAAAGGTCCCGCTGATTCACGGCTGTTATAATGGGTGGCTTTGGCCAATACACCTTTGCCGACACCGCTCTCACCGGTGATCAAGATCGGGGTGTCGGGACTGCGGGAGGCTTTTTTCGCAATATTCACGATATTTTTCATTTCGGCATAATTGCCGATCAGGTCGAAACTATACCGGTCAACACAGGTTTTGTGGATCGTCCTGATCTGTTTTTTCAACTTTCGGTTTTCGAGGGCCCGGGTGATGGTAAGCAACAGTTCCTGGGAATCGATGGGTTTGACCAGATAATCATAGGCGCCATGCTTAATCGCGTTTACCACGGTTTTCACATCTCCAACCGCCGTGGCCATAATCACAGTCGGCTCCGCACTGATTTCATGCAGCTTTTTGAGCACACCAACGCCATCCAATCCGGGCAGACCGACGTCAAGCAATACGACATCGGGTTTTTCACGATTAAATAGCTCCAGGGCCTCACTGCCATTTTTGGCTGACACCACATGATGCCGGTCAGCAAGTGCCAGGGTAAGTGCTTTTCGAATGCTACGGTCGTCGTCTACAATCAGTATTTTAGAATCCATAGGCCGAAGCTCCCGCTGAAGGGCTGTCAACAGGCACGGAATCTAATTGTTGAGGGTTGGAACCGGTTGCCGGCAGCGCCACGATAAAGGTTGTGCCCGCGCCCGGGTTGCTTTCCAATGCAAAGGTTCCCCCCTGGCGCTTGATAATCTGGTGTGAAATGCTTAATCCCAACCCCGTGCCGGTCGGTTTGGTGGTAAAGAACGGATTAAAAATATCTTCCTGCTGGTCCTTGGGAACTCCGGGTCCGGTATCACATACCTGCAAATAGACAGTATCCTGGTTTTCGCCGGCAATCCCGGAAAAGGAAGTCCTGATACGGATATCGCCGCCGCCCTCGCCCATGGCCTCGATGGCATTTAAAACCATGTTGTTGATGACCTGCTGCAAGCCGATAACGTCACCTTGAACCGCTGGAATATCATCTTTTAGATCCAGCTTAAGGCCAATATTGGATTTTCTGAGTTTGGATGACCAGAACTTGACACTTTCCCGGGTTAATTCATTTAAATCGATGTTATCCGAGGTCGCAACCGGCGGTTTGGCAAAATCCAGCACCCGCTTGATGATCTTTTCAATCCGGTTGATGTTGTCTTTAATTTCTCCAAACAGTTCGTTTTCCTGGCTGGAGCGCTGAAATTTTTCCTGATCCGACAATATATCGGCGAACAGATTAATGCTGGCCAGGGGATTTCGGATTTCATGGGCAATGCCGCCTGAAAGCTGACCCAATGAGGCCAGGCGATCAGCCCTCATCAATTGTTCTTCGATTTTTCTCTCTTCAGTGATATCGCTGATTCGAATAATGGCACTGCCTTCGTTCTCGATCTTGGAGCAAATCGGGTAAATGACGACCTCTTCGATTCGTGCCGGATCCTTCAATCCTTTGCGTTCGAAGGTAGCCGGATTTCGGGTTAAGAATGCCATCGGCAATCGGCAGTTGCTGCAAACATCCGATTTGCCCGCTAGAACAGCATAGCATGGCTTTTCGATGATATCTTGGTAGCATGCCAGTCCGGTGTAGGCTTTGGCGGCCTCATTCAACACCTTGACGGTCAGGTTTCGATCCACCATAATCAGAGGTTCTGAGATACCGTCAAAAACGGATTGCAGATTGGTCTTGCTCTGCAAGAGCTGATTTTCCACCGTTTTGCGGATCTCGACCTCATTTTTTAACTCCTCAATCAGGGTTTTATTTTCTACGCGCAGTTTGCGTTTTTCAATGGCGCGCTTGGCTGAAAATAAAAGATCTTCTATATTCTCGAGGGGTTTTGTAAGATAGTTAAATGCGCCGTCTTCCTTTAAAGCCTGGACTGCATTCTCGAAGGTGGCATTACCGGTCAAGACGATGACCTCCATATTCGCATCTAACCGTTTGACCGCTTTCAGCACCTCCAACCCGCCCATGCCGGGCATACTCATATCCGTGATCACCAGATCAATCGGTTTGGATTGAAATACAGCGATGGCATCCTCGCCTTTTTGGGCCCGCAGGACGGTGTAGTCTTCCCGGGCCAGAATCAATTCGAGCATGTCCAGAATTTCAAGATCATCATCAATTATGAGAATTTGTTCGTTCATCACAAATCAAGCTTTAATCGGAATTAAGAAATCCAGCCGCAAATCAAGTGGTCCACGATTACTATCGACCAATCTGAGTTAACCTTTAATTTGGGGGAGGCATGAAGGGATGCTGATTACATGGACATGGTGGGTCAAACTTCATAGGAGGTAAACCACGAAATACACGAAATACACAAAAGCCCATAAAAGGATTTTTTTTCATTTTCGTGCCTTTCGTGTGGTTCGTGGTTAATTCTTCAATTTTCAATCCCTGCTGATCCGGGTCAGGATATTGGTTCCGATTCGGCCGGCGAGGCTTCGAAAGAGCACTCGAAACGGTCCCGGCCCCGGTCCTTGGCCCGATAAAGCGCCTGGTCGGCGGCTTTAATCAATTCCATCTTGGATTCGGCATCCTGCGGAAAAAATGCGCCCCCCATGCTGACGGTTACCTTTGCCGTTTGGCCCTCGAAGGCAAAGGTATGATTCCGGATCGTGGCCAATTGTCGGCAGATTGCCTTCGACACTTCCTCTTGGGATATTTCATTCATTATCACGAGAAACTCTTCACCTCCATAGCGGAAAAGTCGATCCGTAGACCGCAATTCAGCTGAAATAAGTTCGCCCAATTTTTTCAGGACATAATCACCAAACAGGTGACCGTGTGTATCGTTGATGTCTTTGAAATGGTCGGCGTCGATCATCAGAATAAAAAACGAGTGGCCGTAGCGCTGGGCGCGCTCCAGTTCTTCGTCCAGACATTTCTGCAGATAGCGATAGTTATACAGGCCGGTCAAAGGATCTTTGATAGACAGTTCCTCCAGCTGTTTAACCAGCGAGCGGTTCCTCAGCTCCAAATCGCGTTTTTCAAGAACCCGGGCCACGGCGGTAACTAAGACCTCGATATCTTCCAGGGGTTTGCAAAAATAATCATAGGCCCCGAGTCTCAAACTATCTATGGCCGTTGCCTCATCGCTGTGCCCGGTCAGGACGATGACTTCGGTGTCGGATTCCTTGGCCTTGACTTTCCTCAGCACTTCAACCCCGTCCATCGTCGGCATTCTGATGTCGGTAAGAATCAAGGCCGGGCTGTGCTTTTCAAACTGTTTCAGCCCTTCACGTCCGTTGCGGGCCTTTAAAATGGAATACCCCTCGCTTTCCAAAAGCCTCGAAAGCAATGTCAGAATATCTTCTTCATCTTCTATGATCAATATGGTTTCTTTCATACTGAACCCCAATTATTCTTCAATCCGAGACATTGAGCTCGGCGGTCTTTGAAAACTTTTCTTGGGAAATCGTTGCAGGAATTATAACCGGCTGTTCAATCGGCAGTTTGACCAGAAAAGTCGTCCCGTGGGGTCCGGTTTCCGCAATGTCAATCTGCCCCTTGTGGTCGTGGACAATTCCGTAGCTGATTGAAAGCCCCAGACCGGTTCCCTTGCCGACGTCTTTTGTCGTGAAGAAGGGATCAAAAATGCTGCTGCGGGCCGAGTCCTCGATCCCTTTTCCGGAATCCTTAAATAAGATTTCGATCAGGTTTTCATCGTTTTGGGACGGACGGGTTATTATTTCAATCGAGTCAGGGTTTCCGCCTTTATATTGCTGACCGCCCTCTTTTTCACAAATGGCATCGCGCGCATTGGTGATCAGATTTAAAAATACCTGCTCCAGTTGGTTCATGTCACCCTTTATCTTGGGCAGCGCCGGATCCAGTGTTTTTTTAATCTTTATATTTCTCAACCTTAACTGCTCTTCAATCATTAGAAATGATTCCTCGATGACTTCATTGACATTCAGGGAGTTATATTCGGATTTCGCCTGGCGTGAAAAAGTCCTCAAATGATTAATGATATTCATCATTCTTTTAGTGTTTCTTTCTATGGGCTCCATCTGCTTCAACAGGTCGTCCATGGTATAATCGCCTTTTGATATAAAACGCTTGACGAGTTGGGCATTGCCGCGGATAACCATCAGCGGCTGATTCAATTCATGGGCGACCCCGGCTGCCAATTCACCGATCGACGCCAGCTTGCCGGACTGCACCAATTGGGATTGGGTGTGCTTAAGTTCCTGGTAGGCTTTTTTCAGGGACTGTTCGGCCAAATTGCGGTCGGTAACATCCCGGATCATACCGCGAAAACCGATGGGCTCACCATCCGGGCTTTTGGCGATGGAAACCGAGGCATCCAGGTATCGGGTTTGGCCATCCCTTCTGATAATCTGCCATTCGAATTCCCGGGACGGTTTTTGGGACACGTAGACATTGTTGAAAGCCCGAAATACCCGGTTGGCATCCTTGGGTTCGGTGAATTTTCGATAATTGGTTCCCATCAGTTCTTCCCGGGTGTAACCCACAATCCGGTGAAAGGCATCGTTGAAAAACTTCAGGTGCCCGGAAATATCAAATTCATAGTAACCTTCTTCCATGCTTTCCAGAATGCTGCGATATTTTTCCTCGCTCTCTCGCAGGTGCTCTTCAGCCCGGTTGCGTTCGCTGATTTCTTGCTTGAGAATATTGTTGGCCCTCAGCAATTGGCCCGTTCGTTGCTCGACTTTGTCTTCGAGTTCAGAATTCGCGCGATGAACTTTCTTTTTTTCGGTTTCCAGCAATTGAGCCTGCAAGAATTCCTTTCTCGAGTTGAACTGGATGGAGTAGCAGGCAAACATTCCCAGTAAATTGGCGGTTAAAAAGTAAAAATTGTTATTGATCAGAATATGGATCGGTGTCTCGGTGGCCCAGATTGCCGTGAGTTCATAGGCGACTACGATCACAAATCCGACCACGGACGCATAAATGAAGTCCAGTTTAAAAAAAGTGTAGCCAAAGATGAACACCAGGATGAGACCGGCATAATAGGAACTGCTGGCCGACTGCGGCGCGAGTACGAGCATGGCAATGATGCCTAAACCGGCCAGCCCCACAACCAGGGCGATACAAACCTGCATGCATTTTTTAAACAGCTTGCTGTACGAAAATACCAGGACTCCCAATGCAAAGGGACAGTACAGGACATACCGGATAAACCAGAGCTGGTATTTTGCATCAGGCACGATCCAGGCATCCAGGATGCCGAAGATGCCGAAACATAGTACTGACAACAACAATGCGATCCTGACATGCCGCAGGGATTTTTTGAAGTGCTCTTCTTTATAGAACATTTCATATTTTTCCGGGAATGAGAGCGATAGAAGATTGAGTTCCACATCATCCCAGTCTAATCCTGATTTGACCATTTAAACTCCACCTTTTGTGCGTTATGAGTCGTCCGCCGAGTCCGGACGGTTATTCAAAATTCAGGCCGGACCTTGTAATAAATCCAGTACTTTTGTAGTCCTTCTGAGCTCCGGCTCATTGCTTGCCGGTTTTCCTTGAATTCAGTGGATTATTTCCTTGTTTTGCCGTGCGCCTCCAAGCCCGCTGACGCCGATTTAAGTTGTTTGCTCTGCCCTACTGCATCATACATGCCAATAGTGTAAATCCAACCAAATAATAAAATTTTAGCAGTATTTATAGTAAGTTATTAGAC
>Ga0209146_1000051_pt1 | contig 42439 bp, 37 predicted proteins | sample WorMetLIZAISLAND_2_FD_187402 | JGI IMG/M metagenome (GOLD analysis project Ga0209146, IMG submission 187402) | Marine gutless worms symbiont microbial communities from Max Planck institute for Marine Microbiology, Germany - Olavius geniculatus... | ecosystem: Host-associated > Annelida >...
ATTTTATAGTTTTTTATTTAATCAGATCTGCTGTCCCTTAGCCGGCCTGCGATGAGCTCAGCCGATCGAGGCCGTGCTCTTATCTGAAGGCTACCCATCCTTGCCGCAGCCTAGCTCCTCTTCGGCACTCTCAACGACTGATCGAATCGTCGCCAGAACTTCGTCCGGCAATGGATCCGGTTTGTGCGTCTCCAATATTTCCCGGGCCTTGGCAGCCGCCCTTTCATAGATATTGGTTCCACCCAACTCCTGCCACTTGGGGCGTCGTCGGCGGTCGATCAGGTCAGGCTGGGATTGGGAGTTCATATGTTTGAGGGTGTGTTTCTGGGCCAAAAAATCCTTGAGCGGACCGACATCATGTATGACATCCACCGCCAGATTTTCATCATCGACCGGAATCCCATTCAATACGTGTTTGATCATCCCGGCAAATTCATTGTCCATCACCAGTTGACCGAAATCAATTGTGACGCCGCTTTCGAGCATCCCCAGGCCGTAAACCACGTTGACCCCTGCCAACGCGGCGAGTAGCCCGGTGAGTGTCTTTTCATGACCTGCCTGGGCGTCACCGACTTTGCTATCGCCCTACCCACCGGCCGCAAAACACGGCAGGGCATATTTGCGGGCCAACTGGGCCACGCCAGCCGTGATCATACCGCACTCGGGAGACCCGACTGTCGCCGTGGTCCGCCACAAGTCAATCGGGCAGGTAGAGCTTCCATAAACAACAGGAGAGCCTTTGTGGATCAGCTGATTGAGCACAAGACTGCCGAGGACCTCCGCGTTCAATACCACCAGGGTACCGGCCAAAGTTACCGGCGCCGAACCACCGGCCATGGTCATCGATACGATATTGACGGCTAATCCGGATCGGGCGCCCTCCATGATAATTTCGCAATGCTCTTTAGAAAATGTGAGCGGGCTACCCGGGCAGGTAACAAAGGTGAGCAAGGGGCGTTCCCTGAGTTTTTCCCGGCTGCCCGCAATGGCTGTCAGCATTTCCACAAGCCTCCGGGAACAGTATCCATTGACAGGCCCTAACCAATGGTGTTTGGACGTATTGGTTAAAGAAGCTTCGGCATTGTGCAAGGATACGGTTTCCTGGGGAACATCATGGGAAACCATAATCCTTTCATAGGTATCCAGGTTATCCAGATAATCAACAATCCGGGCCGCGTTTGCCACATCAGCTTTGACCGTGTCGCGATGTTCACCTGTATAGGGGTCATTGATCTTGATGCCTTCACCGAAATTGGTAAACGTCACCCGGTTCCTGCCCAGCACAACATCGTTTTTCGGGGTTCGGCCGCAGGCAACGAACTGCGATGGTGTTGACCGGATGGCTTCTTCTACCACCAGCGGCGGAATTTTGACGATCTTCTTTTTATTGTCGACCATCGCTCCCGCCGCGTCGAAGACTTCCCGGGCCTCATCATCATCAACAAAGACACCGGTATCCTGGAGAACTTCCAGGGTGGCCAGATGAATGTCCTCGAGCGCATCTTCGCTAAAGACGTTTAAGCTGAATCCCCCGGTCTGCTTCGTACCTGCATGTAAACTGCGTATCATGACTCCACCTCCCTCCGGCGAGCTGCCAGATATTGATCAGCTCCAGTTATTGATTGATTATGGTGAACCACAATATTGCAAAAGTTTCAGGTGTAATCATAGCAAAGATAATGAGGCTCATCTACCCCATTAAAGGGCAGATATGTCAAATCCGTCATCAAGTGTCAAGCAGGATCAAGGGGTTGAAAGCGAAAATGGGTTTGTTATGAAACTAAAATGAATGACGAATTATGGAGTCGCTTTTATGAAACGTTAAAATCGAACCGCAGAACCGCAGAATATCGAATAACGAATAACGAATTTCGAAGGATGGTTTCGCTTCGCTCAGCCATTTTTTTAAGAAATTGACAGGATACATTCCTTCGACATTCGACATTCATCCACGCCAAGGCGTGGTTCGATATTCGATTTTTCAATGTTTCTTATCTTTGATCAAACTGGATGCTTGCAGCCACCAGCTCAGATTTCTTAAGAATTGACTTGCCAGAGAAAGGCAATTGGGGTGCGCGGGCTGAGGTTTACCCCAATTTCCGGCTGGCACACACCGCCTGAGCAGGCCTCAGCCCCGTTGCAGAACAGCCCGTCGCTGCAGTCGGTATCATCAACACAGCCGCCGAAATTTGCACCTGGCCGATGGCAGTTTCAATGATGTTGCCGGCCCCGATGCGCAGCCGCACCGTGGCCGGCAGGCGGATTCAACCGGGCACGAGCGTTGACGTCACATGCCTGACGCCGCGCACCATACGCTCCGGCCCAGGGATGGCCGACAAGCAGGAGGAACGCCGCAGCGCTCCCCCTCCTTCAGAAGGCGTCAGGCTACTGCGGGCAGATCGAGATATCGTCGATGTCGCACTCTACGAGATCGCCGGGCCCGGCGCCGTCCGAGCACTGGACCCGCAGCTCCACGGTGGAGTCCGCTGGTATCGGTGCCGTGGCCAGGCTCCACACCGCGGACGACGCCGCATCACCGTTGGAGGCCAATGTCGTCCAGCTCGAGCCGCCGTTGGTCGAGTACTCTAAAAAGAAGAAGTCGCCCGCCGCGTCGTCACCGGCGTCGCGCTGGCCGTGCCAGTACCACACCGACAGGATCGAGGTCTCGCTCACCATCCAGCTCGGCGACGCCAGGATGCAGTTGCCGCCGTCGACGTCGTTGGTCCCCGCGCTCGTGTTGACCGCGGTAAAGAGCGAATTCGCACCCGAATACGAGCCCACGATCTGTTGACCGCCGCCGGGGTTGGTGGGATTGCCGAGGACGTAGTCACCGGTGCTGCAGGTCGACGCCGGGTGGTTGGTCCAGCCGGAGGCGCCGGACTCGAAGTCATCGTCGACCGTGCAGGCGGGCGGTGGGGTCGTCGGTGAGACCGAGACGTTGTCAATGCCGCCCTCCACGATGTCGCCCGTTGCCGCCGCGTCCGTTGCCCGCACCCGGATCTGGATCGAGCCCGGATCGGTGACGACTGTCGAGATGCTGGTCCAAGCCGCGTTGCTGGTGACGTCGCCGATCGAGACAATCGTGTCCACGACGACATCATCGTTCAGCACCTCGATGGTGAAGCCGTCGCCGGCGTCGTCACCCGCGTCGCGCTGGCCGTGGTAATAGTCGAGCGACACCTCAGCAGCTTCCTGACCGGCGCAGTCGACAAGGGGCGACAGGGCCTCGCAGGTGCCGCCGTCGACGTCGTCGGTGCCGATGCCGCCCGGATTGGGCTGGGTGAAGAAGGCCAAGCCGGGATTGCCGCCGCCAACCTGCCAGGCCGTGGCGTCAGGCGATCCGACCACAAACGAACCGGTCGTGCAGGAGTCGGCACCATTGGTCCAGCCGCCGGCACCCGCCTCAAATTCGGTGCTGTACAAACAGCTACCGGCCGGCAGGCAGACGCTACCGGTCTCATCGCATCCCTCCCCGGGACACGGATCATCACCCGGCTGGCACACACCGCCCAGGCAGATCTCAGCCCCGTTGCAGAACTGACCGTCGTCGCAGTCGGCATCAACCTCACAGCCGCCGGTGGCCTGAATCGTGACATTGTCGAGGGCAGCCTCGATGATGTTGCCCTGGGACGAACCGTCGGCCGCCCCGAAGCGCACCCGCACCGTGGCCGTCATGCCGATGTAGTTTTCAAGGTCAAAGGTTCGCGTGCTCCAGCTGTTGGCGTTCTGGTTAGTGTTAAGTGTTTCCAGATTCACCCATGTGGCGCCATTGTTGTCTGAGGCCTCAACCACGAAGAAATCGCCGGAGTCCTCACCGGTGTCCCGGTTGAAAAACCAGCGATCATAATTGAGCTGGGCGCCGGCCGCCCTGCTAAGGTCAATTGCCGGAGATTCCAGATACACCACTCCGGCGTCGACATCATCGCTTCCGAGCGAGCTGTTCTGGGCCGTAAACCCGCACCCCTCGCCCGCCAAGGCGTCTTCCGGCTGGGCCGGGTTGCCGCCCGAGTACGTGCCGTTGGGATCGCCGATCTCCCAGTCCCCGGTTCTGGCCGTGCTGCCGGCAGCATACAGAGCCCAGCCCAGGACGTTGCCGCTTTCGAAATCTTCGGCAAAAACCGGATCGGCTTCGCACTGGTCGGTGGTCTCGTCACAGACCTCACCCGGACATGGATCAGATCCTGCCTGGCAGAAGTTGTTCGCGCCGCAGGTTTCCACCCCGTTGCAAAACTCGCCGTCGTCACATTCACTGTCGATGGTGCAGGGTGTGTTTTGAATATAGAGGAAAACGGCGCTGAAAGCGCCCCAGTTGCCGGCACTGTCCCGGCCGCGAAGATATATGATATGCTGCCCGTCGTTGAGACCGGAAGTGTCGATGGCCGCTGTGACGGATTCGACGCTGCTGTTGAAGCTGCCGTCAGTCGCCGCCATAGATACCCCTATGGGTGCCGGGTTGTCTGACCAGGGCGGCACATCAACGTAGTATTCGGCGGCGGCGATGTTCTGGGTCGGTTCGGTGCCGTTGCTGTTGTTGTAACGGGTGTCATTGATCGTTGCTCTCAACGTCACGTTTGTGCCGGTGGCCACCCCGGGCGGGGTTGCTCCTAGGCTGAGAGCCAGGTTAAGGGCGTCGGGCCCGGCCGGGGTCATGTACGGCGTACGGGCTACCTTGATGGCATAGATCAGAGACGGCAGGTTTTCGGGCACGAGAGTGTTTTCAAAGTAGCTGCAGGATTCAAAGAATTCTGTACCCAGTTCATAGGTGAAGGCCGCCAGCCCCATCGTTCCGTAGGCAAAGCTGGTGGTGGTACCGTCGGTCGGGTACAATCCGATCCCCTGTTCGGGGGTATGGCCGTTGAAATAGGCCAGCTTGCGCCCCAGGGTCTGCAACTGCGTCCCGTTGGGTGCCGGATCATCGGTAAAGCCCCAGGGCCAAAGGATCAACCGACCGGAGCTGTGAATGTCCAGATAGATGCCCGTGGCGCCATCGGCTGCTGCAGTGTAGAGGTCGTCTGGTTCGCGTTGATCGGGAAACTGAGCTTCTATGTAACTTTGAACGGCCTGGGCTTCGGGTTCCGAGGCTGCAAAGGGCCCCCGGTAGGTCAAATTGCATTCATTGCCGCTCGATCCGCCGCAGCAACCCCAGCGGTAATCGAAGTTACGGTTGAGATCGGCACCGCGGTTGTTGCTGGTCGGGCTGCAATAATTCTGATTGGTGTTTTTGCGCCAGGACAGACCGGTCTCGGCCTGCTTGCGGCCATCGGGATTGGCCTGCAGCATCAGGTGAATTTCATGGTGGTCCAGCAGCCAGGTGGCGTCGGCATCCGTGCCGTAGTTGTTCACCAGGTATTCGGCCATGCGTGTCATCAACTCGGCGGTGGTGTATTCGCGGGCATGGATGGCGCTGGTGATGAATATCTTGGGTTTGAGATCGGGATCATCCGGATCCGAGGTGGTTATGTTGGTCAGTTTCAAAACCATCAGGTCGTAGCCGCCCAGACCGTTCTCTTTTTCCCACGAATCACCGACATCGGTCCAGGTGGCCAGCTCCGGGTAGCTAATGACAATCGACTCCGCCGTGGCAAAAGTTTCCTCCACGGTGCGATAGCACGGAAAGCCGGGTATCTCTTGGGCAACGGGCTGCAGCCCTTGAACGGCTGCGGCCATTTGCGCCTTTCGGGTTTCATCAATTTCCACCTGAAGGCCGGCCTGGACCAGGCGATCATATTCCTCGGCCGACACTTCCAGCACCAGGTAGCCTTTTTCATATTTGGACTCCAGCGGCTCGATCCAAATCGCTATTTGGCGAGCCGTTTCCGGATCGTCAAAATACACCCGCACGATTGCACTGCCGCTGAATGGTGCGGCCTGGAGCAACCCAGGACCGCCGAATAAAGACGGGCCTATTAAAGCTGTCGCCAGCAAGATCATCAGAATGCTGAATTTTAGGATGAGTCTAGGTGTTTTCATGGCAGATCCTCCTTTGAGCTTTAGTTTGGCCCTCGGATCAATCCGAAGAGTGGACCGGATTAGCCGGTAATATTTGGGCTGAATATTTCTCAGTCTCCCCCGTACCACCAATCCGAGCCTATAATATCATCCCCCTGACAAGTAAAAAACAGGAAATCATGCCGTCCGCGCCAATAGTAGATCAAAAACTCGTCGGGGGCGTCGGGCAATGAATTGTAGCCGGGAAGGCTGATGATTTGATGGTATAAGCGATCACCCTTGCGGGCAATTTGGTCGGGGGGGGTTGAGCTGTTGAATGACATCGGGTTTGGAAAATTCACAGCGCCCGAGGCGGGTGCCGAGTTCGAGCATGAGACGATGCTTGGTCCCCATCCAGCGGTCCACGTCATCGTTCCATTTTCCGCCCCCAAAGTGCCCTGGGACCGTTCGCAGTCTTCTGAAGTCGGCGGCTAACTGCTCGAGAGGTGCTGGGTCCAATCGGTCTTCCTGTGTTGCGAACACGGGCCGACAGGTTGCCGCACCGATACTCAAAAAACTCAACACACCTAATATTATCAAAAGCTTACGGCACATGGCACCCACATTCCGAGAACGACATGCGAAAGGTCATTTGACAAATAACGATATGTTATTTTCTTGGTGGTGAAAATCTTTTATTAAATAAATCCTTCACAAACATGATGTGATTTCAATAAAAAGGCAAAAAATGGCTGGACTGTGGCAAAGCCTATCAACAACAACTGAGTGGAGAGCTCTACAAATAACAAAAATTAAGAGTTAAAACCAAAACGCTTTAACTGATTTTCTGAATCGAACTTTAACAGATAGGGATTAGCTTATAGCGTATCCGAAAATAGCAGAAAGGGGATAGCGAGTCAATATGCAGGGTGGAATCGAAAATCGCTGGATTGTCAACGATGTTGCTGATCGCATAAATCTGGTCAAGCATCCGGGGGCGATGTCTGCCGGCACCAATACCCGCATCTATTCCCGGGCGCTGATGACCAACCCTGCAAGGCACCAAAGTGCGCGACTCGTTAAATTGGAGCCGGGGCATTGAAGAAGCCAGGGGATTATTCAAAGAGGCCGAAGATTAATTTAAGATCCTATGATAAAGAGGGGATAGCGTTTATCTGTTAAGTTAACGGCATTAGGCCTGACCCCATTTGAGAATACGGAGGCAAAGCAAGACAATAGATTTGATTCCAAAGATCAACTGCATCCTTTAAGACACCACAGTCCGGTGTTTGGTTGCCACAAGCCGCGCAGACCACCCCATAGTTTATCGTACCATCTATCTCATACGTGACTTGAGGTATCCCTCCACAGTCACAATCATTAAGATTCATTGTGGGTTTCATTTTAGTTCAACTCCTAAAACTAGACTGCAATCACCAAGGCATTTTGAGCATCGCTTTCTGATAACACTAAGCGGTGTCCCTATTTCGCCTCACAGTCTTAAGTGCTTTAATTTTTAACCAATCAAATAAGATGCCAACATCAGGGTTTTTTCACATAAATGGCATTGAAAAATCATAACAAATTGATATTATTTGATAAAAAATATGAAGGTTAGAACTGAGGGTACGGGAGATGGGTAGGTACTACTGTGAAGTCCGTAGTCACCTGTGTACGGATACTGTAAATTACATTAACAGGAAAAGTGATTTTTTGTTTTGATCGCAGGTCTTTTTAACGCTTCAATTTACATTCGATACAAGTATAAAACCACTAGCTCCTTGAAAAGCCAAGTAGTGAAGACGCCAAAGGATCGGCAGCTATTTCTATACTAATCTTCTCTTAAGGAGAACAGGATTCGGGATAAAAAATCATGGTCTCGACAGGTTATTTTTATTCCGATACTCCAAACGCCGTTCACGCTGTATCACATAAAGCCCGCTCGATATAATGATTACCGTCCCGGTAATCGTCCAGCCATCCGGGAAATCACCGAATAATGCGAATCCCAGTACTCCATTACTCCTGATGGTGAATTTTATTCATTACTCACGCTTTGACCGCGTCTTTTTTTAAAAGGTTATGCCTTTTTGGCTCGTCGCCGCCGTTTGACCAGCCAGACCACCAGTGGATAGCTAAACCATGAAACTTCCCAGAGGACCGGCCCGATAAACGCCATGGGAATGGTAATGATGGCGGTGAGGGGTTCTGCCAAAATGCGATCTCTTAATTGATACGCATACTGATCGGTGACTTCCGGTAATAACAAGCGATGATTTTTAATGGCATAAGCCCAACCCCAACTCCCGGAAATGCCGACCAGCGCCGCCGCAACGCTTTCGAGCACCCGGGTACCAGTAGAAGGCCCCAGCGCAATACCGTCGCGCAGTGTTGTCATAAAAACGAGTAGAAAAAAGACTTGCAGGATTGTCAAGATGGTATGGCGGCTGTTTGTCGACTGCAGATTGCCCAATAGAACATTGTTTTGTATCCAGTAAACAATCGTGACGACAATTCCGACGAAGACCATCAGGAACACACCGATATGGGCGCCTACAAAAGCGCCGACATGCTCCCAGCTCAACTGTTCAGCGGTCGGATTTGGTAGTAGGGTGAAGATGCGCCAGATAACAATGGCAAAAACGACGTCGACCAATCTTTCCAGTCTGCGGATTTGCAGAGCCTCACGCTTTAGCCTGGCTTTATCCTCTGCCTCGTCTCCCATGTCAAATTCCTGCCTTTGTCCCTTAGCTGCACAAACAACATGCCAAAGGTTAGATAATGGTTCGCAATTAATGCCAAAATCATAGTAATACGAAAAATTCTTGGAAACCTCCGTTTGTGAATTCCATTTTAACAGCCTCAGTTAAACGGAATTTTAGCACGACTAGTTTGGGTTGAGATACTGAAACGATTTGTTGGGTTTCGTTCCTCTACCCAACCTACTAAAAACGGTCCAATTTCGTTATTTCGACCGCGGGATCGAAACCCAACGTCTTCAATTCAACCAGATCGACTTCATCCTTAATATTCTATATATTTCTGAAAGACCTTAAAACCTGTTAAAATCTGTGTCCTATAATTCGAGTGAATGCCACATCGCGCACCGGGTGAACAGAATTATAGATGATGAAGCAAGGATTATCCCGTTAAAGAGATCACTTGATATCGAAATACCTCGCGGGGTTGGTTTGCAATTCTTTCAGCCTGGCTTTATAGAAAGCGATCGCAGCCCGCTTGCCGTCCCTCTGGTGGGCAAAACTGCCGGCCGGCTTTTTCTCTAAGCGACTTATCTCCACTTCGAGTCTGAATTTTTCATCCTTGATTTTTTGAGTCAGATTTGGTGACTCGCTGGTATTATCTCGGCTGTTGATTTCTTTAATTGTCTGCGCTTCCTTTTTTTCCAGATTCTGTTTGATCGCCTCCCATTGTTCCTTGTCCAGTTCCCATCTTGCCTCATCAGCATTACGATCGTACGAAATCCCCTGCTGCACCTCAATCGCCTTATTCTTATCCGACGGCGGTGAATTACTGAAGTGTTTGACACCATTGCTGTCAGTCCATGAATAAATATTGGCTTCCGCTTGCCAGGCGATGCTTAGATTAAAGATAAAAATTGCAGCTAAAGTTAAGGGTAGTATGTTTAGGGCCATAGAGCGATTGCGGTGTGAAATGGCTATTTTCATTTTCATCCTCCTTACACACGGAAAAAAGTTTCGCCACCAAGACACCAAGGCACGAAGTTAATTGATTAATAAACATTTTTTCTTAGTGTCTTGGTGCCTTGGTGGCTACTCTTTCCGGTATATCCTGATTGGCTAGAAATTTCTTGTTAATATGGACAATAATTGGTTTTATGTCAAATATCAAGTATTGCCGGACCGAACAGCAACTGCAGGGTAATTGGTGATGGCTTTTTTTGAAGATGTGATTCTTACCGATTCAATCGAAATCAAATCCAATGTCTGATTATTCAATCGTCAGCACTCCCCCAGATCTCGAAGACTACCTTCGCCTGAGAGAGGCCACCGGACTTAGCTCTAAAACAGTGGAAGCGGCACGGATCGGGTTGTCCAACAGCTGGTTTGCCATTCATGTGGTTCATGCAGGCAAAACGGTCGGCATGGGTCGAATCATCGGTGACGGTGGATGTTTTTTTCAGGTAGTCGACATCGCTGCGCTGCCGAATCACCAGGGCCGAGGCCTGGGCAAGCGCATCATGGCGGCGTTGATGGAGTACTTTGAAGCCCACGCACCTGAATCGGCCTATATTAGTTTGATCGCAGATGGCAAGGCGAAGGATCTGTACGCTCAATTCGGCTTTAAACCTACCGCACCGGCGTCCATTGGCATGTGGCGGAAGAAATCATAATGTAAAACGGATAAATCATCTTCCACGAGCAAGATAGTTTCACCTCGGCCTTCCACAATTTGCTCTTTGGCTAGGTCAGGTGCGGTTTCGGTCTCTCCGATTTGTCTGGGCAAATAAATCCTGAAAGTAGTGCCTTTGCCCGGCTCACTGTAAACGTTGATAAAACCCTGGTTCTGCTTAACGATTCCGTACAGGGTCGAAAGCCCTAAACCGGTGCCTTTGCCCAGTTCCTTGGTGGTAAAAAACGGTTCAAAAATGTTTGCCAGGTTTTCCTTGTCTATGCCGCAGCCGTTGTCGCTTACGACAAGCATCACGAATTGGCCCGGCAAAAACCCGGCATGCTTTTCGCAATAGGTTTCATCTAAATTCACGTTCTTAGTCTCGATTGTTATTTTGCCGACTCCCTCAATGGCATCCCGGGCATTGACACACAAATTGGCCAACATTTGATCGATCTGAGCCGGGTCCATCATTACCGGCCATAGATTCGAAGCCGGCAGCCAGGCCAAATCGATATCCTCGCCGATGATTCTTCGGAGCATTTTGAGCATCCCATCCACGGTTTCGTTGAGATCCAGCACGATAGGAGCGATGGTCTGCTTGCGGGCAAAAGCCAGAAGTTGCCGGGTGATGTCGGCGGAGCGAGATGCGGCAGCAAGAATTTGCTGAAGGTCGTAATGGAGTGTCTCATCGGGTTTTAACTTGATGAGCGCCAGTTGAGAATGCCCTATAATCACACTGAGCATATTGTTGAAATCGTGGGCGACGCTACCGTATCGAACGCGGATATTGGGGATGTATAAAAGAGTTTATTCTCTGATTTTTAGCGCCATGTCAATTACGATTATTTAACTCGAAATGCACTGAGGATTGATGCCGTTTAAAATTCAGGTGATATTCATCCCTAAAATGCCACATAAGATCATTACTTTACAAAATGTTCTCGTTTTTGTCACGCCCGAATTACATCCGGCAAATTCAGTTAAATCTTCGGTCAACTGATAATTTAAAAAGATTTAATTTTTTCATTGACATTCCCGGAAAGTATTTCCGTTCAGCTCAACTGCACCCCCTCTCATGCAGAATACCTGATTAAAATCTTCCCGCGGAAGCCGGAGTTGAGGCGAACGATCTGGGGATACAAAGAATCCTTGTTTCAGGCGAACCCGGCGGAAGCATCCCCGTGGTGCGGCAGCGTTTATTCCGGGGTTTCGGCGGTGCGGAAATTTATGACGCCGTCTATTGTCTTTGACCCGGCCCAGAGAACCTGCTATTTCGAAACAAAACTAAAAAGGAGTGAACAATTGGACAAGATCCCAAACACCCTCGAGCTGGCCAAAGAGCTGATCCGCATCGACTCGACCAGCCGGCGCAGCAATCTTGCCATCATTGATTATATCCAAACCATTCTCGAAAAATCGGGATTCGTACTTGAACGGCTGTTATATGCTGATGAGAACGGTACATCCAAAGCAAACCTTGTTGCCAAAAAGGGAAAAGGCCGCGGCGGGTTCGGCATATTCTGCCATTCGGATACGGTGCCGCCCGGTGAGGAAGAATGGAAGCCTTTCGACCCAAAAGTTGAAGATGGAAGATTAATCGGCCGTGGCAGCTGCGACATGAAAGGCGCCCTGGCCGCTGCCATTGTGGCGGGAGCAAATATCGATCCGGCGGAGTTGTCAAAACCGTATTATATCGTAATCACGGCCGACGAAGAAACCGGAATGTGGGGGGCCATGCACGTGATTGCGGAATCCGGCATCCTCAAACAAAGCTGGCCGGAAAATGGGGTTGTGGCCGAACCGACATCGCTGATCCCGATTCGAGCCCACAAGGGGGCGGTCAGAATATTTGTCACCGCTCAGGGTAAAGCTGCCCATACCAGCACTGACAAAGGTATATCAGCCAACTTTTTGATTGCCCCTTTTCTGGCTGAAATGGCCGAGCTAGCCGATCTTTTTAGAAGCGACAAGCGCTTTATGAACGATAAGTTCCACCCGCCGACCAACGGATTCAATATGGTTATCGACGACGGTGGCTGCAATCCGAACGTAACGCCCGCCAAAACCGTCTGCACCATGTCCTTGCGCACCATGCCGGATGACAGCCGGGATATGGCGATCGACCTGATCCTCAAGGCTGCTGAAAAGTACGGGTTGGAAGGCCGGCATCTTGCTGTGGAGCCGTTTTCTGTCTCAGCGGAATCCGAGATTTTGCAGGCCGCACTTGATATCACGGGCTGCAACGCAGGGGCAACCGCGCACTATGGAACTGAAGCCCTGTTTTACCAGGACTACGTCAACCTGATAATATTCGGTCCGGGAGACATAAATCAGGCGCACACGGTTGGGGAATGGATCGACATCGAGCAGATCCGAGCGGCAGAGTCTTACTATACACAGTTGATCAAACGATGTTGTAGATTTCAGCGTTATGCGGATTGTAAATCACATAAGGACATTGAGCAGGATTAGAATGATTTTTGACCGTGAGAACACAGTCATGAATTTTCATGTTATTCGGTTTATCAATTCCGTAAAACCGGCTTTCCCCGCTGATGTTTATCGCACAATTCCGTATGTGTGAATGTGAGTCTCCTGGCACATCAAATCCATAAGCAGTTTTTGAAATACCGCTTTTTATATTTATCGTCAGATTGTCGGCAGTAAAAGAGGTTTGAATCGCAAAATTGCTAACCGGGATGGGGGGAGAAATGGAGGACAACGCAGAGCATAGTCAAATCAAGCTGTCTTCTATGCCATGGACCAAGATAAATTCTTCCAAAGTTGCTTGCTGAACGTCGGTCATGTGTTGAAATTGGAGCCGAACCTGCCGCATTTCAATCGATTCACCGGGGATATCATCGGCAATATTAGAATCTTTTACAATTTTATAAGGAATATCAGCTAGATAGAATCCGCAATCAGCCAACAGGATATCCAGCACCATAGCTTCTTCCGAATCTCTCTTACTTTCAACATGCTGGAATGCAAGCCCGCCCATGCTGATATTGTCAATCATGCCAAGTTTGGCCGGCTTGGCATTGAACACCGCACAGGCGATGCAGCCCATGCTCTTGCCGCCGATATTCAGCGGTCCCCTTGAAAATGACCTGATCAAGGCATAAGCATCTTTGCTCAGCCGAAACCGTTTCTGAGATCGATGCTCAAATTTAATCTCTTCTGATTCGTTTAATTCCTGTGGCTGCAAATTATCAATTCCTTTGAGGGCATACCCGTCGAGAATCCCACCGGCATCATCTGCCGGTTGAAAATGAACTTTGTTTTCGATTACGTCTGATCCATTCACAACGCTCATCATGGCTGGTGGGGCTTGCAAGCTTGCAGGCTGCCATGTTGCCGGACACTTAGTAATCCGGTTCAACGTATTTGACACCCACATTGCATGATGATTCATTCGCACCGGGTAATTCATTGCACCATTTGACTTCTGCCAGGGACACAGAACGGATACCGTTGCACACCCCTGAATCTGAGCATTGAGAGTCTACTTTCAGCAAACGGATGTAAACCGTTGTACCGGGTTTGAGGAACAAATTGGAATTAAAAGACATACCGTTTGAACAAAGATCCAGCGTTTGGGCCTCATAGTAATGCTTCCCGTTAAAATATGAGAATGCAATATCCGCAGTACAGCGGTTGCGATCACAGGCTCTTCTTTCTGCAGTTGAATTCAAAATTGACACCTTTCAAACCTATTTTAGCCAACATCATCTCCCAAAATGTTCTTTTTGTCTATAGGGCGGAAGCCTCATTTTCCATAGGGGAATCCCCTAGACCATCAGAATGTTTGCTATTCTGACGATCAATTTGCCGGCTCCGTGATGCTGGTATGTTGATTTAGTTAATCGGCGCACAAATCGATTTATATCCTGGATGTTGAAGTTGAGGAGCATCCCATCTCCCTGTCCCACAATTTAGCATAAAATGTGCCAACGATTAGCCATATTAATATTTTGATATATTTCATTAACTTAAAAAGATTTAAGCTATCAACGCCAAACCTGAATATATTTGATGTAGGAATTATTCGAATGCTATTTCGAAAAATTGAGATTGGGTATTGGGTATTCGGTATTCGGTATTGGGTACTGGGTATTGGGCATCAGGTATTGGGTACTGGGTATTTGGTATTGGGTATTGGGTACTGGGTATTGGGTATTGAGTATCAGGTATTGGGTATTGGGTATTCGAAATTCAAAAATTCAAATGTCTAAAACGAAATCATTGTGGCGACAAATTTGAATCAAGTCGCGAAAAAAGTTGATTCCGTCATTAATCTTCATGAATGCCCGTATGTCATGGCGTTACAAGGATGTCGAAAATTTTTTTTACCCTTTTCAAGTAAAACTGAATTGGTAACTGTCCAGTCCCCAATACCCAATACCCAGTACCCAATTTGTTTCGGATTTCGGATTTCGAGATTCGAATTTCCGGTTTATCCGTGGTGGGTAACAAGGATCAGGAAGCGGGAATCGGGTATTATGGTGGGGGGGAGCATTTTGGGATTTTATCCTGCTTTTATTGAGCGGGACGGCCGCGGTCATTTTTATTCGCGGCAACAAGCCGCTCCCACAGGAGTTTATTAGGGCAAATTGAGCGTCAAGAAATCATTGATCCTTATTACCAGGTGAATACGAATAATGCTTTTTAGCGCAATCAGGGCAGATGCTGTGGCTGATGTCAGCCTGTGAATGCTTGTAGATATAAACATCCACCTGTTCCCAATAGCCTTTATCATCCCGGACTTTTTTGCAAAAGGAACATATGGGAAGTATGCCCCTTAGAGTTTCCACTTCTTCCAGCGCCTGTTGGAGATTCAGAATAGTTTTATCGCGCTCCGCCTCGGCTGCAGCGCGTTCACCAATTTCAATTTCCAGCTGTCGGTTTGTTTCCGTCTGTTGGATCACCCGTTGCTCAATCTCGGCCGTATACAGAATTTTTCTGAGCATGAAGAATGCCAGAAGGGCCGTCAATAACAACGCCCCCCATAAGACCACCCAGGCGTCCCACAATTTATAATAGTGGTCCGCCGGACTCAGCTGAATTTTCCACTGGCGTTCAGCAAAATCAAAAGTTTTGCTCCACAAAAGGCCTTTTTCAATTCTCTCATCCGCCATCGGCTGATTCTCGGTTTCTGAATTCCGGGCGGGCCGGTGGTAAAGGAAACGCTTATCTTGGTCTGCTGACATATCGTAAAGCGTCAAGGATATCCCCAGATCAGTAAAACCTTTCAAGGCGGTCTCGACGGCTTTGCCAATGCGAAGGACCTCGACAACAAATCCCTTTCGGCCCTTTCGTCGATCTTGCGGGCTATTCAGAGGAACTCCTTGATGATATATTGGCAGAAGAATCAGAATCCCGAACTGACTGCCGGTTTCCTGTACCAAGGTGATCCTGTCAGTGGCAGCCAGTTTTCCCGTCCTGAATCCTTTTTCGATTGCCTTTAGTCGTGTGCTATTGGATGCAATGTCAAACCCCAAGGCCGGTCTATTGGTTTCGAAGGGATATATATAAAAGACGATAACATATTCTTCGCGATGTGCGGCCTTTACCAGTTGATTGGTCTCCGAGCGTTCCGTGAATTCAAAACCTGGGTACCCGTCTTTTCTGGCAGCGGATTCATATATACTGCGCTCGTTGTCTTTCACTAGTGGATCCCAACCAAATGCCTGGATCCCGGGGTAGCGGGGTAGAATGCTTTTCGCAAGTCGGTTGAACTGCAAACGGGTTACGGGCGGAGAATTATTAAAAAAATCACCAAGAAACAATAGCGCCCCGACATAGTCAAGCAAAGTGTTTTCAACAACGTTCGTATAGGCGCTGGCCCTGGATTCAAATTCACTGCGCTGCTTCGTCTGTTCCCAATCGTAAACGAGCCAAAATATAACCAATGACGCTGCGACACCGAAAACAAGCAGACATACTACGGGAATATAACGGTGGACTGGAATCCCGACAAGACTTTTAATCTGATTTGCCTTCTGCATCTTGACCTTGCATTGTTGTCACAGCTTTGGGATATTATTTTGATTTCAGCTTATCACTCCTACCAATTTGACCCACTTTCAGCCGACAGTCGATTCATTGAGCATCTTCATTTCGGCGAGTCATGGGGAAATCTACTAGCAGGAATCCAGATTTGGTGTTGTTCAAACATCGAGTTATTGTCAGCATCCGTATTTCACTTAACGCGCATGTACTTCTCCTATATCCCAAAGTTTTCGATGATGTCAAGATGAGTGATTGCGGAATTTGTTCGTTATAGAGACTGACAATGGCCTTGGGTCTACTTTTTGTCTTCAATCTCCAACAATTCTTTTACCTTGCGGGCCAGGATGTCAATCCTCAAAGGCTTTTGTTTAAAGTGTTTTTCCTACCATTGCCCCTCTACATTGGCGGCGTCGGCAAAAGCAACTTTACCTTTATTAAACGCAAGGACAGCATCTTTGACGGTTCCGGTGACATCATTGGCCACTTTTACACCTGCCGCTTGGAGAGTTTTGAAGGCATTAGGCCCACAAAAGCCCGTTAGCAAGACTTCTGCTCCGCTGTCGCTGACCATGACGGCGGCCTGGATGCCGGCTCCCTTAAAGGCGTTTAAGTTCTCTGAATTATCTAACACCTTTATCCCTGAGCTGACCGTATCGATAATAAGTATGTAGGCGGCCCGTCCAAATCTGGGATCGATTTTTGATTCAAGATCAGGACCCTGAGATGAAACAGCTATCTTCATTTCCGTTCCTCCTTTATGCAGGATTCATTGACCACCGCCGCCGCCGCACACTTGATCATTTTTGATTTGAGACAGTTTCCCTGCTATTAAGTCTGCCACTACCGGTTTTATCTCGGAACGTTCTGAATCATGATACACATCAATTCCAGCCTGTTTGAATCCCATGAGCGGCCGCATGCCGATCCCTCCGACAATAAGGGCATCGACATGGTGACTGGCAAGCAGGTTAACCGGCACCATGCAGCCGCCCTGAACGTGTTCCTGATTTTCAATGGTTGAAATCTGCTTTATTTCACCATTTTCTACGTCAATAAAAGTAAACACATCGCAGTGACCGAAATGTCCTGACCGGGTTGCGTCCAGACCACCTTTGCCGTTTGATGGAATTGCTATTCTTCCGTTTTTCATAGGTAGAGCTCTCCTTGTTGATTGTTATATTACCTCAATTCAGTGAAACTAAATAAATCGGGTATCAGGTATTCGGTATTGGGTACTGGTTTTAAGGTTGAGGATGGTTTTCAGGTGTTCGAGCAGTATCCCGGCAATTTCTCGTCCCGGTCCGGCGGGCAGCTGCATAAGGATACCCGATCCCTCGCTGGCCTCATGAAAATCGTCGGGCAAAAGCGAATTCACTGCTGCAAAGTTGACCGACGGCTTCAGTGCAACTACTGTTTTGATTAATTCGAGGCCGGTCATATCGCCCAGATTTTCGTCTGCGACAACAAGATCAAATTCTCTTTCTGCGATCATGGATAGCGCATCACAGCCGGATTTCGCGCAGGTGGTTCGGGCGTTATTTTCCTCCAGTCCGGCCTTAAGGGCTGACATGGGCACTTTATCCCGGCTGACCAGTAAAATAGTCATCATTATTTTTTTCAACTCCTCTTATGAAATGAATGACGAAAGACGTATGTCGACTGCCGAATACCGGCTTTTTCAATCCGCAATCCGAAATCCGCATTCCGAAATCGAGCAACCCAATACCCAATTATGCCGTTTCAAGTTCCCGGCGGGCGGCCATATCCACCAGAATTCTTTCTCTGGATTTATCGATCCCGAGCTCCTGGCGTTTTTTATCGATGTGCGCAATCATCTTATGGGCATGTTTAATAGGATCGACTTCCAAATCCCACATGCTGCCGTATAGTTTTTCAAATTCTTCGAATATATATTTCTGAAAAACCGGCGCACCGCTCACCGGCAGGGTGACACCAAAAATCGTGTAAACACCGGAGGCCACAAAATAATGGCCGATGCTTATCGCTTTTTCACTCATCCATTCCGGTGCGCTGCCGGCCGCCGGCAGATCACTGATGTCGTGGCCCAGACCGCCGGCTTTAACCACCTCTGCGGCTGCCAGCAGAATACGACTGTTGTCGACACACGAGCCTAAATGCAGCACCGGCGGTTTCCCGACCGTTTCGCAGACCTCGGCCAGACCCGGGCCACAAAACACCTTGGCGGATTCGGGTGTCAACAGACCTTCCATGGCGCAGGCAATCGCGTTGCACCCCGTGGTCAAAACGATTACATCGTTTTTGATTAGCTCTTTGACGATCCGGATATGACTTTCATTGTGTTTTGTACGGACGTTGTTGCATCCCACCACGCCGCCGATCCCCCGGATCCTGCCGTTGATAATATTGTCGTTCAGGGTGTAGTAGGAGCCGCGAAAGGTTCCCCCCAGGTGGTATTCAATGGATTCCACGCCGAATCCTGCCACGATGGGAGACTTCTGCTCGGGAATCATCACCTCCGCCCTCCGGTTTTCAAAATTGTCAATCGCCAGCCTGACAATCCGCTCAGCGTCCTCCAGGGCATGATGCTCGTCAAATTCAATGTGAATCACATTTTCCTGCTCCATCCTGGCAATGGGATGGGTCGTAATCAATTTTGTGTGGAAGCATTTGGCGACATTGGCCAGGTTTTGGAAAATGCATTGGATGTCGACCACCATGGCATCACAGGCACCGGTGATGATAGCCAGCTCCTGCTGGAGAAATGTCCCGCAAAGGGGCACGCCATGGCGCTGCAGCATTTCATTGGCCGTGCAGCAAATGCCGGATAGCTGAATGCCCTTGGCCCCTTTTGACTTGGCATATTTGTCCATTTTGGGGGTCTGAGAGACCGCGATGACCATCTCGGAAAGTACCGGTTCATGGCCGTGAATTACGATATTGACCATGTCTTGTTTCATTACACCGAGGTTGGCTTCCGAGGCCAGAGGGTAAGGAGTCCCAAAGAGGATGTCCTGGAGATCGGTGGCCAGCATGGAGCCCCCCAGCCATCGGCAATGGCGGTGCGGGTTCCCTGTTTCATCAGGTTTTTATAATCCTGGTCCACCCCGATGTGGGTTCGATGCATGATTTCGACAATTTCCCGGTCGATATTGCGCGGCACCACCCCCTGCTTTTTCCAGATTTCATAGCGCGGCTGGGGCGCCCGTTTGGCATAAAGCAGTTCGCCTTCGGCCTTGCCCCACTCATTGAGCGCCTTTTCGCCGACTTCGACCGCAATTTCAGCGGTGTCCCGATCGAGCAACTCGCCGTCCACTTCCACTGTCGTGTCGACTCCCAGACGCGGAGCAACCTCCAAAAGCTTGCGGGTATCTTTAATCTTGTAGGCATCGCTCTCTTTTCTGGCGGCCGACATGAAAACTTCGGCCACCGAACGCCCGTGATCGGAGTGAGCGGCGGCACCACCGGCAATCATGCGGATAAAATTGCGGGCCGCAATCGTATTCGGTGTGGCTCCGCAGATGCCTTTGCGGGTATCCACCCCGTCGATTCCGCCTTTCGGAAGCGGCAGCCGGCAGGGCCCCATGCCGCAGTTTTTGCAGCAAATACCCTGGGTTCCGATGTTGCAGGGCTTCATCGTCAAAGCTCGGTCAAAGGCCGTCTCGATGCCAAGTTCCTGGGCCCGCTCAATCATCTGCCGGCTGGCCGGATCAATGGTTGTTTTGACGGGATCAACCTTTTTTTTGTTCCGACTTCCTTGCTTGATTTTTTTTCTGCCATTAGATCCTCCTGAAAATTTTAGGGGTAAGATAAATTCTCTGGGCGAATTATTTGAATAAATTCCAACCATCCATTCGTAATATTCGGCACTCCTGAATTTGAAAGATCGCTCCAATTTTAGAAAGAACGACTTCCCGCTGGATGATGTGATTTTTCGCCGGTTCTGGTTTGCATCTTTGGCTTTGAAGCCGTCTGTGTGCCGGAAATCGACCAATCGACGGCGGCGTCAAATAGGGCCCATCCCTCACGCGTAAATGAGTTTGGCGTATTCCTGAAAAGGAAGAGTCCAACCCGTTTGGCAGGGGCAACCAGGCCCGGCATCTCGACACCGGCATCATAAGCAAAGATCGTACATTTATGAGGATCCCGGGACAATCCGGCTACCGCAATGGCATGTACCCCCGGGACTCCCCAGCCCATAAAAAAACTTTTGGTGCAGACCTGGACTTTTTCCGAGCAGGAGGCGCACAGGGGGTGATCCGGGTTGATAATTACTAATTTTCTCTGGCGGCTTTGGCGGCCGAAGTCTGCCTTTTTCGTCCGGCCGGTCATACCGAGGTCTCTAAAAATCCAGGGTTCTGAACAGATCACGGGAACGGCGACATCACGAAATTTGGTACCGATTTTCCTTGATCGGGCCGATTCAGATAAAATTACAAGATCCATACCCTCAGAATCTTCGCTTTTGACACCGGCATCCTCCTTAATAACCAATTCGAGCCCCCTGCCTTCCAGGTGCTTTTTGATAGCAAAATCGCCGGTTCTCAATTCTTTGTGGCCGACAGCCGGTTTTTTGCCGACGACAAACAGTATCTTTGCGCCTATGGCAGAGGAAGCGTTAAAGGCGAAGAGTATCAGGAGCAAACATAAGAATGCCGCCCGGCGATTTTTCATTCTCTCACTTAATTTGCATCGAAGATCAAACATGGGGTTTACCTCCTTTTTCATGAGGCATTAGTGCCTTTTTTCGGCAGCGGAATTATTAAAACCGGTATCCTGGTCCTTCGCAACACTCTTTTGGCAGTACTACCTAAGAATGTATTGGCATACAAAATCTTTTTGATTTTCGGCATCATCGCTCTACTCCATTCTGATATAGTTGCTTCCATGAGCGACGCTGGAGCTCCCGATAATTGGCTAAGGCCATGTAAAGGGCCCCCACCGTCAACTCAGCACAGTGATAATTTTCTTTCGCCAGCGTTTCCAGGAATTCGATTACATTCTCCGGCGTTATTTCCCAGCCTTCCTCACAAGTCCTGCCTTCTGCAAGGTATGCTACTGCGTTGGCACAGGCGTTGGTGTTTAAGCAACCGTTGGTATCAAAGGATACGGTTTGGATTCTGTCGCTTTTGATGTCCAAAAACATTTCAACTGTATCGCCGCATTCTCCGGTTCTTTTTCCGTACCCATCCGGCTCCTGCAACCGTCCCCGCCGGGCATGTCCAAATGCCATTTGAAGATAATTGAGCGAGTTATCCTGCCAGAAATCAAAATCCTTCGCGGTCATATGCTCACCTGCTATGCAATTGAAGTTTGTTCATACCTAGCGGCAAAGCATAGAACATGCCAATTAGACACATGAGTGATAAATTGAATATATTAGAGGGGTTGGTTCTATTCAGGTCCGTCAGCCACTCAGTACGAAAGGCAAATGGTCGGAAAAATTAGAATACAGTTTAGAAAAAATTCGAAGAATTCACTCACCGAGCAGTTTCTTTTTCCGGTAGCGAAACGTGTGATGGTTGATATTCAAAAGCTTGGCAGCCTTGCTTTCATTGCCTTTGGCAATTTTGAGCGCTTGCTCGATATAGTGCTTTTCATATGACTTCAGGAGTGGGTCGAGGTTGACGCCTTCCGGGGGAAATGGCGGAAGTTCGACTTTATCGCCGATTGGCTCGTCTGATTTGACCTGGTATCGGTCCTCCAGTCCCAGATCGGAGGGAACGAGTATGGGCCCCTTGCCGATCAAGACCGCTCTTTCCAAAAGATTTTTTAATTCCCGCACATGGCCGGTCCAGTTGTGGGCCAGCAGAACAGTTTCGGCATCGGGCGAAATACCCCTGAACTTTTTGCCGAACTTGAGGCTGAATTCCTGCAAAAAATATTTCGTCAAGGGGATAATGTCGTCCGGGCGCTCATTTAAGGATGGCGCTATCACCTTGATAACACCCAGGCGAAAGTAAAGGTCTCTTCGGAACCGCCCGTCCTCTATCATCCGGTCTATATCTTTGTTGGTGGCCGAAACCACCCGGGTGTCGATATGCAATTTTTTCGTTCCACCCACCCGATAAAATTCACCGAGTTCCAGAAAGCGTAGAAGCTTTGCCTGGGCTTCCAGACTCAGGTCACCGACCTCATCTAAAAAGAGCGTTCCGTTGGCGGCCTCCTCGATGAGGCCTTTCTTGCCGGTCGCCCCGGCCCCGCTGAAGGCACCTTTTTCATAGCCGAAAAGTTCACTCTCAATCAGGTCTTTGGGGATGGCAGCGCAATTTACCGTAGCAAACGGTTCTTTGAAATTAGGGCTATTGTAATGGATAGTGCTGGCCAGCAGTTCCTTTCCGGTGCCCGTCTCGCCCATAATCAGAACCGGCGTATCCGGGCTTTGGGCCACCATTTTAATAAATTCCATGACGTCCTGGATGGCATGGCTTTCGGCAATAAAGCAGGGGATGTTCTCCTTTAGATGCGCTTCCTGAAGCGACCTGACCTCCTTTCGCAATCGCAGGGTCTCCAAAGCGTTGCGAATGGTGACTTCCAACCCATCCATGTACAGCGGTTTGACGACGTAGTCATAAGCGCCCAGTTTCATGGCCGCGATGACCGTGTCGATGTCTTCATAGGCGGTGATCATGATCACCAGAACATCCGGATAAGCAACCTTGATACGACGCAGCGCATCGATGCCGTTCATCCCCGGCAGACCAATGTCGAGCAGTATCAAATCCGGTGTTTCTGCTTTCAAAGCTTCAATAGCTGTCTCGGCGTCCCCGAAGGTCTTGACCCGGTAGTCATCCTCCAGGGCTATAGAAACGCTGTCGGTAATCGATTTTTCATCATCAATGATGTAAATGGTAAATGATATCATCAGTCGCGTTGCTCCTTGGTACTGGGTATTTGGTATTGGGTATTAGGTATTGGGTACTGGGTATTGGGTATCGGGTATTAGGTATTGGGTATTAGGTATTGGGTATTGGGTATTGGGTACTGGGTACTAGGGTATTGGGTATTGGTAAACGACAGTGAATGCCGGGTATTAGGCAAAGAAAAAAACCATTGTGATATTCCAATTGAGTCAAACTCCATTATGGAGGAATTGGATGCCCGGAATACGGCACTCGGCATAGGTTTAAAAGGATTTTTCTATAAAATATTCTTTTGACCCGCTACGTGTTTAAAAGGTATTTTTGAACCGAGGTACCGAATACCCAATGTCCAATAGCTAGTACCCAATACCCAGTACCCAGTACCCAATGCCCAATACCCAGTACCCAATCCCCAGTGCCCAATCCCCAGTACCCAGTACCCAGTACCTAATTTGTATCTCGTGCCTTTTTGATGGATTTAATATACGCGTTTAGTTTTTTTGGCAATAATTCCAGTGCATAATTTATTTCGGAAATTTCAGCTGTGACAAGATTGCGGCGCATCGCCTTTGAAATCCAGCTTTTTGTTTCTTCTAAGGAGCCTCTAGCATAATAGCAGTATTTTAACCGATCGTTATAATGATAACGGCCGTGCCCTTCCGCTAAATTGGCCGAAATGGAGTCGGCCGCTCGCACGAGTTGTTTCCCGATCGTGTCTTTAGCAAAGTAATCCCATTTAGCACAAGTTTCCCATATTCTGTCTGAAAGGTCTTCCGCTATCCGATAAATATCCAGATCCTCAATTCTCAACACCATAGTCTTTCTCCTTTGCTCTAAGAAATATTACCGAAGTATATCTGGCCATCATCCGAACTCACTGAACCTACTGCTGGCTACCCCAACCCCCAATTACCCAATTCCGTTGCCCAATCCCCAATACCCAGTACGCAATACCCAACCCCCAATACCCAGTACCCAATACCCAACCCCCAATACCCAGTATCCAGTACCCAATACCCAGTACCTAACGGTACGGTATTCTAACCCGAAATTCAGCCCCACCCAAACCACTTTCCGAGACGGATATGGATCCCCCATGATCGGTAGCAATTCGATGACATATACTAAGGCCGATGCCGGTGCCGTCTGATTTGGTGGTATAGAAGGGATCAAATATTTTATCTCTGATATCGGGGGATACGCCGGGTCCTGAATCTGAAACAGTGAAAATAATATCATCTTCCAGCGCAAAAGTGCTCACGACAACTTTCTTACCTTCGGCCATCGTCCGCATGGCTTCCGCGGCATTGTTCAGCAAATTCAGGATCATCTCTTCGATGAGAGTCGGGTCGGCATGACAGGCAGGCAGGTTTTGCGCAAGGTTTTCTTCAAGCGCAACCCCGCTTTTACGCATGGTAACGGCACTGAGGTTTATGGCGTCTTTTACCGGCCGGTTCAGATCCGTTTCCGCCAATTTGGGTTCGCCGGGTTTGGCAAAATCCATGACCCGGCGAATGACCGATTCTATTTTGTGCGATGCGGTTTGGATCTGGCCCATGATTTGTTTGACTTTTTCCTCACTGTTGGCTTTATGATGCAGCTTTTTGAGCGTGTTCAGGTAAACGTTAATCCCCGAAAGCGGATTGCGGATCTCATGGGCCATACCGGCAGCAACCCGGCCAAGCGAGGCCATTTTATCCTGAATCCTCAGAAGATGTTCCAGTTCTTTGGCCTGGGTCATATCAATCATATTGACCAGGATCGCCTCATGGCCTCGGAACTCCGTGGCTAAAGCCCGGCAGTAAACCCATTTCAGTCCGTTGCCGGCTTTTTTTTTGCCTTCGGGATAAAATCGGATATCCGTTTCAAGTGTTTGCGCCTCGCCCTGGTACATCTTGCGACTCAATCGCTTAACGCCTTCAACATCTTCGGGATGGATTTTTTCAAAATCGGTCAGCAGATAAGACCTCGGCAAAGGTCCCAGCAACCGTTCCTGCTCCCGGTTCTGATAAACTACCTGATTGTCCTGAACAATCGATATCCCGGTTAGAGAATGTTCAACCAGATCCCGGAACCTTTTCTCGCTTTCTTCCAACGCTTTCTGGGCGAGCTTTTGTTCGGTAACGTCCTGATAAACCGCCACGACCTCTTCCGAGGAGAGCTTGTAGACATAATTCTCGCGCCAGCTGGGGGGAGTTCGCTGATCCTGGTATACGCCGCCGGAAACATGCTCGGAGCTGCCGCTCCGCCAGACTCTTTGGAGGGCGTCAAAAAGACCGAATTTTTTCACCCCGGGAAAAACATCGGTGACGCGGCGGCCGATAACTTTTTCCCGTTGTATATTTTCGATTTTTTCGCCGCTGCGGTTAAAGTCTTTAATTTCAAAATCTTCACCGTCGGCAACCGCTTCATAAACAGCGACACCGCTGTGCATATTCTCCATCAGCTCGCGAAACTTTTCTTCACTCTTGCGAAGAGCCTCTTGGGCCCACTTACGCTCGACAATTCTACCAACCCGCTCCGCCACGGCATCTAGCAGCGCCCGCTCTTCCTTCAGGAAAGGCCCTTCGTCTCTTTCCGCCCGCTCATATAAATAACCCATTATCAAGTCGCCGCGCGGAACACCATGGACAATGACATTGCTCGCTTGTTGCCAGATGGTTTCCATGAAATTGGATGTTTGCCATTCCTTGCCGTTTATATTCAGCTTGGCGCAGGTGATCTCCGGATATTGCGAAGCCGAGGGCATCAGGTTTACGATCCCCTGCAGGATATCATCGAGGTCGAGCTCCCGTTTTTCAATCAGACGCGAAATTTCAAGCAGACAATTCAGCTCCTTGACGCGCTCCTCGAGTTCGCCCATGCTTTTTTGAAGTTCTTCTTCGGCCTGCTTGCGTTCGGTAATATCGCGGGCAAAAGCACAAAGGTACTCCTTGCCGCCAAACCGGATATAGTTCAGGGTGATCTCGACCGGGATGGGTCGGCCGGCTTTCGTCTGATGACATGACTGCAATTTAGCAAAACCCAGTTGCTTTATATTCTGCCACATTGCCGGATAGTCTTCGATTTTTATGTTTGGATCGAAGACATCCACTTTTGACGCAACGATCTGCTTTCTGGCATACCCCAGCCGGTCACAGGTGGTATCGTTGACATCCACAATGTTTCCTGCGGCGTCCATCCAATAAATCATTTCGCTGCTGTTATCGAGCGAAAACTTCATTAACCGCAGTGCATTTTCCACCTTCTTGCGCTCGCTCACCTCTCTGTCGAGCATGTCCCGGGAAGCGGTAATGTCCTTTAGCTTTTCAGTCATTTGGTCGAAGGCTCTGCCAAGCTGACCGATTTCATCTTGCGCGTGGGTTGCGACTTTGTGGTCTAAATTGCCTTGCCCGATTTCTGTGGCGCCGCGCTGCAGGGCTTGGATGGGATCGGAAATGGACTTTGCGACGGTAAATGCGGCAAAGATGCTGAGCACAATAACCGCTATCACGAGCACCAGGACAAAATCTCTGAGGGTTGTGACAGGCTCAAAAGCTTCGGCCAGATCGATCTTCGCCACCATCCCCCAGCCGATTGAACGTATGAATCGCCAGGCTGCAATTACCTTCTGTCCGCGGTAGTCCACAGAAATACCACTGCCGATATTGCCGTTGAGAGCTTCTTGAACGGGCAGTGCCTGCCTTTCCACAAGGTCAATTTTCCTCTGCGACGCCGCGCCGGGATCATGTCGCAGCGGGTTGAGATAAAGGGCCTGGTTGCCTGCTTTTTGGGCGATAAACGTCTCGCCGGTTTCGCCCAATCCGGTAGTATTTTGAATTAGATCGTATATCGGTTCCATGTCGGTTTCAAAGGCGGCAAATCCAACCCATTTCCCATTTTCCGAGTGAATGGGTGCCGAAAAGAACATGGAGAAACGCCCAGGCTCGATTTTACTTTCCAAAATGTCGGAAAACTGAATTCGCGCCTTACTGTCGGCAAACGATTTTCCCCACAGGTCAGGGATTTGGCGGCCCAGCATGTGCGTTGCTGATGACCGGTTCAAAATATATACGATTCTGCCTTGCGGATTCACCAGCAGAACATTGATAAAGCTGTAGACCGGCTGGTAGATGGTCAGGGCCCGATCCAGATCTTCTTTGATGGTCGCATAGACCGAGCTGGAAAAGTCATCGGAAAAGTCAGCCAGCAAAGCGGCGTTTTTCTTCAGGGTCGGCCGCTGCCGCGCCACTGAAATGTGCTTTTTATGGTCGGCAATGTAATCTTCGATCATCTTTGCCTTGAGATCGGCAATGCCTTTCAATTCTTCTATTCGCAGGGATTCCAGTGTCTTCCTCGCATGATAATATCCCAGTATACCCACGAAACTCATCGGGATGATGGTGCATATCAGAAGAATCAGGATCATTTTCTTTCGAATAGTCATGTAGCTCTCCAGCCTCTTAGGGTTTTTGTGCACACCATAACAAAGAACTTCGAAATTTTGCGATAGAAGATTCGAAAAATTGCGATATTTCGTTGGCATGTCAAAACCGACTAATATCACAAATAACAATAACCAATCAATATTGTTAACCTTTTAACCATCGAATGCTGGTGGCATGCTCCATGCTTTATATCTACAATGAAAAAAGCATTCCATTCCCGCTGCAATGTGTTTTAGGGGCTTATTGGACCGAAAACAGAAGTCAGAGGCCAGAAGTCAGAAGTCTGATGACAGAGGGCAGAGGGCAGAGGACAGAAGACAGATATCAGAGGACAGAAGGCAGGGGACAGAGGGCAGAGGACAGAAGTCAGAGGACTGAGGCCAGAGGGCAGAATTCAGAGGGAAGAAGACAGAGGACAGAGGTCATAAGCATACTTGTATTAATAAAGTTCAAAAAGCATGATGCTCAGGAATCTTAACTTAGCAGCGAAAGGGGGTTGTAAAATGAAAATTGCAGTTAGTTCCGATGGGGAAAATTTAGACGCACAGCTCGACCCGCGGTTTGGCAGGTGCCGATTTTTCTTGGTCGTCAACCCGGATGATTTGAGCTTTGAGGCAATTGTCAATGAAGGTGCCGCCGGGGGGGGCGGTGCCGGCGTCCAGGCGGCCCGGCTGATAGCGTCACATGGTGTCGATGCCGTATTTACCGGCAATTGCGGGCCAAACGCCGCTCAAATTCTTGCGGCAGCCGGAATTCAATTATTTGGCAGACAGGCCGGAACGGTCAGACAGATCGTGGCAAAATTTTCAAACGGGGATCTCAAATCCGCCGATGAAACCACTGTTGATACCCACTACGGGCTGAATGACTCAACCGCCCCCGGCCGTGGCGGGGTGATGGGCGGTGGCCGAGGTTTCGGTAGCGGCCAGCGCGGCCGCAGAACCAGAAACCAAGGGATGGGAATGTGCGCTGTGCCAGGACCGTCTAGGATTGCTGCCGGCCCACAAACCAAAGATCAGGAGTTGGAAAGTCTTAAACGGCAAGCCGACAGCCTGAATAAAAGAATGAAACATGTGATTTCTCGTATCGATACTTTGGAGAATCAATAGTTATTGGGTACTGAGTATTGGGTATTAGGTATTGGGGATTGGGGATTGGGGATTGGGTATTCGGTATTGGGTATTGGGGATTGGGGATTAGGTATTGGGTATTGGGTATTGGGGATTAGGTATTGGGTATTGGGGATTCGGTATTAGACAGTTATCAATTCAGTTTTGCGCAAAAAGCGCAAAATATTTTTCAGTTTCTTTGTAAACCTTTGGTATACAGTTGTTGACGAAGATAAATTTTGGCGTCAACTTTTTAAATGGCTAAAAGTTTAATGATCGATTGCAATATAATAGACAGAGCGACGTGTCGGGTCGTAGCCGAAGGCGAAGCCTGAAGCGATACCACAATTCGTCATTAGTCATTTGTCATTCGTCATTTCCGGCTTCGCCGGGTTGGGGATTGGCTACTGGTTATAGACATTGAATTTGGAAGGATAGGAAAAAATGAGACTTTTGGATATTATGCCGCTTGAAAAATGGATGAAGCTGGAAAAGGAGATCAACGACAATTCCGCGCTGAATGCATCCGTATTTGATGCAGACGGTATTCGCATCACGGATTTTAAAAAATGGGCCAACCGGCTGTGCCCGGTTGTTAAAGCCAATGAAAAAGGCCGGAGCTACATCTGCGCGGTCGCCCACCAGAATGCCGCCAATCAGGCCCGAAAAACCAGAGAGCCGGCCATTGTAGAGTGCGACGCAGGGCTCGTCAAAGCCGTAGTGCCGATTTTCGTCGATGATGAGTTCCTGGGCGTGGCCGGCGGCTGCGGCTTGCTGCAAGGAGACAGCGAAGTCGACAGTTTCCTGGTAAACAAAACAACCGGCATTCCTGTTGCAGAAATTGAAAATCTGTCAGACGATATCACATTCATCTCAATGGCCAAGCTGGAGTCAGTCATTGAGTTTATCGGGCACGAGCTGGAATGGATAACGCATGATGCCGGTAATCAACGTTTCGTTTCCGCCGGATGAAGCTGAGAAACAGTCACCGTCCAAGGTTCAAAGGTTGCAAGTGATGGCAAATGCTTTTTATCATAACCAGAATATAGAATGCCGAGCATACCGTATTGAATAAACGGAGTTTATAACCAGACGAAGTTACGATAACTTTAACAACAGCTGACTATTTTTTTTCAACCTTGAACGTTGAACCCTGAACCATTCAACCTGTTCTCAATTATGGAGATATCAAATGCGAATCAGCATCGCCAGCGGGAAAGGCGGGACCGGGAAAACGACAATTGCAACCAACCTGGCCTTATCCATCGGATCCAAAGTTCAATTGCTTGATTGTGATGTGGAAGAGCCCAATGCGCATCTTTTCATTGAACCGGTGTTTGACGCAACAGACCAGATATTCGCACCGGTTCCCGCAATCAATGAAGAAAAATGCACCTACTGCGGTAAATGCACTGAAATATGTCAATTCAAGGCCATTGCGATACTAGATGAAACCGTACTGGTATTCAGCCAGCTCTGTCACAGCTGCGGCGGTTGTGTCGAAGTCTGTCCTGAAGGCGCAATTACGGAAGAAGGCCGGGAGTTGGGTGTCATCCAAAAAGGTCATCGAAACGGGTTAGAAATCATTCACGGCAAATTGCGGCTGGGAGAAGCCATGTCGCCGCCCTTGATCAAGAAAGTCCGTGAATATGGAATCCACGATAGGGTGACGATAATCGATGCGCCGCCAGGAACGTCATGCCCGGTGATTGCCGCCATGAAAGATACCGATTTCGTCTTATTGGTTACCGAACCGACCCCATTCGGGCTATACGATTTGAAGCTGGCGGTGGGTGCCGTCGAAATACTCGGTATTCCGCACGGTTTGGTTATTAATCGCAGTGATCTGGGAGACAACCGGGTCAAGGAATACGCGGAAACAATGCATATACCAATTCTCATGCAAATACCGTTTGATAGACGAATTGCTGAAGCATATTCCAGAGGAGAACCACTCGTGGAAAGGATTCCTGAGTGGAAGGACAATTTCCGGGATCTTTTTCACAGAATTAACCAAATAATACAAAAGCACAATTGAATACATATGAAAGAATTAACAATTATAAGCGGCAAAGGCGGTACGGGTAAAACCAGCCTGGTTGGAGCATTTGCATCTATCGCTCAGAAAAAGTTACTCTGCGATGCCGATGTGGATGCGGCCGATCTTCACCTCATTATGGATCCTGAAATCATCAAACGCGCAGATTTTCAAGCGGGATTTACGGCAAAAATCGATAAGGCTAAATGCACCGAATGTGGTTTGTGCCGGAACCTATGCCGCTGGAATGCCATCGACAATAATTTTGAGGTAAACCCGATCGACTGTGAGGGCTGTGGTGTCTGCGTGTATTTCTGCCCCGAAGATGCCGTCAACTTTCCCATCAATACTTGCGGTGAATGGTTTATCTCGGATACGCGTTTTGGCCCCATGGTACATGCACATCTGGGCATTGCTGCAGAAAATTCCGGTAAACTGGTCACCCTCGTGCGCCAGGAGTCCCAAAAACTGGCCGGGAAAAAAGGCCTTGATTTTATTCTTACCGACGGCCCCCCGGAGTTGGCTGTCCGGTGATCGCTTCAATTGGCGGAGCCAGCGCGGTGTTGATTGTAGCAGAACCGACAATATCCGGAAGACATGATATGGAACGTGTGGTTCACCTGGCGGAGCATTTTAAGGTTCCGGCCATGCTGTGTGTCAATAAGTTCGATCTTAATTTAGACAAAACCGACGAAATTGAAAAATTAGCCGCTGCGAAAAGCGTCACATGCCTGGGCCGGATTCCCTTCGACCCGGTATTCACCCGGGCGATGGTGCAGGCCCAAACCGTTTTCGAATATAACGACGAATCGGAAGCCGGAAGTGCAATCAGAGCAGTTTGGAAAAAATTATCTTCGGAGCTAGAATTATAATATCTCCGAATCGGACTTAGCAAAGAATGGATCCTAAGAGAAAATTAGAATGATTACGGTCTGTGAATGCTTGTCTATAATTTATAGATTTTAGATAATACCTCCTCTAAAATTTCCAAGGTAGTACCGATCTGTTCTTCTGTGATGACCAGCGGCGGACAAAGGCGAATGGTATTCGTGCCCAAGCCACCGGTAGGAATGCCGCCGCCTAAGAGCAGGCCTCGGTTTTCACATTCGATGACCAGTTTTAGTGCTCGATCCGCGGCCGGACGACAATTGGCCCTCGAATCAATGATTTCCAACCCCAGGAAAAGACCCTCGCCCCTGACGTCGCCGATCATTTCGAATTTGGTCTGAAGTTCGACAAGCCCCTTTCTCAGAAGCGCTCCCATTTGAATGCTTCTTTCTAAAAGATTTTCCTGTTCAATTACTTCGATATTGGCCAAGGCGACGGCACATTGAAAGGAATCACCCATATGCGTGGCTCCCTGGTCAAACCCTTTAGCGACGGCTGTATCGGCGATCTCGTCGGTGGTGATCACCGCCGCTACGGGGACACCCTGCCCGAGCGCCTTGGATGTGGTCAGGATATCGGGCACGATTTCATAGTGCTCGAAGCCGAACCACTTGCCGGTTCGACCCATACCGGTAAGAGACTCATCGATGACAAGCAGCATATCTCTTTCGTCACAAATCTCGCGCAGACGTCTAATCCATGCTTCAGGCGGGACAATAGTGCCGCCGACGCCCTGCATAATTTCGATGAGCATCGCGGCCGGCTGGCCGGAAGTCGTCCGGTCGATAACATCTTCCGCATAGGCCAGGCATGACAGGTTGCACGGCAGCGTCTCGTTAAAGGCACACCGGTAGCAATAAGGGGCCGGGATGAAGGCAGATCCAGGCAGAAGCGGCCCATAGCCGCTGCGGGCCCCCCGGCTGATGCTGGTGTGCGACTGGCTGCCCGCCGTTCGGCCGTGGTAGCCTCTCAAAAGGGAAACCACTTCAAAGCGTCCGGTATATTTTTTAGCCAGTCGCAGCGCCGCCTCGACGGACTCGGAGCCTGTGGACAGAAAGAAAGACTTTGCGAGGGGATCGGGAACAATTTCAGCAAGCTTTTGGGCCAGCTGTACCCGTGGAATGTTCAACACCCGGATACTGTTTTGCATGAGCAGCTCTATCTGCTCCCGGATTCGCTCGAGAACCACGGGATGACTGTGCCCGGTTGCCATCGCCATCTGGCCGGATTCAAAGTCAAGGTACTTATTGCCCTCGACGTCCCAAACTTCGACACCTTTGCCTTTTTCCAGCACAATAGAGCGGGTTTTCCTGACCTGAGCCCGATATTTACGGTCTAACTCGACCCAATAGTCATTTTTTCTGGCCGGATTATCCGGATACTGGCGCTTTGCCGGCATGGTAATTTCCTCCTCGCTTCCTTAATTTCAATGGGTACTCATATGAAATTCATAACCATTTAGCAAGGGTCGAGTTTGTTTGAGGGAGCCCGGCCGTTCCAATTGGGGCTTGCAAATTAAAAACTGGTGCAAAAACAAAAGAACGTGAAAGCGATATTAGCTGGTAAGTCGAACAATCTTTGTGTAGAATCACGTAACACAGGATGAATTCGTCTTTTTAAGAATTCATCAAACTCGTAGAATTCAAAAGCAAGGAAGGCAATGAAACTTCAGCTAATTCGCAATGCAACGATGAAACTTGAATACGCAGGGCAAACGATTTTAACCGATCCGATGCTCTCCCCCAAAGACGTTATCGACTCATTTGCCGGCATCGCCCGCAATCCAACCGTCGAATTACCGTTTGAAATTGGTAAGATTACTGATGGAATAGATGGTGTATTGGTCAGCCATGACCATCCGGATCATTTTGACGGTGCCGCAACTACCGCGATCCCAAAAGCAACACCAATTTTTTGCCAGGCCGGAGATGAGGCGCGGATGAAAAAAAAGGGTTTCCAGAACTTGTTTCCAATAGAAACGTCACACAACTGGCATGGGATAGCCATTGTGCGAACAGGCGGCCAACACGGAAGCGGCAAAATCCTTGAACGTATGGGCAATGTCTCCGGGTTTGTAATCCAGGCGGATGGTGAACCAATGGTTTATTGGGTGGGAGACAGCATTTGGTGCGAGCCTGTGGAAAAAACCATAAGGACATTTCAACCGGACATTATCATCACCCATTCCGGAGGGGCGACGATTCCGGGATTCGATCCGATCATCATGGATATCGACCAAACGCTGGCAACCGCGCAAGCTTCCCCAAAGTCAATGGTTGTGGCGATTCACCTGGAGGCTTTGGATCATTGCCCGGTCAGCCGGGAAGATCTTCGCCAAAAAGCACAAAAGAAATTGGATCGACCATCCCGCTTGATGATACCGGAAGATGGTGAGGTCATCTTATTTTGACTAAGCCCGGGGATCGCGGACCTAATCCCCAAAATGGCGCCAAAATCTTGTCAGGGCCTATAAGGATCGGCACCGGCCGGCATTTCGTTGGGCAGATACTGGATCCCGCGGGTTCTGCCGCTCATGTATTCGTGATAATATTTATCCCCGAGCCGCTTCAAGGTAATGCCCGGATGTCAACAATTCGACGCTGAAAATTTTCCCAGTATATCAAACGGTCACTTTTCAAAGTTTATGACGTTAAGATCATCCTGCTGAAAGGCGGCAACGGCGAATCCACCGACAAATTTCTGTCGGAAAAAAAATAAGATCTCAATTCGCCTGCACGCATCGGCTTTCTGCCCATTTTCTCAACGATGCGATCTGCTCTGCCATGACGACGGATAATGGGCTTGTTTTTCGGATTTCTTCAATAATGTCCCCGGTCGTTGCAGCCTGGTGGCCAGCCCGGGTTCTGTATAGCGCCGAAACAATAGCCTGTTCGATCTCGGCACCGGTGAACCCGCGGGAAGCATCAGCCAGGGTTTGTAAGTCATACTTTTCCGGCGGCAAGTCTCTTTTTTTAAAGTGGATGCGGAAGATCTCTTTTCGTGAATCATGTTCAGGCAGATCCACAAAGAAAATTTCATCAATTCGGCCCTTCCGAATGAGTTCCGGCGGCAGGTTAGTGATATCGTTGGATGTGGCAACAATAAAAACCGGCTTTTTCCGTTCCGCCATCCAGGTCAGAAATGTTCCTAGGACACGCCGCGATGTGCCGCTGTCATAGTCTCCCGCAGCCAGTCCCTTTTCGATTTCATCGATCCAGAGTACGCATGGCGACATGACCTCCGCCATTTTTAGGCCCTTGCGCAGATTCCGTTCGGTTTCTCCGAAAAATTTATTATACAGGATGGCAAAGTCCAGCCTTAGCAGGGGCAGACCCCAGGCTCCGGCAACCGCTTTTGCGGCGAGGCTTTTTCCGGCTCCCTGGACACCCACAAGCACGATTCCTTTCGGAATGTCCGTTTGACGGTCGATATTCTTTTGAAGAAAGGCCGCCTTCCGGCTTTCCAGCCAGGATTTCAGATTACTCAAGGCCCCGACATCAGCAAAATGGGCGGTTTCATACTCAAAGCTCAGGAGTCCGTCCATATCCAGCAGCTTATACTTCGCCGCGTTGATTTCCGGAATATCACTTTCTGAAATAACACCGTCATCATAAATGGCTTTGCGGGATAACCGGCGGGCATCGGTCTTCGTCAATCCTTTCAGGTTATGAATCAGCTTTTCAAGGGCATCCCGGTTGACTTTAATATTCTTGTTATATGTCCGGGACCACTGCCGGCATTCTTCTGTTACAATCCGTTTCAGTTCTTTTTCATCCGGTACAGGCATGTCAAAATGGGCGCAGAACGGTTTAAGGCCTTCCGGTAGGTCCAATTGATGGGACAACAGGATGAGGGTATGCGCCAGGTTTTTATAATTTAGCGCAATTTCTTTAAGAAGGCGCACGACACGCGGGTTGTCATCCAAAAAAGGGTGAAAATCAGTTAAAACATAAATGCCAGGTGTTTGACGATTTTTGATTTCTATTAGGACTTCTTCGGGTTTCGAATGTTTCGGTCCAGCCGCTTGAATCGTATGATTGTCCTGATGCACCAGTCCATCAGTGACCGTCCAGCAGAAAGAGGGCCGTCCTAATTTTCGCGAAAGGATCCTAACGATGGCAAGCAGTTCATCCTCTTCGTGGCTTTCAATCACCACAATGGGAATTTGAGACCGGATGATTAATAACAGATCTCTTGAGCTGTTGATGTCTAACATAGAAAGATAATATGTTGCTTTTCCGAAGCGGATGAATCGAAAAGGTCAATTATGTGTTGGTTACCGAAATAAAAAAGGATCCGCCTGATGGCCTGACCCCTTTCGTTGCGAAACTGACCGTATGAGCGTAATCCCCCCGGAGCCCATATAACGGTCATTGTGATATCTACAATATTAGACCCCTTTTTACAGGTTATGTCAAATACTTCCTGATACCGTAATGATCATATCGGAATCCCTAAATCCAGCTGAATACGTTCCGCTTTAAATTGCGAATCTGAATCAGATATCCATTTTCGTCAAGAAATTGATAGTATGTTATAATACCTTATGTTTCACCTATTCAATACAGCACCGGCTAATCGGTATTTACGACTTGCAACCATGGAACCCGCAATCAAGGGCGCGCAACCTTGCTGCAACATATTTTAAATGGATTTTACACGATAACCGGCGTGATGGACGTTCTGCTCATCGTCGTGCTGGTGAATGCCGCTAAAAACCGATTCCAAAAGCGGAAGAAGACGCCCCGGGAAGCCCCGCAGAAACTCGCTCTGGGTTCGGCCATGATACTTGTCGGCGGCTTGGCGGCGATGTTGACGATAATAATGGTGATTCTATACGTATGGATGGTAAACATCCGGTCGTTTGACGGAACCGTCGATCAGAAGATCCGCCCGACTGCCACGAAGGCCGGCCGTGCCGTGCCGTATTTTGTAATGGTGGACAATGAAAAGCGGAAGATACCGAGGGTGCTTTACTTAAAAGTCGAAACCGGCGACCGTGTAAGGCATCCCTTTGCCAGGCCATATTTTTTTCACAACGACGAGCTAGTCTACAACCAGGACCTGCTGTGGAGCATCGGCTTTTATGGTGGAATCGCCTTGTATCTCCAGCTCGCGGCGACCATATTCGTATTGATGCACGTTACGCTGAAGCCGGGTGTGTTGCAACCACCGGACCTATTACCAACCACCCCAACCCAAGGAGGCCCGACCGCCATGATCTCTCCGGACCATTTTACCGATGCAGCTAAACAGGGAGATATCGAAACGGTCCGGCAATATTTGGATCAGGCGGACGCAGATATCGAATCCCGGGGATAGCTCAATATGACGGCCCTGCTTTTGGCGTCGTCCGCAGGACATGTCGATGTCGTCAGCACCCTGATCGACCGCGGGGCCGATGTTCGCAATGCCTGGTATCCCGAGCGCCACAACGGAACCGCTCTGGAAATGGCCGCCGAAAAGGGACATGAAGATATCGTCAATTTATTGCTGGATGCGAATAGTGACGTGAACCACCCTCAGACCGGGAGAAGCGCGGCGCTGGTTGAAGCAGTCCGCGGCGGCCATCTGTCGATTGTAAACCGACTTTTGGACGCCGGCGCCAACGCTCAAAGTGTGACCGGTGACAAAACCACCATTTTGATTATGCTGGCCGGATTCGGACCCAACCATGCAGTTGAGCCGGATGTTTTTTTTCAGCAGGAAGTTATGAAAAAAATCATGGATAACGGCGTCGATGTCAATTGGGTCGACAACCTGAACAATTCCGCGCTCATCCGGGCCGTCGGTGCCAACAACGTACCGATCGTTGAATTTTTACTCAATTCCGGTGCGGATGCCAACCTTGCGGCATCACTGATGAGGCCCGTTCAGCTCGTGCGGTATACCCGGTGTCTGGATCTATTATTGGCTGCGGGTCTGGACATCGGTATATTTACCGAATCCATAGCCACCGCTTTGCTGGAAGGACAGGTCGGCAGCGCCGATTCCATTGCCAAAGCGATGCCCCCTGGTATAAAGGATCTTCACCTGCAAGGGGTTCGATTCGTGAAGGATTGTGCGAGCGAGACGGCGGATCTTGCCGCATTTGCGGATTATGTCGGATCCCAAGCCGAAACGGACAGCTTTGCGGTGTATGGCGGAATCGCACTTGCGGTAACCCTCGACCGGGTCCGGAATCGACGGGAAAAAGCCCGGATACTCATCGCGGCCGGCGCCGAGGTCAATATTGCGCTCGGAGATTATACCCCCATCGTCAAAGCATGCAGAAGTCGTGATTTCGCGCTTGTCCAGCTTTTGATCGACAGCGGTGCCGACTCAAATCCGGATCCCGAGACCAGCACGGCGCCTTTGCTGATTGTCTACGGCATTGACCGGCTTTATGATGATCGGCGTTCGCCGGCCAAAAGTTTTGACGACGCGGTCGATCAACTGGCCGGACTGCTGATTGGTGCCGGCGCCAATGTCAATGACACCGACAGCCAGGGCCTCACACCGCTGATGATCGCCATGCAAAATTATCCTTTCAACCTGGACCGGCTGATCGAAGCCGGTGCGAACGTCAATGCCCAATCGAAATCCGGCTGGTCGCCCCTGATGGGTGCAAGCCCGAAAAACACCAAACGCCTGATCGAGGCCGGAGCCGATGTTCACCTGGTCAATGACGATGGGCGCACGGCACTTTTTTTGGCTTCCCGGCCGACTAAAGCCGATTCGCTGAGAAAAGCCGGGGCGAATCCTGTCCAGCGGGACCGCGGGGGCAGCACGCCCCTGATGTATCACGCCGGCCGGGGCAACCTGAAAATGGTTAAATGGTTTTCAAAATACAAGCAAAACCGCAACGTCCTGGACAACGGCGGCAACAACGCGGTGCTGTACGCCACCGGGACCAACTGCCGGGAAATTATTGCCTATCTGGTGGGGCTTTCCGAAGATCCCTATATCGTAAACCATCAGGGCGATACCCTGCTGATCAGGGCTTGCCGCTCCGGCAACATGGAGTTGATAAAATCCGCACTGTCGTTCAAGCCGGATTTAAATGCCGTGAACAATGTCGGCGAAACTGCCTTGATGATTGCCGGACGCTATCATGACGACGGTTCTTTGGCCAGACTGCTGATCCGTCAAGGGGCGGATCCTTCCATTAAAAGCCCTGACGGTCTGACCGTGCTGGATATCGCTGCAAAACACAAATCGGCGGTAGCCGCCAGGTCCATCAGAGAAGAAATAGAAAAGCCCAGGAATGGAGAAGCCCCGCGGGCTAGGCCAACTTAACGGGCTGTCCGACAAACCGTTTCCCCGCGGAGTGGTACTGATCGCTGTGGTATTGGGTCCGGACCGGTCTGACCCATAGCGGGCATAGCGGCTCGGGCAACTGAAGCCGATACACAATCTGCAATTATTGATTTATACGCTCTGGAAAAGCGCCCATTTATCTTTTAAGTGATGGCTGCTTTTGATAAGTATTCTTTAATGCATGTCACTTCTAATAATGATTCTCCGGGCGCTCCGGGAGATACATAAGCTATAAAAGAGTCGGGAATCGGGCCCAGTCTGGACTTTAAATTTTCAATTGCGTTAGATTGCCTTTCAATCGTTTCTCGAAGGGCCTGAATGAACACGTCTCCGTAAGATTCGAGGTATCGGCTGGCCACTTCCCAGTCAGGCCGGTAAAAGATTGTCATAATAGTAATCAGGACTTGCGGATCCAACAATGGATTAACTTTTCGCAGCACAATATAGCTATTTAGAAATTGTTTAATCTCACGAGGATTTGAGGCAATTTCATCACCACTCAGCCCAGCCTCCTTTACCAGATACAATAAGTGCGGTCTGACTATTCGGCGTAACTCCTCTTCCTGCTCATGCGGCATAAAATTATTTGGGTTTAGAGTTTCGAAAAAATCATCCATTTGAGGTACATTGAGAGGTGATAGGGTGAAGTAAACCTGAAATATCTTTTTTAAATAGTCGTCGCCGCGAATTGGAAATTTGGCGGCCAGGGTTTCGGGAATTTCCCCACTCTGGAGGAAGCAATACGTTTCAACGCACCATTCGACGACTTTCCGGTCCAACCCGACCACAAATATAAAGCCGGGAATATCGAAAAACAATTTCATGCTTTCAATTAGCTTGAATGTCCCCGTAGGACTACAACGATCCAAATCATCAATAAAAACAACTATTCGAGTTCCTGAACTTGAATCGAAGAAAGGCTGTGTAGCTTCCCTTAGGCCTTTGAAGCTTGAATAATAAATTGATTCAACGACGCTTCCGTGGTCCTTCGGTTTGTTATAATCCTTCGCACTTTTGAGCGCTGCCGCACCATCGAAAGTAGCGATATCTCCCACACCAGGGAGACCAACTTTAACTTTCAGGCCCGTTAAAATAGATGTGGCGACCTTTCCAATTGTTGATGCAGTTTTATGAGCTATATCTTTTATCTCAACTTGCGACTCGCCCCACTCATCTAAAGTATCTCTAATTGTGTAGAGCATCGGGGCGATAAGATGTTCCTCCCTTTCATAGCGCCATGCACTGAACCAAACAGGAATAACGTTGTTGCGGTGCAACCTGTTCTGTATAGCGCTCATAAGAGTCGTTTTACCCGATCCCCACCCCCCAAAAATTCCCATAGCAAAATGCGGGTCGCTTCCTTCAATAACCTGGGCAAGCGCGTTCGCTGTCTCACTAAATCCAAGACCGGGATTCGAAGCCGGCAAATCGTTAATGATTTTATATCTTTCAAGGCTCATTCTGCAAACTGAATGCTCAATGCATTAAATGTAGAAACGCAAAATTGCAAAAAACGGCTATTAGTTTCTTGGCATATCTTGCCGATTTATGTATTTTCTAGGTCTTCGAAATCTATAGTGACATGATTGGATTAAAAAGATAAGTAGTTTCTTTTCCGGAGCTGATGAATCAAAAAAGATCAATTGTGTGTCGGTATCGGCTACTGAGTGACACATTGAGGCATCAAATAATCGGAACCAATAGCAATCCAGATAACGGAAGCGGGCTTTGTTGTCAATATCGAAACATCAAATATAATTAAAACGATATTGGATTACCTTTTAATGGATAGTAGATGCACTTTCTGACACCCGTATCATTTCCTTTAAACGTGATTGTGCAAGTTTGGGATTAAGCTTTTGAAAGGTCTTTTTAAAATAGATATAAGCATTTTCCGGATCGCCGGATCCTAAATAGGATAGACCTAAATAATAATTATAAAAATAATAATCTGGAGAGTTGGATACAACTATTTTGAAGATATCAATAGCTTTTCTGTAATAACCAGTATGATAATAATAGCGTCCCATAACAATAATCATACCAAGGTAATTTTTTAGCTCCGCTGCGATCTTATCTTTTTCAGACTCCCGGTCATTTTTGCTGAAAAGCAAATTTGACACCTCATCATATTTTTCTAATTTTTTAAGGGCCTCAATAATAGATGGATAATCGTTTTGGTAAAAATAGATTCTCAGCAGCTCATAGAAGGCTTCATTATATTCATACACATAACTTAAAGCGCTTTTGAATTCTTTAATTGACCCGGCAATGTTTCCATCTTGCAATTTCTGTTTTGCGTAGAAGTAATGCTTATAATAGTTTTTATTTACTGAATTGAAGATTCCGAGAAGGTCAATATATGCCAAATTAATCTTTTCAAAAAACAGATTCAAAAGATTTCGTGATCTTTTCGTATGATTTGAATCTAATTTATAGAATTCACGTTCACCAAAAGACCTTGATATTTCCTTATTTTCAAGTAAGAAACTTTCACATAAGACCAAAAAACGAGCCTTGCACTCTGGGTTAGTATTCTGAATATCAGATAATAGCGCATCGTAACCATCATCAATTCTTTCGTTTAGTCTAAGTGAAGTCATGGCTATGTAACATTTGAGCAAAGAACTTTCATCGGATAGGCTGAGCGATTTTTTAAAATTCGTCAAGGCCTTTTCATATTCGCCATGATCATAGTGTATCACACCTTGAAAGAGGTAGTGGGCATGATTTTCAGGCTTCAGCGCGATAGCTTTTTTCATTGAACCAATCGCATCATGGTATTTTCTTTGACTTGATAGAGATAAGGCCTTGTACAGATAAATAAAATTATTATCAGGATTCAAAGCGAGAGCACGATCGAAAAAATTAACGCTGCTGTCCCAATTGCCTAAATTTGCCTGTTTCTGCCCTTTAGAAAACAAAAAATCGGCTCGAATTGCTCTTATCATATTACCACCTTAATTATCTGGGATGATTTAACACTTTGGTTTTTTACAGAACATCATTATAATTTATCACATTATATGAAAAATATCATCAGACTATTTAGCGAGATTACCAACCATGTCGCAATGAAGATGGACGTTGATGTTGGTGTTGAATATGATGATGTTGAGCCATATAATAATTTTACCGCGACCATTCCATTTTTCCATTTGAGCTCAATTTTACCTTTTCGAATAAGCCATAAGATAAATAATTGGGTTGCCATTATCACTGCTGAAATTAACATAACGTGTAATATCATTATGCCAACCCAGCTCCCTATCATAGCCAACAATTTAATCGTCCCGCCACCGAGCCCCTCCTTTTTGGTGATCAGCAAATAACACCATGCTAGTAGAAATGGTATAATTAAACCCGATAAGGCGCCTAAAATCGAATTCCGAAAATTGCCTGCAATGGATTGATAATTAAAAAAATCAACGGGTCTATCTACCATTTAAAGGATTAATTTAAGGCGATGTCTTCGAGTCCCCATGATTTGGTTCTGCGTAGCCGGATTCCGGAAAGCCTCAT
>Ga0209146_1000057_pt1 | contig 38103 bp, 25 predicted proteins | sample WorMetLIZAISLAND_2_FD_187402 | JGI IMG/M metagenome (GOLD analysis project Ga0209146, IMG submission 187402) | Marine gutless worms symbiont microbial communities from Max Planck institute for Marine Microbiology, Germany - Olavius geniculatus... | ecosystem: Host-associated > Annelida >...
TGATGCTCGATAACCTCCAATACACAATCGGTGAATTCCACTGTCATCCAGTATCCAGCCTGCCGGGTCGTAGCTCTGAAAGAGCGAAGACTGGAAACCAGAATCCAGGATCAGTCAGTGTCGGCAACGGTTTCCATTGCAGATAAGTTTGATTTCAAAATATTATGCAACTATGGGGTTCAATTAGTGGATAAGTCGAGTTTTAGAGCGTATCGCGAAAAGATCATATTATTCCATTCAATTTTCTGTCCTTATATCACATCATCAACTTGAGTTGCATACTTCGTAATGAGATATAGCCTAACCTCAACAATATCAAGTAACTCCAAAACCTGAGCGAGTCTGCGATGTTGGACGCTTGACCAGTACCCCGTTCCTACTTTACCTTTTATATACGCGCTGCCGCTGACGTGGACACCGGCTAGTTTCATTAAAAAAGAAACGTATATCTTTTGCTATCCTAAGGTCGGCAACGAATCGACTGGGCTCGCCGAGGTCTGTGCCGATCCCGACCAAACCAAAGCGAGAACGGAAGTCCTCCCTACATTATTGTAATGAACCGGGTTGTTTATCCATAAATGCGGCTTTCGGCTAAAGAACGCCGGTTTGATCGGAAAAGAAACTGTTCCGAATCAATTCAATTTCAGATGAACGTATTTGCCGTTTCGTGCTCGTCTTCGAAGCTCTTAAACCCATTTCAGTATCGAAAATGAGTGCGAGTATGAAAGCGGATACGATTTAGATACGATTTGATGGGAATAGTCAGGACTTTTACCAGTTGATAAAAGGTCGAGCGATAACGCGCAGTTCGGATAAAAGCATAACGTCAATGGATCTATACGCCATAATACACATTATCTTTAGATGGTATCTTGTTGTTAGAGGTAGATTTTAAATGAATAAGACGAAACAACCTAGACTCGATAACATGCTTTGGTTGATTGAAACGGCCAATTTGAGGCAACCGCTCAAACATCCAAAAGGTATTCGAATATGATGATAATTTAATAGATGAATGATTGGTTTTATCTTGCTGCTTAGATATGGCGAATATAATTCTTAATGAAAGAGGATCTCCTTGATAAACGTATCTAAGGAGGAAGACTTAGACCAAAACGGATCTGCCTGATCTGCTTGCTTAAGGTGATAACCTTTGAAAAGAGCCCGTTTAAAGCTAAAACAAGACCAGTTGTTTGAAGTCGTAAACCTTATTCGTCCGTTCCCTGTCAACGCCAAAGAAGTTCATTTCCCTCTAAAAACGGATAATCTAAATTAAATGATGTCAACGAAGTCGACCTGTTGTTGATTCCGGTAAAAATACAGTAGGGTAAGCTATTTCCATTATACGAGACCATTCGGATCAGGAACAAACATTACAGTTACCGATCTCCACTTAATTTATCTACATCGTCAATGTACCTATTCGTAGGGTGGGCTGTGCCCACCAAACAGCGTTTAATCTAACCGACAATGGCTAATGGACAGCCTGTCTGATCGGAGAAGTAACTGCGCCTAATCAACGCAGTTTTCGATGAAATCATTTGCCGTTTCGTCCTCGTCGTCGTCCTCGTCGTCGTGCTCGTACTCGTCCTCGAAGCTTTTGAGCCTATCAGTATCGAGGACGAGGACGAGTACGACGACGAGCACGATTTAAATACCCTGTTTGGGGGTTTATATAGGCTGTCTGGTGGTTTCAATGTTTATTGGTTTCATCTTCGATCAGACTGACCGTGTTGCCACGGGTAAGCTGCCTTGCTCATATCCGTTAACCGCTACCATAATCTACAAGACCGTTCAATCTTACTTGAGCAAACATAACGCTTAAAGTGTAAATAATAGGAGTTGATTTTGCGGAAGGTGTCCGAAGAAGTTCTGATTCACTGATTTAATCCGTCAGATCTTGATGAAAAGACTAAATCAGTGAATCAATAGCTTAGAGACAATTACATTATTTCTGGCGCCGTGTAAAAACTCAAATATCGCAATACAGTGTTCAGATGATGAAATGCTGGTTATTCCAAATAATTCGTTTGCACCACTTCATAGTTGCCAGGTGGATCCTGTTAAGTTAACCGTCTGAATCAGAGTCATTGTTCTGATCCCCGATACATTTTCAATCCATCATCGGTACCAGCGTAATCTTGACCATGCTATCTACATCTACTTTAAACTTTTGACCCGGTACCTTCCTGACGTTCTCATCCCCGTTCCCTTTTACGGCCTGGGTGAAACCACTGCCTTCCAACATAGAAGCCGGGATGAAAATACCTCTTGAATTGTATTCCACATAATCCTTGGTTTTTTTGCTTAATTTATCCATGCCTTCGACGCGGTAATGTACACCATTTAACTGGCTAAGTTTGAATATACGATTAATGAGGGTCGCAGCTGAAGGTGCATTATCCAGGTCAGCTACTTCCTTAAGATAGGCTTGAATGTCGGCAGCATCTTCATGTCTAAGCAATGCTTCTTCTAATTGATCGTTGTTAAATACCTTGTTTGCCATCGTCTTAGTCCTTTCTCGCTTGATAGATTAGCGAATATCTTATTCTTGTAAACAGGAGAGATGTCTGTGAGACGGAAATTTCAGGCTCGTTACCTTTGTGTTACCCGAATAAACCGGTTTGCAGTTGAACGGATAAATCTATTAACATCTCAGTATAACTTTAAATATCGGTGTAGCTCACAATAAACTTTAGAAAAAATATCGTTATGATGATGTGGTATAATAAGAACGGATACCGTGTTTAAATTGATTGACCGACGAGTGATGTGATCCGTGAATTAAAAAGGAAGCCCTCAGAAGTTTATCCTAGGATTTAAGAACGATGCCGTCAAACTTGTCGTGGTACAAGATTGCAATTGCAACTGTCTCTTTTTTGCTTGGATTTCAGCGTAATATATTCTATCATTACAACTTTACGCATTTATGGATGCAGGACCGAAGTTGGAGACGGATGCTATTCATTATGATCAGAGGGTGTTTGATATTCAATGGACAGTTCAGGACAAAACGTATTTATCAATAGAATCCGCACCGCATTGGGACACAGCTCAACCGATCGTCCCGGCAGCGATGATCTTTGTGCCGGCCAATTCACAGCTGAGACCGGCGCCATCCTCGATCGCATCCAAAACCGATCTGCAGCAGAAAGACAGCAACTGCTTGACAGGCTCATTGAAATGGCTCAGCCGATAAACCTGAAAGTCATCGTCCTCGAAGACGAACCGGCCGTTGCGGCAGCCATCACTGAACTTGTTAAAACTAAAGATCCGGAATGGGGCGAGCAAAAAAGCGTCGTTGCTTGGCAGCACCCCTTAATTGAAAAACTGGATCTCACAGCCGCTCTGGCGTCCCAAAAGGTGCCGATACACGTAACTGACATGGAAGCCTCCAAAGCCGGAGACGAAACTGATAAGGCCAGAGACGAACTAAGAAAACACGTAATTGACGCTTATATCGGAATTACCTCAGCTGACTTTTGCATGGCCGATACCGCCACACTGGTCATGCGAACCCGACCGGGACAGGCGCGGTCTGTGTCCCTCGTGCCGTCCATTCATGTGGCGGTTATCACCCTCGATCAAATTATTGCCGACCTCATCGAGCTGTATGCCCTGGTCAAATGGAATCCGGAAGTGAAAAAAGAGGGTCTGACCAACTGCATGACCTATATTTCCGGACCCAGCAAGACCGCCGATGTCGAGGCCACCATGGTTCACGGCGCTCATGGGCCCCGGGAAGTCTATGTGTATGTGATTGCGGACCCGGTTTAGGCGCCTAGCGACATCTCACATACAATGAATTGTCGATGTTAACGCGTACGCTGATAGTTACTAGGTTTCGGGTGTCAGGGAACAGATGACAGCGATCAGAGGACAGAAGGCAGAGGATAGATGACAGAGGATAGATGACGGAGGGCAGAAGACAGATGACGGAGGGCAGAGGACAGACCGCGGTCCCTCCATCTCTTATGAAACTACATTTTCTATCTCTCGCAAAGGCGCAAAGCTCGCAAAGGAAACGATTTAAAATATTAATAAACTTAGCGCCTTGGCGTCTTTGCGAGAAAATTAACAGTTTCTTTTTGTGGTCAGACCGACTGTCCTTTAGCCGGCCTGCGGCGAGCTCAGCCGAATCGAGGCCGCCGCTCTTATGAAACAGTCAAGGTTTCAGGTGTCAGTGTTTCTGCCGTAGGCAGATCAGGATATAATGATCTAATTCCCTGACAACGGGAGTCTCAAATGAAACCGCTTATTTTAAAAACGTAGGGCGGGACACCGTGCCCGCCAAATCCGGTCGGCGCAGCCTGCGACGAACTCAGTCGTGTCGTGGCCGACCCTACCTTGTCATAAGAACACAGTTTCTGACATTGATCAGACTTGCTGTTTTTCAGGCCGGTGGCTTGGAACCTGAAACCCACATTTTGCGCTGCCGCTGCATTCTAATGGCTACTTCTTTTAGTCGTGTTCACAAAAAATTAGATTACCTACGAGTTCACAGGATCAAGATTCACCGTTCAAGGTCACCTTTGCTTACAGACATTTTCAGATTTAACGGCGCAGTTTATTGCGACTGGGTTCCGACCGATTTAACGGTCTCTGATTAAGTTGGGTTTACCTCAGAGCTTTTCAATCAATTATTTCGATTGGACCTAAACCCTAGCCTAACCTTTGAACCTTGAACCTCTGAACGGTTACTGTATCACTTATGTTTCGTCACTACAGAATATATGTGGTTGTTCTATTCGCCGCGATAGCCCTCAACGGCTGCATCCTGGAGCGGATATTCAGGGTTAAAAACCAGCTTTGCGATTTTGAAAAAAATTTTCAGATTGACACTTCGCAAGGATTTCGAATTTTGTTGAAGGATCCGGTTATTTTGGATGAAGACATCACCTGGTTGGCGGGATCCGAGCCGTCTGAGCAGGAATTTGCCGGCGATGAACTGGTGATGACATACATCGCCGAAAGAAACGGCATGCATATCCGTGGTCCATATGATCTTCCCATCGAGTTGCGCTTTGTCCGCCGTCACGGCAAATTCCTTCTGAAGGAAGGCTCCATGAGTAAAAATCTGGCCGACATTCTTACCGACGAATTGCTGAGCCAGATAATGCAGTCGACCTGTAAATCGGAGAAAAGCCTGGTCAAACAGCAGGTTACCATCGATATTCGAAAATTGGACAGAAACTTGTTGCCAACACCTTTGGAAATATTGGATATTCTCGGTCCGCCGAATCCAAGCTCCCCGGTGACGCAAAAGCTGGTCTATGATTATCAGCTCAAAAATAATGCCAGCCCAGGTACCGAGACTCTCATCGAGGTTACATTGGACGAATCCCAGGAAATGATTCTCCGCATTAGAGTGAAGTATCTGAGGTATAACTTGGATGCTGATTTTGTAAAGGGTTTGGCGGTCCTGAAGGTGGATATTTTCGTTGAAGAAGAAACCTAACTGCAACATCACACTGTGATTGAAAGATACGAATTAAATTTACTGCACGGCTTAAATTCCAATTATCAAATCACAAATTCCAATCAAATCTCAAATCCCAAAACCCAAATTCGAAACATGTCAATTTCCCGCCCACGATCTCTCATTTGCTGGAAGCCTGTGCCAAATATTATCCTGTTTGGGCCATTGGAGCTTGGATTTTGGATATTGTTTGTGATTTGTTTTTTGGTGCTTGGAAATTGATATTACCAATGCTTCAACTAGTTGTGGTTATTCTGTTCCAGCTGGTGATTCAAAATCATTGAGAATTGCCTTGAGCTTTGCGGCATAACCATGGGCTTCCATGGATCGGAACAGATCGTGGGCCTGTTGCAGCAGATGTTGACGACCGGTTTCGTCTCCTTTTAGTCCGGCAATTTCAGCCCGGCGTTGACAAATTAAAGGCTTCATTACCTCGCCGCCGGTTTTTTCGATCAATTCTTCGGCCCGCGTCAAGGCCTTTGCGATGCGAGGCTCGTCATTTTTACGCTTGCCGCGCAACAAAACCCCAACAAAGGCGATCTGGGCCTGCAGTTCCCAGAAAAGCGTTTCCTTGCGGCGGGCTATGGCAACGGCTTCCTCGGCAGTTGCCAGGGCCTGGTCCGGTTCACCACATCCGGCCATGGCTTCCGCCAACAGGGCCAGGAAAGAGGCTTCCGCCTCCAGGCCCAGCTCGTGTTCTCTGGCCTGCGCCAGCGCATAAGCAAGTGCTTCCCTGGCCTCTGACCAACGCTGACCGGTCAGGTGGGCTCTGCCAATGGTTGAAGCCGAAAGGATGGCGGCCCAGACCGAGCCCGAGCGATCGGCCAGTTCTGCAAATACCCGGGCATCACGCCAGCATGCATCAGTGTCGCCGATATAGAAGGACAGAGTGGCCCGGACCAGGGCTTCAGTGTGGGTTGTGCGCGAATCTTTTTTCCCTGTTTCCGCTGTTGGGTTGAGTCGGGCGGCTTGCCTGAGGTAGGATTCGGCCTGATTAAGGTTGCCCATCATCGACCGAACATTGGCTTTGGCCAACAGAAACGATCGCAATATCCGATTGAAAACCGGGCCCGTCAAGTTGCGCCTAGAGGTTTCGCAGCCCGCTATACCTTCTTCTATCAATTTCAAGGCGGACCTTAAGTCGCCCTGATGGAATTGGGCGACATAGCGGCGCTGCAAAAGATCCAGCTTGATTTCAGGGTTGGCTACGTCCTCAGCGATAGTCGATGCCGCGTCAAGATGGCGACGTTGACCGGCGAAGTCGCCCGACCACCCTAACCGCGCTGCCATATCTTCGTGCAGTCTTAACAGGGACTGCATGTCATTGAATTTTTGCGCCAACTTCGCGCCCTGCTCGAAAATCCTTCCGGCCTGCCCGGGCGAGATATCAACCCGGCCACCGACGTCCAACGCACCGCAACAGGCCTCCAGCTGTAATTTCAATGCTTCATCGCCAACCGGCGCCTGCCGCGCCAGTATCAACGCCTGACTCCAATGCAAAAATGTCGTTTGAATCTCAGCAAAACCAGCTGCGCGGGCCGCACTGCCGTGCCAGCGGGCAGCCTTGAGAGGATCTTGGGCCTTTTCCCAGTGATAGGCCACCAAGCCCGCCAGTTCTTCCCGACGATCGGAATGAATCTTTTCGATGGCCCGGGCGGTACGGCGGTGGAGCTTTTCACGAGGCTTGCGTAGAAGGGTACGATAGGCTACCTCGCGCACGATCGGGTGGCGAAAGGCATAAACCGCCTCAGGATAAAATGCTTTTTGATGAAAAAATTCAACATCGACCAACCTGTGGAGGCTGTCCTCGAGTTCAGTTCCGGTCAATTCCACGGTCCGGCGCAATATAACCTCTTCAAATTCCTGGCCGATGACTGAAGCTGTTTGAAGAACCTGCTTGGGGGTTTCGCCCAGACGGTCAATGCGAGCCGCCAGAACGGTTTGCACGGTGCGCGGCAATGCTTGGGTTTTGACGGATTTAACCAGCCGGTAGGCACCGGGTTGGCCGGCAAGGTTGCCGGCTTCAATCAGCGAGCGAACCAGCTCCTCGATGAAAAACGGATTACCCAGGGCACGGGCAACAAGTTTAGGGGCAAGGTCTCTGATTGAACGATCATGCCCCAAGAAGTTATCCAGCAGTTCCCGGGAGTCCTCACTATCCAGGGCTCTCAGTGGAAGATTGCGGTAGGTGGACTGTGTCATCCAGTCCCGGTTATATTCAGGGCGAAAATTCAGCAACAGCAACGTTCGGCTATTCTTGACGGAATTCACCAGACGGGCAATGAGCGCGTCGCTGGACGAATCGATCCAATGCAGATCATCCACCAGGATAATCATTGGCGTCCGCTCGGCCATGGCCTGAACCAGGCGTTGAATCATGGCAAACAGCTTGTGATGCCGGTTTTCAGTATCCGCTTTGCTGACCGGGCGTTGAGGATCGTTCACCGCCAGAAAATCAAACCAGATGGGCAGGGTGTCTTTGAACGCTTCGTCCAGCAGTGTCAGGGTGCCGGCGATCTTTTGGCGGGTTTCTTCTTCCTGGGCCGTTTCGGAAATTCCAAAAATGCCCCGCAGCAGCTGCAATACCGGCAACAATGGAACCGTTTGGATGTGGGAGGCGCAGTTCGCCCGGCAAATGGTAAATCCGCCAGCGCGATTGAGCTCAAGAAATTCATAGCACAGGCGGCTTTTTCCGACCCCGGGCTCACCGACAATGCCGACCACGTTACCCTGGCCGGCTAGAGTTCGTTGAAGCTCGGATTGCAGGATGTCCAATTCATCCCGTCGGCCAATGAAGCGCGAAAAGCCGCGTTCCCGTGAAATATCAAACCGGGTCTGATATTCGTGGGCGCCCCCCAGAGCATAGATGCGCAGCGGCCGGCTCACACTTTTCACTGCCGATCGGCCTAAATCACGAACCTTAAAAAATCCCTCGATCAGCCGGTGCGTGTGTTCGGTGAGATAAACACAGCCGGATTCAGCCAGTTGTTCCATGCGAGCCGCCAAACCGACGGTTTGTCCCTGGGCGGTGTAGTCCATGCGCAAATCGTCACCGATTTTGCCAACCACGACCTCCCCCGAGTTGATCCCTAGCCGAACTCCGAAGTTGAGTCCGCGCTGGACCCGCAGCTGGTCGGCGTGGCGGCGCAGCTCACCTCGCAGAAAAAGCGCAGCATAGCAGGCCCGCAGGGCGTGATCCTCGTGGGCGATCGGCGCGCCGAACAGGGCCATGATGCCGTCACCGGTATACTGATTAATGGTTCCCTCAAAGCGATGAATTCCGGCGGCCAGGATCCGGAAGAAATTGTCCAGAATGGCGTGCCAGTCATCAGGATCGACCTGGGCGGCCAGCTCCATGGATCCTTTGACATCGGCAAAGAGCACCGTGACCTGTTTGTGTTCACCCTGCAGGGCGCTGCGGCTGTTCAGTATTTCATTTGTCAGATGTTTGGGCGTGTAATTGTGGAGGGTCTCATCCTTTCTGTCAGTTGAGCCCACCAGCCGGCCGCAATGGTGGCAAAATTTGGCGCCGGCTGAAATCTCTCCCTGACAGCTGCCACAGATGTTCGGTATGCGAGTTCCGCATTCCTGGCAAAAGTTCGCTCCCGGAGGGTTGATATGCCGGCAGGCGGGGCAGGATGGTGCTGGCTCGTTATTGGGATTTCCTTTCATAATTGCCCGGTTGGTTGATGCTCAGCGGATGTCCCGAAAGGTTTAAGATTCAGGGTTCAAGGCTTTGGTTTCAGACTGCAGCTGGTCGCGAGCTTCCAGACAAATCAAAAAAGAAACTAATGAACGTCGAACATCGAACGCCCAACATTGAACATCGAATAATGAATTCTGTCAATCTAAAAAAGGCTGAGCAAAGCGACTCCACATTGGACGTTCGACGTTGGATGTTCGATGTTCGACGTTCATTCTGAGAAATGCTTCGTTCGGACTAAACCTCACGATAAATGCGATATTTAAACTTTGAACCTGGAACCTTTCAATCTCTAATTTTTTGGGAGATCAATCCCGCCCTTGGACGGCAACACGGTCGTTCCCATTAGATAGGCATCCACACAGCGTGCTGCTTCACGCCCCTCGGAGATAGCCCAGACAATCAGGGATTGACCGCGGTTCGCATCACCGGCGGCAAAAATTCCCGGGACATTGGACATGTAGTTGCGGTCGGTTTGGATGTTGCCGCGGTCATCCAACTTCAGGCCGCAGTCGGTCACTACCGCACCCGGCTCCGGTCCGGTGAAACCCATGGCCAGCAGCACGAGATCGGCCGGCCATTGACGAACGGAATCGTCAACTTCCCGCATCTCAGTGCGCCCCTGGCCGTCGGTGACAAACTCAACATCGACAGTGGTGAGTTTGACGACCCGGTCACCGTCTCCGATGAACGCTTTGGTTAATATACCCCATTGGCGTTCGCAGCCCTCCTCATGGGATGAACTGGTGCGTAGTTTGACGGGCCAGAAGGGCCAGGGCTGGTCATCGGTTCTGTCCACGGAGGGCTTTGGGAACAGCTCGAAATTGGTGACGGACTTGGCCCGCTGGCGGATGCTGGTTCCGATGCAATCGCTGCCGGTGTCCCCGCCGCCGATGACGATGACATGCTGGCCTTTGGCAGAAATCATAGGCTGATCCAAGGCGGCCGGTTCTTCACCGGCCGTCAACCGATTCTGGTGGGTTAAAAAGTCCATGGCGAAGTGGACGCCCCTTAGATCGCGTCCGGGGATCGGCAGGTCCCGCGGAACGGTGGCCCCCGTGCAAATCACCACGGCCTCGGAAGCGGTGAGATTACTGGCAGGCATGTCGATGCCAACGTTGATGCCGGTCTTAAATTGGATACCTTCCTGCCGCATCAGGTCCAGGCGCCGGTCGAGCACCCATTTTTCCAGTTTGAAATCCGGGATGCCGTATCTGAGCAAACCGCCGATCCGGTCGGCCTTTTCAAAAACCGTCACCGTATGTCCGGCATGGTTCAACTGCTGGGCACAGGCCAAGCCGGACGGTCCGGATCCGATGATCGACACGGCTTTACCGGTTCGCTGCCTGGGGGGGGGCGGGCCTAATCCAACCCTGTTCGAAGGCATGTTCGATGATCTCTTTTTCGATCTGCTCGATGGTGACGGCTGGTTCGTTGATCGCAAGGACACAGGCTTCCTCGCAGGGCGCCGGACACAAACGGCCGGTAAATTCAGGGAAATTGTTGGTTTGCAATAGCAGATCCAATGCCTCACGCCAGCGGTCACGGTAAATGAAGTCATTCCAATCCGGTATCAGGTTGCCCAGGGGGCAGCCGGAATGACAGGTCGGCACGCCGCAGTCCATGCAGCGTGCGGCCTGTTCGATAAGCTTGGCTTTTGGGAAAGGCTGGTAGATCTCGTTAAAATCTTTTATGCGTTCCGCCACCGGCCGTCGGACGGGGAGTTCGCGATCATACTCTTTGAATCCTGTTGGTTTGCCCATCGATCATTCCTGCAATATCAATATCTTGGGTATTTTAGCCCAAGTTTTGTCTGTAGAATTCCTCAACTCGCCATTCGCCGTTCGCCATTTTTTCCAGCGCCCGCTTATAATCTACCGGCATCACTTTGACAAATTTAGGCAGCATGGCGTCCCAGTCGTCCAACACGCGGCGGGCGACGTCACTGTCGGTGTAGCGCCCGTGATTTTCGATCATGGCCCGCAATTCGTCACGGTCTTCTGCCGTGCAAACCGCTTCCAACTCGATCATTTCCAGGTTACAGCGCCGACGACCAAAGTCCCCGGCCTCGTCCAAAACATAAGCCACCCCACCGCTCATGCCGGCGGCAAAATTGCGCCCGGTTGGGCCTAAGATGACCGCCCGGCCGCCGGTCATGTATTCACAGCCATGATCTCCGACACCTTCTACCACGGCTTTTACGCCACTGTTGCGGACACAAAAGCGTTCGCCGGCAACGCCACAGATATAGGCTTCTCCAGCGGTGGCGCCGTAAAAGGCGACATTGCCGATGATGATATTTTCTTCAGGTTTAAAGGTGCTGCCAACCGGCGGCCGAATGACCAATTTGGCACCGGAAAGGCCCTTGCCGAAATAGTCATTGGCGTCCCCCCGGATGCGGACCGTGAGCCCCGGAGCCCCGAAGGCGCAGAAACTCTGACCGGCTGACCCGGCGGCGTGCATGATAATGGTATCGGACGGCAACCCCTGCAGGCCGTAGCGGCGTGAGATTTCATAGCTGAGCATGGTGCCCACCGTGCGCTGCACATTGCGAATTTCTATTTCAATTTCAACCGGTTGGCGATCTTCGATGGCCGGCCGACAGATTTCGATCAGCCGATGATCCAGCGCCTCGTCCAATCCGTGGTCCTGATCCTGCACGAAGCAGGTGTCGACGATCAGATCGGGCGGTTCGGGTTTGAATAGGATTTTGGAAAAATCAAGCCCCCGTGCTTTCCAGTGATCGATAGCGGGGCTGACATCGAGACGGTCCACCCGTCCCACCATCTCGGCGACGGTGCGGAATCCAAGCTCGGCCATGATCTTTCTGAGATCTTCGGCAATGAAATACATCAAATTGATCAGGTGCTCCGGCTGCCCGCTAAATTTTTTGCGCAACTCCGGGTCCTGGGTGGCAATACCTACCGGGCACGTATTTAGATGGCAGACCCGCATCATGATGCAGCCCAGGGCCACCAGCGAAATCGTCCCAAACCCAAATTCTTCCGCCCCCAGCAGGCAGGCAATGGCCACGTCCCGGGCCGTTTTGAGCTGGCCGTCACATTCCAGCACCACCCTGCTGCGCAGACCGTTCATGACCAGGGTCTGCTGGGTTTCGGCCAGGCCCAGTTCCCAGGGCAAGCCGGCATGGCGAATGGATGTTTGGGGTGATGCGCCGGTGCCGCCGGACTCGCCGCTGATCAGTATCAGGTCGGCCTTGCCCTTAGCCACTCCGGCCGCCACGGTGCCGACGCCCACCTCGGAGACCAGTTTGACATTGACCCGGGCCCGGGGATTGGCATTTTTTAAATCGTGGATCAATTGCGCCAGATCTTCGATGGAATATATATCGTGATGGGGCGGCGGTGAAATCAGGCCCACGTAGGGCGTTGAGTGGCGGGTCTTGGCAATCCAGGGATAAACTTTGAAGGCCGGCAATTGGCCGCCTTCGCCCGGTTTGGCACCCTGGGCCATTTTAATCTGCAGATCGGTGGCATTGGCCAGGTAGGCGCCCGTAACCCCGAAGCGGCCGGAGGCGACTTGCTTAATGGCGCTGCCGCGCCAGTCACCGTTGTCGTCGGGCAGATAACGATCCGGATCCTCCCCGCCTTCGCCGCAGTTGCTCTTGCCGCCGATGCGGTTCATGGCAAGGGCCAGGGTTTCGTGGGCTTCCTGACTGATGGAGCCGTATGACATGGCACCGGTTTTAAATCGCTTGACGATAGCGTCGGCCGATTCGACCTGCTCCAGGGGTATGGGTGACGGCGATGGTTTAAACTCAAACAGGCCGCGGATCAACCCCTCTCGTTGATTTTGGTCATTGACCACCGCTGAAAACGCCTGCCAGGCTGTTGCGTCACGAGACCGCACGGCCTGCTGCAGCTTGGCGATACTGAGCGGATTGTATTGATGCGCTTCCCCGTCACGACGCCATTTATACTTGCCGCCGTAGTCCAGGTGGTCGCCGGTCGGGATACTGACAGCAGGAAAGGCCTGGCGGTAGCGCATTTGAATTTCGGTGGCAATCAGGTCGAGGTCGGCGCCGCTGATGCGCGACGGGGTGCCGCTGAAATAACTTTCGACCAGGGTTTCGTTCAGGCCGACACATTCGAAAATCTGAGCACCGCGGTAACTTTGCAGGGTTGAAATTCCCATTTCGGACATGACTTTCAGAATTCCCTTGCCGGCGGCCCGGCAGTAATTTTGAACGGCCGCATCCAATTCGATTCCCGCCAGATCACCCTTGGCCAGCATTTCCCCGATGGTTTCGAAAACCAGGTATGGGTTGACGGCTCCTGCGCCATAACTGATCAGGCAGCAAAGATGATGCACTTCCCGGGCTTCACCGGTTTCAACGACCAGACCGCATTGGTTGCGCAACCCTTCGCGAATCAGGTGGTGGTGAACACCGGCAGTGGCCAGCAGCGATGGGATGGGCGCCATATTATCGGTCATGCCCCGATCGCTTAAGATCAGGATGCCGGCGCCCTGCCTGACTGCCTGCATGGCCCCCCGGCAGAGCTGCTCCATGGCGTCTTGTAGGCCGGGTCCACCTTCATCTACCGGGAAAAATATCGGCAACGTCTCTGAACGCAGCTCGCCGGTATCCAGATTTCGGATTTTCTCGAGTTCCTGGTTGTCGAGAATGGGATGATTCAGTTTGAGTTTGCGGCAATGCAGCGGGGATTCCTGGAACAGGTCCTGTTCGGGCCCGATGGTCGTTACCAGCGAGGTCACCAGTTCTTCCCGGATCGCATCCAATGGCGGATTGGTTACCTGGGCAAACAGCTGCTTGAAATAGTCAAACAGCAACCGCGGACGACTGGATAAGACTGCCGGAGGGATGTCGTCGCCCATGGACCCAACGGGTTCTTTACCGTCGCCGGCCATGGGGGCCAAAATCAGACGGAGATCTTCCATGCTGTAGCCGAAGGTTTTCTGGCGGGTCATCAACGGCAGGGTTTCTTCACTTCCGAACCTGCCGGGCGGATCGGGCAGCCGGTCCAAGGTGACCTGGTTTTGATCCAGCCATTGGCGGTAGGGTTGGCGGGCCGTTATCTCAGCTTTGACTTCCTCGTCTTCGACAATGCGCCCTTTCTCGATGTCGATCAGAAACATGCGGCCCGGCTCCAGCCGTCCTTTGGAAAATACATTTTGCGGCGGCACCTCGAGCACCCCGGTTTCCGAGGCCATAATGACCAGGTTGTCTTTGGTCACGGTATAGCGGGAGGGGCGCAGACCATTTCGATCGAGCACCGCCCCGATGCAGGTGCCGTCACTGAAGGCAATGGAGGCCGGTCCGTCCCAGGGCTCGATCATGCAGGAATGATATTCGTAAAACGCCTTTTTTCGGTCATTCATGGTTTGGTGATTTTGCCAGGCTTCGGGTATCATCATCATGATGGCATGGGGCAGTGAACGGCCGGAGTGATAGAGCAATTCGACGGCATTGTCAAAAATGGCCGAGTCACTGGCGCCGGGCGTGGCAATGGGAAACAGCTTGGGCATGTCTTCGCCGAAAAGATCCGATTGAAATAAATACTGCCGGGCATTCATCCAGTTGACATTGCCGCGCAAGGTATTGATTTCGCCGTTGTGGCACAGGAAGCGGAAGGGGTGCGCCAGGTCCCAGGTCGGAAACGTATTGGTGCTGTAGCGCTGGTGAACCAGAGCCAAGGCACTGGCCATGTCCGGGTCAGCCAAATCGGCGTAAAAGGCGGCGATCTGGTCGGCCAACAGCATCCCCTTGTACACCAAAGTTTGGCTTGAAAGACTGGGGATATGAAAATATGGTGCTTGCGGCAGGTCGGACTCCCTGACGAAATTCTCAATGACTTTGCGGATCACGTACAATTTGCGTTCGAAGTGCGCCTGGTTGTCGAGCGTACTCCCACGGCCGATAAAGATTTGGTAAATGGCCGGTTCCAATTGCCGGGCGAGATCTCCCAGCGCGTCACTTGCCACCGGCACCCGCCGCCAACCGAGAAACCGCTGGGCTTCCTCGCCCACTACGGCTTCAAAACGGTTCATACAGAGGGCTCTTTGTTTTGGATCGGGCGGCAGGAACACCAGGCCGCTGGCATATTCTTTTTCAGCAGGCAGCGGGATGGAGGCCTGTTTACTGGCCTTCTGCAGAAATTTATGGGGCATCTGGATCAGGATGCCGGCACCGTCGCCGGTTGTTTCATCACAACCGCACGCTCCGCGATGGGTGAGATTGACCAGAATCTGCAGGCCGTCGGCAATGATTCGGTGGGATTTTTCGCCTTTCATGTGGCAGATCATGCCCACCCCGCAGGCATCATGCTCAAATCGGGGATCATAAAGCCCACGTGGTTTCAACGCGGGCGGCAACTGGTTGGGTAGGTTGTGGTTTCGCATGTTTTTTACAATAATGTGGTAACGATCGTTATAAAATTAATTTTGGATTTTGGAATGGCTGTATCTTTTAAGGCCTGCGCTGCCGAAATGGCGGAGTGAGCGCGCTCAGAACGGGGCTTAAACAGACAGGGTTACCTAACCCGGACAAGCCGGAAATGACGAATGACAATTGACTAATGACGAATTATGGTATCGCTTCAGGCTTCGCCTTCGGCTACGACCCGACACGTCGCTCTGTCTATTATATTAAAATCGTTCTTTAAACTTTTAGCCATTTTAAAAAGTTGACGCCAAAATTAATCTTCGTAAACGACTGTATACCAAAGGTTTACAAAGAAACTGAAAAATATTTTGCGCTTTTTGCGCAAAACTGAATTGATAACTGTCTAATATCCCAAATCCGCATTCCGAAATATACTCTTGGGATTTCCAAAATTCTAAATAGCAGTTTTTAACCCTCCCTGCAAAGTAAAACACCTGCTCAAAAAAAGTATGCCCGCCGGCAGATACTACGGCTGCCGACAGGCATCAGCCAGGGGGCGGAATGCAATGGCTTAGGTTTGCTCGACCGGCTTTGACTGACCGACCGCGTCGCCGGTGGCGGACGGTGAGCCCGGGCCACGATGCCGGAATTTGCATGTTGGACAGATATAAGAGCAACCATCGTGCCATGATCTAGTCAAGGGCAACTAATTGCAAAACTACCTGTAATTTATTTAAATATTGAAAAATTCGAATATAAGCACGGTCCGCAATAAACAACAAAATTGTTAAAAAGATAAATCTAATTTACAAATATGTAATGTGAATCCGTGAAATCTCACTTTTTTTGATAGGATATTAATTTGAATGGTTCAAGCAGGGGCAGGCAAGTCGATTGGCAGGATCGGGCATGTTTCTGTAAAATAGTTCAGCGAATACTCGACAATAAAGCAATGTCAGGAATGCAGTAAGTTATTGAACCGTCACGATCATGGCGTATTGGAGTGTCGGCGTATTTGGAGATGAAAATAAATCATCGAACCTTTTGCCAATACCCCACCACTCCACTACTCCATTACTCCGAAATTTGCGGAAATAAAAAATTCAGGATGAATTACCTTCTTTTGGTGTCCATTTTTTCAAATCACATCATGTTTGCGCAGGATTTGCGACAACAGCTGACAATAAAATAGATTCGCCGAAGGCGGACCATAAATATTCAATTGTCAATCTTCAATTCCGGCTTCGCCGGGTTGGGTTTTAGAACCGATATATTTTAAACCTCCGACTCAGGGTTGGCTATATAGCAGGCTTCGCATTTGGCTGTTAATTTGTCGGCTTCCTGCATGTATAAAACACCACCTGCCAACCCGTATCCTCCGGATATATGGTGGTCGATCTCAATTTTAAATTCTTGACCACAACTCCTGCAGCGGCCGTCATAAGTTAAGTGTGACGGGGCAGGTGAATCGATAAACATCTGGTTGAGGGCTTCTAAATTTATGAGCATGATCTAACCATCCTTTCTATTTTCAGTCCAACTAATGCGCTTTGCAACATTCTGTATTCAGGATTGCAGATTGTCCCATGGAAACTAAAGATTATCTATGTCTCTCATTGTACCCTTCTATCTTAAGCAACTGCTGTGCCGAATTTTCAAATTTTTTTAATATTCCCTCAATTGTTTTTATCTTATTGATATGATATATAAATTTAGCGATGTGATTCCTTGCAGTTCCAATATCAAAATTCAAAATATGTCAGCTGCTGCCAATTAAGTTTACATATGACCGGTTATTTCCAAATATGTGCCAGTAATTGTGTAAATTTAATTGACAATTGTGTGCCTGACATTTAATTAAGAGTAAGTATTTATTCCAGTTTTCAGTATTTTCCAGTATTTTTCAAAATTTACAGGTAGATATTATGAGCACCGTCGATCCGGAAACCTTATTTTCCCGTCAGGACCTTAAACTGCTTTATGAAGTATCGACCTCCATACATGCCATTAAAGATTTCGATGAGATGCTTCAGGTGGTGTTGCACAGAATAAAAGAGGTATTTCAAATTGATGGGGCATCGCTTGCACTGCACGAGCCGGACCAGAAAATGTTTTATTTCATTCAAACCGTGGAAATGCAGCAGGATGCCGGGCAAAAAGACATCGAAAAGATGCGTTTTCCGGATCATCTCGGAGTCGCAGGCTGGGTGTTGCAAAACAACCAGCCGGTCCTAATCTCAGATACCTCAAAAGACGATCGTGTTTTTAAAGAATTTTCATCTGATAATGAACTGCCCACCCGGTCGATGATTTGCGTGCCCTTACGGACTCCCAAGGCCATCATCGGAGTTCTCTACGCAATCAACAAGCTGGAAGGCAGTTTTACCGCCAAGGATACCCAACTGATGGAAATTATGTCCGTCACCCTGGCGATGGCTATCGAAAACGCCAGACATTATGGCATCCTCAAACAGTACGCCAACTCCCTGGAGGAGCAAAATCGCAGGCTCATGTCAGAAGTTCAGCAGCGCTTTCAGGTCCAGGGATTGATTGCCTCCAGTCATTCGATGCGCCGTCTTTTTGCACTGATGGAAAAAGTGATCGATGTGAATTCCACCGTCTTAATTCAGGGCGAAACCGGTACCGGAAAAGAACTGATTGCAAAAATCATCCACTACAACGGCCCGATGAAGGAAAAACCATTTGTGGCCGAAAATTGCGGAGCGCTTTCTGAAAACCTGCTGGAAAGCGAGCTGTTTGGCCATGTAAAAGGCGCTTTCACCGGTGCAATATCCGATAAAAAGGTCTTTTCGAGATGGCCGACGGCGGCACGATCCTTTTGGATGAAATCGGTGAAATGCCGCCCAAGATGCAGGTAAAGCTGCTCAGGGTGTTGCAGGAGGGACAGATCAGACCTGTTGGCGCCTCTCGCTATATCGACGTCGATGTGAGAATCATCGCCTGTACCAATCGCAATCTCGAAGATGAAATGGCCAAGGGCAATTTTCGCGAAGATTTATTTTACCGGATCAATGTCTTTCCGCTCACCATTCCACCACTACGAGAGAGAAAAGAAGACATTCCGATCCTGGCGGCCCACTTTCTAAAAGAATTTGCCGAAAAGCTCAATCGCCCTTTAGCCCGGCTGACCGCCAACGCCCTGGAGCTATTGTCTGCCTATGAATGGCCCGGCAATGTTCGTGAGCTTCAGAATGAAATCGAGCGGGCGTTGACCCTGGCAGTTGGCGATAAGGACATTTCGGAACAGTATCTTTCCGGCAAAATCTTTGATCCCCAAAATCCGTCTTTTTCCGCATTCAGCCGGAGCGGCACCTTGCAGGAAGTAACTGAAGGCATTGAAAAACAAATGGTGAGAGAGGCCCTTGAAACCGCCGGCGGCAATCGATCCCATGCATCGAACCTGTTGGGAATTACCCGGCAAGGATTGCTCAACAAAATAAAGCGCTATAATATCGAGAACTAGACGGTTTTCGACGATAACTTCTGGGGGGGGTGTCGGGCCTGTCTCAAGCCATATCGATCGGCACTCATCATCTCTGGGGGGGGATACATGAAGAACGGGGCGGATTATCTGGCCGAGATATCCATATTTTCGAAATTCAAACCGGAAGATCTGAAGCGCCTGGGCCAAAAGTGTCGAAATTGTTGCTACCAAATGGGCGATGTGATCATCAGGGAAGGGGAGCGGGACGGACGTCTATTCGTCCTTGTCAGCGGCAAGGTGGACGTTATCAAGAGCTACCGCACGCCAAAAGCAAAACGATTGCGGATCCTGACTGCGCCATGCTATTTTGGCGAAATGGCCCTGATCGATGACATGGTCCGCTCGGCAACCGTCGTTGCCAGGGGGAAAGTCGAGGCGCTTTGCCTCGACCAATGGAACCTGCATGAAGAGATCGAGAAATGTCCGGCACTTGCGATCGAATTACTTCAAATGCTGTATCGACGCTTTATTGACCTCGAAAAAATCATGGTTAAATCTATCGGCGGCTTCATTCCCATCTGTTCCAGCTGCAAAAAGATCCGTGACGTCGAGGGACGATGGCTTTCGATCGAACGCTATCTGACAAATCACATCCACCACGAATTGAGTCACGGGATCTGTCCAGCCTGCCGGGAAGAACTTTATCCGGATTTGTTCCCCAGCGAATAGGCAATTGAAATCGGAAGTGGGACCCGTCGTCGTCCAATAGGGCAGGACTATGCCGCGGCTAAAGATGCGGAAGCGGGAAATGTGGTGCGCACACCGAAAGCCGAGAGCCGAACACCGAATACCCTATGTCTTTCAGCTTTTCTTTCCCGCAAATAGCAACCCGTAACGCGCAACCCGTAACGCGCATCCTCGTTCATAGCCCCAGATACGTCTTGCGAATGTGCGGGTTCTCGAGCAGTTCCGTACCGGCGCCGCTCAACGCGACCTGGCCGTTTTCGAGCACGTAGCCCCGGGTGGAAATTTTAAGCGAGTGGAAGACATTTTGTTCAATCAGCAGTATTGCGGTTCCTTGCCGGTTAATTTTTTCGATAATTTCAAAAATGGTGCCGACCAAAACCGGGGCCAAACCCAGTGATGGCTCATCCAGCATCATGAGTGTGGGCAATGACATCAGACCGCGTCCCATGGCCAACATCTGCTGTTCGCCTCCGCTCAAAGTCCCGGCCTTTTGATCGAGCCGCTCTTTCAACCTGGGAAAATAGGTAAATACCTGCTGAAGCGTTACATGCTGCACTTCTTTTGTGCGAGGAAACTGGGCTCCCATCTCCAGATTCTCCAGCACCGTCATGGTCGGAAAGATCTGACGGCCTTCCGGAACATGGCTGATGCCCTTTTCGACGATGCGCGATGATTTGGCATGGGAGATATCGCTGCCGTCCAGGGAAATAGTCCCCCGGCGCGGTCGTAATATTCCCGATATGGTTTTTAAAAGAGAAGATTTGCCGGCGCCATTGGATCCGATTACCGAGACCACCTCTCCCGGCTCGACGTCGATGCTGACGCCTCTCAGGGCCTGCAGATCTCCATAATACACATCAATTTTCTCAACTTTGAGCACTCAGAAACTCCTTACCCAGATAGGCTTCGATGACTTCTTTGTTCTCGACAATTTCATCCGGTCTGCCCTCCGCGATCTTGACCCCATAGCTGATCACGATCACTCTTTGGGAAAGGGCCATAACACCGCGCATGACGTGCTCGATAAGCAATATACTGACGCCCTGCCGATTGACTTGTTTTAGAAGTGTGATCAACTCATCGACCTCGGTCGGGTTCAGGCCGGCCATCACTTCGTCCAAAAGCAGCACTTTGGGCTGGGTGGCCAAAGCCCGGGCCAGTTCAAGTCTCTTGCGCAAGGGCAGCGGCAATCCCTGGGCCTCTTTTTGAGTCCAATTTAACAAGCCCATGAATTCGATGATTTCCAGGGCGGCTTTTCGGGCTTTGGCCGTCGACTTCTCCCGGGCCAGGGCGCCTACCATGACATTGTCGAGCACGGAAATGGTCAGGAACGGTTTAACGATCTGAAAGGTGCGGGCCATGCCCAGCTGGCAGACCTGGAAGGGCTGGAGTCCTCGTAATGGTTTACCTTCGAAATATACCTCTCCCGCGTCCGGCGGCATAAAACCGCTCAGGCAATTAAAAACAGTGGTTTTGCCGGCCCCGTTCGGACCGATCAAGGCCAGCACCTCATTATTCTGCAATTCAAAGGAAAGATTGCCTACGGCTGTCAGACCGCCAAAATGTTTGGTAATTTTGTTGGCTGATAATATGCTCACGGAATTCCTTTACGACGATTTGCTTATTTGGTTTCCGATGTTCTGGCCCTTGCCTCTAAGTCACCTGAACAGCAGATATGTTGGCTGAGCGTTTCACTTCAGGAGCGCTGCGCTTGAGGCAAAGCACCTGGCAGCGTCATATAGACTTTCGACATCTGTTATTCGATGTGCGATATGCGTTTTTTTAGAGGCGCTTCCTCGTTTTGCGCCGGCTGCAGTATCGGTTTTAACAGCAGTTTAACGTACACAATAATCCCCTTAGGCATGAATAAAACCACCATTATGGCCAGCACGCCGTAGAGGACCAGGTGCAGACCTTCCAGGCCTCCCCTGGCAAAATAGGCCCTTGAAATTTCCGACAGAGGGGTCAAAATAAACGATCCGACCACCGGTCCGAACAGGGTTCCCAACCCGCCGACAATGGGCCGCAGGATGAGTTCGATGCTGGTCGACATCCCGAACATCGTATTGGGGTGCAGGTAAAAAATGTAATTGGCATAAAAAGCACCGGCCAGCGATGTCATAAATGCGCTGATGGCGATGGCCACCATATTGTACCGGAAGGTATTGACCCCCAAAGACTGGGCGGCTTCTTCATCTTCCCGTATAGCGACAATAAAACGGCCCAGCTTGGAGGTTTCAATCAGGCGCACCGCAATCAGCGAGGCCACCATGTAACCCAAAGCGATATAGTAATAGGGGACATTGCCGCTGAACTGGAAATTATAAAAAGACGGGACAAAGTCCAAAAAAATGCCCGTAAAAGATCCCAGGGCCTCGATGTGGGATACTGCCAGGCGCGTTATTTCGGCAAATGCGATGGTCATGATCACAAAATAGACGCCTCTGATGCCAAAGCGGAATCCCAGGAATCCGAGGAAAAGAGCAATAACAGCGGCCAAGAGGCCGCCGATGAACATGCCGACCCAGGGGGTCAACCCGAACGTCTGCGCCAGATAGGTAGTGGCGTAAGCCCCGATGCCGATGTACAACGCATGGCCCAGGGAAATATGTCCCGTGTAACCGGTCAGCACATTCCAGGACTGGCCGACATAGGCCCAGTAAAAGATCATCACGAATATTCCCAGGGCGTAATTGTCCAGGAACAGGGGCAGCAGCAGCAGGATCGCCAAAACGGCCGCCAGCAGCAGATACAATCGCTTCATTTTTTCCCCCCGAAAAGTCCCTGAGGTCGAAATAGCATGATGATGATCAAAATGCTGAAACTGACCGCATGTTTCAGTGTTGCCGGCAGCCACAGGGTCGAGACCGATTCGGCCAACCCCAGGATGAGGCCGCCGACCAGGGCGCCGATTAAATTGCCCATGCCGCCCAGGATGACCACGATAAAGGCTGTCAATGTAAAATCGTGGCCCATGTGGGGCGAAATCGGCATCAGCGGCACCAGCAGCACTCCGGCCGCCGCGGTCGTGGCGGCTCCCAGCGCAAAGGCGGCGTTGTGAATGCGGTCGACATCGATGCCCACGAGGATTGCACCCGTGCGATTGTCGGATGCGGCCCGGATGCGTTTGCCGGTTGTGGTTTTTTTCAAAAAGATAAATATCAGGATGGTTATTAAAATTGCCAGCCCGAAGGCAATCAGCCTGGAGACATCGATCATGATCGGACCGATCCACAATGTTTTCAAACTCAGTGCGGTCTGCGGGCTGCGGTGATCCGGCCCCCAGAGCAAAAGGGCCAGATTTTCCAGAATCAGGCCCACTGAGACCAGCGGCAGCACCTGCATGGCTTCGGGAAAATCGAGGATGCGGTTAACCACCGAGGCCTGAATCAGATACCCCAGCACAAATATGACGGCGGCCACAATCACCAGCGATAAATAAGGATCGATGCCAAGCAGAATGAAGATCCAATAGGAGACGTACATGGCCATGACCATCATCTGCCCGTGGGCAAAATTGATGACCCCCATGACGCCAAAAATCAGGGAGAGACCGATGGCGATCAATCCATAGATCCCTCCCAGCAATATCCCCTGGATACCCAGCTGAATCGCTAAATTCGAATCCATCCCTATGCTCGTTCCCACAACTGGGGTGCCGGAAAGACAATTTTGTCCGATTGGGCAAACTCTTGGGGTGCGACGATTTTTACCCGTTTGAGCAGATCGGTATCCGGTTGGACCTGGATCAGGGCGGTCAGAGCGCCGGTATTGTCGCCTTTTTCATCAAACTGAATGGGGCCGCCGACCACCGGATGATCTTTATAATTGGTCTGGCGCGTGGCAGCCAATATTTTTTCAGGATCGATCGAAGCGGCCCGTTCCAGGATATCGGCAATGACCAGGATGCCGGTATAGGCGTAGGCGCTATTCGTATCCAGATAGCGGTTATGGGCTTTCTGGAAGGCGGCATTGGCCTGTTGATATACCGCACTCTCGGGGTTGATCCAGGGCACATTAACCATAACATAGTAGATCAGTTTATCCAGATCTTTGATGACGTCCGGCTCATACCAGCCCGGGGAGCCGGGACCGTAAATGCCCATCAATTCCACCCGCTGTTTGTAAAGCTCGCGGGTCAGCAGAATTCCATCGCCGGGTCGGGAAACCGGGAACAGAATATCCGGTTTGGCGGCTTTTATGCGGGCGACTTCAGCCGAAAGATCGTGAATGCCCAGGGGATACTGAACCCGATCCACAATTTCGATGGGCAGGCCGGATTTTTCCATAAACTTGACGAATCCACCCGACATTCCTTTGCCAAAGGCATCGGCCGTGTTGGTCACTACGGCGCGCTTGGGCATGACACCCTTCATATCAGTGACCATTTTTAGATATTTGACGGCCCCGTTGAGCAATCCGGAGACGGTGATAAATACGCGGAAAGTAAATTTTTTGCCCTTGGCGGTCACTTTGTCCAAGGCGGCCACGTCCATGATAAACGGCACCTGGCGTTGTTCACACAGGGTGGAGATAGCCAGCGCAACCCCGCTTTGAAAGGGACCGGTCATTACCGCTGCGCCGCCTTTGATCAGGCGATCCGCCTCCGAGCGACCCACCTCGGGTTTGCTCTCACTGTCCCCCAGCAGTAATTCCAGCTTGGCACCGTCCATGGATTTAATGCCGCCCATGGCGTTGATGTAATCAACCGCCAGTTGATTGCCCCGGCGCTGTCCCACACCGATGACGGCCAGCGGTCCGGTGGCCGGCTGGACCGATCCGATTTTAATCGTAGGGGGGGCGCGCGCAGCAGCGTGGGAACGCCAAAGGTAGATGCCGCCACCCCGATGCCGGCGACCCCGGTAATTTTTAGAAAGGTTCTGCGATCGATGCTCTTATTTGTGTTTCTTTTCTGGCTCATAGCTATTCCTCCCTTCGTCGATTATAAAATGATTGGCGTATTGGCTGAAGGCTTGATGCTCTTTTTTTAAGACTCCAGTGCTCCAACACTCCATTACTCCAAGATGGAAATTTTGCATTAATTTCTTGCACTCCCAAATTTCCCTTTCATTGGTTATCGGTCCGCGATTCTATACGGGCCCCCGGATGGATGCTACTCTACAGGAGTGTAGGTATCGATTGTCGCTGAAGAAGATTCATTTTTTGCAACAAGCTTATTTACTATATAGGATATCTTGCGAAGTCAAGAATTAATCCGATGACTGAAATTATCCTAATTTTAGATGTCCGAAAACAAAATCCTTTTCCGACCGGGATTTATGGTGTAAAGCAACAAAACGTTGGAGCGGTAACAGTTCAAACTCCAAATGCAGGCGGCCGGTAAAGTAAGCAATAAATATTTTAGAATGATTTAAGGAATAAATTTCAAATCGCAAGCACCAAATCCCAAATAAATCTCAAAAATCAATATCCAATGACCAATACATTTACGGCCATTGTTTCGCATACCATCACAAGAAAAGTCCGTCCATTCCCATGGGGTTGGAATCTGTTGTCGAGGGACCATTTATTTGGCTTGACGCGCGAGTTTCGGTATCGAACTCCGTTGGCGTTGAAGGGGACAGTTTCGAATTTTGAATTTGGGTCATTGGGATTTGTTTGCGATTTGATTTTTGGTGCTTGTAATTTTTATTGGTATAAACTGGACTTTAGTTCGAATTAGCCCCTGTTATCGCATACTGCAGATGAAGGCGTTCTGACAAGGTAGGGAGGTTATTTTGAAATTCAATTCGATGAATCAAACCCATATCGAACATTTTCGGGCCATGGTGGCTTCGGATCGGTTTTCAGCCGGGGAATCGGTGCTGGATTTGCACGCCCGGGACCAGTCGAGTCATCCGCCTCATCGGCCGGAGGCGGTTATCTGGCCGATTTCACCATCCGAGGTTGCCGAAATTCTCAAGTACGCCAATGCGAATATGATTCCGATTACCGGCTGGGGATCCGGTTCCAGTCTGGAGGGCAATCCGATTCCGCTTAAAGGGGGTCTGGTACTTGATTTTTCGGAAATGAATCGTATCCTGGCGATTCGGGAGGAGGATTTTCAAGCTGACGTGGAGCCGGGACTGGTGTATCAGGATTTAAATGAAAAGCTTAAACACACCGGACTGTTTTTCCCGCCTGATCCCGGTGCACGGGCTACCCTGGGAGGTATGATTGCCAATAATGCCAGTGGGACGCGCACCATCTATTACGGGTCCACCAAAGACTACGTGCTCAAATTGTCCGTTGCCCTGGCCAATGGTGAAATCATCGAACTGGGCACTCGCGCCAGCAAAACGTCATCGGGATATGATCTGATCAGACTGTTTGTCGGCTCCGAAGGAACCCTGGGGGTGGTGGTTGGGGCAACCCTGCGTTTGGCCGGTCTGCCGGCCGAGTACTCGGCTGCCATTGCCAACTTTCCATCCATCGCCATGGCAGGCCGAGCGGTATTTGAGATTATACGGGCCGGTTTGAATCCGGCCGCCCTGGAATTGCTGGGACCGGAATGCGTCGAATTGATGAACCGCGATGCGGGCCTGGATCTGGATATTTTGCCGACAATTTTCATGGAATTTCACGGCTCTACTACAAGCCAGCTGGAGGAAATACTGCAAATTGCTGAAGAAATCTGCGGTGACCAAGGCTGCCGCAGTTTCCAGCCGGGGCTCGGCAGAGCCGAACGGGACCGCATCTTCCAGGCGCGGCATGATTTGGGAGAAATGATCATCCGCAATCACCCGCAAGAGCGAATCAAGGCGATGGACGTGGCGGTGCCGATTTCCGGCTATTCAGAGTTGATCTCTGCCATGGATCGGGAAATTGAAGGGACCGATCTGACCACTTACTGCCTCAGTCACGCCGGCAACGGGAATGTGCATTTGAACCTTTTATGTCAAAAGGGCGATCACAAGCTATGGGATATGATCGAGGAAATCGCGGATCGTCTGGTTGTGAAAACATTGGAGTTGGGCGGAACCGCCACCGGTGAGCATGGCATCGGGCTGGGCAAAAGAAAATATATGGTCGCCGAGCATGGATCCAGCCTGCAGTGGATGCAGCAGATCAAATCGGTGTTCGATCCCAACGGAATTCTAAATCCCGGGAAAATTTTTCCTTCTTAAACATAACAATTGCCAGAAATAGATTATTTCCGGGACCAGAGTGCGTATTGCGGATGAACAACCGGTAGATTTTAGAGTGCGAATTTTAGAATAAAGGTATTCTGCCTGTCGTGAGCTTTTGTGTCGAACGGTCTACTTCATAAATGGATAGAGCGCAGCGATTCCACCAATCCAAAATCCGAAATCTAAAATCCAAAATTTGCAATAGGAGATAAGCAGTAAATAACGGAATTTTCATTCACATCCGGAAAAAGCCAAGGCCGCTAAAGTATCACATCTTTAGCGGCCTTGTTGTTTTAAACTCCGGTGCGCCAGGGTCCAGATCCGTTTATTATTAAGGAGAGCAGCTTGATTCAGTTCGGCACGAAGTTTATCTTTTGCTAACTGTTATCCAATGAGATTATTCAATACTGTCCACCAGTCCCCAATTCAGTGCTTTGTTGGCACTAAACCAGGTGGTCTTTTTCTCAAGCTCTTCCCACTTCAATTTGTTCAGTTTGGAATTGTCGACTAGTTTTCCAATGTAGCGATCCCGCAGCAGATGCATTAATTCATTCTGGGATCTGATATCGGAAGCGGTCTCACGCCCGGGCCATTTCCACAAAGCGGCTTCATGCACCATGAAAATGGTTCCCGGTGCGGCCAGGCGGACATCGCAAACGGCAAATACCGGTACGGCAGCGCTGGCAATAATGCCGGAGGCATGGGCTGTGATTTTAAAGCCTTTTCTGCGGGCACGCTCAATCTGGTCAGCCAGGGCCAGGCCTGAAAAAGCATCGCCGCCGGGGGAGTTGATGAACAGGTTCACGTCCCGAATCGCGGTATTGTTCTCCAGAACCACAAGATCGTTCCACAAACGGGTGACATCGGCGACCGAGAGTCCTGAGAAAATTTTGACAAAGGCTTTGTCTTTTGAAATAAAAGACAGCTGCGACAGGCGGCCTTCAGGATTGGGCACTTCCATGGATTTATTGACCCGCTCCACTTTTGGTTCCTCTTTTTTAACGCTGACATTCGTCGGATCTGCTGCCTGAACTTTTACGACAACTTCCTGGGGAGGCGGCGCCGTGGTTTTGGTCGGCACGGTGGCACAGCTAACAACAAAGATTCCCAACGCGATTAAAACTAAAAACTTTTTGAACATAACTTACTCTCCTTGTGCATATATTTGGGGGATTTGCAATTTAGCCTTAAGTTAAAGCAAGAAGCATACCAATTTTTACGACTAATTTTTTTAAAAAAATAGTCATTTATAACAAGTATTTAGGATATCGAATGATGTTTAAAGCAAGTCATATCGGCTAGGACACTGTAAAAAAGTCACGGAATTGACATTGAGAGTCAATAATGCCATTAGTTAATTTATCCGCCTTTAGTTATAGCATCCGCCGGGCTTCAAATATTCTCTAGTGGCCGAACCTTGCTGCTATACAACAGGTTCAGCGGTTAATTTATTAATTGTAGTCAATTTTTTTAATCGACGAATTTGCTAATTTTTTGGGCAGTCATATGACTACGTTGTCATATTCCGGCTGTATAGCCAATCAATCAACTTCAGGAGGAATTCGCTTTGGACCGCTCATTTTCGATTTCACAAAAATACCAGGCGGCTTACCCGGACGTGGGCTTCGGCCTGACACTTATCTCCGGCTGTCGCGACGATGAGAACCCGTCAGGCTTCGACCATTATAAAAGGAAGCTGCTGCGCAAGATGCGCAAACGGGAAACCTTGGCTCGGATTTCCGAACGAATCGAAATCTATGCCGGTTTTTTTCAGCGTTTCGGGTTTGAATGCCCCCTGACGAAGCATCTCAAACGAACAATCAACAGCGGGTTTCCCCGCTATTCTCTTTTTGTCGATGCCCACTTCATGGCAGAGATGTGTGCCGGTATCCTGGTGGCGGTTACCGATTTTAATAAATTTGAGGGGAAGCTGACTCTGGATGTGGCTGCCGAAAATGAAACCTGTGCCGGAATGGGCGGGCGGCGGTTTGTCACTCGCAAAGGTGAGATCGTTTTGCGCGATGATCGCGAAATCGTGTGCTTGCTCTGCCAGGGCGCCGATGAAAAAACCCGGGTCAGCCCGGCCTCCGAGAATGTACTTTTCTATGCCTATGCGGTTCCGGGAATTGCGCGTGAATATCTGAAAGATGGTTTAAGTATTGCCGCCGATGCAATGGTTGAATTCGGGGGCGGCAATATCGAGTTCTTGACGATACACTGAGTCGGTTATACCGGCATTCCAATTGATACAACATCCCCGCTTGATGATGAACTAGGGGGGAGGATTTTAGATTTTGGATTGTGGATTGTGGATTTAAGGAATTCTGCCTGTCGTGAGCTTTTTTGTCGAACGGCCTATATTATAAATGGATAGAGCGCAGCGATACCGACAATCCAAAATCCGAAATCTAAAATCCAAAATATACCAAGGTTGCTAAGCTTTGGATAAGTGGACTATTATTTGAAGGCAGTGACAACCGGCGGCGGTCTATATTACGTGCTTAATCTTCGGCCAGTTCGAAGCTGCTGACCATGTGCTCGAAAGCGGCAATGTCTTTGTCATAGTAATGCCGCACAGCAGCACAATAGCGTAAATTATAAAAGAAATTTCCGCTGTTAAAGCCATAATACAGCGTCTGGTAGGCCGATTTGTTTTTGTCCTCATAGGTGAACCGGACTTTGAATCCCGCGTGCCCGCCCACGGTAGCCGGGGTGTTTTCAACGACCCTGAAGTTCCTGAGATACCGATCGGATGCAAGTTCGTCGATAATGATGCCGGCTGCTTCCTGGGGGAGCATCCCGGCGCTGATTTTTTTCTTGGTATATCGAAAGGATTTGTTCAGGGGACGCTGTTGGATGAGCACATATTGCAGATAGGGTCCGTCCTTGGTCAGCAGGTATTTGCCGGTGTAATTTGGCTTCCACCATCCATCCGGGATATCCACCGAGAAATCGGTGTCCGGCAATTCCTTCAAGCTGCTTTTTTGTGCTGCAGATGCGCAGCTGAAAATTAAAAGGATGCAAATTAAAAGAGGCACTAACTGTTTCATGATTCATCTCCGCTGGTTTCGCAATTTTTCAAATATCCCTGAATATAGGCTTTGGCGCCGGCATCCGGTGAAAGCAGCAGGCAGGACTCGAAAAACTTCTTTGCCAGCAGCTTTTTGCCTTTTTTGTAGTGCATCAGCCCCAAGGCCTGGTGCGGCTCAAGGTATGACGGGTCCAGTGAAATAGCCTTTTTAAAATAGGTGATTGCGGAGGCGGCATCTTCCTGACGATTGCGCTGCCTTAGAATCTCGCCCAACAGGTAGTTGGCCCGGGCGTCATGCGGCCTCCGGGCCAGGTATTTTGTCACCGCTTTATAGGCTAGATCATAGCGTCCCAAGCGAAGGTCCAGCCGGGCGTTGACCAGCAACACCTGCTGCAGACCAACCGGAAATTCGACCGTGTTTTTGATCAGGGTGTCTTTATCCGTGACCTTTTCGGTCAGCCAGGCGCTGACGCTTTCGATTCGCTGCTGGATATTGGGATGGGTGCCGAAGAAAAAAGGTTCCTCGATTCCCTCGGTTTCAATATCCAATCTCAGGTGCTCGAACAGTTTCAGGGCTTCGCGAGAATCATAGTTTGCTTTGGCCATCAGGTCAAGTCCGACCTGATCCGCTTCACTTTCAAGCTCACGGGTGTAGCCGCTGACCGCCGCTATCGAACCGGCTGCACCCAGAAGCCGGGCGATTTCATGGACGGCCGATATCTTAGCCAGGGTATCCTGGACGGCTGCAATGTAGGCCGGCCGGTCTTTAATGCTGCGGATGATTCTCAATGAATGGCGGTGGGTGCAATGGGTCATCTCGTGGGCCAGCAGGGCGGCTAGCTGGGCTTCATTGTCCATGCGCGCCAAAATTCCGCTGTGGACGTATATTACCCCGTTGGGATAGGCAAATGCATTTAAATTCGGGTCTTTGAGAACCTTTATTTGGATATCTAAATCAGGTGCAACGGAGTGCGCCTGAAGATTTTTGGCGACCCGATTGAGGTAGTTCTCAAGTTCGGGATCATGGTACAAAAATCCACTGTTGTTGATGACTTCCTGTTCTTTTTTTACCCGGCGCCAGAGCAACTGCTCGTCTTCGGCAGCGCGGAGTTCTTCATTTAGTGGTATGGCATGCGGCGTGATACAACCGGCAGCCAGGATGCAGACAGAAATCAGTGTGAGAATATATTTCATCCCTTGATCCTCGAAAAGCCTGCCAGCAATTCCTGCACCATGCGCTCTGCGCTGGCGAGGTCGCGCAGGTCGCTGCCTTGAATGGAACCTTTGACCGAGTAGTACAGAATGGTGCCCCCCCGCATCCGCTATGGCCAGATCGATCAGGGCCTTGCGTCCTGCCCGGGAAACCCGGTCATAACCACTGACAAAAATAATGGCGTCGGCGTCGAGTTTTCTCATCAGCGTGTTGACGGAACCCACCGAATATTCAAACCGACGGGTGGCATGCGTGCTTTCATGGGACTTGAATGTCTGCTGCCGCATGGATTTATGGACCAATCGATAAAGCGCCTGAACCTCGGCAATTTCCTGAGCGATGGTGGGATCGTTGACGAGCGGTTTGAGGGTGATTTGGTTGTCTTTAAAATACTTTGTTATTGCGATCTGCAGGTTTTTGCTGCCTGCCGCACTCCAATCATCCCGTTGCCGGATCAATCCACTCGGCAATAGTTCAAGCAGGCCGACATCCGGTGGAATGAGGACGGGTTGAGTAACGGTATTGATTTTGACCTCAATTTGCGGATGAGATCGGTGCTCCGACAATGCGCAGCCCGCAGCCGCAGCGCCGAGGCATATCAGCATAAGGCAGGCAAACCGGAGGTCATTCTTATTTTGCTTTTTTTTAGCCCAAAGGCATTGGATGCGCATCGTTCGCCCGGCGAATTATAAGAACAATGAATTGCTTTTGCCCTCCACCGACCAATTTCGGGTTGACTTCCCGGAGGGATACCGCAATTGTTATCGGGTCTTTTGGGACGGGACTTTAATGATTTGATGGCTGTTATATAATAGCATTAGATTTCAAATGCTTATGATGATAGGCCTGGCAAATACAGCCCCGAATGATGGTTTCTATAGAAAATTTGGTTCATTTATTTTTTTTAGTGGACTTTTTTCCAAGGTGTTTATAATAAGCGCAAGGTTAAAACAGTCGGATGGGTCAAATTCCATTCTGTTTAACTTTAGAAAGGAGGTTTGGTGATGAAAAAGATTTTATTTTTACTCATCTTAGTGGGTTTTCTGGCTGGTTGTTCCGCCGAATGGTACGAACACGATACCATCTATAAGAATCATGATCACATGTTCTATAGCTGGGGCGGATACAAAAATACCACGCAACAGGACTTGCAGAATTCTGAGAGTCAAGGATGGTGGGGTGAAGAAATCCCCTACATCCCCGCAGAGTAACCCCACGGGCTGTAGGTCAGCATTTTTCTTCCAGCTAAACGGATGAATTCTGGTCGAATTACTCCGTATTGAGAAGGAATGTTCGCCCCCAAAGCGTCAAGTTGCTTAAACCGCTGAATCCGACTGGCGACCTGAACGATGAATCCTTTTATACGCGAACGGTCAAATAAGGATTCTGAAACAATGCCCTGAGGAGTTTAACCTCAAACCGCATGGCAGCCGTCGCGTTGGGGGATGGACGTAAAGAGATGCTGGTTTGCCCAAGAGTTGAATTTTATCCCGGTGGGACGATATTCAAGTTCCACCGGGAAAAATTTTTTTGGGACCTGCCTAAATGGTTTCGCCACCAAGGCACGAAGACACAAAGATGAATACCAATGTTAGTTTTTACTTTTTGTCTTGGGGCTTTGGTGGCGCTTTTTTTGATTCCTGAAGATCCGGGTAAGTTTACCGTTCTTTTCCAAACGCTTCCAGCGCGTCCTGGAGCATACGCCGGATAAAGACTTCTTTATCTCCTGGGGTGAGTTGATTGTACTCGGCAAATACAGGGTTCGATTCGGCCAGCTTCGGAGGATTTACACGGCAGTTTTCCTTAATTTTATCAAATTTCTGAACCATTTCCAGCATACCATATTTTTGCCCTTCAAAGTCGATTATCCATTTAAGGCGCCGCATCATTTCGAATCGTATCTGATCCGCCAAAAAAAGATGAAGATCGACCACCCGCATCTGATCGGCATTGGCGAGGTATTGAAACTTTAGCGCCGGACCCAGATCCAGAACCCCCATGATGACTTCGTAGTAAGCAATTGAGCTCGGCTCGCCGGGTTGGGCCAAATAGTAGAGCGTTCTATTTGAAAGATCTGCCAGGCGGGTGGCCGAGTCAAAGGCTTCACCAAAGCGCTTTTGCCAGGCGCCGAATCCTTTTTGCTCGATCGATTTGGTGCGATATTCTTGTAGATCAACAACTTTTGTCATGGCAACCCGCTTTTTAGCAAAAAAAAAGTCGTACGTCCATCGATTTAGCAAGAGGACAGAGGGCAGAGGACAGGAGTCAGATGGCAGAAGACAGAGGACAGATGGCAGAAGACAGAGGACAGATGGCAGAAGACAGATGACGGAAGTCAAAGGACAGATGGCAGAGGACAGAGGACAGAGGGCGGAAAGCAGTTATTGGTTATCAGTTATCAGTTATTAGAATTCTATTGCCGCTGAAGAATTTTCGGCATCAGGTATCTGGCATCCGGTATTCTGTAGATTTCAGAGGGCAGAAGACAGATGGCAGATGTTTGAGGACAGAGGGTGGAAATCAGGTATGGCTTTTTAATTATCGGTTGTCCCAGAACCTGTTTGACAATGATCCCCTTTACCGATAAAAAATGATCTGGTCGATCCAACGCGATTAGAAGCACGATTGAGGGTTAAGTCGTGGCCGCAGCGGCCTAACTCTGATGTCAGGGCCTGATTGCAGATTCGCTCGACCAACTGCCTCCTTTGCCGTGCACTGCCAACCGGGAGTACGGATCATGCAACGTGCTGTCGCGTGGTTTGCCGAAAACCATGTTGCTGCCAACCTGTTGATGCTCTTTTTGCTAATTACGGGAGCGTTCAACTGCCTCACCATGAAAATCGAAGTCTTCCCGGAAGCTTCGCTTGACCGCATAGTCGTCTCGATGGTTTATTCCGGCGCCTCGCCGGCCGAGGTTGAAGAAGGTATTATTCGCAGAATCGAGGAGAGCGTGGCCGGCTTGGCCGGAATCAAGCGCATCGATTCGGTGGCGCTGGAAGGTTACGGCTATGTAAACATCGAGGTCATGAAAGGTTGGGATCTGAATACCCTGCTGGATGATATCAAAGCCGAAGTGGATCGTATCGGCACCTTTCCCGAAGATGCAGAGGAGCCGGTGGTGCAAGAGGTCATCCGGCGCAATAACGTCATCTGGGTTGCGATTTATGGCGATGCGCCCGAAAAGACCCTCAAACATCTGGCTGAAAAAATCAGAGACGACATTACCAACCTGGAAGGGGTGACCCTGGCCAACCTGCTGGGAGTCCGCAAAGGCGAAATCCACATCGAAATCTCCGAGGCCGTGCTTTGCCAATATGGTTTGACCCTGGGCCGGGTGGCCGATGCCGTTCGCAAAACAAGCCTGGATTTGCCGGCCGGCCGCATCAAAACCACCAGCGGGGAAATATTGGTCAGAACCAAGGGCCGCCGTTACCATGCGGCCGATTATCGCAACGTTGCGGTGGTTACCCGTTCCGATGGAAGTTTGGTGACGTTGGGTGAGATCGGTCAACTCAATGACGGCTTTGAGGACGTTGATCTATATGCCCGCTTCCAGGAGAAGCCGGCCGCCCTGATCCGGGTGTTCCGGGTGGCCGATCAAAATGCGCTATCGGTGGTTAAAAAGGTAAAGGCCTATATCGAATCGATTCGCCCCGGTCTGCCGGCCGGGGTGAACGTCGGCTTTTTTGGGGATGATTCAAAATTTTTGCGCAGCCGGCTGCAGCTGTTGCTGAAAAACCTGCTGATCGGTCTGCTGCTGGTCATCATTTTATTGGGGCTGCTGCTGAATTGGAGGCTCGCCTTCTGGGTGACCCTGGGCATACCGATTTCTTTTATGGCCGGCCTCATGCTGCTGCCTCGATTTGATGTATCCATCAATATGGTCTCGCTGTTTGCTTTCATCATGGTGCTCGGCATCGTGGTGGATGATGCGATTATCATCGGCGACAATATCTATCGCAAAAGCGAGCAGGGAATGGCACCACTAAAAGCTGCCGCCCACGGCACCATCGAAGTGGGGCGGCCCGTGGTTTTTTCAATTCTGACAACCATTGTGGCATTTTGGCCTTTGCTGCTGGGCGGCGGTTTCATGGGCAAGATGATGCGCAACATACCGATCGTCATCATGCTGGTGCTGATCGGATCCCTGGTGGAGTCTTTATTTATTCTGCCGGCTCATCTGGCCCGCAGCAAAGGCATGCGGTCGCCGCACTCCGCGGCCGATGAACGGGAGAAACGCTCGGCCCGCTGGTTGAAGTGGTTCATCCGGGTCCCCTACAGTCGTTTCCTAAAATTTTGCCTGGCCTGGCGCTATGCCACCGTGGCGGCGGGCATCATGTTCCTGATCCTGACGGTTGGGGTTTGGAAGGCCGGCTGGATAAAATTCGTTTTTTTCCCCAAAGTCGAAGGCGATACCCTGGAGTGCCGCTTGACAATGCCGGTCGGTACGTCCGCCGATCGGACCCGGGCGGTGGTTGCGCATTTGGAACAGTGCGCCCGGCAGTGCCTGCTCCAGGAGGATAAAAAACGGCCCCCGGAGGCGTCATCGCTATTTGAATACAGCATCTCCCTTGTCGGTTGGCAGCAGGGGCGCACTGACAACGGCGGACACCTGGCCAACATCTGGGTCCAGGTGCCGGAAGAAAAAAAACGAGGGGTGAGCACCAAAAAGCTCAGCACCGCCTGGCGTGAGCATGTGGGCACCATCCCGGATGTTGAATCACTTGATTTTCGCAGCGAACGGCATGGCGCCGGTAAGGCCATTGAATTTCATCTGTCGTCGGCCGATCATGATGAATTGCTCAGAGCCGTCGATGATCTCAAACTGGAACTAAACAGTTATCCCGGGGTAACCGATGTGGCCGACAGTTTTCTGCAGGGCAAAAAAGAGCTGCAGCTCAAATTGAAGCCGGCGGCCCGCAGTTTAGGTCTGACTCTGAGCGACCTGGCGCAGCAGGTTCGCCACGCATTTTACGGGTGTGAAGCATTGCGTCTGCAGCGCGACAAGGATGAGGTCAAAGTAATGATCCGCTATCCGGCGGCCGAGCGCAAGTCCTTGAAACATGTCGAACAGATGCGCATTCGAACGGCTGACGGAAGACAGGTCCCTTTCGGCCAGGTGGCCCAGGTGCACCTCAAGCGGGGATATGCTGCCATCGAACGCGGGCAGCGCCGGCGGGTGGTGAAAGTGACGGCCGATGTCAATTCCGGGGTCATCAATGCCAATGAGCTGCGCAAAACCATGGTGGCGGAATTTTTGCCGGAGTTAGTCAGCCGCTATCCCGACCTTAAGTATTCCATGGAAGGCGAGGGCAAGGAGCAGAAAGAGGCCATGGCAGACGTTTATCGCGGTTTTGCCGTGGCGCTGTTCGGTATCTACTGCCTGCTGGCCATCCCCTTTAAATCCTTCACTCAACCGCTTATCGTCATGGCGGCCATCCCCTTTGCCCTGGTGGGGGCCGTTGCCGGTCACTTGATCATGGGAATGGACCTCAGCATCCTCAGCCTGTGCGGCATGGTCGGCCTGACCGGCGTGGTGGTCAATGATTCTTTGGTGTTGATCTACACCACCAATCGGGTGCGCCAGCAGGGCACTAGTGCGCATGGCGCGATCACCAGCGGGGCGGCCACGCGCTTTCGCGCAATTATTCTCACCTCCCTGACCACTTTTGCAGGCTTGACGCCCATGCTGCTGGAAAAAAGCTTGCAGGCCAAGTTTTTAATCCCCATGGCGGTTAGTCTCGGATTCGGGGTGCTCTTTGCCACCTTTATCACCCTGCTGCTGATTCCCTGCGGATATCTGATTTTAGAGGATGTGCTCCGTATCGCGAGGGTGATCAGAGAGAAATTGACTAGTTAGTGGTTGAACAGAAACTCCCCCGATTGATTTGTTGGGTTTCGCCTTTCAATCTAAAATGGCGATAAATGATTGATTTTAGCAGGTTGGGTTGAGGTACGAAACCCAACATTTCAGTCGGGACTCAACCCAACCTACCGAAGATCGGATTTTTCGTACAGATACTAGTTAATATTGAATTCTTCAGCAAGGAATCGTGTTCAATGACCGAGAAATAGAGATAATTTTATTTTCAGGTTTGAAGAAAAGGAGCCGTGAAAATGAAAGCGTGGATCTTACCGACATTGGGAACCTTTGTGTGTTGGGGATTGTGGAGCTTCTTACCTAAAATTACGACTAGATATATCGATCCGAAAAGTGCGATTGTCTATGAGGTCATCGGTGGAATATTTTTGTCCATCGTCGTTTTGTATTTCATGGGATTTCGACTGGAGACGCACCCAAAAGGGATCGCCCTAGCAGCTTCGGCCGGATTGCTTGGTTTTCTGGGTGCGCTCTGCTTTCTTTTTGCGGTGACAAAGGGACCGGTCTCTCTTATCGCACCGCTATCTGCGCTATATCCCATACTCAGTGTAGCGCTAGCAGTCATATTCTTGCACGAAGCAATCACCGTTAAACAATGCATAGGGATTGTTTTCGCAATTCTGGCGGTGGTGTTGGTGACCACCTAGACGTTTAGTGGCACCATATTGGCACTCAAACTTGAAGAGATTGTTGGAGATGAAAAAGAGCTATGATGTTGTGATCATCGGCGGTGGAGCTCAGGGGTTATCTTTAGCATATAATCTGGCCCGCAGGGGATTGAGCAATGTTGCCGTACTGGACAAAAGCTATCCCGGCAGCGGCGCCAGCGGCCGAAACGGTGAGATGATTCGATCGGCGTTTGCTTCTGAGGAATGGATACGATTTTTCGATGACAGCCTAAGAATTTGGGAGACACTTTCTTGGGAATTGGATTTTAACCTGATGTTCAACCGGCGCGGATATCTCGTGCTGGCATCCACACCGGAAGAATTAGAAATCTGTGAGTCAGGTTTCGACGGTTTGTTGCTGGAATCGACATTTTTGGAGCGCAAGCAATAATGAATGCTTCATATTTTCTGAATTTGGTTTTACTGCCGCTCAGCCAATGGT